>Ga0214473_10000393_pt1 | contig 61208 bp, 28 predicted proteins | sample RVTome_7_FD_203509 | JGI IMG/M metagenome (GOLD analysis project Ga0214473, IMG submission 203509) | Soil microbial communities from uranium-contaminated site in the Upper Colorado River Basin, Wyoming, United States - RVT98D197 | ecosystem: Environmental > Terrestrial > Soil > Contaminated >... | reverse complement strand
TCTTCGATGATTAGCCCTGCCACCTGTGGGCAGGGTGCCCCAAATCCCACTGTCGCAGTAGGACAATGCCTGTTTTTACGCTAAAAAACCGTACCACCAAGTGGTACGATTTTGCCGTAACTCCTTATTTCTCGCCCTGAACTTGTCGAATGGGTTGGTTCCACAGCTCCACGCTGACTACGCAAAATAAGCACTTATGCGCGGCTAAATCAGCTAAATTTTTTATGAAAAAGTTATATTTTTATTGAACATACAGAGGAAGTTTGGTATAATACCAACAATTGGGGGCAAACCCCGGCGGGTGGCAGCCACCGACCCCGATAGAATCGGGGCAGGTGGATGGCTGACGCAGAACAACCTTATAACACCGAACTGGAGGGGCCGAATTTATGTTCAAACAATCGAACCACGAACCACGTGCCACGAATCACGAACTATGAACCACAAACCATTTAACAAATTAACCAATTTAACCAATTTAACCAAATTAACCACTTAACCCCTCACAACATACCGAATGACTAAATTATGCAAAACAAAGCCAATTTGCAGGATTCTCAAATGAATGTAAGTTATGTTAAAACAAAGAATTATGAACAAAGAACGATGGACAATGAACCAATAAAACAAAGCCAAACAAAGCCAAACGAAAGGCGGGAAGTAGCAGGGTGAAATATTTATGGAATCCGTTCGACGCGCAAAGCTTGCTCATCGCAAGCAGGCTAAATTCGGGTTTCGGGCGGCGGCGGTTTCGTCGAGACGGCCGACGGGGCTTGTCAGGGGAGCGGCTTTTAGTTTTTCCGGTTCTGTCTCGGCTACTTTCGCCAGTTCTATCATCGCATCGATAAAGGCGTCGATTGTTTCCTTGCTCTCGGTTTCGGTCGGCTCAATCATTAAGGCTTCTTTTACAATCAGCGGGAAGTAAATGGTCGGAGGATGAAAGCCTGCGTCAATCAGGCCTTTGGCGATATCGAGAGCGTGGACGCCGTACTGGTTTTGGCGCGATGCGCTGAAGACGCATTCGTGTTTGCATAGTTGCGGGTAGGGCAGGTCGAAATATGGTTTTAATTTTTCCTTGATGTAGTTTGCGTTGAGGACGGCGTTTTCGCTGACGCGTTCGAGGCCGATTCTACCCAACATCAGGATATACGCGTAAGCCCTTAATATAATCGCGAAGTTGCCGTAGAACGGCGCGATATAGCCGATGGTTTTGGGTCTATCATATTCAAGCGAGAACGTGCCATCTTTCTTTTTCACCACAACTGAAATCGGCAGAAAATCAACGAGCTTTTGCACAACACCGACCGGGCCTGAACCGGGTCCGCCTGCGCCGTGAGGAGTGGCGAAGGTCTTGTGCAGGTTCAAATGGACGATGTCGAAACCGAAGTCACTGGGGCGGGCCTTACCGACGATGGCGTTGAGATTAGCTCCGTCGTAATAGACGAGGCCGTCAACGCTGTGAACGAGGTCGCAGATTTCCTTGATGCGCGGATTGAAGATGCCGAGCGTGTCGGGGCAGGTAAGCATCAGACCCGCGACGTGGTCGTGGAGGGCTTCCTTGAGCGCGTCCATATCCATATAACCATTCTCGTTGCTGGGGATGGTTTTAACGTGGTAGCCCCCGATGGAGGCGCTTGCGGGGTTTGTGCCGTGGGCGCTATCGGGAATGAGAATGGTGTCTTTCACGTTGCCTTTGGCCTTATGGTATGCGCTGATAATCATAATTCCGGTAAGTTCACCGTGGGCGCCCGCCATCGGCTGCATCGAAAAAGCAGCCATCCCGGTAATTTCGCGAAGGAGTGAATCCATTTCATAAAGAACCTGCAATGCTCCCTGGGTGAGTTTGTCGCCTGTGGGTATCTGCGGCAGCAGCGGATGCAGGGAGGTAAAATTCGGCGACGACGCCACAAGCTCCGTGACCTTCGGATTGTATTTCATCGTGCAGGAGCCGAGCGGATAAAAGTTCGTATCGACACCGAAATTTCGGCGGGATAGTTCGGTAAAATGCCTGACGACGTCGAGTTCTCCGAGTTCCGGCAGGGTAGCAGGCTTTTCACGAAGCAGTTTTTTATCCAGAGCGGCTGAAGATGGAACGTCACTTATCGGCGGCTTTACGCCTCTTCGGCCGGGTACGCTTTTTTCAAATATAAGTTTCATAAGCAGGCCTCCAGAATCTGTGCGAGTTTGTCAATCTGCTGTTTGGTGTTTTTTTCGGTAACGGCAACCAGCAGTGAGTTTTCCATATTTTTGTAATATTTACTCAAGGGAAATCCTGCGGCGATGCCTTGTTCAAGCATTTTCGGGATTATCTGTCCGGTCGGCTTGGGCAGCTCCACGACAAATTCGTTGAAAAAGTTTTTTGAATTGAATCGCGGCTTGACGGATGGAATCGCGGTCAAACGTTTGAAGGCATAGCTTGCTTTATCAGCACACAGTTGAGCGGTTTCGCGCAGGCCTTCTTTACCGAGAAGCGTTAGATACACCAGCGCCCTTAACGCGCACAGGCTTTCGTTGGTGCAGATATTAGAAGTGGCTTTATCGCGGCGGATGTGCTGCTCGCGTGTCTGCAGTGTCAGGACGAATCCTCGCTGGCCTCGATTATCGGTTGTTTGGCCTACCAGTCTGCCGGGCATCTTTCGCACGTATTTTTCTCGCGAGGCGATTATGCCCAGATAAGGCCCGCCGAATGATAACGGAAGCCCGAGCGACTGGCCTTCACCGGTAACGATGTCTGCGCCCATCGAGCCGGGGGTCTTTAATATGCCGAGTGAAATCGGATAGCACGAGACAATCAGCAGTGCGCCTTTTTCGTGGGCGGCGTGCGCGATGTCGGTAAAGTCGTCGGCAAAGCCGAAAAAGTTCGGGTTCTGCACTACCACCGCGGCAGTATGCTCATCGATGTTGCTGCAAATTTGCCTGTGATTGGTCAGGCCGTCGGTGTTCTGCGTTCGTTCGTGGTCGATTCGAAGATTTCTTGTATATGATTCGAGCATCACGCGGTAAATCGGATTTACGCTGTCGTCGATGATGACCTTGTTTCTGCCTGTGACCTGGATTGCCATTGTAACGGCTTCGTATATCGCGGTGCCGCCGTCATAGAGCGAGGCGTTGGCGACTTCCATTTCCGTCAGGCGGCAAATCGTCGACTGGTATTCGTAAATCGCCTGCAGTGTCCCCTGCGAAATTTCCGGCTGATACGGTGTGTAAGCGGTGTAGAATTCGCTTCGCGAGGTTATGGCATCGACGGCGGCAGGGATGAAATGGTCATAGAAGCCGCCACCGAGAAAATAAGTAAGGCCGGCGGAATTTTTCGCGCCTAACGCGGTCATATGTTCGCGCAGTTGCTGCTCGCTGAGGGGCTGCGGCAGATTGAGGGGTTTACAGCGCAACTGCTTTGGGATGTCTGCGAAGAGGCCTTCCATCGTCAGGCCTAATTCAGCCAGCATTTCCTTTCGCTGCTGGTCCGTATTTGCTATGAACGGCATAGATTAATGTCCTTCCAACTGTTTTTCGTAGGTTTCGGCGTCCATCAAGCTATCCAGTTCCTTTTTATCGGAGGCCTTGATTTTGAGAAGCCAGGCCTTGCCGTATGGGTCGCTCTTGAAGATTTCGAGGTTGTTCGAGATGTCGCTGTTTACTTCCGCGACCTCGCCGCTGACCGGTGCGTACAGTTCGGAAGTGGCCTTTACCGATTCGACCATTCCGAGTGACGAACCCTTCTGCACTTTGGCGCCGACCTTTGGAAGTTCAAGGTAAACAATATCACCGAGCTGCTCGACGGCAAAACCTGTGATGCCGACGGTGACGATATTCGCTTCTTTTTCCGGCCTCGCCCATTCGTGCGTTTCTGCGTATCTGCATTCCTTTGGAAACATCTTCACTCTCCTTTAGTTTTCACCTGTTTAAATAAGCCTGTAAAGTTTTCGCATCGCCTTCGAGAAATCATGCTCTGAAAAGCAGTACTGCATATTGAGAAAACGTTTTCGGTAATTTATTACTCGCTGCTGTACGTTTTTACCCCTGGCGATAACGGCGTGAATCAGTTCAGCGAGATAATTAAAATCCTCCTCAACCATTCCAAACCTTGCCATCTCTGCGACGCCCATCCGCAGCGAACCAGAGGCGGTGAAACTTTCCTCGGCTGGGCCGGCCTGGTAGTTAACGATTATGTTGCTTTCCTCAAGACGTTTTGCCATCTCCGGGCCTTTGCCGTAGCCGACGTTCAACAAGACCTGATGCGTTTCAGTGTAACCATAAGCCGGGTCTCCCGCGACATCGAGACCCTGTTCCTTCAGGGCTTTTGCGAAGGCCTTGGCGTTTGCAATTACCTGCGGCTGGAACTGGTCCTTGAAATAATTCATTTCGTAAGTTGCCATAAGAAGTCCGAGCATTGTTCCGAGATGGTGATTGCTGACACTGCCGGGGAAAGTCCTGCGACGGACAGCTTCCCACAGAGGCCATTTGAAATCCTGCGGTTCATAATTCGCAGCCACAACACCTCGTTGCGTGCCGAAGAAAGTTTTATGCGTTGAGCCGGTGACGATATCGGCGCCTTCAATAAAGGGCTGCTGAAAGTGCGGGCCGACAAGACCCAGCACGTGCGCCATATCGTACATCACGATGCAGCCGAGCGACGCCTCGTCAATGAATTTTCGGATTTCGGCTATCGGTTCGCGGTGCAGAATCAGACTTTTACCGAAGATAATCAGTTCAGGTTTATACTCTGCGATTATTTTTTTGCAGGCCTCGACGTCAATCATATATGGATTGTCGGGCAGCACTGGGAAATTAACTACGGCGGGTCGCTCGGTGACCGGGTCCCTCGCGACGAAATCGCGCAAAGCGCCCATCGGCTGGGCGCTCAGGTGGCCGCCACGCATAATATGATGATTCAAGACGCGGGCGATTCTTCGCTGCTCAGCTTTTCTATTGTTGATATTGAGATAATCGACCATTGCGCTGAAGACGGTAGCGTTGGCCATCTGGCCGCTGATTAGACGCGTCTCGATGTCGCGGCAGCCGAGATAAAGACGAAGCTCTTCTTCGAGCAGTTTTTCGACTTCTGCGATAAAATCTGTTCCCTGATAATAAAAGACCTCGGCTTCGGAAAAAGCCTTCATTGACTTGTGCTCGGCATAACGGCCGGCAGGGTCCATTATCGAAAGCATCCGTGTCATTAAGGATTCGGTCTGCTCGGACGGAATGAGGTTGAAGCATTCGTGCTGGCGCCAGCGGGTATTTTCAACGGTTTTTTCCAGAAGCGAAAAAACTTTTCTTGGAGTATTTCCATCAACGGCAGCCTTTGCTTGGCCTGCTGGCAACTGGGCGCAAATAATGGGCCTTGCATAAGGCGGGGCCCCGCTTCGCAGGTGGTAGGGAACAACCAGTGCCTCCGTTTTCTGGTTTCTGATTTCGATTTCAAGTTTGTCGCCGCTATGCAGGGTGCTTTCTAAAATCGCAAGACAAATCGAGCGTAAGTCTTTCTGGTCGGTCGGCTGACCTGTAAGGGACTGCTCGCTCCATTTCCAGTAAGGAACCATTGTTCCGCTTGTTACATAGCCGGCGAGTTTGCCATCTTTAAATACCTTGTTGCCGGCACGGGCGATTCCTTTACCGGTAACGGCGACGGGCATAATTATTCGCGGCAAATCCTGTATTAATGAGAAATCATTTTTTTTGATTTGCTTGAATGCCTCGAATTGTCTGCTTAACGCATCTTTTCCGACGAAGTTATTTTTCAAAGGTGAGAAACTGACGGCGAATTTTGCCAGCTGGCAGGTGAAAACTGGTATTTCTTTTCCTTCGGGGTCTGTGCCGAACTCGTGACCGTAAAGCGGAAGGGCGGCTTCGAGCCGCAGCGTGTCCCTGGCACCGAGGCCGACCGGTGTTGCGCCTTTTTCAATCAGCAAATCCCAGACGGCAGGCGCATCTTCGCGATTGATAAAAAGCTCGAAGCAAATTGGCTCGCCGGTGTAACCGGTGCGTCCGATGAAAACTTTTTTGCCCTTAACAGTCGCGATGCTCAAGGCGTTTCGCATCGGTTCAGGCAACTGGCCCGAATCCAAAAGTTCCGACAATATATTTTTTGACTGCGGCCCCTGAAGGCTCATCATCGCGAGTTCTTCGGTGCGGTCAGTCATCTGCATTTGCGGGAAATCTTTTGCTGTTTTTTGGAAGTAGTCCCAATCTTTCTGGCGATTTGACGCGTTGACGACCAGCAGATATTCATCTTTTACGAAGCGGTAGAGATACGCATCGTCTATCGCGCCGCCGGATTCGTTGGAAATTATTGTGTATTGGCTTTGGCCGACTTCGAGGGCAGCGGCGTTGTTTGAAAGCACGTGCTGTAAAAATGGCAGTGTGTCAGTGCCTTTTAAAATGAATCGGCCCATGTGCGAGACGTCGAACAGGCCTGCACCCTTGCGTGTTGCCAGATGTTCCTGCACGATGCCGGTGGGGTACTGGATGGGCATCTCCCAGCCGCCAAATTCGACCATTTTTGCGCCGAGCTTGAGATGCTTTTCGTAAAATACGGTCCTGCGGAGTTCGCCCATACAAAAATTCCTGCTTTTTTATTTTGATTTCGTCCAGGTCACCAAATAACAAACAGAGGGACCTATCAAACAATTAGTCCGATACGCCCCTCTGTCCTTTTTACCTGAGAGAATTATCCCTTCGGTAACCCCTTTGGGGGTTCTCCAGAGGCCCATCGAGTCAGGATACTTTTGCCTGAGAGTTTTTCGGCTGTATCCGCAGCCGATTGCACCTTCGGCTCTTCCGGAAAACCGGAAGCATCTCTCCTGACCGTCGTATGGTTTCCTGCTTGTTATACTAAAAGATATGCTGGTTGCAAGCCAGAAAAATAATTTCATATTTTTTGAACTTCAGGGGTTATTTTTATAAACGGCGTCATTTTCCGAGGGGCAAGAGATTTTTGTTGAACAAATTCTTTTCATTCAATAAAATACTTGTTTTTAAATTATGATTTTCATCATTTTTAGGAGGTATTTATGGCTCTGGCAGGCGAATTGAATCCAACAGCCCGATTTCTTATGGGGCCCGGTCCCAGCGATGTCCATCCGCGAGTACTGAAGGCGATGGCCACCCCGATGATAGGGCATCTCGACCCGCAGTTTCTGCAGATTATGGACGGCGTCAAACAGATGCTCCGTGATTTGTTCAAGACAAAAAACGAGCTGACATTCGCTGTTTCAGCGACCGGCAGCGCCGGGATGGAGACGTGTTTTGTCAATCTGCTCGAACATGGCGACGAGGCGATTATTTGTGTCAATGGCGTTTTCGGCAATCGTATGTGCGACAATGTGGAACGATGCGGCGCGAAACTGGTCCGAGTTGACGCACCGTGGGGAAAACCGGTTGACCCCGCTGATGTCAAAAAGGCACTTGGCAAATCCAAACCCAAACTGGTGGCAGTTGTTCACGCGGAAACTTCCACTGGCGTTCGTCAGCCTCTCGAAGAAATAAGCAAAATGGTTCATGAGGCAGGGGCGCTATTTTTAGTTGATACGGTTACCTCGCTGGGTGGAATTGATGTTCGGCTTGATGAATGGGGTATAGACGCGGTTTACAGCGGGACCCAGAAATGCCTCAGTTGCCCGCCGGGGCTGTCACCGGTTTCATTCGGGCCGCGCGCTTTGGAAGCGATGGACAAGAGAAAAACCAAGGTACAGAGCTGGTATCTTGATTTGAGCATGTTGCGGAAGTACTGGGAAGGCGCAAAGCGTGTTTATCACCATACCGCGCCTATTTCGATGGCCTATGCTCTTTATGAGGCACTGAGGATTGTTTTCGAAGAAGGTCTTGAGGCGAGATTCGCCCGTCATCGCAGGACGCACGAGATGCTGCGTGACGGTCTTGAAGGGATGGGTTTTGAATTCGTAGTAGCCCCGGAGTATCGGCTTCCGATGCTGAATTCCGTCAAGATACCCAAAGGCGTTGACGACGCGGCGGTGCGCAGCAAACTGCTCAATGACTATAATATTGAAATCGGAGCAGGCCTCGGAGATTTCGCGGGCAAGGTCTGGCGAGTCGGGCTTATGGGATGCAGTTGTACCGAAAACCACGTGAATATGCTTTTAGCGGCATTAAAGAAAATTATGTAAAAAGGAATAGAAAAGTGGAACAGACAAAAATAAAAGATTTCGAGCGTGAATTGCGAAGCTCTATCAAGGGGGAAGTTCATTTTGACCGCATGATGCGTGGTCTCTACTCGACCGATGCGAGCCAGTATCAGGTTACACCGGTGTGCGTGGTCATACCGAGGGACGAAGACGATGTTGTCGCGGCGGTAAAAGTTGCGGCTGCATATAATGTCAGCGTTTTGCCTCGAGGCGGTGGAACGACGCTGGACGGACAATGCGTCAATCATTCCATGGTCATTGATTTTACACCGTATATGAGCAAAATTCTTGAGCTGAATGTTAAAGAACGCTGGGCCCGGGTCCAGCCGGGTATCGTCCTTGATGTTCTCAACGCCGAACTTGCCAAACAAGGTCTTATGTTCGCACCCGACCCCGCTACCAGCAACAGATGTACGATTGGCGGCATGGCGGGCAATAACTCCGCCGGCACCAAAAGCATAATATATGGGATAATGAAGGATCATGTGCTGGAAATAAGAGCCGTACTTTCCGACGGTACCGTTCTTAACTTCAAGGAACTTTCACCGGAGGAATACCGGAACCGTTCGCAGTCCGGCAATGGAAACGCGCGTGAGGCGGAAATATTGAGCAAATTCAAAAATATAATTGAAACAAATCGTGATGAAATTGAAAAACGTTTCCCGAAGGTGATGCGTCGTGTGCAGGGTTACAATCTTGACAGCTTCATACATACGGACCGCTGGAACCTCGCCAAACTGATGGTGGGCAGTGAAGGGACGCTGGGTGTTTTCACGCAGGCCAAGCTCAATCTGGTGCCCCTGCCCAAATACAAGGTGCTGTGTCCGGTACACTTTGCCGAATTGCTCGAAGCCATCCGCACGGTGGCGCCAATTCTGAAACACAACCCTTCAGCAGTGGAAATTATAGATTCCGATGTAACCATCAGGGCCCGGCAAAATTTGAGTATTGCATCGCTATGCGGTTTTATGCAGGGCAAGCCGCAGGCGATACTTATCGTTGAATTTTTCGGTGATAGTCCCGCGGAAGCCAAACAAAAAGCTGAAGCTCTCGCCGCGGATTTGCGCAGCCAGAAAATGGGCTACGCCTGGCCTGTGATAACCGAACCTGCGGAGCAGGCCAAAGTCTGGGCAGTAAGGAAGAATGGTCTGGGCCTTATGCTCGGGATGAAGGGCGATAGAAAGCCGCTTCCGTTTATCGAAGATGCCTGTGTTCCCATACCGGTGCTTCCGGATTATATCGACCAGATACTTAAATTCTGCAAGGCTCGGGGCGTTCCTGTCGCAATGTACGCTCACGCGAGTGTTGGGACCATCCACGTCCGCCCGATTTTGAACCTGAAAGTGCAGCAGGACATTGATTACTTCAAGGAAATCGGTGAGTTTTCTTTTCAACTCGCCTCCAAATACGGCGGTTCGCTGAGCGGTGAGCATGGCGACGGCCGCGCGAGAAGCCCGTTCCTGGAAAGGTTTTTCGGCAAACAGATTTACGGTGCTCTGAGGGAAGTAAAAAAAGTGTTTGACCCGGTCGGTCTTATGAATCCGAATATTATTATAGACCCCAATCCGATGGAGCAGGACCTGCGGTATGGAACGAAATATAAAACACCAAATGTTCCGACGGTTTATCACTATCGTGAAGACGGCAGCTTTGCGGCAGCAGTGGAACTGTGCAGTGGCATAGGTTCGTGCAGACAGAGGCTGGATGGCACAATGTGCCCGAGCTATCGGGCAACGCTCAGTGAGAAACACACGACGCGTGGACGCGCGAATGCGTTGCGTCTGGCGATGACGGGGCAGCTTGGCACCGATGCGATGACCGGTAAAGATGTTTTTGATGTTCTGGATTTGTGCTTGTCGTGCAAGAGCTGCAAGGCGGAATGTCCGAGTAATGTGGATTTGGCACGGCTTAAAAGTGAATTTCTGCAGAAGTACCACGACGCGAATGGTGTGCCGCTGCGGGAGAAAATCATCGCTAACTCTCCTTCGATGGCCAAATTGATGGCAGGAGCTTTCGCTCCGGTCGTAAACTTTTTCCAAGGGACATGGCTGTTCCGCAAGGGTCTGGAAGTTGTAGCAGGCTTTGACAGCCGCAGAACGCCACCGGCTTATGCCAGCGAGTCTTTCCCAAAATGGTTTGCCAAAAGGTCTCCAAATGGCAATAAAACCAGGAAGGTTGTTTTGTTTGATGATACTTATATGAATTATCATCAGACCAATGTCGGCATGTCTGCGGTGGAACTGTTGGAGTCCTGCGGCTATCAGGTGATTCTGGCAAATGCCGGCTGCTGCCAGAGGCCGAAAATCTCTCACGGATTTTTACGCGAAGCCAAGGCTGAAGGCGAAAAGACACTTCGCAATCTCGACAAGTATATTCTACAGGGTTTGAAAATCGCGGTTTGCGAACCGGGATGCTGCTCGGCGCTGAAGGACGACCTGCCGGATTTGATTGACGATGAAAAACTCGGTCAGCGCATAAAGCAGAACGTGATGATGATTGACGAATTTCTGGCAGACGAGATTAAACAGGGCAGGCTGAACTGCGAATTCAGTTCACCGTTCAGCAAGATTATTATTCACGGCCATTGTCACCAGAAGTCGCTGTTCGGTACTACGGCGATGAAACAGATTCTCGGTCGCGTGCCGGGAATATCCGTTAAGGAGCTTGATTCCGGCTGTTGCGGAATGGCGGGTTCGTTCGGCTACGAGAAGGAACATTATGATTTGTCGCAGCAAATCGGTGAGCAGCGTCTGTTTCCTGCCATTCGCAATCGTGAAGCGGGTGCCGCGGTTGTGGCCTGCGGCTTCAGTTGTCGTCACCAGATTGCCGATGGTACCGGCGTAAAGGCGCTTCATTGGGTCGAGACCGTTCGCGGTAAGGCCGTAAAAAGCTGACAAATAGCGAAACTATAATATCCAGAGGTGCTGTTCATCTAATATGAGTATCGCTGCAAAAGATAATCTGCAAACTTTTCTGGAAACACCTTTGGAAGAGTTGATTTCTCTTGCCAATCAGGTCAGAAAAAAATATATCGGCACTAAACTTGACCTGTGCAATATCCTAAATGCCCGCTGTGGGCTTTGTGGCGAAGACTGTAAATTCTGCGCACAATCCTCAAGGCATAATGCCGAAATTACAACCTACCCGCTGAAATCGAAAGATGAAATAATCCAAGCTGCACGAAATGCCAAAAATATCGGCGCGGAAAGATTCGGTATTGTTACAAGCGGAAACCGCCTGAATGCCAAAGAACTAACGGCAATCGTTGAGGCGATTTCGCGGATAAAAGAAAACGTTGGAATTACGGTTTGCGTATCGCTTGGCGCTTTGACGAAAGAGCAGCTTAAATTACTCAAAGATGCGGGGCTTTGCCGTTATCATCACAACATCGAAACGTCGAGGCGGTTTTATCCGCAGATTGTCTCAACGCACACTTTTGATGAGCGGATAAGCACCATAAAAGCCGCCAAGCAGGTCGGATTGGAAGTTTGCAGCGGCGGAATAATCGGGATGGGTGAGACCTGGCAGGACAGAATCGATATGGCTTATACGTTGAAGGAGCTAGATGTCGATTCGATGCCTTTAAATGTATTGATACCAATCAAAGGGACGCCGCTGGAAATTGTCAAACCGATTTCGGCACAGGATGTGATAAGGACGATATGTATTTTCCGTATCATACTGGAAGATAAGACCATCAAAGTCGCTGCGGGCAGGGAGGCGACGCTGAAGGATTCACAGATGGAGGCTTTTGCCGCCGGTGCCAACGGAATGCTTATAGGGGGCTATTTGACCGTCAAGGGTGCGAGTCTTAAAGACGACTACGCTCTTATCCTGGAAATCGAAAAGCTATGGGCGCAATAGAAAAATTCCTGTCGCAGCGAGAAGAAGACGGACTTCTTAGGATATTAAGACCAGCCGATTTGCGAAAGGGTGGCAAAATCTATTTCGACGGCAAAGAATTTTTCGATTTTTCATCCAACGATTATTTAGGTCTTTCAAATCATCCGCGGTTTAAAGAAGCTGCGAAAAAAGCGGTGGAGAATTTTGGGACAAGTGCATCAGCGTCGCGATTATTGAGCGGTGATTTGAAAATTTTTCATCAGCTCGAAGAGGCAGTCGCGAAATTTAAAGGCAAAGAAGCAGCACTTGTTTTCAATTCGGGCTATCAGGCAAACATGGGGGTAATAAGTGCACTGTACGGCAGGGATGACGCGATTTTTTGTGACAGGTTGAGTCACGCCAGCATAATTGACGGCATCACTCTTTCAGGAGCAAAACTATTCCGTTTCAAGCACAACGATTTGGAACATTTGAAATCCCTGCTGAAAAAAAACGCGGGCAAATTTAAAAACAATCTGATTGCTACCGAGACGATTTTCAGTATGGATGGCGACAGGTGCCCTTTGAAGGAGTTGGTGGAAATAAAAAATAAATACGGATGCAGCCTTTTTGCTGATGAAGCCCACGCGACGGGAATATTCGGCATATCAGGAAGCGGCATTGTTGAACAGGAAGGTCTATCGCAGCATGTAGATTTGATTATGGGGACATTCAGCAAGGCGCTCGGTAGTTTCGGGGCGTACCTGGCCTGTGCGGAAAATATTAAGCAGTATCTTATAAATACATGCCGAAGTTTTATTTACTCCACAGCCTTGCCGCCTGCGGTTATAGCTGTCAATATGGAAGCTTTGAACATCGTAAAAGATGAACCGCATCGAAGGCAAATTCTGCTGGCTAACGCGGATTATTTTCGCGAGAAACTACAGATGGCAGGGCTTGATGTGCGAGGCTCATCGCAGATAATTCCGCTGATTATTGGTGACGCGGAAAAAGCTGTTGAAATAAGTGAGTTACTTAAGCGTGACGGCTACTGGGTTTTGCCGATTAGACCGCCGACTGTACCTGCGAATGAATCAAGACTGAGATTTTCTTTGTCATTTGACCATAGCAGGGATGTTCTGCAGAAATTGGCAGAGCGAATAATCGAGATAATAAAATGACCGATTGGCTGAAAAAAGATTTGCGGCATGTCTGGCATCCATACACACAGATGAAAGATTGCCGGAAGTGGCCGCCGATTCTGATAGAAAAGGCCAAAGGTATCAAACTTTACGATGACAAGGGCAATTTTTATTACGATACGATTGCGAGCTGGTGGTGCAACGTCCACGGTCATAACCATCCCAATATAAAACAAGCGATTAGAAGGCAACTTGATTCATTGGACCATGTTTTATTCGCTGGCTTTACGCATAAGCCTGCGATAGTTTTGGCGGAGAAACTTCTTGCGATTGCTCCGAAAAATCTTAACAGGGTTTTTTATTCCGATAATGGTTCGACAGCGGTGGAGACCGCTCTTAAGATGTCCGTGCAGTACTGGCACAACATCGGCAAACGTGCGAAAACAAAATTCGTGTCACTTGACCTTGGCTATCACGGTGATACTGCCGGCGCGATGAGTGTCGGCGGTGAAACTATTTTTAACAGCAAGTTCAAACCGCTGCTTTTCCAGTCTTTTAGAGCATTGTCGCCATATTGTTACCGCTGTCCGGTAGATAAAAATAAAAAGTCCTGCAATACAGACTGCGTAAAATCGCTCGAAAGCATTTTAAAAAAGCACAGAGAGCAGATATCGGCGATTATTTTGGAACCTTTGCTGATGGCGGCGGGGGGGATGATTATCTATCCGGTTGAATATCTGAAAAAAGCAGCAGCATTTGCTACGAAATATGATGTGCATTTAATTGTCGATGAAGTCGCCACAGGTTTCGGCAGGACGGGCAAAATGTTCGCTTGCGACTACGCTGAAATCAAACCTGATTTTATGTGCCTCGGTAAAGGCATTACTTCGGGTGTACTGCCTTTTGCTGCGACGTTGACAACCGAGAAAATTTATCGCGCATTTTACGATGATTATGAGAAATTCAAGACGTTTTATCACGGCCACACGTTTACGGCTAATCCAATAGGCTGCGCCGCGGCACTGGCGAGTCTTGAAATCTTCGAGCGGGAAAAAACTTTGCAAAAAATAAGACCGCTTATCAAGCTGCTGCACAGCGAAATGGAAAAATTCAGAGATTTACCTTTTGTCGGTGATGTAAGATGCATCGGGATGGTGGGGGCTATCGAACTGGTAAAAGACAAAAAGACAAAAGAGCCGTTCAATATAAAAGAGCGGATTGGACAAAAGATTTTTGAAAAGGGATTGAAAGAGCATCTTATTTTGCGGTCATTGGGCGATGTCACATATCTATTTCTTCCCTTGTGTGTAACGGAGCCGCAGTTGCGTGATATTCTTAAAAGGACGCACAAAGTTCTGAGCGATTTTGGCGGAACTATTCAACGGTAACGCTTTTGGCGAGGTTGCGAGGTTTATCCACATCGTGGCCGCGCAGCACAGCAGCGTGATAAGCCAGCAATTGCAGCGGTATCACTGTCACCATCGGCTGAAGCGCTTCCGGCACATCGGGGATTGTAATCAAATGGTCCGCGTAGCGTTTGATTTTCTTGTCGCCTTCGGTCGCGACGATAATGGTTTTGCCGCCGCGTGCGCGAACTTCCATTATGTTACCCATAATCTTCTCGTATTGCGGGCCGGCGGTAGCGATAAATACCGCAGGCATGCCTTCGACAATAAGGGCAATCGGACCGTGTTTCATTTCCGCTGCGGGCAGGCCTTCGGCGTGTATATAGCTTATTTCCTTCAGTTTCAGCGCTCCTTCGAGGGCGACGGGGTAATTGAAACCTCGTCCGAGGAACAGCCAGTTTTCTTTGTCGAGATTGGCCGCAGCGATTTCCTTAATATGCTCGGACTGCTGGAGTACGCGGCTTATTTTTTCCGGAATCAATGAAAGCTCTTTTATGTAATTAGCGGCCTCGTCGCTGCTGATATGTTTGCGCCTGCCTAATTCAATGGCCAGCATCGTCAGCACTGCCACCTGGGCGGTAAATGCCTTTGTGCTGGCGACACCGATTTCGGGACCTGCGTGCAGATAGATTCCAGCGTCGGTTGTACGCGCGATTGAGGAACCTACGACGTTTACGATTCCCAGTACGGTTGCGCCGCGTTCCTTAGCCTGCTCGATGGCCGCCAGAGTATCTGCCGTTTCACCGGATTGGCTGATTGCGATTACGACGGTGCCGTCCTCGATAATCGGATTGCGATAACGGAATTCGCTGGCGTATTCGGTTTCTGTAGGAATTCGTGCCAGATTTTCCATTAAGAATTCACCGACCAAACCTGCATGGAAAGCTGTTCCGCAGCCGGTAAGAATTATTCGTTTCGTTCGTGTCAGTTCCCTCGCATAAGACGAAATGCCCCCGAGTTTTATCCGGGCGTTTTGTGTATCGAGCCTTCCGCCCATGCAGGTCTTGAGTGACTTGGGCTGCTCGAAGATTTCCTTTAGCATGTGATGCTGGAAACCGTCCAGCTCGATTTGTTCAAGCGAAAATTCGATTTGCTTTAAATCTTTGGCGACCACGATGTTATCAACTGTTTTGGTGTGAAAGCCTTCGGAAGTGATTGTCACCATCTCATTGTCGGCCAGGTATATCGCTCGTGTCGTATGTTCGACTATGGCGGCAGCATCGGATGCGAGAATATATTCGCCGTTACCAACACCGAGAATAAGGGGGCTTCCTTTTTTGGCTCCGATGAGCATATCGGGGAAATCGCTGCAAAGTATAGCCAGTCCGTATGTGCCGTGAACTTCGTGAAGCGCTCGCTGGACCGCCCATTCGAATTTATTTTGGTTAACCTGGTTGCTGCCGTTTTTTGTGTAAAAATATCCAATCAGATTCGATATTACTTCCGTGTCGGTTTCGCTGGCGAAAGCCACTCCTTCGCTTTGCAGCCAGGTTTTTAACGTGTCATAATTTTCGATAATGCCGTTGTGAACAACAGCGATTTTTCCGGTGTAATCGAGATGCGGGTGGGCATTGATTGTGTTTGGTGCGCCGTGTGTTGCCCAGCGGGTATGCCCGATGCCGAGCGTCTCAAAAGTGTCGGCCTTATCCAGAATTTTTTCCAGCGAAGTTATTCTGCCGGCTGTTTTTTTTACCTTTATACCGCCGCCCGCCAATAGCGCCAGGCCCGCAGAGTCGTAGCCGCGGTATTCGAGGCGTTTCAAACCTTCAATGAGCGTTATTTGTGCGCTCTTTTTACCGAGATAAGCAACTATGCCACACATAATATGTCCCTTGAATTTTCAAGCAGCCGGATAAAGATAAATCGGCAAAAATCGTCCACCGGTGAAACAAAAACAACTGGCCCCGCCGATATATTTTTACTTAATTATAGGACGCCTCTATATATCTACCAAATCAATTCCACTTGAATAATCTGTGATTTTTTGTATATAGTACTAAATAGCAGTATTTTTGTCTATCGGATGCAGCCCTAAAACAGTGAGTCGAATATGATTGTTGTTATAGATTATAACATCGGCAACGTAAAAAGTGTTTGCAACGCTTTTAAGCACATAGGCAGCAACGTGAAATTGAGTCGCCAGAGCGCGGATGTAAAAGCCGCCAAGGGACTGGTTTTGCCCGGTGTCGCGGCGTTCGGCTATGCGGTAAGCGCATTAGGTGACGCGGCAGAGTTTGTAAAGGAAGTTGCGCTAGCAGGTAAACCACTGCTCGGTATTTGTGTCGGCTATCAGATGCTTTTTGACAGCAGCAGCGAATACGGCGAGCACAAAGGCCTCAGTCTTGTCAGCGGCAAAGTAATCTCGCTGCCTGCAGGCCAGAGGATTCCGCACATGGGCTGGAACCTCGTTGAGCTGCCGGAAGGTATTGATTTATTTGCCGGGCTGGGTAAGGCGAAACAATTTTATTTTGCGCATTCATTTTACGCAAAGGTCGCTGATGAAAAAGCCAAGATTGCCTATACCGATTATGGTTTCAAGCTGCCCGCTGGGATTCAAAAGGGAAATATTTATGGTTTACAGTTTCACCCGGAAAAAAGCGGGCCGAACGGCTTACAGATACTTAGGAATTTTACTCGAATCTGCGAAAACGGAAAAAGATAATGCTTACAAAAAGAGTCATTCCATGTCTTGATGTAAAAGATGGCCGTGTAGTTAAGGGAATCAAGTTCCTGAACCTGCGAGATGCCGGCGACCCGGTGGAACTTGGCGCAAGGTATAGTGACGAAGGCGCCGATGAGCTGGTGTTTCTGGATATTACCGCGACCATCCGTTCTCGCAAAACCATCGTCGAATTAGTTGAAAAAGTCGCGGAAAAGGTTTTCATCCCGTTTACGGTAGGCGGCGGCATAAGCACGGTTGACCAGATTGATACGCTTTTGCGAAGCGGCGCGGAAAAAGTTTCGGTAAATACCGCCGCTGTCGCAAATCCGAATTTGCTTGCCGAAGCAGCTCAGCGTTTCGGAAGCCAGTGCGTCGTGCTTGCGATAGATGCCCGCCGCTCGAAAAAGGAAAAAGGCAAATGGCAGGTATGCGTTAAAGCAGGTTCCGAGCCGACCGACATCGATGTCGTCGAATGGGCGGTTAAGGCGGAAAAACTTGGCGCGGGCGAAATACTTTTGACCAGTATGGATGCCGACGGGACCAAACAGGGTTACGATAATGAACTGAATAAGGCGGTAAGCAGCGCGGTCAATATTCCGGTCATCGCTTCCGGTGGGGCGGGGACGCTCGAACATCTTTATGATGCCATTATTACCGGCGGAGCCGACGCCGTGCTGATTGCCTCAATTACGCACTACAGGCATTACACGATAAAGCAAATCAAGGAATATCTCGCCGGCCGCGGCGTCGCCGTTAACCAATAGTCGATGGCGGCGAAAATTTTATTTCGGCAGTTCTTTCTTGACGTCAAGGGTGGATAGCAGACTTCTTAATTCTTCAAAGTTGTGATAGCCTTCCGTCGCATTACGGATGATTCCATTTTTGTCTATGAGAAGTATTGTTGGAATGGCGGTGACTTCATCATAAGGCGAGGGCAGGTTCTCCGCTGATGCGACAGTGTAATTCAGGCCATTGGCCTGGCGAAATGAACGCAGGGTCTTATCGCTTTCATCGGATATGGCGATAATTGCCAGCGTATCCGCATCGTACTTGTTTTGCAGCTCGATAAGATTTGGAATTTCCTGTTTGCAGGGCGGGCACCACGTCGCCCAGAAAACCACCATTACATCTTTTCCTTTTTGCTGCGAGAGGGTGAATGTTTTGCCGTCAATATCCGTAATGGTAAAATCCGGCGCCGGTTTGTCTATCCATTCGTTAAACACCTGCGATTCCATTTGTGCAGACGGCTGAAATATTTTAAAGCCGTACAAAATTAGTGCGATTATTATTACTATCAGACCCGCCGCCGAAAGCCCCATGCCCCACAAAGCAAGTTTTCTTGCGGTTTGTTTTTTCGTCAGATGCGCAATACCGAGCCCCAGACCGACTAAGCCGCACAGACTCCTGATTAGAATCGATGGCAACAGAATGGACAGTATCCCGAGAACGAGGCTCGCTACGGCAAGGCCTGTTTCCTCGCCACCTGCGGTTTCCGGCTTACCGGCCAGCCTGATCTGATTATCAGTTTGTTCGTTTATTGTTCGTCCCCATTATATATTGATTACGGGTTTTTCCGACAGCAGCAGGAATTAGAAAATATCCAGGTACGTGTCTATTTCCCACGGTGTAACCTGCTGGCTGAACTCGCTCCACTCTTTCTGCTTTACGTCAAGGTATCTTTCGTAGAGATGTTTCCCGATCACCTCCTGGATGAGCTTGTCTTTTTTCAATTCTTCGAGCGAGTCCGCAAGCGAAGTTGGTAACGTATCGATATTTTTCTTTACCCTCGTTTCAGCATCGAGCTTGTAAATATTTTCTTCGACCGGTTCAGGGGGTGTCAGATTATTTTTTATGCCGTCAAGACCTGCCTTTAGCATAACCGCAAAAGCCAGATACGGGTTGCAGGAGGGGTCGGGATTGCGAAGCTCGATTCTGGCAGCCTGACTCTTGCCCTTGAACCAGCGGGGCACGCGCAAAAGCGCCGAGCGATTGGCTGTTGCCCACGTGATATACACCGGGGCCTCGAAGCCCGGCACAAGTCTTTTGTATGAATTTACGGTTGGGCAAAGAATTGCGCTCATCGCCTTTATGTGTTTGATTTGCCCGGCGATAAAACCGGCGGCGACCTTCGATAAATTATATTTGTGCTTCTCATCGAAGAACGCGTTTTTCTTTGCCTTGATATCGAACAGGCTTTGATGAACGTGCATCCCCGAACCCGGCGCTCCCATTATAGGTTTGGGCATAAATGTTGCGTGCAGGTTATGCATCTGCGCGATTCTTTTCGCGCAGTACTTCAATGTGACAACTTTGTCGGCGGTATTGAGACACGAGCCGTACTTGAACGCTATCTCATATTGCCCGAAGCCCACCTCGTGGTGCGCAGTTTCGACGTCGATTCCGAAATTTTCCAGCGCGTCGATTATCTGTTTTTCGACCCTGTATCCTTCGTGTGATGACAAATCGAAATAGCTGTCGTAATCGATAGGTACGGTTCTTTTTTCATCGCCTGTCCTGAACAGATAAAATTCCGGCTCCGGCCCGACGTTGAACTGGAAGCCCTGTTTTTCCGCTTCCGCGACGGCCTGCTTTAAGATAAATCTTGGGTCGCCCGTAAAGGGCTCGCCATCCGGTGAATAAATGTCGCAGATTAATCTTGCGGTTTTGCCGTCCTCCGTCAGCCACGGCACAGGGGCATAAGTTGACAGGTCGGGCTTAAGGAACATATCGCTTTCCTGAATCCGGGCGAAACCCTCGATACTCGAACCGTCGAACCACACGCCTTCGCGAATCGCGCCTTCGAGGTCCTCGGAAGGAATGATGACTTCCTTCGGAACACCCAGCAAATCAGTGAACTGCAGTGTAATGAATTCTATATTGTCCTTCCCGACCTGTTCCAAAATCTTTTTGGTTTCCATTTTGCTATCCCTGTAAAATCGAAAATATTCGTACGTTTTCAATCCGTGAACACGCAAAGTACGTAACAATTTTGCCTTAAAGCGGGAAAAGTTCAAGATAAATCCGTCTGCGGCGGATGAATCTGCGAAATTCATTTCTGCGTTTTTCAAAGAGAAACTCATCATTTTGATGCTAAAAACGGCTTCTGAAGGCTTATTTTCTTGAGTTATTTTGCTCCTTCGGGTATAATACATTTTTGGCTGGGGACATTTGGACCTCGGCTTGTGTGAGGAGAAGGGAATATGTTCAGTCATAAACAGGGGCAGCAAAAGGTTTGCCCGAAGACGGGTAAACTCATCGAAAGAAAATTTCAATACCGCTGGCTGAAGTGGCTGTTCCCGCTTACTGGTATCGGCGCACTTATCTGGTTTCTTATCCGCGTAATTCCCAAACCCAGCAGGGCCGAGTATCCTTGCCAGAAAGTTGCTTTTCCACTCGCATCGAGTTTTATCGCTTATATTCTTGGTCTGGGCGCCGTAGCAGTGGCGATGAAAAAGGCGCATCAGCGTTTGCGCCAGGCCAGGTATGTCTTGGCCGCCGTTTGTGTAACCGTCGCTATTGCCTGCGCATGGATTACAGTCAGTATTAATTCCAAAAAAGCAAATGCAGTAGGTAATTTTATTCCGGCAGACCCGCCTAATACTCCAATGGGTGTTGCTAAAGGCATTTTCCCCGGCAGAGTCGCCTTTGTCCGCGACCCCAATGTGACGGACTGGAATGGTCCCGGTGATGGCTACTACTGGCAAGACAGCCATACCGACCAGAATAGTGTTGACCAGCTTATGGACAAGGTGCTTCGTGCTCTGACCAATGAGCCTACGGATGAAGCGGCGTGGGACGCATTGTTTAGATATTTTAACCAGACGCACGACAGGGGTGATTTTGGATATCGGCCGGGAGAGAAAATCAGAATCAAGCCCAACTCTGTCAACGAAAGATGGCATAATATTACACATAACCAGGCGGATAACACACCGCAGGTGGTTTTGTCGCTGCTGCGGCAACTAGTGTACAAAGCCGGTGTCCCGCAGGAAGACATCACATATGGCGACACGTCACGGTATATACCGGATAAAATCTATAACAAATGTCACGATGAATTCCCAGACGTGGTGTATGAAGAAACAAACTATTATATTTATGAGTCCGGCCACGCGATGTATGGAACGGAGGGACGGGTCGCGTCTGTTGACTCTAATGATTTTAGAGTTTTTTACAGTAATCAAGCGTACAGCACAGAGCCCAACTGGCAGGACAAGCTGCCGATGAGCTACGTTGAAGCTTCGTATGTTATAAATCTGCCTGTGTTTAAATGTCACGTTAATCCCGGGATTACGCTGACCGGCAAGAACTGGTTTGGCTGCCTCGGTGGCCGTAATCCGCATGATACCCTGCACAAGACCACGGCGGATGGAAACTCGTTTCCGGCGCAATACCGCTCGCAGGTTGACCTGATGGGAAGCAAGGACCTCGGCGGTAAAACATTTTTGAATCTGGTTGACGGCATTTGGGGGAACCGAAACAAAAGCAGCACACCTCCTGAAAAATGGTCGATGGCGCCGTTTAATAATGATTATACTTCCTGCCTTTTCGCCTCGCAGGACGCCGTGGCGACTGATTCGGTCGGCTTGGACTTTTTACGCACGCAGTGGGCGTACCTTTGGAACTATAAATCTGACCATTCTGTTGATGACTATCTGCACGAAGCGGCCCTTGCCAATGACCCGTGTTCGGGGACTTTTTACGACCCCAACCATCCAATCGGCGACCCGAACAGGACAAGACTTCCAAGTCTTGGTGTCCACGAACACTGGGACAGCAACAGTAGCCAACAGTATTCGCGAAATCTCGGGACCGGAAACGGTATCGAGCTTGTAACTTCCGCGGCACTTAGTTGCAGCGCCGGCATCGCAGGCGATGTCAATCTGGATTGCGAAGTTAATTACGAGGATTTGCAGATTATCGGTGAAAACTGGCTCACGCCGCAGACCGAATCCCGCTTCGGCGATTTATATAACGACAATGAAATTAACTTCAAGGATTTCGCAGTAATGGTCGCCGATTGGGCCGATTGCAACATCGAACCCTCGGGCAACTGCAACAGCCCGTAGTCAAAGCGATTAGTCCTGCCGCCTGGCGGTCGCAGGTGCTGGGGCCACAGGTTTTCCTAACGATTAGAGTCGACCAGCAGTTGTTCATAATAGCGTCTGCCCTTTTGAAAAATCTCCAATGTAAGCTTTTTATCTTCTGGGCGGTCAAAAAGGGCGCCGTTTTGCGTCCAATCTATAAGTTCATCTATTCTTTCGAGCCACCAGACAACAGACTCTTTAACAATAATGGGATTCTTGCCGACCTTGATGTATATGGGGTTACTGTGTAAAAGAAGGTGACCACGTTTGGGATTAGGGTGCTCGCCCTGGGCTCTGACGGCGATCCAACAACTGCGATGGATGGGTATTTGCCCCTCGAATTTTATGGGAATTTCCTTTTTTTTGTTTTTTATCTCTCTGATGACAATTCCGTTTCGGAGTATCTGCAAATTGTCGAGCGGATAAAGAGAACAAATGCCGACGGAAACTTTTACGGTATCACCGGGTTCATCCAGCTCTATTTCATCTCCCATCATTTTTCCATTTATGCTAAAATCAAGCATCATCGGCCCATTGGTTACAAAAGATTTGCCGCTTTTTAATCCCTTTATCCAGGCTGCATCGGAGAAATCGCTGCCAACATAGACGTAATTTCTGACATTACCGAGAATTTTTTCACCAAGGACGGGATAGTCTGAACCGGCTGTCCCGGTGATTCTGAAGCCGCAGTTCAAGGCGTGGTAAAAATGTGGAGCGAAAAGATGTTCATTCTTATGCCACATCTCCCATTTGTTGCCCTGCATTATTTCAACGGCATCAACCAGACCAAGTGCAAGGTCCACAGGGAATTCACCATGGCCGCCATGACAGGCAATTACTGTTCCATGCAGTTCTTTGACTTCTTTTTCGACATTACAATTCGGGGGATAGTCCGCTTGTGTTTTTGCGCCGCGATTCGGCCCGGTACCAATCGGCTCAATCAGGCGAGGAATATCAATAAATGCCAAATGGCCGTAAGAATCGTTGATAAACTCCTCACCGGAGTGAATTGAATATCCCTCGGAATTGACACTTCCGGTTTTTCCGAAGGCAGGCTGCAAGTTATTCGTTTTTCCATAAGAAATGCTCATCAAAAGGTATATTATTTTTAGGTCTTCTGCTTTTAGAAGTTCCAATATCCTTTGTGAGCTGTTTGGCTCTTTCCGTCCGAAATGAACATGAGGGTCGCCCGACATCCACCCTTCTGCGGGCATGTCGACCCAGCGAGAAAGCGGGATATCGAGTTCAAAAGTTTGACTAGGTGAGATTTCAAAGTCTTTTTCCCAGGGGTAATACTCGAATCCCTTTTCTATAAGGATGTTATAGCTGCCTGCGGGAATATCTGTTTCAAACTCTGCGGGAGAATAGAAGAGTTCCTCCTGTCCTGCTTTTCGCTCCAGACCGCCTTTGAACAGAGCATAGGGCAATTTTTTATCGATGACCCTAAGACTATTCTGTGGACAGATATAAGTACCATCTATGCGGCATAGTCTTATGCGGGCAGGGGTGAGTTTGCCGCTGGATGAATCGATTATCTTCAATTTAAGTTTGCCTGTTTGTAAGACGATAGCGTTAGGCTCATTGTGGTTTTTCCCAGGTTCATATTGTCCCGCATACAAAGAAACGCTTAAAGCAAGTGTTTCCAGAAGAACTAACAGTGTTCTAACCATCGACTCACCCTTAGCGAATCAGGATTAACGATTCAAAATTGCACACGTTATTCGGCGATTCAGCTTCCTTTATGCCAGACATCTAATCTTTTGACCATCTAAGATTTCAAGGAACACCTGCCCCTCGAAAATTCTATCCTTGTTTTTCTGTGACTCAATCTGTCAAAGATAGTATAGTGAATTTAGGGATAAATCAATATCGGAATTTTTTTGACCATTAAAACCGACATTATGGACTTGGGCCTGCGACTGGGGCGGAGGGGGGCAGCGCAAATGCGGTTAAATACGGGATTCAAGCGTAATAAATTGCCGAACGACACGTTTTTACTGGCAATTTTTAGCCGGATTTTGCTTGCATTTAGGCGGCGATATGTGGCATAATATTTGTATTATTTTTGGGTTTAGTCTGTAATAGACTGTTCTGAAATACGAGTTTTGCCTGCCGCAACATCGCAGGCGGCGAAATCTGATATCCAAGAAGGAGCTGGAGGAAGGTGTGCGAGTGGAAGTCTTTATATTTGCATGTCAAAAACAACATCTGCGGAGGGGGGCCTTAAATTGGGTATTTCGATTGTTACACACAGGAGTAAAAATTATTGAAAGTGCGATGTTCATTTGCCGAACAGGGATTTGCGCTCATTACTGCTGGAGCTATTAGCAGCGATTGAAACCAAATTAATGTTTTAATATTTTTTTAAGGAGGAGCATTATGCTAAATAAATTATGTTATTTAGTTCCTGTTGTTCTCATAATTGTAATTGGAACAAACAGTGCCGGAGGCGACGTGCTTCACTGGAAGGGCAGTACTTCCGACCCCAATTGGCACGACCCAACCAACTGGGACAGGGGCGTGGTTCCGCAGGGCGGAGATGATGTTTACTGCAAGAAAGTATCACCTGCGAATAAGGACCCGAATTTTACAGCTCAGTCAAGCACAGACCCATTATGTCTGCTGTGTATCGTTGACACAGCCAACGGCGTAAGCACCGACGGTCAGCTTTACATAGACGGTGGAACTTTGAACGTCGTATCCGCGATAAGAGCAAGTAAGGATTCTACCGGTTCGCATACCGCGACGGTAACAATGAAGGGCGGAACAGTGGCCCTTTACGGCCGTAACATCACCGTTGGCGGCTGCTCAGGCAGTCTTGTCAACGATGGGCCGCTTTACTGGAGTCCGAATGGCGGCAATGAAACTGTAGAATCAATATGGAATATGGAAGGCGGTTTGATAACCTGCGGTACTTTCAGTATTGTAAGTGCCGGCACTAACTCCCACAGTGTATTTAATCTCAATGGAGGTACGGTAATAGTGCGGGGACGGAGTGTGGGTGTGGAAGGCTGGACCCCAGGAAGCGGTGACGCTGGATTTTTTGTCAATGAAGTTGTAAACATTACCCGTACCGACCCGAATGCTCACTACAGGAGCGGAAGGTACGCATTAGATACTTTGAATGTAGCGGGCGGAAAGCTGATTGCAACAGGAAATATAACATCTCTATTTGAGAACCGCTATGACACAACCACGGGTTCAAATATGGGCCTGATTGATGCTTGCGACGTAATCCGTGCTTATCCTGAGAGTTTGCATCCTGAGTATCCAGACAGTTCATATAACAAATACATTGTATATGACTACGACCAGCGCAACGACGGTAAGACAACGATAACGGCATCAGCGTTAGCGGTTGCCAAGGCGTGGAAGCCGAATCCTATTGACGAAGCTTCGTATGTAACGACGTCGCCGACACTGAAGTGGAATGGCGGAGCAGGCGCGACAGACGGCCATGATGTGTATTTCGGCACCAACAGCGCACACGTGCCGCCTGGTGACCCCTGCGAATATGCGCCGGGTACTTTAGCATTGGGTCAGGAGTATTTCTGGCAGGTTGTACCTCAACCCACCAACCCAGCGCCGGACATCTGGAAATTTACGGTCGAAGGCAAAGCGAAAGGTCCGAGTCCCCTGGATGGGGCAACTATCGAACCCAATGCAACGCGAAATGTGACACTGTGCTGGACGGCCGGCGCTTACGCGACATCGCATGACATATATTTCGGCACCGACACATATCATCAGACCGACACCTGCATAGTAGTTAAAGGCACGCTGGGACAGGTAAATTACTGGCGTGTAGATGAAAACAGCGATGACGCCCACGGCCCGGTGACAACTATGGGTACTACGTGGAGTTTCACAATGGCAGACTATGACCTGGTTGACAGCTTCGAGAGCTACGGCGACTACGACGACTTCATCGTCGTATGGAAAGAAAGCGCCGCTATGGACCTGGACTTGGCCTTAAACAGCGGTCGTACGAGCAGAGACCCTACCCACTCTAACACCAATAAATCCATAGAAGTCAAGTATACCTATGCCAGCGCCAACACCGGCGCGGCTAACGCACTATTCCCCGCCACGCAAAACTGGACTTCGAGCGCAAGCAGCGCATTAGCATTGTCGTTCTGGATGCGCGGTAAAGGCAACAACTCTGCGCTTAGCAACCTGTATATCCAACTCGCGACGGGCACGACCACCAGTTCGGCATATTACAGCGCCAAGGTTCCCATCAGCGACTTCACCAACCTTCTGCTGAACGACTTCGGCACCGCCATCGATAAGGGGGATGAATGGATGAACGTGAACATCGCGTTGAACGATTTCAACGGCACGGGCAAAGGCACCAGCTTTAATCTCGCCTCAGTCCGTCGTTTGTTCATCGGCTCCAGCGCCAGCGGCGCAGCGACAGGCCTGTTTTGGTTAGATGATTTCAGGCTGTATCCTTCGAGATGTGTACCCGCGAGGGATGCAGGAAGTCCTGGCGCAGCTCTGGCTGATATCACGGACGACTGCGTTGTCAATTACGCTGACCTTTACAAAGTAACTGACGCATGGATGGACAGCGATACCGATGTATCAACGGACGGTGCATTGAAGAACTGTAAATTTGACGGCAACTCGGTAGAAGGCAAGATCGATAGAGCCTTGAAGCTGGGTGAGCCGCGGGACTGGGTAGATATCGAAGACCTTGCCTTCCCAGATTTCTCGGACAAGACAGTGGCAATGTGGGTTTCGGTTGACGAGAGGCCGACACCAGTCGAAACGAAACTATTTATATTCTCAACCAGCAACTACTGGCGTCTAAACATGATCGCAGAAGGCGCTTCAAATGGTAGCATACTTGAGGCGATGGTCGGCAATCAATTCACAGAACCTGATGATATTGGATATACTTTATTAACCGGCGACGACGAGCATGCGTGGCACCATATCACGATGACAGTGGGTGCGGTAAGTTCCGGCCATGTGACCTGCTCGATGTATGTCGACGGTATATTTAAACAATCGGACACGGTCGAGAGCCATTTTTACGACCAGCTTGACGGCATCTGTATCGGCGGACTAAACAACGGTAAAAGTCAGCATTCCAATATAACGGTTGATGATTTCCGCATCTATGGCAGGGCGCTGACAAAAACTGAGGTTCGGGCACTGAAGGAAGGTTCGGGTGATCCTAATTATCCGAGCAACGACACACTACTTATCAAGTACGACTTCGATGAAACAACCGGTACGGTTGCGACAAATACGGGTTCGATGAGCACTGTACATCGTCCCGTCGGCTATACTCCTGGAGTTACAGGAGCACCGCAATTCAAGCTTTCACAAGGTGAGCTTTATACCGGTACAGACGGCAGCCCCGCCAAGACGTACATAAACCTCAAAGACTACGCGAACCTCTCGAAGAACTGGCTGTATGGCAATAGCGGCGAGTGGGTCTTCCCGTAATCTGTTGATTTGACAATTGTCAGTTGTAATATCACGGGGCCTGCTGCGGAAGCGCAGCAGGCCCTGGTTGTTTGTAGTGGTTAGTGATGGGTGGCAAGTGTTCCACCCGCAGGCTTTTATATTTTTGCTTTACGACATACGCAATACACACGACGAAACGGACTGTTAAATTTTCTCGAATTTGAATCTATGGCTGTCGGCGTCGATTTTTATGCGGTCGCCTTCGGTGAATTTGCCGGCCAAAAGCTCGGTCGCGAGGTGATTTTCAAGTCTCTGCTGGATGGTACGTTTTAAAGGCCTTGCGCCGAAAACGGGGTCGTAGCCTTCATCCATCAGCAGTTTGCGGGCGCTGTCCGTAAATTCAACTTCGAGCTTGCGGTCTCTAAGGCGTTGGCCGAGGTAATGAAGTTGAATATCCACAATTTTTTTCAGGTCTTCCTTCGTCAGCATATGGAAGACCACTATCTCGTCGATGCGGTTTAAGAATTCCGGTTTGAAGTGCTGTTTGAGGGCTTCTTTAACGTGCGCTTCGATTTCCCAATCCGCGCCGGCTTCTTCGGTAACCTGCTGAATCTGCTGGCTTGCGATGTTGCTGGTCATAATTATCACGGTATTTTTAAAATCAACCGTTCTGCCTTTGCCATCAGTCAATCGACCATCATCGAAGACCTGCAGCAGAATATTGAAAACATCTACGTGTGCTTTTTCAATCTCATCGAGCAGAATTACTGAATAAGGTTTGCGACGCACTGCTTCTGTGAGACGCCCGCCTTCCTCATAGCCGACATATCCCGGCGGCGCGCCGATAAGCCGTGCCACGGAATGCGGCTCCATAAATTCACTCATATCGATTCGAATCATCGCGTTAGGGTCATTGAACAGAAATTCCGCGAGAGCCTTCGAAAGTTCCGTTTTGCCCACACCGGTTGGACCTAAGAACAAAAATGTCCCTATCGGCCTGTTCGGGTCGCCAAGACCCGCTCGGTTTCGTCTTACCGCGTTGCAAAGCGCCGCTACCGCCTCATCCTGATTGACCATACGCTTGTGAATTTCATCCTCCATTTTCATCAGTCGCTGGCGTTCGCCGCTCATTAGTCTCGAAACCGGTATGCCCGTCCATTTAGACACGATGTTTGCGATATGCTCTTCAGTGACCTCGTTGCGAATTATGCTTTTATCGCTTTTTGCTAATTGGGCTTCTTTTTCATTAAGTTCCTTTTTCAAATTCTCGATGGTTTCGTATTTCAGACGGGCAGCGGTTTCGAGGTCTCCTTTACGCTGAGCGTTTTCAAACTGCGTCTGGGCGTTTTCGATTTTCTGCTTCAACTGTTTTATCTGGTCGATTTCATTTTTTTCACCTTCCCACTGGGCCGTAAGCTTTCTATCCTGCTCCTGCAGATTCACCAACTGCTTTTGAGCAAGTTTCAGTCTTTCCTTGCTCGCCTCGTCGGTTTCCTTTTTCAACGCTTCGCACTCAATCTGCAGTTGCACAATTTTTCTGCGGATGCCGTCTAATTCCGAAGGCAGTGAATCGTTCTCAATCCGTAGTTTGGAAGCCGCTTCATCCATCAAATCGATTGCTTTATCCGGCAGGAAGCGGTCGGAAATATAGCGGTTGGATAAAGTTGCCGCCGCCACAAGGGCAGAATCGGTAATTCGCACACCGTGGTGCGTATCGTAACGATTTTTGAGTCCGCGAAGAATCGCTATTGTTTCTTCGACGCTCGGTGGGTTAATCATAATCGGCTGGAATCGCCTTTCCAGTGCCGCGTCCTTCTCGACGTATTTCCTGTATTCATCGATTGTCGTTGCTCCTATGCAGCGCAGTTCACCGCGTGCAAGCGACGGCTTTAGAATATTTCCCGCATCGACGGCTCCCTCGGCTTTGCCTGCGCCGACCACGGTATGCAGCTCATCAATGAAAAGGATTATTTTCCCCTCAGCGGCGACCACTTCTTTAAGGACGGCTTTCAGCCGTTCCTCGAACTCACCCCTGAATTTCGTCCCTGCGATAAGTGCGCCCATATCCAGCGAGATAACTTTTTTGTTTTGCAAACCTGTTGGAACATCGCCTGATACTATCCGCTGAACAAGACCTTCGACAATCGCGGTTTTTCCTACACCCGGCTCACCGATAAGAACTGGATTATTTTTTGTCCGTCGATTCAACACCTGCATACACCGGCGTATTTCTTCGTCTCTTCCGATGACCGGGTCGAGTTTTCCCTTGCGGGCCATATTGAGCAGGTCAATGCCGTAGCGTTCCAGTGCCCGATATTTATCTTCGGGATTTTGTTCGGTTATTTTCTCCCCGCCGCGAATTTCTTTTGCCGCACTTTCAATCTGCTCGACACCGATGGAATTTAGCCGCAGGATTTCTCTCGCGTCGCTTTGTATCGAAGCCAGTGACAAAAGTAAATGCTCGACGCTTAGATATTCGTCACCCATTTTGTCTGCGCGGTTCTGGGCGTCCAGAACGATTTGATTGAAGACCGGGTCGGGCAGGATTTGCGTACTTTGTCCCTGCGGCAGCCGGTTGAGTTCAGCTTCTATCATATCTTTAATTCGCGTGGTGTTTGCGCCGATTTTCTTCAAAATCATAACAGCGATACCCTCTTCATCGCTGCAGATAGCGCTTAGCAGATGCAATGGTGTCAATATTGTGTGCGATTTGGCCATCGCAATCTGCTGTGCTGTCGCCAATGCTTCCTGCGCCTTTAAAGTAAACTTGTCGAATTTCATAATTGTGTCCTTTTTAGCAAGTTATAATTCTATATATAAACAGCAAATGGTGTGCCTGAAGCAGTAAAAGGCATAACGCCTTGGAAGATAAGGGGTTAGGGGCAATGCTTGGCTCTTGGCATGTGCCAAATTGGCAGAAAATTCACGTCTGTTGCGATTTTGCCAATTTTGTTTTCAGGAAGGAGTTTTTGCAGAGTTTATCTAAATAGAAATGTTTAGAGCAGACCATTCCGCCTAATTTACTTAATTACCCTATTTTATCTTTTTCGATTTAACTGCCATACGGTTGTCACAAGGATAAGAAAACTCTGTGAAAACTGTTGCTATTCTCGTTGCTGCTGATTTAAATAATACTATCGGCAAAACTCAAAAAGCCATTTGTTATCATAAGCTTTATTTTCGTACAGTCGGCTTCATAATCCTGAGCGAGACAGGTCTCGTCGGGAAGATATTGTTTTGTGGAGGACGGCCTATGGAATAAACAAATAATTTTTGTCGTACCGTGTTCTAATTATTTTTTGAAAATTGCCCAGCTTTTTCAAAAGGAGGTACGAGAAAATCAAAAAATTTATTTTCGGCAACACAACTAATAGTTTTTAGGAAAAGTTTAATGGAAAAGGAGAAAAGGAAAATGAGTAAGTTAGTAAAATTGGGTCTGTGCTGTATCGTGCTTTTGGGCATGGTGACAACAGCACGAGCCTATGAAGGTTATACCCCGCTGACAACAGGAGGCACAGGCGGGCAGATAGTTTATGTAACAAACCTGAATAATTCCGGCGCGGGCAGTTTAAGAGCCGCTTTAGAAGGACTGACCGGTAGTCCGACAACAATCAGGTTCAGTGTGAGCGGGACGATTTACCCGACAACCACGCTATGGATTATTGGTAGCAATGCCACTATCGCAGGTGAGACGGCGCCGTCGCCCGGCATCACGATAGATGGAAGTTATTGCAGCGGTCCAACTGTTGGAATCAGCGGCCATGACTTTATTGTGCAGCACATCAGGGTCCGCAACAATGGTTCCGACAGAGAAACGATTCAGATTAACAGTGACTATAATTTGATTTTAGACCACCTGTCTGTAAGCGGCAGCGCTGACGGAGCAATAGATATTAACAACGGCGTAGACCATATAACCGTAAGCAACTGCCTGATTGCGGAAAGCGTCGAAGGTCACCGTTCTTACGGTCAATATGCTTCGCTGCATCACAATCTGTATTCATATAACAACCGCAGGCAGCCAAAAATAGTAAATTACGCAGGTCCTTATGACTTTCGAAACAATGTGATTCAATACTGGACCGGCACCGGCACCAATGTCGAAGCCGGGCATCAGGTAAACATTATTAACAACTATTTCGGTCCGACGGAAAAGGTATGCAGCAGCGGTTTCAACATCAACTCCAGCTTGAGCGCTGATGTTTATATCAGCGGAAACTACTTCACCTGCGGATACGACATAAACGGTCTCGGTGATAAATCGACACCAAATACAGAACCCAGTGTTACAACAATGACGGCTGACACGAACCTTGCGAATTACGTCAAAAGTCATTGCGGTGCGATGCCTCGCGACTCGTTTGACCAAGGGCATGCAGGCACTGCCGCACCATTTAACTCTGCCCCTGAAGTAGATGCAGGGCCGGACAGGTCGATTGTAAGTCCAATTAATTCCATAAGCCTGGATGGTACTGTAACTGATGACGGTCTGCCTGACCCGCCTGCAGCGGTAACAACATTGTGGACCAAACAAAGCGGCCCCGGTACAGTTACATTCGGAAACGCAAACGCAGTTGATACAACAGCGACGTTTTCGGCAACTGGTACGTATGTACTTCGCCTGACAGCAGATGACGATGAGTTGAATGCTTACGATGAAATAACAATTACCTATTATGCTACTGCACCGTCGGCAGGAACACTCGAATGGATAGGCCCCAATGGTACGGCTTCGCCTTGGGAGACCGCAGCAAACTGGTATGACCTTGGTTCCGGCGCTCACAGGGTTCCAACCGACCTCGATTTAGCGAGGCTTTATAACGCTCTCGGCGGTTACGGTTTTACTAATTCAAACGTAACTATCAGCAGTTCTACAGCGATAGCATATAAACTGCAAATGAGGTATCTGGTAACGAAGCTGACGATACTAAGCGGCGGTAAACTTACCACCACCAGCTCAGTCGAGATGTATCAGGGTACTTCATCTCAGGTTGATATTGAGGCAGGAGCGACAATGGACGCATGCGTGAAATCCAATGCCGCCACAGCGACATTCAAACTGGCAAATGATGCCGCCACTACCGGCACTGATACCGTTAATGTCTGGGGCACGCTGAATGTTGTAAGCCAGAACCCCACAAACGGTACATCAGATTTGCAGATTTGCAATGTTTCCGGTGGTACGGGAACAGGAACGCTTAATATTTATAACACAGGCGTTGTGAATGTTGATGCATATGCGATTGGTTCGTACGGAACAGGGCGGATTTACATAACCACCGGCGGTACGATGAAGATTGCCGGTAATGTAACAAGCCAGGTCAATGCCGATATATCGGCAGGCAAGATAGCCGGCACCTATGGCGCTACTGTATCAAGCAGTTATAACAGCGGAGAAAACAAAACTTATGTAACCGCTTCGGGTGGTTCACCACCACCGGCACCACCGGCATGGATTTCTTATCCGTCCGCCAGCGATACAGGCGAATATACTGTTAGCTGGGCGTCATCGACCGGAGCGACTTCATACCAATTGCAACGGTCAAATAACGGCGGAAGCAGCTGGAGCAGCGATATTTATTCCGGCGCGAACACTTCTTACGCGGAAGACATCGGCAACGGCAGCTACCTCTACCGTGTCAAAGCCACTAACGCGGGAGGTTCGAGCATATGGAGAACTGGAGTTGAAAGCTGTGTGGTTACCGTACCGACGTGGAGTGAAACCGCTGATTATTATGTTGACGGTTTAACCGGCAGTGACAGCAATCCGGGAACTTCATCACAACCATGGGCAACACTGACCAAAGCGGTCAGCACAGCAACAGCAGGAAAGAAGGTCCTCGTATGGGGCGGCCAGACTTATGTAGGTCGTTTGACCTTCAGTAATACCGGAACATCAGCCAGCCCGATTACGTTCAGGTCTGACCCCAGTACTGGGCCACAGGCTGTAATTGACGGCAACAACATCGAAGGCGGAGCGGTATATACCACCTCGGCTGATTACATCGTGTTGGATAACTTCAAAGTCACCAACGCAACATACGGGGTATATATTTACGGTAACGGCGCAGACAAATGGACTATTAAGAACTGCACCTTCACCGGAAATACCGGTCACGGTATCTACATCCGCGCAGGTGATGACCATAGTATTCTCAACAATATAGTTTATGACAACGGTTCCACCTTCACCGGAATCTACGTCTATAATGGAGCCGTGAATTGTGACGTTACACAGTGCTCTGTCTATGGACATAAATATGGTATCCGCTACGCTCTCAGTTCCAGCGGTGACATCAAGGACTCGATTGTGACAAGCGCGACTACCTATGGTATATCCAGCGATAGTTCTACAGTAACAACCACATACAGCGATGTATGGGATAACGGGACGAATTATTACGGCTGTTCAGCAGGTACCGGCTGCATAAGCGCAGACCCGTTATGGGTCGGTCCCGATAACGGCGACTTCACACTCGGTTCCGGAAGCCCGTGCAAGAATACAGGTTCAGACGGCGGCGATATGGGTTATCGCGTCCCAGGGTCTGGTCCGAGCAACTTGGCGCCGGTTGTCAATGCCGGTACAGACCAGCAGATAACTTTGCCGGCATCTGCGAACCTTGACGGTACAGTGTCTGACGATGGTAATCCGGATCCTCCGAGTGCTGTAACAACTACATGGACAAAGCAAAGCGGGCCGGGAGATGTTACATTTGGTAACGCAAGTGCGGTCGATACCACAGCAAGCTTCTCAACTTCAGGTACGTACGTACTGCGCTTGACTGCCAGCGATAGTGCGCTTCAGACATATGACGAAGTGACTATAACAGTCAATCCGGAGCCGGTAGGGCGTGAGTGGAGCGAAAGCGCCGACTATTATGTCGATGCCCAATACGGCAGTGACAGCTACCCCGGAAGTTCGTCCCAACCGTGGGCAACATTGACCAAAGCAGTCAGCACGGCAACAAGCGGCAAAAAGGTTCTTGTCTGGGGAGGACAGACCTATACAGCGGCACTGACCTTCAACAACAGCGGAACTTCTGCCAGCCCGATTACCTTTAAGCGCGACCCGGCATCAGGAACTGCAACCATTAATGGGAACGGCAGCACTGCAGGCACGCTCTACACAACCGGCGCCGATTACATTGTAATTGACGGCTTTACGGTTACCAATGGCAGGTACGGCGCATATATCTACGGCGATGCCGCAGACGGCTGGACAATCAAGAACTGCCGCATTACAGGTAACAGCTACCACGGCATATACAGCCGTTCAGGCGATGACCATCTATTCTTCAACAATGCTATTTACGGCAACGGCAGCAGCTACTACGGCATCTATGCCTATAGTACAGCCTTGAATAATGATGTCACGCAGTGCGACATCTATCAGCACAAGTACGGCATCTACTATGCGGCAGGCTGCAATGCCGGGAATGTGCTTAATAGCATCATTACCAATGCTACGACGTACGGCATCAGGGGAGCAGCAACTGATGTTTCGGTTACTTACAGCGACGTATGGAGTAACGGCACCAACTACTACGGTGGTGTTACCGCGGGAACAGGCTGCATAAGCGCTAACCCGCTATACACCAACCCTGGCGCAGGTGATTTCCATCTGCAGGGCGGCAGCCCATGCGACAATACCGGCTCCGACGGCGGAGATATGGGATATCGCTACAGCAGCTCGGCACTGTAAAAAGCAGGGATGTCTTTAAATGGAAAGGCCCTTTCAACCGAAAGGGCCTTTTTTGTCATAAGATGGCTTTATCGCTTTATGGTTTTCGTAACAAATCCGTCTGTTTTGCCATTTTACCCATCTTGCCCATCTTGACTCTTGCAATCAAAGTGACATACATATGTCACAGCAAAAATAAAACTTGTCAAAAATCTTTTTTTTAACTTGCCTTACTTATCGTCCGATGTAGAATTCACAACATCAGGAAAAAGTTCATCACGTCATCGTAAGCTTTATTTATACGTTGTTGTCTTAGCAGCCCTGAACGGACAAAGTGCCGTTGAGGGGAGAATATTGTTTTTTTGAGGCGAGCCTATGGAGGAATAAAGCCATTCTTTGCGTTTTCTGATTAATTAATATCTTCAAAAAATCCGCAATTTTTTCAAAGGAGGTGCAAGCCAGTAAAATTATTTACGTTTGCAAAACAAGTAATAGTTTTCAGAGTTATTTTGTGGGGGAAAAGGAGAAAAGGTAAATGAAAGTATTTAGAAACTTAGCAATATTATCGATATTGCTTGCATTTGTTTTGTCCGGCGTGGTATTGGCCAAACCGGTAAATAAAGCAGATGCCGAAAAAATGGTAAAGGGGTGGCTCAAAACAGACCCTGAACCGCTTAATGCAAAATTAGGCGGACAAGTAGCAGAGACGGAGGTTTACAACGGAGCAAACGGCAAACCTGCTTACTACATTGTTTATTTGAACCCATCGGGTTTTGTAATTGTTCCTGCTGACGACCTTGTTGAGCCTGTAATAGGCTTTGTCAGCGGCGACGCTATTTATGACCCATCAATTGAAAATCCTCTCGGCGCTTTGGTAAGCCAAGATGTGCCGGGACGAGTTGCCGCTGCGAAAAAAAGCAAAGTAGCGGCGGGCGATGCAATAAAATCGCAGAACAAGTGGAATAAGCTAAAAAAGGGTGCTGACCTCATCACGCCAATGGGCTTGACAGGCGTTACCGATATAAGGGTTGCACCGCTGGTGCAAACCAAATGGGGCCAGGATTATGTCTGCAATGGTACGTTGACATGCTATAACTATTACACCCCCAATAACTGGTATTGCGGCTGTACGGCAACGGCGATGGCCCAGATTTTACGTTATATGCAGTACCCAACGGCGGGCATAGGCGTGCATCAGTATGGAAGTTATTCTACCCGCGGCGGCAACGGCAATGGCGGGCCTTATAACTACAGCCTGATGATTTACCAGCCTGATTGCAGCGTTACGGTAGCACAGCGACAGCAAATCGGCGCGCTTTGCTATGACGCAGGCGTTGCAGCGTATATGGATTACGGCTCAGGCGGTTCGGCGGCTTACATTCACGATGCAAGAGCCGCTTTTGTTAACACCTTTATGTACACCAACGCAATTATGGGCGGCAATGAATCTACCAACATAGGTGCCGGCCTTAACGGGATGATGAATCCCACTCTGGATGCCGGCGTTCCTTGCCTGCTTGGCATTGCGGGAGGCGGTGCAAGTGCCCACGCTATTGTTAGCGACGGATACGGCTATAGCAGCTCGACGCTTTATCATCATTGTAATATGGGCTGGGACGGATTGGACGATGCGTGGTACAACCTGCCGACTATCGATGCCTCTTATAATTTCAACAACGTTTTTGCGTGTATTTACAATCTGTACACCTCCGGCAGCGGTGAAATCATCAGCGGACGGGTTACTTCCAGTGCAGGCCAGCCTACCATTGGAGTGACAGTGACAGCCACCGGTACCGGTGGACCTTACACTACCACGACCAACAGCAGGGGTGTTTACGCTTTCACAAAGGTCAGTTCGAATTCGACCTATACAATAAGCGTAAGTGCGATCGGCTGTTCTTTTAGCCCCAGCAGCCAGAACGCCACAACAGGCACTTCCACAACTAATGCGATTACATCGGGCAATGTATGGGGCGTTAATTTCACTTCGACATGTGATTCGGATATAATCGAATGGGTCGGCCCGAACGGTACTGCTTCGCCTTGGGAAACTCTCGGCAACTGGTATGACCTGGATAGGGGTTCCGCCAAGATTCCCACCAGCAGGGACAACGCGAGGCTTTACAATGCTCTGACAGGCTACAATTTCACCGACTCCAATGTTACGGTCAGCAGCACTACCGCGATATGTCTGAAACTGCAGATGAGGTACCTGATAACGAAGCTGACAATATTGACCGGCGGCAAACTTACCACCACCGGTTCAGTGGAAATGTATCAGGGTACTTCCGGTCAGCTTGATATTCAGTCTGGAGCAACGCTTGACGCATGCACAAAGGCTGATACACCCACAGCAACATTCAAGCTGGCAAATGATGCCGCTACCACCTGTCCCGACACTGTCAATATCTGGGGAACACTGAACATTGTCAGTCAAAACCCCGCAAACGGGACATCTGATTTGCAGATTTGTAATGTTTCCGGCGGCACAGGAACGGGAACTATAAACATTTACGGCACAGGCGTATTGAACACGGAAGCATATACGATAGGTTCCTATGGTACAGGCCGCATCTATATCACCGCAGGCGGTAAGATGAAAGTGACCGGTAATGTAACAACTCAGGTCAATGCCGATATCACTGCGGGTAAGATTGCAGGCGCCGGCGGAGCCACTTTGTCGGTCAACTATAACAGCGGTGAGAACAAGACGTATGTAACCGCCACGGGTGGTCCACAACCCCCGCCGATACCGGCGTCGATTACTTATCCATCCAGCAGCGAAACCGGTCAATATACCGTAAGCTGGTCGTCTGCAAGCGGAGCGACTTCGTATCAGCTTGAGCGGTCCACAAACTGGGGCGCCAGTTGGTCGCAGGTTTACTCCGGCGCGAACACTTTCTATGAGGAAAGCGTCGGCTACGGCTATTACCGTTATCGCGTCAAAGCCACGAATGCCGAAGGCTCCAGCGGCTGGAAGACTGGTACCTTCGATTGTATGCTTCTGGTATATGAAGGTTATGATGCCAACGGATTAACAACCGGCGGCAACGGTGGGACAATCTTGCATGTCACCAACCTGGATGCTTCCGGTTCCGGAAGTTTATCTGCCGCAGTAGCAAGCCTTACCGGTGATCCGGCGACCATTGTGTTTGATGTCGGCGGTACGATTTACCTCGGCAGCGGCGGTATACTTCTGTTCAGGCCTAATGTTACTATTGCGGGCGAAACCGCTCCGGCGCCGGGCATTACATTAGATGGCTCCGGTTGCGGTGCCGCAACTTTAGCACTTAACACCCACGACGTTATAGTTCGCCATTTGAGAGTTCGCAACAACGGCGGAGGCAGAGAAATTGTTCAGGTTATGGGCGATTACAGGCTGATAATTGACCACTGCTCGATAAGCGGCGGTGGCGATGGTCTGCTGGATATCAACGGCGGAACACACGATATAATTGTCAGCAGATGTATTTTTTCAAACGGTGTGGAAGCACATCGTTCATACGGCAGAAACGCATCGCTGCATCACAATTTCTACTACGGCAACAACAGGCGCCAGCCTAAGATTGTAACGGCGATTGGGCCTTATGATTTCCGCAACAACGTCTTGGAAGCATGGACCGGCACAGGCACAAATATCGAATGCATGTATGGTCAATGTGCCAACATGATTAATATTATTAACAATTACTACGGTCCGAACACCAACAATAAGCCCGCCGGCAACGAGTTCAACATGGACCCCAACGCATACGATATATACATTGCCGGCAACACAGTTCCGGCCGGTCACCCGGATATAAATCTGCTTGGCGACAGGGAAACACCCAACGAGGAACCAAGTGTACCTACATTGCCGGCCGACAGCAGCCTTGTGGACAACGTCAAGAAGGATTGCGGAGCCTTGCCGCGCGATGCTTATGACGAGGCTATCGCAGGTCCTGCGGGCTGGCAGCCATCACCGCCCACAGGCGATTGGGTACAGGGCAGTATTCACTACCATACCACCAACAGCGATGGAAGCGAGTCGGTCGAGATGATGGTTACCTCTTATCGTGATACCGGTGGACACGCATTCTCATGCATAGCAGACCACGACTATATCAGCGATGCAAGCGCATATACCACAGGAACATTCCTCGGTATAAACGGTGTGGAGGCATCAGGCGGTCCGCACGTTGTCGGTTTCGGTGTAAGCGGCACCGGCAGTTTCTCCGGTGGTTCGACTCTGCAGTCGGCAATCGACGCTATAGTGGCTGCAGGCGGCCTGCCGATGGTAGCGCATGTTTATTGGTCAGATGATTATGCCGGTTATGATATGGATACACTTCTGGCGAATATGACCAACTGCAATCTCATCTCGGTATTTAACTGGTATTGCGAGGACCTCTGGGGCAACGGCAACTCCGAGACCTACTGGGATACATTGCTGAGCAACGGCAAAATTATCTACGGATATGCTGAAGATGATGCTCACGGTCTGGGCAGGGCTGGTTACACCTACAATATGGTGAAAGTCCAAAGTTTGTCTCTGGCTGCGATTAAATCAGCACTGGCAAGCGGTAACAGCTACTTCTGCTACTCGCCAACAAAGTGGGCCAAGGGCATTAGCGTTATTGATTATACAATCAGCGGCACAGAAGCCGGTGATACAATAAGCATAGCGACCGACAAGGCCACGAGTATACAGTTCATCGGCTCAGGCGGTACGGTTCTAAGTACCACAAATGACAGTTCAGCGAATTACACAATTACGGGCAGTGAGGTTTATGTCCGCATCAAGTGTACCGATGCGGCTGGCGATATTACATGGCTGCAGCCGGTATTTATTAGCGGCGGACTACCGCCTCCCGATATCACGGTAACTTACACCGCAGGCGATGCCAGCGGCTGGAATCTCAATGACGGTACGGTCATTGGCCAGACCATCTATGGTACGGCCCAGGATTCCAGCGGCAACATAACAGCCAACAGTTATCGGTATCTGAGTATTGATAAAGGACTGGCGTTTGCATTCAGCGTAAGCTCCGAAACCGTGCTGGATTCGGTCACCTTCAAGATGCGGGGCCTAAAGACTAACAACAATATGCAGATTCGGATGTTCAACGTCTCGGACGGAGGATATCTGGATTATGGCCATACAATGTCGAGGGCAAGCCCGGGCGGCGAAGGCAGTGAGATATTTGACATCACAAACATGACACCCGGCACCATACCTTCGCACGATGAAGCCGGTGCTGCAGTCACTGATATGACCATCGACTTTGGTTCATTTGTAGCGCCAGCAGGTGAATATCTTATCTGCTTCGATGCTAAAGGACCAGACAATACATGGGGCAACTTCGTAAGAGGTTTGGCAGCCGAAGCGGATGGTATGGGCAAGTGGCCTGACGGCACGAACCTGCCGGCCAGGGCTACGGTTACCACCAGTTCGGCCACAGGCAACAACTATTACTATCAGCTCGACACCTCATCCGATATCAATTACTCACCGTACAGTTATCAGTTTGCCTTCCAGATGCGACAGGCGGTCGAATGTAACACGGTTCCGTGGCAGGCTTCGAGCCCCAACCCGGCCAATGGCGCCAACAATGTTAATGCCACCAGCAGTATAACGCTCAAATGGACAGCAGGTCCATGTGCAGAATCACACGATATCTACCTTGGAACCAGCTACAACGGTGTATTAAACGCCGACCACAACTCGCCCGAATACAAAGGCAACCAGACTTCAGCATCATATGATGCGGGTACTTTGTCTTATAGCACCACATACTACTGGTCAATTGACGAAATTAACGGATACGGCACAACCGCAGGAGCTGTGTGGAGCTTTACAACATGTCCGCAACCGCCCGCGGCAGCAACCGCCCCAAGCCCGTCCAATAGCGCAACCAATGTCAGTATAACGGCAGATTTAAGCTGGACAGCCGGCGCTCGTGCCGATTCGCACGATGTGTACTTCGGTACCGGAACCTCTCCCGCATTCCAGGCTAATCAGACTGGTACTACTTTTGACCCTGGTACTATGGTTGGCAGCACCACCTATTACTGGAGAATCGATGAGCGTAACGCCGGCGGTGTCACACAAGGTACCACTTGGAGTTTCACCACGGAAGTAACGCTTCCCGGTCAGGCTTCCGGCCCAAGCCCAGTCAATGGTGGAACCTGCGTGGTAGTTAATGCCGACCTCAGTTGGACAGCAGGAGAACGTACGACCAGCCACGATGTTTACTTCGGCACTTCTTCACCGGGTGATTTCCAGGGCAACCAGGCAGGCACTACCTTTGACCCTGGTACCCTTGCCTATGAGACCACCTATTACTGGCGAATAGACGAAAAGAACGCGGCAGGCACCACGACAGGTCAGGTCTGGAGTTTCACGACTGGTCCGAACCTGCCTGCGGCTAATTACTATGTCGATGTCGTTAACGGTAACGACAATAACAGCGGCACAACCATCTGTGCGGCGTTCAAGACCGTCGGTAAGGCGGTCACTGTGGTAACCGCAGGTAAAACGGTACTGGTAATGCCCGGAACCTATGCTGAGTATGTCAATATGAACACGGCAGCCGGAACCGCAGGCAATCCAATTACCTTCAAGGGCTACACCGATGGCGGTGCTGTGATTATCGATGCCACCGGTAAGACCCACGGTATCAGATGCGTAAAAGCCTACGTGATATGGGACGGCTTCGAGGTTAAAAACTCCAACAACCATGGTATTTACATCTACTCAACCAGTGCAAACCACGGCGAAGTGCGTAACTGCATCACACACGACAACAGCGCCGAAGGCGTGAAAGTGGAAGGCGCCGGCAACACCATCGTCTCGGACTGCCAGAGTTACAACAATGATGCAAAGGGTATTCTTATCACCGGGGCCAACGCGAGCAACTGCCAGGTGCATAACTGCATCTCGCACAACAACGGCACCTTTGGCTTGAGAGTCTATACCGCCGACAATGTCGCCATCTCAGACTGCCTGATTTACAACAATGGCGATGATGGTGTTAACAACGCTGACCGTGCCGATGGCGTAACATTTGACAGGTGCACTATCTACGGAAATACCCATACGGGTTTCTACTTCAGCGCCAGCAATGCCACCATCAGGGATTGCATCATCACCAATAATGGTCAATGGGGCATCTATGTCTATGGTACCTGCGCCATCAATGTCGATTACTCCGACACCTGGAGTAACACCAGCGGCAACTATAACAACCTGACCAAGATAACGGTTGGGACGCACTGCATAAGCAGTAATCCGCTGTTTGTCAATCCTGGCAGTGGCGATTTCCACCTTGGTACCGGCAGCCCGTGCATTGGTACAGCATCAGATGCAGGCGATATGGGTTATCGCTACTAAGACCAGCTTCGGTGCTTGATTGATAATCTGACAAGGCCCTTTCAACTGAAAGGGCCTTTTTTTGTCATAAGATGGCTTTATCGCTTTATGGTTTTCGTAACAAATCCGTTTGTTTTACCATTTTACCCATCTTGCCCATCCCAACTCTTTCAATTACAGTGACATACATATGTCACTGTAAAAATAAAATTTGCGAAAAATCCTTTTTTCTACTTGCCTCTTTTATTGTCGAACATATACTTCATTGCACTGGGCAGTCTGGAAAAAGTTCATCACGTTATCTTAAGCTTTATTTGTACAGTATTGGCTCTAAAATTCCTAAAAGAGGGAATAGTCTCTGCGGGAAAATATTGTTTTTTTGGAGGCAAAGCTATGGAGGAATAGACAAGGCTGTTTTTGCGTGCCATCCTTAATTAAATTTGCTAAGAATCCGTCAGCTTTTTAAAAGAGGAGGTACAAACAACACAAGCAATAGTTTTGAAAATATTTTTAGAAGGAGAAGAAAAATGAAACACAGACAAGTTATGATAGTTTTACTGGCAGCAGGGGTTTGTCTCTGCAATTCGGCATTTGCAGAAATAACCTATAATGTCACTAATCTCAATGCCAGCGGCACAGGAAGTTTTGCCGCATGTCTGGCCTCGGCTAATTCAGATGGTCAGGCAAGCCGCATTGTTTTCGACGTCAACGGCACTATTCAGCCGGGCGCGGTGCAGAACCTCACGGAAGGCAATTGCACAATTTGCGGCACCTATGTACCGCCGCCGGGCATTACTTTTGATTTTAATAATGTCAGCACGGGTTTCAATGTTACCAGCGGCAACAACCGGTTCTGCAACATCAGAGTTATCAATACAAAAACCAACAATGATGGAATAAGTCCTCACGGCGCCGGCAGTAATGTTATTGTTGAAAGATGCTCATTTGATTTGTGCCGCGATGAAGGCGTCGGCATGAGCAATTCCTACGGCAATACTATCGCATTTTCGCGGTTTGAGAACTGCGGTTCACAGCCCGGCGATGGCACTGGCTTTGCGAATGGCAGGGGTATTCTTATTACCGGCGGTTCGGCGGTTATAGTCGGCTGCTCCGTTTATCACTGCAACAGGGGTATTACACTCAACACCGACGGTTTCCTGGAGCTGCGTCATAGCCTGCTTGAAGCGAGCTGGTCGGACATGTCTGGTAGCGGGTTTACCAATGCAGGGGGTTCCCACGTTTACAGTAATGTTATTGACTGTGTGGCCAACAATAACCCCTTTTCCGGTTTTATGTTCAGAAATAATTGCAAATTCTACCGCAGCGGCAACAGCGGTGAGGGTAATGGCGCTGCCTGGAATGGCCAGGTACCACCGGAGCAGTGGCTGGAATATGTTGAAGCCGGGTGCACTGAGTACAGTAGCCCGATAACCGGTACGGACACGCCCGACTATTTGCCATTCCCGTCCTGGCTTACAGGCGCACAGACGCCTTCCAGTCCAGGCAGTGTAGGAATGGGCACGGGAATCTGCCAGTGCTATGGCGGCAGCGGTAATACTGCACCGGCTACCAATGCCGGAGCGGACCAGAAAATTATCCTGCCCAACTCCGCGAACCTCGACGGCACAGTTACAGACGATGGTCTGCCAAATCCACCGGGTGCGGTAACAACGACCTGGACGATGACAAGCGGACCGGGCACGGTTACGTTCGGTGATCCCAATGCGGTTGATACAACAGCGAGCTTTTCAGTAAAAGGTGTATATGTATTGCGTTTGACCGCCTCTGACAGTGAACTTTGGACATATGACGAACTAACTGTAATTGTCGGGAACAATCCACCATCCGTTGACGCCGGTCCGGACCAGCAGATTACTGTGCCCGACTTGGCAAACCTCGACGGGACAGTTACAGATGATGGTCTGCCGGATCCGCCGGGCGCGGTCACGACACTGTGGACGCAGCAAAGCGGCCCCGGAACAGTCACGTTCGGCAATCCAAATGTGATTGATACGAACGCGGTGTTTTCCGAGTCAGGTACTTATGTGTTGCGATTGACGGCTGATGATAGTGAACTTCAGACGTATGACGAACTAATGGTAACTGTCGTTACAAACAATCCACCATCTGTCAATGCCGGTCAGGACCAGCAGATTACTTTACCGGCTGCCGCGAATCTTGACGGCACAGTTACAGATGACGGAAAACCGAATCCGCCCGGCGCTGTAACAGCCACATGGACTAAACAAAGCGGTCCCGGCATGGTTACATTCGGTAATCCGAATGCGACTGATACGACAGCGAGCTTCTCAACGTCAGGTACTTACGTGCTGCGTTTGACAGCCGATGATAGTGCGCTTCAGTCATATGATGAAGTAACCATAACCGTCAATCCTGCGGCACGGGCATGGAGTGAAAGCGCCAATTATTATGTTGACGGTCAATACGGCAGCGACAACAATCCGGGAAGTTCATCGCAACCGTGGGCGACAATTACCAAGGCTATCAGCGTAGCGACAGCAGGCAAGAAGGTCCTCGTTTGGGGCGGCCAAACCTATGTTGGGAAGCTGACCCTCAGCAAGAGCGGCACTTCGGCCAGCCCGATTACCTTCAAACGTGACCCTGCATCAGGTACTGCGACGATAGACGGCAACGGTTCAACTACCGGTGCGCTTTACAGTACCACCGCATCCTACAACGTATTTGACGGCTTTAAGCTTACAAATGCCAGGTACGGATTCTACAACTACGGCGCAGCGAACGGCCTGGTAGTCAAAAACTGCCGCATCACGGGTAACACGCAGTATGGCGTGTACATTCGTTCCGGTGACAACCATACGCTGTTTAATGACGCCATTTACACCAACGGCAGTGCGTATGCCGGTGTATATGTGTACAGCAGCGCTCTTAACAACAATGTTACGCAGTGCTCGATTTACAACCATAAGTGGGGCGTATATTACAACTCGAGCTGTACCGGCGGTATTGTTACCAACAGCATCATCGCCAATCACACGACCAATGGAGTACGCTGCGCTTCTTCGAGCACATGCACCGTGACCTACACCGATAACTGGAGCAATGGAACCCTCTACTATGGCTGCTCGGCGGGAACAGGCTGCATAAGCGCCAACCCATTGTGGGTCAGTCCGAGTACGGGTGATTTCCATCTGCAGGCGGGAAGCCCCTGCGACAACACTGCATCAGATGGCGGCGATATGGGTTATCGCTACAGCACTTCAGCACTGTAAAAAGGCAGAAATGTCTTTAAACGGAAAGGCCCTTTCATCTCGAAAGGGCCTTTTTTTGTCATAAGATGGCTTTATCGCTTTATGGTTTTCGTAACAAATCCGCCTGTTTCGCCATTTTACCCATCTTGCCCATCTTGACTCTTGCGATCACTGTGACATAGGTATGTCACAGTAAAAATAAAACTTGTCAAAAATCTTTTTTTACTTGCTTTACTTATCGTCCGATGTAGAATTCGCAGTATCAGGAAAAAGTTCATCACGTCATCATAAGCTTTATTTATACGTTGTCGTCTTAGCAGCCCTGAACGGGTAAGGTACCGTCGGGAGAAGAATGTTGTTTTCCGGAGGCGAGTCTATGGAGGAATAAAACCATTCTTTGCATACCCTGTTTAATCAATATCTTCAAAAAATCCGCAATTTTTTCAGAGGAAGTGTAAGACAACAAAATTATTTACGTTTGCAAAACAAAGTAATAGTTTTCAGAGTGATTTTGTGGGGGAAAAGGAGAAAAGGTAAATGAAAGTGTTTAGAAACTTGGTAATATTATCAATATTGCTGGCATTTGTTTTGTCCGGCGTGGTTTTGGCCAAGCCGGTAAATAAAATGGATGCCGAAAAAATGGTAAAGGGCTGGCTCAAAACAGACCCCAAACCACTTAGTGCAAAATTGGGCGGGCAGGTAGCGGAAACAGAGGTTTACAATGGTGAAGATGGCACTCCCGCTTATTACATCGTTTATTTGAATCCATCGGGTTTTGTAATTGTTGCCGCTGACGACCTTGTTGAGCCTGTGATAGGCTTTGTCAGCGGAGACGCTTTCTATGACCCGTCACTTGAAAATCCTCTCGGCGCTTTGGTAAGCCAAGACGTGCCGGGAAGAGTTGCCGCTGCGAAAAAGCTTCAGAAGGAATTAAAGGCTGGCGAGGAAGTAACAGGTAAGGCAATCGAAGCGCAAAACAAGTGGAATAAGCTAAAGAAGGGCGAAGACCTCATCGCGCCAATGGGCCTGGGAAGTATTTCCGATGTCAGGGTTGCACCGCTGGTGCAAACCAAATGGGGACAGGATTATGTCTGCAATGGTACGCTGACATGCTATAACTATTACACCCCCAGTAACTATTATTGCGGCTGTACGGCAACTGCGATGGCGCAAATTCTGCGCTATATGCAATATCCAACGGCGGGCATAGGCGTACATCAGTTTGGAAGTTATTCTACCCGCGGCGGCGACGGCAGCGGCGGGCCTTATAACTACAGCCTGATGATTTACCAGCCCGATTGCAGCGTTACGGAAGCACAGCGTCAGCAAATCGGAGCGCTTTGCTATGATTCAGGCGTTGCAGCGTATATGGATTACGGCTCAGGCGGTTCGTCGGCTTACATTCACGATGCAAGAGCTGCTTTTGTCAACACCTTTATGTACAGCAACGCAATCATGGGCGGCAACGAATCTACGAACATAGGTGCCGGCCTGAACGGGATGATGAACCCAACTCTGGATGCCGGCATACCTTGCCTGCTCGGTATTGCGGGAGGCGGCGCTCATGCTATTGTCGGCGACGGCTACGGCTATAATGTCTCGACGCTGTATCATCACTGTAATATGGGCTGGGACGGATTGGACGATGCGTGGTACAATCTGCCGAATATCGACGCCTCTTATAGTTACAACAATGTTTTCGCGTGTATTTACAATTTGTATACCTCCGGCAGCGGTGAAATTATCAGCGGGCGGGTCACTAATGCTTCAGGCGCGCCGGTTATGGGCGTAACGATGACAGCTACCGGTCCCGGCGGGCCGTATTACACCACCACCAACGACAAGGGTATTTACGCCTTCAAAAAGGTTAGCTCCAGTTCGACCTATACAATAAGTCCAAGTGCATTAGGCTGTTCTTTTACCCCTACCAGCCAGAATGCCGTAACAGGCACTTCCACAACTAATGCGATTACCTCAGGAAATGTATGGGGCGTTAATTTCACAGCGACTTGCACTTCACCGGACATACTTGAATGGATAGGTCCCAATGGGACGCCTTCGCCGTGGGAGACTGCAGCCAACTGGTATGTGCTCGGTTCCGGCGCTCACCATGTACCTACCAATACTGAAGTAGCAAGAGTTTACAATGCTCTTGGCGGTTACGGTTTTACCGATTCCGACGTTACGGTCAGCAGCACTACGGCAATATGCCTGAAACTGCAGATGAGGTATCTGATGACGAAGCTGACGATACTGACCGGCGGCAAACTTACAACCACAGGTTCGGTAGAGATGTACCAGGGTACATCAGCCCAGATTGACATTCAATCGGGGGCAACGATGGATGCCTGCACAAGGGCTAATACAGCTCTGGCAACATTCAGGGTGGCAAGTGATAACTCGACAACGGCCCCTGCCTCCGTCAACCTCTGGGGCACGCTGAACATTGTCAGCCAAAACCCCGCGAATGGCACATCGAGTTTAGAGATTTGCAACGTTTCCGGCGGCACGGGCACGGGAACTATTAATATTTACAGCACAGGCGTATTGAATACAGACGCCTACACGATAGGTTCCTATGGCACAGGCCGCATCTATATCTCTGAAGGCGGCACGATGAAGGTAGCAGGCAATGTAACAACCCAGGTCAACACCGATATATCGGCAGGCACAATAGCAGGTGCCAGTGGAGCCAGTTTGTCAGTCAACTATAACGCAGGCGAGAACAAGACATATATTACCGCTTCAGGCGGCGAACCGCCGCCACCGCCAATAGTAGCGGACTATGAAGGCTATGACTGCAATAGCTGCACGTCACAGGACATCAGCACATGCACCGTCGAGGGATTAACAAGAGGCGGCGAAGGCGGAACTGTTGTCCATGTTACAAACTTGAATGATTCCGGCGCGGGCAGTTTGCGCGCAGCATTAGACGGGGCTTCCGGCACTGGAACGATGATTGTTTTTGATGTCGGGGGCACGATTAATCTGTCGTCATACGGTTTAACCGTATATAATCCTTTTGTCACGGTAGCGGGCGAAACGGCGCCGGCGCCGGGCATCACGATTAACGGGGCCGCCACCGGAAGCGCAACTGTAACTGTAAACACCCATGATGTTATTTTGCGCCACTTGCGTGTCCGCAACAACGCCGGAGGCAGGGAAATTATTCAGACTGTAGGCGACTTCAACATCATATATGACCACCTGTCTGTAGCCAACGGCTCAGACGGCGCTGTAGATATTAACAACGGGACGCGTAATATAGTAATGGGCTGGTGCATAATTGCCAATACAGTGGAAGCGCATCGTTCTTATGGCGATTACGCGTCACTGCATCACAATTTCTACTATGGCAACAACCGTCGCCAGCCGAAGATTGTCAACTATATAGGTCCCTATGATTTCCGCAATAACGTGCTGGAAAACTGGACCGGTACGGGTACGAATGTCGAAGCCGGGCATAAGGTAAACATTGTCAACAACTACTACGGTCCTAACACCGCCGGCAAGGAGCCCGGTATGGAGTTCAATATCGACCCGGGCTTGTCCGATGACGTTTACATCGCGGGCAACAGGGTTCCGGACGGCCACCCGGACATAAATCTGTTAGGTGACAGGTCAACACCTAATCAGGAACCGAATGTAGTTACATATCCGGCTAACACTGCCTTGCAGACTCTTGTCAAAGGACGCGTCGGATGTATGCCGCGTGATGCATACGACACGGCTATCGCGGGACAGTCTGCGTTGCTGGTGATTGCAGATGCAGGGCAGGATAAAACTGCGGTGATAGGGGAAAATTTGACTTTTGACGCTTCAGCTTCGACAGGCGACATTACATGGTGGGATTGGAACTTCGGCGACGGCAGTGCTCATGGAACAACCGAAGTCGTAACTCACAGCTATTCAGCGGCTAATACCTATACGGTTACTCTTACCGTTGGGGACGGGCTCAGCACCGATGTGGATACTGCCATAGTTACAGTTGTTGACCCCGATGCGATAATTGCAAACGCCGGACCCGACCAACACTTAGTGGGTTCCGGTCAAACCGTTTACTTCGACGGCAGCGGCTCGAGCGGTCCTATCACATCATATGAATGGGATTTCGGGGATGACACTAACGGCGTCGGTGAAACAACTTCGCATTTCTATGAAAGCGCCGGCGAATATACGGTAACCTTGACGGTCACTGACGGCAACCAGATCGATACTGATATTTGCATTGTCACTATCGACCCCGATATCGCGGTAACTTATACCGCAGGCGATGCCAGCGGCTGGAACCTCAATGACGGTACGGTCCTTTACCAGACCATCTATGGTACGGCCCAGGATGCCAGCGGCAACATAACAGCCAACAGTTATCGGTATATCAGTATCGATAAAGGCATGGCGTTTGTCTTCGGTGTGGACTCCGAGACAGCGCTGGATTCAGTCACCTTCAAGATGCGGGGCGTCAAGCCTTCCCAAACTATGCGGATTCGGATGTTCGATGTCTCCGGTCAAAGCTATTTGAACTACGGTCATACCATGTCGAAGTCAAGCCCGGGCGGCACAGGCACTGAGATATTTGATATCGCATCTATGACACCGAGCACCATTCCCACGCACGATGAAGCTGGCGTCGCCGTCACTGATATGACCATCGACCTTGACTCATTTGTAGCGGCACCCGGTGAATACCTTATCTGCTTCGACGCTCAGGGGCCGGACAATACCTGGGGTAACTTCATAAGAGGTTTGACAGATGAAGCAGATGGTATGGGCAAATGGCCTGATGGCACGAACCTGCCGGCCAGAGCCACGGTTACCACCAGTTCGGCAACAGGCAACAGTTACTACTATCAGCTCGACAGCACAACCGCCACCGATTACACAGCATACAGCTACCAGTACGCCTTCCAGATGCGAAAGGTGGTCAACTGTGATTCGGTTCCTGCGCAGGCTTCTATCCCCAATCCCGCTGATGGCGCCAACAACGTTAATGCCTCCGGCAGTGTAACGCTCAGATGGCAGGCGGGTCTATGCGCAGATTCGCACGATGTCTATTTCGGAACCAGCTACAACGGCGTATTAAATGCCAACCATGGCTCGCCAGAATACAAAGGCAACCAGACTTCCGCATCGTACAATGCCGGCACTTTGTCTTATAACACCACATACTACTGGTCGATCGATGAAATTAACGAATACGGAATAACCGCAGGACCTGTCTGGAGCTTTACAACAGGTCCGGAACCGCCAGCGGCGGCAAGTGCTCCGAGTCCTGCCAATAGCGCAACCAGTGTCAGCGTAACAGCGGATTTAAGCTGGACGGCCGGCGCTCGTGCTGATTCGCACGATGTGTACTTCGGTACCGGAACATCTCCGGCGTTTCAGGCTAATCAGACCGGTACTACTTTTGACCCTGGTACTATGGTTGGCAGCACCACCTATTATTGGAGAATCGACGAGCGCAACGCCGGTGGTGTCACCCAGGGTCCCACTTGGAGTTTCACTACTGAAGTAACGCTTCCCGGTCAGGCTACCAGCCCAGGCCCAGCCAATGGTGCGACCTATGTTGCGACCAATGCCGACCTCAGTTGGACAGCAGGAGAACGGACTACCAGCCACGATGTCTATTTCGGCACTTCTTCGCCGGGTACTTTCCAAGGCAACCAGGCGGGTACTACGTTTGACCCGGGCACCCTTGCCTATGAAACCACCTACTACTGGAGAATCGACGAAAAGAACGCGGCGGGCACTACCACAGGCCAGGTCTGGAGCTTCACCACAGTTCCGGACGTACCCGTGGCTGATTACTACGTCGATGTCGTTCACGGCAACGACCTGAACGCCGGCACGACAATTGGCGCTCCCTTTAAAACTATTGGGAAAGCCGTAACTGTTGTCGCCGCAGGTAACACAGTACTGGTAATGCCCGGCACCTATCCTGAGTATGTCAATATGACCACGGCAGCCGGAACCGCGGGTAATCCAATTACCTTCAAGGGCTATACCGACGGCGGCGCTGTGATTATCGACGCAGCGGGAAAAACACACGGTATCAGGTGCACTCAAGCATACATCATCTGGGACGGCTTTGGGATAAAGAACTCCAATGGTAACGGCATTCTCTTAACCGGAACCACTGCAAACAACTGCGAGGCGCGCAACTGCGTTATCTACGGCTGCAATGCTGAGGGTATTAGATTATACGGCCCAGATAATGTTAAAATTGCAGATTGCCTGATTTACAACAACGACCTCGATGGCATAGGCAACGTTAATAGTTCCGACGGTACAACGATAGATAGATGCACAATCTACGGTAACAGCAACGATGGCATCAACTTCGCCACCAGTGACGCTACCATAAGAGACTGCATCATCGTCGGTAATACTCTGTGGGGCATCGATACCGCCAGTGGCTGCGCCATCGATATCGACTACTCCGATGTCTGGAACAACACCAGCGGCAGCTACGACGACCTCGGCAGAATCACCGTGGGCGGACACTGCATCAGCAGTGACCCGTTGTTTGTCAATCCGGCCAGCAGCGATTTCCATCTGCAATCGGGCAGTCCATGCAAGAACACGGCATACGACGGTGGCGATATGGGGTATCGTTACGGCGCTCCCCCACCACCACCGCAACCGCCAGGACAGGCGATTGACCCGAGTCCTGCTGGTGGTGCGACCAATGTGCTGGTCGATGCCGACCTCAGTTGGACAGCAGGAGACCGGGCCACCAGCCATGATGTCTATTTCGGCACTTCTTCACCGGGTGTTTTCCAGGGCAACCAGGCAGGTACTACCTTTGACCCCGGCGTCCTTGCCTATGAGACCACTTACTACTGGAGAATCGACGAAAAGAACGAGGTGGGCACTACCACAGGTCAGGTCTGGAGCTTCACAACCGCAAACGCGACACCAACGTTCGTTGCGGCAGGAACCGTCGCATCCAGCGCAGGAGCAATCACGCCGGCGCTTCCTTCGGGCGTTGCGACAGGCGACATTTTGTTGCTGGCTCTCGAGACCGCTAATCAGGCTATCTCTATCACTAACCAGAACGGCGGGACATGGACCGAGGTTACTAATTCGCCGCAGGGGACCGGAACTGCCGGTGGCGCAGGCGCTACCAGACTTACGGTCTTCTGGTCGCGTTATAATGGGACGCAAGGTGCTCCAACTACTTCTGACTCAGGTAACCATCAGCTTGGCAGAATTACTGCCTTTCGTGGTGCTGCTGCTTCCGGTAATCCCTGGGATGTTACGGCGGGCGGCATTGACGCTTCATCTAGCACCAGCGGTTCCATTCCGGGTGCGACCACGACGGTTGGCACTACTTTTATTGTGACCATTATTGCCACGGATTTACCCGACGCATCTGGCACGGCAAACTTCTCGTTGTGGGCAAACAGCAATCTGACAAATGTCACTGAGCGCACAGACAATACTGTAGCTGCGGGTAACGGCGGCGGGCTTGCAATAGCCACAGGCGAAAAATCGGCTGCCGGGGCTTATGGCAATACTACTGTTACCCTCGCGAATGCAGCGGTCAAGGGTATGATGAGCATTGCGCTCAAGCCGTAGAGGTAATTTGGCAGACAGTTATTAACTTTAGGTTGAAAAGGCCCTTTCACTTGAAAGGGCCTTTTTTTATAACTCCTTCCAAGTTGCATATTTAACTATGTGCAATTTCTTGTTTACTATTTGGCTGATTCCTGTATATTATTCTAACCTGAGAGACAGAGAATATGGGTAAACACAGAATCCAGTTTATACTTATAACAATCGGGCTTTCGCTTGTTTTTACTTTGCCGGTGGTCTATGCAGACACTTGGCGTCTCGAAAAAGGCCAGGGATGGATGCCGTTGTCGGATAGTAACGACGGTGGGTATGCGCAGGCGGTTGCTAACATCAAGCAGTTGATTAACGACGGCAAGGCCGGTAAGGCAAAAAAAGCGGCGGAGAAACTTAAAAAGGATTTTCCGAATATCGCAAAGGCGGATTTCGATGCCTTTATGAAGGCTGAGCTGCTCTACGCTAAAGGAAAATATCAAAAGGCGGTCGAAGCCTACAATAAATTTCTCGACAAGTTTCCTCAAAGTGACTTCTGCGATGCGGCATTGGACAGGGAGTTTGCGATAGCGACGGCGTATCTATCCGGCCAAAAAATCAAGGTGCTGGGCATATTTGAGATGAGCGGTTTTGAAACCGGTGAAAAGATTATGGATAAAATCAGCGACCGCGCCGGAGATGAGCCAATCGCCAAAAGGGCATTATTGACCGTCGTCGAATATTTGGAAAAAAAAGATATGTTTAATGAGGCGTACGACAAGTGGTCGCAGATTTCCTCCCGCTGGCCAACGGGGCAGATTGGCAAAGACGCTTTATTAGGGATGGCGCGGTGCAAACACGCCCTGTACAAGGGGCCGCAATACAACGCGACAAACCTGATTAGTGCCAAGAGCTATTATGAAAGTTTTCAGCAGCGTTATCCGGAAGACGCCAACCAGCTCGGTATCGGAGAAAAAATATCGCAGATAAATGAACAATTGGCTTACAAACAGTTTAGAATAGGCTGTTATTACCAAAGGACCGGCAGTGTTGAAGCCGCAAATTTGTATTATAATATGGTGGTGGCTAACTGGCCGGAAAGTACGGCCGCGAAAATGGCCAAAGAGCAGATAAGTCAGGAACCGGATATCGCGAAATAACATGATAAACATCGATTCAAAAATTGAAATGCGGTTTTTTATAACTGTAATTTCGGCGTTCGCCGTTTGTGTGGGATTGACCGGCTGTTCGGGCTATTCGAACGAATCGTTATATCCCAAAAAGGTGTCGAGCGTTTATGTTGAAATGTTCGACAACCGCAGTTTCTGGCGCGGTGTGGAATACAAGCTGACGGACGCCCTGGCCAAACGTATCGAGGCGCAGACGCCGTATAAAGTAGTATCCAGCCGAGACCGTGCCGATTCGATAATAAACGGCCAGATAGTATCCATCGACCAGACGGGGCTCAGCACGGAGCGGCAAACGGGACGGTTGCTTGAAAAGGAAGTATTGCTCGAAGCGGTCGTCAGTTGGAAGGACCTGAAAACCGGTGAATTACTTATGAATAATCAGACTGTGAACGCGTCGGCCAGTTACTCCGAATGGCAAAGTCAGGGCTTTGATTACGCTTCTGCGTTGGCGGCAAACAAACTTGCGCAGCAAATCGTAGAACAGATGGAAGTGGGGTGGTAGCTGATTCTTTTTATAAGCTAAAACTATGAATGATGACAAAGATAAAATGTTCGTATCACCGGAAGGCAGAAAAGGCAAAAAGCCGCCCACACAAGGTTATCGCGGCGGGCCTTTTAGCTGGCTGGTGATGGGCATCATAATACTGACGGCGTTACTGATGTTCCAGCGGCTGGGCAAAGTTGACACAATCGAGTGGGGCGCTTTTGAGCAGTACCTTAAAGACAATCAAATCGCCGCTGTAGAAATCGGTGAAACGGAAATTACGGGGACGTTTAATCAGGCAGGTATCGCCAGCCGGGGTGAAAAGGCGGCGGTTTCCTTTACTGTAGACTACAAACCCGATGTTGTCGGCCAGAGGCTTACCGCCTTGCTCGAACAAAGCGGGGCAAAATGGAAATTCGCCAAACCTCATACGTGGCTTATCAACCTGATTAGTATGTTGCTGCCGGTTTTTCTGATTGTGGGATTCTTTTATTTTATGTATGCCCGCAATCTTCGCGGCGGTGTCGGAGGCACGCTTTTGTCATTCGGGCGCAGCAAACATCGTGTACAGACTAAAGACCGTGCCAACGTAACTTTCAAGGATGTGGCCGGTGTCGATGAGGCCAAGGAAGAAGTCGCGGAGATAATCGAGTTCCTTAGAAATCCAAAAAAATTCCAGAGGCTTGGTGGCAGGATACCGCGAGGCGTTCTGCTGGTAGGGCCTCCGGGATGCGGCAAGACGCTGCTTGCAAAGGCGATAGCGGGCCAAGCTGATGTCCCATTTTTCAGCATATCCGGCAGCGATTTTGTCGAAATGTTTGTCGGTGTCGGCGCTTCACGCGTGCGAGACCTGTTCGGTCAGGCCAAGGCGAATTCTCCCTGCATTATTTTTCTCGATGAAGTGGACGCAATCGGACGAAAACGTGGCGGTGCTTTTGTCGGTGGCGGACATGATGAACGTGAGCAGACATTAAACGCAATTCTTGTTGAGATGGATGGTTTTGACACAAACGACCAGGTAATTGTAATCGCTGCGACAAACCGCGCTGATATTCTCGACCATGCGTTGACCAGACCCGGAAGATTCGACAGACAGATTTTTGTCCCTCTGCCCGACCTCAAGGGGCGAGTTGAGATATTGCAGGTGCACGCCAAAAAGGTAAAGCTTGGCCCCAATGTGAATCTGGAGCGAGTGGCCAGAGGTACACCAATGTTCAGCGGTGCGGACCTCGCGGCAATTATTAACGAAGCCGCTTTGGCCGCTACGATGGCCAATAAGGATTACGTCGAAATGGCCGACCTCGAAGAGGCAAGAGACAAGGTACGCTGGGGCAGAGCCAAAAAAAGCAGAGTAATCGACCAGAAGGAAAAGGAAATTACCGCATATCACGAGGCAGGCCATACTTTCGTACAATCGGTGCTCAAAGACGCCGACCCGCTTCATAAAGTCAGCATCATCCCTCGCGGACCGATGGGGGGAGCGACCTTTGCCTTGCCGGAAAAAGACAGGACTTTATTTACAAAGAAGTATTGCATGGCCTTGCTTCAGATTTGCTTCGGTGGGCGGGTTGCTGAGGAAATATTCTGCGAGGACATATCCAGCGGAGCGCAGTCGGATATTCAGCAGTCCACTAACATCGCAAAGCAGATGATTCTTACCTGGGGCATGAGCGATACACTCGGCCCTATCAGTTACGAGCCGGAAGTTGGCCTTAAAGACCTTATGTACGGTATGCCCGGTGAAAGAGAGTATTCTGAAAAAACCGCCGAGGCGGTTGATAATGAGGTCAAGAGAATAACGAATGAGGCTTATACCAAAGCCAGACAACTAATAGAGGCAAATCGAGACAAGGTCGAGCAAATAGCAAGAGCACTGCTGAAATATGAAACTCTCGATGCCGATGATGTCAAACTGATTTTGGAGGGCGGCCAGCTCGACAAGCCCACCGTAGGTGATTTATTGGCGGCTGAACAGGCTAAGAATGCCGCGGCTGCCTCGCAAAGTCAGACACAACATGATGAATAGCCATCCAATTAGATTTTCACTTTTTGAGTGATGCTAAGTCAAATTGCCAAGATATATTCTGTAGTTTGCGTTTTAATGTCCTCCTGTTTGGTTTATTCTGTACAAGCCGAGCAGTGGGAAAGCACAGTTAAAGTCGATGTAGTTACCATTTCTGTTGAAAAGCAATTCGATGTTGTCAAACCGGGTGCGCAATCGGCACTGGCAGTTCATTTCACGCTCGAAAAAAACTGGCATTTCTACGCATCCGGCGAAACCGCTCCGGGCGAAATGAATCTGAAAGTAATGCCTTCGGCGGATAAATACATAATATTCTCTGAACTGATATTTCCCGCCGCGGTAATGTACTTTGATAAATCTTCCGGTCAGAAGCTTGAGGTTTTCAGCGACCGGTTCACAGTTTATTTGCCTTTTTCCGTGACAATGGCACAGGCATCGGAACCCGTTGAAATTCCAATCTCGATAGAAATCGAAGGGGCTGTTTGCTCGGAGGTACAATGCCGCGTCCCGAATTTCGGCAAGTTAACTACGACTGTAAAAATCAGCAGCGACGCTCCGATGACCGAACCTAAGTTTAACGTACCGCCGCAGGCAAAACCAAAAATAACCGGAGGTGCTGTAAGTTTCTCTTTATGGTTTGCTCTTGGGCTGGCGTTTTTGGCGGGATTGTCTCTGAATATCATGCCTTGCGTCTGGCCGGTGTTGCCCATCATCGTAATGCGGCTCGTTGAACAAGCGAAGGAAAATAAAAGCAAATCGGTCTTCATGGGTTTTGCTTTTTGCTTTGGGATAATATTATTTTTCGCTTGTTTGGCCGCCACGAATATAATACTGCAGGTTTTCTACGGGACCGTCTTGCAGTGGGGCGACCAGTACAGAAACCCCGCGTTTGTTGCCGCAATGTCCCTGCTGCTTGTCGTGCTGGCGCTATTTATGTTCGGGACCTTTAGCTTCACACTGCCTTCTTCACTGGCGGGAAAATCTGCGGCAGGACGAGGGTATGGTGGTTCGATTGGTATGGGTTTTCTTGCGGCGATTTTAAGCACTCCGTGCAGTTTCGCGATTCTGGCGGCGGCTTTCGCCTGGGCGCAGGCCCAGCCGTTACTGCCCGCTACCATAGCGATAATGATTATCGGCGCAGGAATGGCTCTGCCTTACGCCATATTGGTTTCAATGCCCGGCCTGCTCGGACGAATCCCGAAAGCGGGGCGGTGGATGGAATTATTCAAGCAGACCATCGGTTTTGTTCTGCTGATTGTCGCCGTAAAACTGATTACCGCTTTGCCGCAGGCGCGTTTCGTAAACGTGCTGTATTTTTCCGTGATTCTCGCTTTTTGCGTCTGGATGTGGGGCACGTGGGTAACTTACGACATGTCGCTGGTACGAAAATGGCTTACACGAATTTGCGCTGTTGCCATAGCGGTTGTTGCCGGTTTTATATTTTTGCCGGCGCCGAAGGCAGAACTTATCGCGTGGCAAAAATATGATGCCGACGTGATACAAAAGGCGATGGATGAAGATAGACCCATTTTGATTAAATTTACCGCCGGTTGGTGTCTTAGCTGTCAGGTGGTCGATAAAGTTGTTTTCTCCCGCCGCGATATTGCGGACTTGATTAAACAAAAAAATGTTTTGGCGATTAAGGCCGATACTACGCTGCAGGATTCCCCAGCTACAATAGCTTTGAAAAACGTTTATAATGAACCGGGTGTGCCGGTAACTTTGCTTTATATGCCGCCAAGTAAAGAGCCGATAAGATGGCATAGCTTATCTTTCGGTGACGAACTGAAGGCGCAACTGGAAAAATTTGAATCACCGTGACATAGATGGCAAAAAAAGTAAAATTAAAAATCACAGTTGATAAAGCTGACGCTGCCGAACACGTCAAAAAAATTTTGCCGATATTGGAAAAAACCTACCCGGGCGCAAAAACCGCACTTAATTACGCGAATCCGTTGGAACTTTTAATTGCGACGATTCTGTCGGCCCAGTGCACCGATGTGCGGGTCAATATGGTGACAAAGGAATTGTACAAAAGATATAAATCCGCCTCGGACTGGGTAAATGCCGATATAAAACAAATCGAATCCGACATTAAAAGCACCGGCTTTTATCGCAATAAGGCGCAGAGCATCAAAAAAAGCTGCACCGAACTGGCAACTCATTTTGGCGGTAAGGTACCGGATAATATGGACGACCTTGTGAAACTGCCCGGTGTCGGTAGAAAAACCGCCAATGTCGTGCTTGGTAATGCCTTTGGCCAGCCCGCTATAGCCTGCGATACGCATGTTATTCGCCTTTCGCGAAGGCTGGGGCTTTCGCAAAACAGCGACCCCGTCAAGCTGGAGTTCGATTTGGCGGAAATTGTACCTAAAAAGGATTGGACATTATTTAGTCATCTTTTGATTTCTCATGGCAGAAGTATCTGCGTAGCCAGAAAGCCCAAATGCGAAGTTTGTCCGGTTTCGAAATATTGCCCCGCTGCGTTTAAGCCGGATTTGTGGTAGAATCAATTACATATTTGAGAACGTAGGAGTTTATTATGATAGATGTCCCTGAAAGTCCAGTAAAAGACCTTTGGCGAATATTCAGGATAATGGCGGAGGTTGTTGAAGGGTTTGACGAACTTGCCTCAATCGGGCCCGCTGTTTCAATCTTCGGTTCCGCCAGGGCAAAACCGAACGATAAATACTACAAACTGGCCGAACAAACCGCCCAAAGCCTTGCCAATGCGGGTTTTGCCGTTATAACCGGCGGCGGCAGCGGAGTTATGGAAGCCGCCAACAAAGGCGCCACCGAAGCCGGTGGCAAGAGTATCGGCCTTAATATCGAACTGCCTGTGGAGCAGATACCGAACGATTATCAGAATTTCTCGCTGCATTTCCGCTACTTTTTCTGTCGAAAGGTAATGTTCCTCAAATACGCACATGGTTTTATCGCATTTCCAGGCGGCTTTGGGACAATGGATGAATTTACCGAGGCGCTGGTGCTGATTCAGACACTCAGGCAGGCATCCTTTCCAGTGATACTGTTTGGCAGTGAATACTGGCAGGGACTGATTAACTGGATGCGCCAGACAATGCTTCACGAGCATCATTATATACAGCCTAAAGACCTGCAGGTCTTTACAGTCGTTGACGAACCCGAGGCTGCGACGAAGATTATCGTGGATTTCAGGAACGCACAGGGAAAGGGCGGTCTGCAACTGCCGCCGGGCATCAAAAAGTAACAGGCTGGAAAAATTCGCAGGAACTTTATTTGTGTTCCGAGCACTTTCGTATTTTTTCCATAGCGTCATCAAAGTGCTTCAATAGATAGTTTTTGTCCGGGCCGCCGAGATGTTCCCACGGCAGAATTTCTTCGGTGGAAAATTGCCTTTGTGCGGCTGTTTCAATATCCCATCCGTGTTGTTTGAAGGCATCCTGCCAGATTTCAAAATTAAAGCATTCCCTCCAAAGGTCGAATTTTGCGCCATTCTGCCACGCTGTTTCTATTACGTCGCATAAATGCCTGTCGCCACGCCCTGTCGCTGATTCCAGCACGCTGGATTCTATCTCGTGAAATTTAAACTGCAGAAAGTTCGCCCCGCGATTTCGCTTTTCATCGAGGATTAAATATTTCGCGTCCTCGAAATAAGATTTCGGTTTTTGTTCCAGCCACCCGAAGGGACTGTGCGCTTTCGGAACAAACCAGCTTACTGTGATATTTATGTTGGCGGTTTTGCCGTCTATTTTCCTGCGCAAAACGGCCAGCCGGTATGACAAATCAACAATCCGTTTGATGTCGTCTTCCGTTTCGCCAGGCAGACCCGCCATAAAATACAATTTTAATTTTTGCCATCCAGCGTTATAAGCGGCCTCGACTGCCGCGAAGAGATCCTCGTCTTTAAGAGGCTTATTAATGATTTCTCTTACTTTTTCACCGGCGGCTTCTACCGCTATAGTTAGTCCGCTTTTTCTGACCGAAGTTACCAGCACCGGCACAAGTTTCAACTGCTGGTCCACCCGCAGACTCGGCAGC
>Ga0214473_10000392_pt1 | contig 61396 bp, 84 predicted proteins | sample RVTome_7_FD_203509 | JGI IMG/M metagenome (GOLD analysis project Ga0214473, IMG submission 203509) | Soil microbial communities from uranium-contaminated site in the Upper Colorado River Basin, Wyoming, United States - RVT98D197 | ecosystem: Environmental > Terrestrial > Soil > Contaminated >... | reverse complement strand
CAACTCTCGGGGGGCTGGGCAAGCTCGTAGGAGATCGCCCACGGGTCCATATGGCCAGCGCTCCAGGTAGGATGGCGGTCCTCGGGCAAGGTCCGGCAGAGCTGGCCTTCGTGGCTGATGATCCGGTCCGACATCGAGGCCCAGGCCGAGCCGTCGGCCTCGACGACGCGGTTGTTGGGCGAGATCTGCCAGTTCTTCGTGGCCTGGTACTGGAGCTCCATGGTGTTGTTGCCGCGCGTAGCGTGGATCAGGATTAGCCGCGGCGTGTGCCAGCGGGGCGCGTATTTCCAGGTGTGGGGCTCGACCTGCGGCCAGATCGTTTCATCCGGGGGATACATGGCCTCTGCCATCTAGCCCGGCGCCAGCGGCGCCAGGCCCACCATAGCTGCTCTAGGCCGAACCATCGGCGCTTCCTCAGGAGCCGGTCGAAACCGGCCGGGCTGAACGGATTACGGTCGCTGAGGTCGCTGCTCCAATGTGGCAGGGTCTCTCGCGGCCGCACTCGTCGGCCCGCCCATCTAGGGCGACATGCCCCGCTCCAAGACCTGCACCTTCATCCTGCCGCCCGTACCGACCAGAAGGTGTAGCTGCACGGCGGCCGCGACCAGCTCGCTATCGACGTCGGCACAGGAGAAGACATCGACCCATCCTAGGCCGTGCTGGCGGTCAAGGTGGCCGGCGATGTGAGACTCGGCGATAAGCTGGCAAAACATGAGGACCTGGCCATGGTAGCAGACCGTCCGCTCGCCGAAGGGATCGAGGCCCGTGATCTGCACGGCCCGATCGATGAAGGCATTAGACGCCTCCGGGGTCCAGCAACGTCGGGCCTTGACGGGCCCGACCTTGAGGTCGAGGAGGACGTGCATCAGAGGCCGGGGGCTGTCTTGTACCAGCCGCGGTCGCGGGCGTACTTGTCGACGGCGGCCAGGAGCGATCCCACGAGGACCGCGATCCCCGGCTGCACGGGTAGGTCGCCCACATTGCCGATGGCCCACGTGATAGCGGCGCCAGCCCCTACGGCTAACGCGGTCCTGCCGAAGCGCCACAGCGCACGTAGCAGCATGGTCTCACCCCCGTACCAGGTGCAGGACGTAGAGCCCTATTTCCAGGCCGGGCACTAGCACGCAGAGCCCGCCCATAACCATGTAGACGAAGCGCTCCAGGCGGCCTATCCGCCTACGGACGTCGTCGCAGAAGCCTGCATGGCCTTCGCCTAGATGATTGATCGCCAGCATCACCATCTTGGGATCGCCGCCGTTGGCCCCCCGAACATCCTCCCAAAAAGCCCGCCACTCTTGTAGTGCCGGGCCGGCATGAGCATCCAGAGTTGCCATAGAGTGCCGCCTCCTGATCACCCTAATGGTCGACCGCCTAGCGCTCCATCGCTACGTGAAGACGCCGCACGGCCTGGCGGCGTAGGTCCTTTGCCCTGCTCTTGCCGATGCCCAGGACGTGCCCGACCTCGGCCGCCGGCACGCCCCCCACGTCTCGTAGAAGTAGGGCCGCGCGCTCGCGGCCGGGTAGGTGCGAAATGGCTTGCATGAGGCCAGCGGCCGGCGGGTCGCTGCGGTCCTCGACAGCGGCGGCGGCCTCCAGCGGTAGCTCCATGGGGCGGGGCTGGCCATCCCGTAGCTGCCGGCCATGCCGCCGGCGCAAATCGACGGCCTCTCCCCACAGGCGGAGCCAGAGGAAGGTGGTAAACTTGGCGCCCCGCGCTGGGTCAAAGGCCCGCTGGGCCTGGAGGGCTACCAGCGTGAGGTCGCTTAGGACGTCCTCGCCGTCCAGGTAGCCAACGCCGTCGGCGATCCCCGCGCGCCGGGCGGCGGCCTGGATCATGCTGGTTACTTCGGGCGGTAGGCTGTTAGTTGCTACGATCATGGCCCTGGCGTGGGCCCCGCCTTCTCGGCGGTTGGTTCAGTGGCCGGGGTAGCCGTATCGGCTTCTCGGTCCGGGCCCTGGGCGGCCTTCTGGATGGCGGCTAGGCGGTTTTCGTACTCGGCTAGGATGGCCTTCTGGAGCCGAAGCTGGGTCTCGAGGTACGTAACCTCCTGGGCGGCGTGGTCTGGCATGGTGGAGAGAATCGACAGGTCGAGGGCGCAGTCTGTGATGCGCCGCTTAGATAGCCGGATTTTCTCGGGTAGGATTTCGATGGCCAGGGCCGGGTCGATGTCCTGGGAGTACATGACCATGTCGTCGCTCCTTCCGCCGGGGGGGCCTAGACCAGGACCATTACTCGGTCTCCGGCCACAAGCGCCGAGAACAACTTCCATTGTACCTGCCGTAGCGTGGGCGTCACCCCCTCGGCGAGGTACAAGTTGGTCTGATTGGCCGCGGGCGCCGCGCCGCCCACCAGTCGCAGGTAGGGCGTCGCAGGCCCAACCTCCAACAGCCGGATGGTCGTCCCCACCATGTCCTCGACGTGCAGGCCGTAGGCCGTAGTCATCCCCGTCACCGCGCCCGTCGCCAGGTAGAACCCCCGGAACGTCCCCGGCTTCGCCCCCTGGAAGTCCAGGGTCACGTGCACACCGTCCGACGACGTCACGTTGCCCATCCCGGCGTAGGTGATGAGCGTCACGTCGACGCCCCTCATCCAGCTGAGCAGACCCGCGCCGTTCTGGCTCACGCCGAAGAAAAGCCCCGTCAGGTACTGCGAGACGCCCGAAACGTTCTCCGCCGCACCCAGGAACCCATAGCTGAAGCCGCTCGTCGCCGAGTTCACGTAGAGCTGCCCGCTGAACACCGCGCCCCGGTTCGCCCCCGTGTTCACGTTCCCCGTGTTGTGCCAGACGTTCAGCGCCTTCGGCGCGTTGATCACCGCCAACGCATGGTTGCCCAAGGCCATGACGCCGTTGACATCGAGGTTCCCATCCGTCATGAGCAGGCCGGCCGCTGAGCGGTAGAGGTTCGTATCTGCTGCGGCACCGAACTTGATGCCCGACGTTGTAGCACCAGCATCTCCGCCCAGCCATAGCGCAGCGGTTGGGGAGCAGTCCTCAATACGGATGCCCGCACCGATGGTAGGCGAGCCGGACTGGGCAGCTATGTAGAGCCCGTACGCTCTGGCTACCCTGGCGTTCCCGAGATTGCCTACATGGAACCCGTAGAGGTAGGAGATCGCATCGCTACCGCTAAGACCCGAGCCCCCGTAGAGGGCGAGCTTGAGTCCATAGGCGGTTCCAATGGTAATGGTCCCGTGGCTAGCGGCCGTGTAGAGCATCTGGATGCTGGCCAGCCGGTAATCCGTGATGTTGGCCGCATTGAGCGTGTTGAACGAGCCGCCGACCTGAAGCCCCGTAAGGTACGAAAGAGCCCCGCTGTCCTTGACCTGCACCTCGTAGTTATGGGCATAAAGAGCCCCCGTCTGAGCGAAGGTGCTCTCGTAAGATAGGACCGTCGTCGCCGCCATGAGCTGCTGGGAGGAGGCCGCGCCGGGGTTAACGATGAGCTTCAAGTAGCTCCAACGGTTGTCGCCTGCGGCAAGCGTATTGGTGCCCAGGAACTCGATTTCCTTGCCAGTCGTGAAGGCCAGGTCCGTGCCGATGTGTAGACGCCTAGCCGTCACGTCGCCCGAACCCGTGTTGGCCGGCGGAACGACAGAGCCGATGCCTAGGTAGCCCCCAATCGTCACGTTACCCGCAAACAAGGGCCCATGGTGGCCCCAGAGGTAGGCGCGCCGGTCGCCTACGGCGGTTACGGCGCCAGCGGCCGTTGTGACCTCCGCCATGGGGATGCAGTTAGCCGGGAAGCCCGTTGCGTTCGCCGCGACGATGCCCGCGTTGCTGACGAAGACGTAATTGGTGCTGTCGTCGTCCAGGGCGACGGACCCGCCAGCGATGGCGTAGACCGTCTCGTCCATGCGCGCCTGGCCGCCCTGGTAATCGGCCAGGAGGCCAGCGCCGGCGGCCACGGCCAGGCTGGCAACGTGGCCAGCGCCGTAGAGGGCATGGACGAGGTTGGCCGCCGGCAGGACCCCATCGACGGAGGTAGCCCGTACGCCCCCCGATGGGGTAGCGATCTTGTCGTAGCCGATGCGGAGCCGCCGGACCTCGCGCTGGAGAGTCTTGATCTGGCCAGCTACCTCGTCGAACTCGCTCATGGCTTTAGCTGACGCCCTTCACGGCTACGCCTTGGGCGATGGGGCTGGTATCGCCCAGGACCGTAGCCCAGTTGTATTGCATCGGCGTCCGCGATGCCTCCACGTCGGGCATGGGGTCCGTACATGGCTTTAGCCGGTCGATGTCCGTGGTCGCTCCGGCAACCCGCGACACTACCACGAATAGCCGCTCGCCATCCGGGTTATAGGCCGCGCCGTAGTGGGGACGCTGGCCCGCTGCCCAGACTTCTTCCCATGTCTGGCCGTTCGTGCCGGAACGAACTAGACAGTGGTAGCTCGTTGCGCCGATACGGGTAGCCCATAGCCACATCCCGGCTCGGATCAGGGAGTTGGGCGAGCCACCCCCCACATCTGGCGACGCATACTTCTGGACCCATGCCGCGTAGGGACTATCGAGCGCGTCGATGATCAGGACGTTGCGCCGCGTCAGGAGTACACGCTGGTTTTGGCCCCAGAGTACGTTTACGTCACGCCAGTCACTACCGAAGTTGCTGGGGTTGGGCCCTACCGTCCAGGAGGCGCCGGCGGTGAGGGAATAGACGAAGTAGGCGCCCAGCGTGCCGCTCTGTCGGGAGCCGACTACAGCGATGCGGTTCGCGTCGTTAGGGTCGACGTCGACCGAGTTAAACCAAACGTACTGACCGGCCGACAGCCCCCAGATGCCTGTGTATCGGACCGTCCAGGACCCGGCGGCCCCCGTCGGGCTCGACCACACCTTTGACTCCTCGGCCTGGGCGGCGCTCCGGGTAATGGCCCAGAAGGTGCCATCGGGCGCCTTCGCTACGCTTACGCCGTCTGTTAGGACGTTGGTGAAGGTGGCGCCGTCGTCCTGGCTGCGCTGGAGGCCTGCGTCGTTGACGTAGAACAGGTCGCTACCGAGCCATTTGACCCGCATGGCGCCGGCGCCAGCGTCCGCAGTTATCACCGTCCAGGACGTACCGGCCAACCTGACTAACTTATTGACGCCGCCAAGAGTGGTAAGGGCCCAGACCTCGTCGGGCTCCTGGGTAGCGCTACCGGCCCCGCTCAGGGAGAGCATCTTGCCCTTGGCCGCGGCGGGCGCGGCCGGGAAGCCCGTCGCGGGCCGCAGTTTGGCGATGCTGAGGAAGCGGTCAAATGACTTATAGACTAGGCCGGGATAGTTAGGCCCTTCTGCTGCGACCAGGTACACGCCGGGCATCCACCAGTTGAAGGCACCGATCCACTGGCCGTAGTTAGGAGTGTCGGTCCCGCTGGGCCCCGTATCCAGGGCCGCCGGCGCCGTCGTCACCATCAGGCGGCCGGTAAGGGGGTCCAGGTCCGCCAAGTAGATCACTGCGTCGTTGAAGGCGAAGGCGAACTTGCCCACGGCCCAATCGGGTGCGATCCACCTCCCCTGGCTCTTAGCTGGCAGCCCTGAGGCCCGTAGCCAGGCCGAGCCGTCGCCGAAGATGTCGTCCGTGTAGTAGAGGCCCGTCATCCAGGTAGCCGAGTTGAGCACGATGGCGAGCTCGCCCGCCTGCCGGCTGGCCGCTTCCTTTACGTAGAGGTCCAGGGGGCCGCCAGCACCGAGATCCACGCCTAGCTCACCGCCCATCTGTGCCATAGCCCAGCCGCCGTTGAGGGCGCCATCCCAGCAGACCAGGGGCCGCCCTACCAGCCCGGCGCCCTGGTCGACGTACTGGCCCCCGAAGACCCACACGCCCTCGGGTGCTGGCGTGCCGATCCGGCTGGCGTGAACGTACTCGCCCGCCGCCGGCACTAGCCACGGAAGGTCGTCGAGGTCCTTGTAGAGTACCCACGAGGCTGCGGCGCCGTCGCTCTGGCTACGCCACAGCTCATGCTCGGTCAGGGCCCAGATGTCGCTAGGGTGATTCTGATCCCACCACACATGCTCGACGGGCGCATCAAGGCCAGCGAGGACCTGGGCCGGCGCCGTAGCACAGTAGTCCGTCGTCCGGTAAAGCTGGCCGCCGGCGGTCCCGCTGAGGCCGTAGACGCCGTAGCCGTCGTGAACGCCGTCCGCCTGTTTAGCGCCCACGGCCACGACGTGCCAGCCCGCCGGCGCCGCCTGGTCATTCCAAGTGATCCCGCCGTCGGGTGAAGCGCTGAACCACGCATCGAAGGCGACGAAGACGGCCGGGACCTGGGCGGCATAGATGCCCTGCTCGAGCGCGATGGGCTGCGTAACGGAGTCCTCGCAGCCCTCGTCGTCGGTCACGGTAAGCGTGACCTGCCAGGTGCCCGTAATGGCCGAGGCATCGGTCCTGAGGGTCACGATGGGGTCGGCGTAGCAGCCCGTGATCTGCATCGGGCTCTGGTTGTCCTGCCAGCAGTAGCTCACGATGGAGCCGTCGGGGTCCAGGCTGGCGCTGGCGTCGAGGGTAACGATGGCCCATACCTGGCTGCCCATCACCTCGAGCTCGGTGAAGTAGGTAAAGGCCGCATAGGGGCAGATGTTGAGCGTCGTGCCGCTCTGTGTACCGCCCAGCAGTGTCGTGATGTCGGTTGCGAAGCCCTCCAGGCTGATCGCTGTTCGGTAGCCGCCCACGAACCACTTGCCCGTCGTGCCGCTGTAGGACGGGTCCTCTACGCCGATGGTGGCGCCAAGGGCTAGCTCGGGGTCACCGTCTATCCTGGCCGAGATCTGCGTCAGAAGGCGGTTGTTATAGCTAACCAGCCGGGCCGCTACCGTGCCAGCCTTGGCGGCGGTGTCGACGAGCTCGTTCGCGAAGAGCAGATCGTTATAGGCCTGGCTACCATCGGGCGCCCGGACCCACGGGCTAGCGCCCATGGCCCACCCCTCGACATCTACGGAGACCTCGGTCCCATCGGGGTTGGTCTGGGTGTAGGTGCAACCCCGCACCCAGGCCTGGTTCTTGACATCCCGGACCTTCTGGGCCTGACCGACGTGGCGGAGACGGGGCCGGCCCGATGCGATTCCGGCCGGATAGCTCTCGGTCGTGCCGGTCAGTACGCCGCTGAAGTAGGTCCGCCAGGCCGTAGCGCTAGGCCACGGCTCGACGACCGCTACGCGGATTACGCCGCTAGGCAGCTCGTACCACTGGCCGCCATCAACCTCGGCTATCTTGATGATGGCCTCCGAGTAGCTAGAGAATTCGAGCTCATGGGGGCAGACCGTGCCGGGCGTCCAGGCCGGTAGGTCTACCGAGTAGGCGCTGAGGCCAGCCGCTTGCAGGAGCTCGGTTACTAGCTGCGTGGCCGTCTTCGTGCCGTCTACCGTCACCACGACCTTATGGAAGGTGTTTTCCAGGGCGGCCGATATCCCCTGGCATTCGATGGTGCAGCCCGTCTCGTCGGGGTTTACGTTCAGGACCGTACCGGTGAACGAGCGGACCGTCAGGCCGTTGAAGCCAGCGTCAATCTGTACGGGCGCCTGGAAAACGGCCGCCGCCGGGGCCGGATTGCGGACCCGGATTAGGGCCGTCGGCGGTCGCTGGTAGGCGAAGTCCCATTGGGCGGAGAGGGCCTGGATCGGGATACCCCCGATTACGACCCGGAGAGTGGCCGCCTTGGCGTCTACGTTCAGGTAGAGGTTTGAGACCATGCTACTGCGAAACGAGCTCTACCCGCACAGTAATCCGGTTCTCGGCCTCGCCGCTCCAGGGGCCCGATTGATCTACGGGCGCGACGCCGGCCAGGAAGGCCGCGCGGGAGTTCGGCGTGTCCTCCCAATCGGTGAAGGTGGCCACGGTGTTGAGCAGGGCCAGCAGCACGGCGTATCTGGCTAGGGTAAGGGAGACCTCAAAGGCGCGGGTAGCCGACCCTACGCCTAGCGTCACGATGCTATCGCGCGCCGAACCCAGAGGGGTAGCCCGGTCCGTCTTGAGCGTCGTCACCCATCCGCTATCGCTACCGGGCGCGGCGCCCTCGTCGGCGGCGAATGTGAAGCCTCCAAAGCCGGCCACGGCTGCCTCCTATCGGATGTCCGATGCTATGGGCGCGCCGGCGAGGTAGCCCCGCGTCCGGGCCTCCTGGAGGGCTCTCTCTATGGCCTGGTGGGCCTGGCGCGAGATCTGCATCCAGTCGGCGCCGCCCCCAATGTTGACCGTCACGGGCATGCTGAAGCTGAGACCGGAGCCCAGCGGTAGCACGGGCTCTCCGCCATGGGCAAGGATCAGGCGGGGGCGCCCGTAGGGACCGGGTACGATCCCGCCCGCCTGCATCGCCGGCACCTGGGCCGTCGGCAGGGGTAGGGCCGCAGCCGTGAAGATGATCTTGCCCAGCGTGTCCATCCACCCCTGCATGAGAGCGGCCTGGCTACGGTAGAGATCGATCACGGGCTGCGCCGCGGCCGAGAGGTCTGCCATCTTGGCTATGAGCCCCTGGCCCTGCGATACCTGCTCCGCGTCCGTTAGAAGGGTCTGGTCGGCCATGTCGAGCTGGGCCCGCATGACGTCCACCTCGGCCTGGCGGAGATCGTTGACAGCCTCGATGCGCGCGATCTCTTTGTCTATGCCGGCCAGGGCTTCGTCCGTGGCGCCGGCCGCAACCATCTGGGCCCGGCGGAGCTTTAGCTGGCTAAGCTGGTACGTGATGGCCGCCTGCTCCCTGGTAGGGGCGCCGAAGAGGGCGCTGAACTGGCTACGCAGGTCGCTCAGGCTGGCCACGACGGAGTCGGAGATCTGCTTTAGCTGGTCTAGGGACTCGCTGGCGGCCAGGGCCCGCATGAAGTCCTCAAAGCCCTTGCCGGTCGCCCGGAAGATGTCGATCAGGTCGTCGCTGGTAAGCCCCAGCCGCTCGGCGGCGCGGCGGGCTAGCTCCAGTGTCCACGGATAGCCCGCGAGCTCGGCATTGGTCATGCCCGAGGCCCGCCCCAAGCCCAGGAGCGAGCGCGTCAGTTCGTCGAGAGTGTCCTTGTAGGCCTCGGTTTTGGCGGTCTCTTCCTTCGTCGTGACGGAGGGGCCCGGCGTTGGTCCCGGCGCGGCCGCCTTCTTACCGCCGATGCCAAACCGCCGCGCCAGCTCCTCGGCCATGGTCTCGCCCTTAGCCGCCGGGCCGTACTGGCGAGCCAGAATGCGGGCGGCTTCCGTCTCCGTCACGCCCTCGAGCTCGGCTAGCCTTTGGAGCGAGATAACGGAGGCGTTGCCGAAGTCCACTACCACGCCAGTAAGGCGTAGGATTTCGGCCTCGGCGTTGCGGGTGCTGAGGGCGTCAAAGCCGTTCTGTACCAGGTCTAGGTCGCTGAGGATGGAGGTCTTGGAGTCGTCGATCTTAGCTCGTAGGTCGTCGACGGCGGTATGCCATGGCGTCAGGTCTATAGGGCCGAACTCCAGGTCCGGGAGGGCCAGGATGGCGTCAGCCAGCTCTAGGAAGCCTAGGGCCGTCAGGTCCAGCATCTCGCGCAGCTTCAGCAGCGGCGTCGGTAGGGTTTCGACGTCGGCCCGGAGTACGCCGATGGCCCAGATCAGCCCGCCGGCACCGACTAGGATGGCGACCACCGGGTTAGCCGCGACCAGCACGGCCGTTAAGGCGGCGGCTAGGGCGAGAAGGGATGCCGCAGAGCCGTCGATTCCTTTACCGAAGTCCAGGCTGGAGGCCAGGTCACCCACTCCCTTAGCTACGGCTATGGACAGATCCCGCAGGGCCTTCAGTCCCTCTAGGAACGGCCATAGGTAGCCCTCGACATCCACGCCTTCTTTTCGCAAGAGGACCAGGGCACCTACCAGGGCGCCTACAGCGAGGGCGGCCAGCCCTACAGGCCCCGTGGCCATCGTGAAGGCCGGCCCTAGGAGCGCTAGGAGCTGGATAACGGCGCCCACGCCGGATGCCATGCTACCCAGGACCATCAGGAAGGGCCCGGCCGCCGCAGCAAGGGCCGCCATGAGCAGGACGGCCTTCTGGCCCTCGGGCGGCAGCTCCTTAAACCGCTCGATCAGCCGGCTCAGGACGTCCGTAAGGCGATGAACCGCCGGCGCTATCACCCCGACGATGGTAGGGCCGATCTCGTCTCCTAGCCGGACGGCCTCCACGCGGATCATGTTGAGGGCCTGGCGGAGCTTGAAGCCAGGCCCCTCGGCGACGGCCTCAAAGGCGGTCGCTAGGTCCTCCCCTGTGGTGTTAGCCAGGGCGGAGAAGATGTCGTTGACCATCTGGGCGTCCTGGCCGGTCAGGGTCATGAAGCCCGTCAGGGCCCGGACGTTGCCAATGAACATGCTGAGGTCCGTCACGTTACCCCGGAAGCGCTCCGCCAGGGTACGGAGGACAGCTAGCAGGCCTTCCTTACGGAGCTGGTCCTGCAGGCCGGCGGCCGATAGGCCCACCTTCTCCAGAACCTCGGCGCCTTGGCCGCCGCCTTGGACAAGCTCGGTAAAGATGCCCCGGAGGGCGGTCACGGCCTCATTAGCGTCGAGGCCGGTCCGGGTCATGGCGGCAATGGCAGCCGCTACCTGGTCGAAGGACACGCCCAACTGTGAGGCGATGGGGATCACGCGGCCGATGGCCGGGGCGAACTCGTTAGCCTCTCCCTTGCCTTCGCGGACGGCGCCCACGAGCACGGCCGTAGCTTCGGCCGCGCTGATCGTCGACGTACCGTAGGCGTTGAGGACGGAGGTGACGGCGTCGGCGACGATCTGGGTCTCGCCTAGGCCCGCTGCGGCGGCATGAGCCGCCGCGTCGAGGGTTTCGATGGCGGCCGCCCCCTTAATGCCGGCGGAGGTGATGAAGTAAAGGGCCTCGGCCAGCTCGCCGGGCCCCTTGGCGGTCGCACGGGCGATGTCGTAGATGTCGTCTTTCCAGGCGTTCACCTGCTCGCGCGCCACGCCGGCCAGCCCCACGATGTGGTCAAGGGACTCGCCGAAGTCCATGCCGAGCTTCATGGCCGCGCCGCCGGCGGCGAGGATTGGGACCGTAAGCCCCATGAACAGCGAGCGGCCGGCGGTCGAGAACTTCGCCCCCATGTCATCGACGGCCTTACCGAACCGCTTAACGCGGGCGACGGCCTGGTCGACGGCGGCGTCTACGCCGGCGAGGAAGCCCTTGGTCTCGGCCGATACGCGGACTCGGACTTCCTCGATGGGCTCGGGCATTTAGGCGGCCTCCCCCGGCTGCTCGGTCTGCATGGCGATGGCGAATAGCTCCGTCGCCGATGCCATGATGGCGGGCAGGTTCAGCCGGCCCAGGCCGGCCATGGTGGCGGTTAGGACCTGGTCGAAGCGGGCCTCGCCGATAACCTCCTTCGGGATGCCCGTGACGGCGGCGGCCAGGTCGAGGAATGCGTCGGGCTCCAGCAGCGGCGCTAGGGCCTGGAGACCATCGAAGATCACGGCCAGGCCGAGCTCGCCCCGCGTCATGCTCTCCCGGCCGTTGATCAGTGGTTCGATGGCTGGCCGTAGGGTAACGAGGTGGGGTAGGAGTAGGGTAACGGCCGTCAGGCCGCCGCGGGCCGTGGGCGCCTCGACGGCGTAGTCCTTACCGGCTACGGTCAGGACTCGCGCCGCGTCGGTGGGGGATCGGGCTGGATCACGATCCCCGCCGGCTGTGCCCAGGGCGGCAGGCGCCGGGGCGGCCGGCGGACCGGCGCCTCCCCCGGCGGGGTGCCCCACGCTATCGGTGGGTAGGGGCGGGGTTTGCCGTCCTTGTCGACGGCTCCTCCTGCTAGTAACCATCGCTCTTCGGCCTCCTCATGCGCTAAGACCTGGGCTTCTTGGAGGTAGCACATGGCCTCCTCTGGCCCCAGCCCTTCAAGGATATGGTCGGCCGTCCAGCCATAGGCGTGAGAAAGCCTGGCGACGAGGGAGGCGAGAGCGCGGTGTGGATAGTTCTCGGGCTTCTGACCATCTGGCCCCGCCGGCTGGCGGGGCCAGAGCACGGCTAGCGTTCCATGGAAGCGGTTTAAGCGGCTGAGGGAGGCGAAGGCGGCCATCAGCTCGGCCGCCGTCCCGGCGTCTATTTCCTCGAGCGATAGCCCCGTAGCCGCTGCCACATAGGCCCCCGCCGTCTCGCCCGGCTGGCCGGCGCCATCCGCCATGATGGCCTCTAGGTGGTAGTGAAGCCCCAGGCGGGCGCGCGGGATGCTGAGACGGCGGCCGCCAATCGTGATGTCGGCCGCCGCCGTCTTAAGGTCGAGCGCTGCTAGGAAGTCTACGGGCGCCGGGCCCATGCCATGGCCCCCTCTCGGGGGCGGCTCTTAGAGCACGCTAGGATCGTACCGTAGCATCGTGGCGAAGCGCTGGGCCTTGGGCATGGCGCTGTCGGCCAGGGCCATCGCCTTGATGCCGAACGTCCACTCCTTCCCATAGGCTGGCGTGAGCGGCGAGGCGTCCATGAACTGCACCTTGTGGAAGGTGAGGGCGACGTAGTCGCCGGTGTCTTCGTCGTACACGCGGCTCATGAAGACGTGGAAATACTGGTTGGTCGGCAGCGCCCCGATCCCCATCTTGGAGGTCTCCTCCGCCGCGTTGTGAACCACGGCGCCGCCGCCGATCATGTGGCGGAGGGTCTCGAGCGGGAAGAGGGCCTTGAGGGTAAAGGCGATCTCCAGGGCGTCGCGGCGCTGCATGTGGGCTACGTTACCCAGCGCGGCGCACGTCACAGGGTTGGACGTCCGGCTGTCGCTGATGGTCAGGTCGTCGTAGCAGCCCAGAGCGTAAACGGGATAGGTGGCGGTCCCGCTCAGGCCCCAGTAGTAGCCGTCGCTGTCGGCCGCGTGGAGCTCGGGGGCCTCGGAGTCCTGGAACCAAATGGTCGGGCCGCCCTCGATATAGATGTCCTCGCCGTCTACCCCCGGCCCGAGGGGGATGTCGGTCCCGGTTCCGAGCGTCGGCATTGCTAGACCTCCCTCATGCGGGGCTTAGCTCTAGGGTTCATCACCCTAATGGTCGACAAGCATGGAGAAGACGGCCCCTAGGTCTGGATCACGGTGGTAGCGAAGGGGATTTCGCCCCGCCAGATGTTGTCTTCCCTGTAGGGGTAGATGGCCTGCTCTACGCGAACCTCCAGGCTGGTCAGGCCGGCACCGGTTAGGTGCCGGCCCTGGATGGCGTTCTGCACTAGCCCCAGGACGGTCAGGCATTCCGCCGAGGAATCGCCTTTGCTAAGCACGATGATGGAACCCGTCACCGAGAGCCAGCGAGCCGCACAGGCGCCGTTGCCCTGGGGCCGCATGTCGGCGATGTCCAGCCGGACGGCTGGATAGTCGAAGCTACTGCCCGCCCATTCGGCCTCCTTAATCGCTTCGGGCCCGGCCAGGGCGGCGACCAGGGCGGCGTTGCCTTGCAGTAGGGTGATGAAAGCGGCCTGGACCTCGTGAGGGGAAAGCATCCTAGCCGGACCTCGCCATCTCCCGTAGCCCCTTACGGACTGCCCCCCGGATAAGGGCCATCACTGCCCCCCGGTTCTCCTCGAGCGCTGGCTTCAGCCATGGCTTCCTGGCGCCCTTGGCCCTGCTGATGGGCCCTAGGCCGGGCCGTAGCCGGATGTAGCGGGGTAGCTCGGTATACTTTGAATAGGCTTTGCTCTCGGGGCCCGGCCCCACGTAGATCACCAGGCGCCCGCCGCTCCATTTAGGCTGGCTGATCGTCACGCTCCTGGTCATTTGGCCCGTGAGCTCGGGCGCACCCTCCTGGGCCGCAGCCTTCACTACCATGGCACCCAGCCGTAGGCCCTGGCGGAGCTCGGCGTCTAGGCGCTGGGCGCCGCGCCTCAGCCTATGGGTGCGCTCGACGCTAGACGGCACGGCGTTACTCCTCGCGGTCCGCCCAATCGGTGTGGATGGCGGTTAGCTGAATGTGCGACCGGGGATCGGCCTGTGCGACGCTGGAGCGCTGGATGCCCGTTACCCGTAGGCGCTGGCCCGCCCAGGCGCCCGACACCGGCACGACGATGTCGCCGGCGCGCACGCCGATGGCGCTATCGGGCCAGAGGATGATCCTAACCGTACGCGGTAGCTCGACGCCCTGGGCCCGGAACTCGGCCGATACCCGGTCACTGGCGATCCGCGCCAGGACCCCGCCGTAGCGCAGAGCATCAGCCCGGACGGCACCGCCTACGGTGTCATCGCCGCCCTCGGCCCGCGCGTAGATGTCGACGGTGATGTTCAGCCCTTCCATGCATTGCCTGCTTTTATTCCCGAAATTATCAGAACACCAGCCGCGCAGCGCCTAACCGGTGACGCTAGGCCGGCCCCGTAGTGCCACCATCCGGCTCACCTTGTACTTGCGGAAGACCGCCGCCGCCAGGTTAGCGGCCGGCGATGAACCGGCCGCCGTTTTGGTTAGTAGGCCCCGCCTCTCGGAGTAGTCCATGGAGGACCACTGATCGACGAAGGCGGCCGCTGCGGCCGCGCCGGCCGTCGCCATTAGCCCCTTCCAGTCCTGGGCTAGGGTCACCAGCGCCAGCTTTACCGTGGCCGGGATATCGGCCAGCGTGTTCCAGACGCCGGCTATGTAGGTGACGTCGATCCAGGCTTCCTTGTTGCAGAGAACGCAGCCGCACCCCGCGCTGATGGAGGCCTGGCTAGACCGGACCTCGATGATGGACTGGCGGGGGTTGTACTCCAGCGCGCAGGCGGTCACGTCGTCCGTTCCGCAGTCGCAGTTCCCCAGGTCATGCGTTAGCGTACAAGTGACGACGGAGACCAGGTGCGTCTTCTTGAGCTGGAGGTAGCGGAAGTTGGTCCCGTAGTCGACCCATCCGCGCGGCCAGATGTGGCGCTCGCCGGCTACGGTGCCGGTTAGGATGTTGGTCCCCAGCAGGGTTTCGGCCTGTTCCCAGGCCGCTTCCCAGGCCATGTCTTCGGCCGCGACCGTGCCCGTGGCGAACCCCACGGCGTACATCTCGGCCTGGAGCAGATGCAGCGTACCGGCGTCAGGAGGGGGCATAGGGCGAACCTCCTTCACCAGAATGGTCGACGTGGGCGGGCGACGCTAGAGCAGGACGTGCTCGTCGTAGAGCCGATGGGGGCCCAGGCGGGCATCTAGGATAGCGCCGCCCTGCTGGAGCAGGACGACGTCGTCAGCTAGGGGTTCCATGCCGGCCATCGCTACCGCTGTCGGCTCGAAGGCGACCATCGGCCCCTGGCTGCGGGCCCGGATGCAGTAGTCTACGTCGGCCAGGGGCCGGCTCCCGTAGTCGGGCGCGAAGCCGGCGAGGGACCGCCAGAGCGCGCGGCGGGTCAACATGAAGGCTGCGCTAACGGCTTGCAGATCCCGACGGGGGTAGACCTTGGGGTTGTCGGGTAGCCAGCCCACAAACCGGGAGTAAGGGAGGCGCCGGGCCCCGAAGGCGTAGCCGGCGAACTTGATCGATGGCATTAGAGGGAAGTCGCGGGGCGCCATGCCCTCATCCCAAAGCAGGAGCCCGCTAGCGATGCCCACCTCCTCGTGCTCCATCACCCCTGCCAGGGCCAGCCAGACGCCCGGCGTTAGGACCACGTCGCCGTCGAGGAAGAGGATCAGCGGCGCGTACCCCTGGGCGGCAGCCCGGTTCCTGCACTCCCAGGGACCGCGGCCGTTGATTACGGTCCGGCCGCCGGCCTCACGGGCCACGCGGGCGATCTCCATGTGGCGCTCGCCAGCCTGGGCCTCGGGCGATGCCCCAGGCGGTGCATCGGCGACGATGATGGTGGCGTCCGCTGGCAGGTGCTCCCGGATGGCGCCCAGGCAAAGCGCTAGCCGCTCTACGTGATGGCGTACGCAGACGACGGCGTCGACGCTACCGCGTAGAGGGATGGCCGCCGGCGATAGGGCTGGCGTAGGCGCCCGCTGGTGGGACCGCCCCGGCCGCCTGTTCCTTCTTAGCTTTGAGCCCATCTAACGCCTCCTCTACAACGTCGAGCGCCTTGTCCCACGAACGCCCGGCAGCCCATGCCAGGGCGGTCCCGATCCGACGCTCCCGTTCTTCGGGCCGGGCCCGTAGCTCCACGACGGCCTTAGCGGCCTGGTAGGGGTCGGCGAAGCGCCGTACCTGGTTGCAGAAGGGGTCCAGGTACGTGTACTCGGGCGCGATGAGCCAGCCGCGGCCATCGGCTAGGTTCTCCGCCATCCCGCCGGCGTCTGTGCAGACGCACGGCAGACCGCACGCCATGGCCTCCATCACGGGTAGGCCCAGCCCCTCGGCCTTTGATAAAAGCACGAAACAGTCGGCCGCCCAATATAGGTTCCGAAGCTCCTCGTCGCTAAGGCCTGCCCTGCGCTCGTGCTGGTAGAACGTGGTGTCGTTCTGAAGCTGGAACCTATTGGCCAGGTCCCACAGGTGGTAGCCCACGGCCTCGGGCCGGCGCTTGGTGTTAACGATCAGGTAGTAGTCTTCCGATGATCCGACCGGTAGGCAGACCGCCTCGGCGCTACCGGGGGGCCAAGCGAACTCGCGGCCCCGGAGGAAGGCCGCCGTAGCGAAGACCGCCGGCAGGTTTTTGCGCTCGTGGTTGTCGCTAACGGTAAGTAGGACGTACCGCTCGGCGACGCCCAGCTTGTCGCGCATCTTGTCGCGGTCTTCGGGCGTCGGCGGGCGCCAGAAGGCGGAGTCAATCCCGATGGGGATATGGCGGGCCGCCAGGCCCACGTCGACGCACAGCCGCGTGGCCCATTCCGTCTCGACAAGGGCGGCGGCCATCCCGTCGATGGTTCGCGTCCACTCGCTAGGATGGATTAGGGGCTCACTCTCCAGGGGGAAGATGCCCACGTAGGGGTAGCCGGCGTCCATCACCGGGCGCCATTCCAGGTGCTTCGTGATGTCGGCGATGGCGATCACCACTTCGATGCCCCAGGCGAGGCCTAGCTGGCGGATATGGGGCACGAGGAAGCGCTCGTCGGCACCCAAGACCGTGATCGGCAGGCGGTGCTCCGTACCCCGGTAGTTAAAGGCGAGGACCTTGACGTCGTGGCCGCGGGCACCCAGGCCAGCGGCCACGGCCCGGCCGATGGTAGTGTAGCCCGAGCCGCCGTCCAGGTTCAGCTCGCTCAGTACCACGATCCTCATTCGTCGCTCTCCTCTTTCAGCATAGCCGCTACTTCAGCCGTCGTTACGCCCACGGCGCTGAGCGCCGCTATCATGCGGGCGCTTGCTCTCTCGAGGCGCTTCCAGGCCCGCTGTTGGGCGGTCAGTTGGCGGAAGAAGTCGCGCCGAACCCGGCCTAGCTCTACGGGGTGCGTGTCCTGCCAGATGGCCGGGATGGCGCGCCGGCCCACCTGCCAATCGGCCCAGAGGCGACGGTACAGACGGCACGCCCGGCGGTGTCGGATGGCCCGCCGTAGGAACCGGCCCCCCTTTAGCCAAGCCGGCAGGGGCACGGTCCTAGGCCCGCCGCGGGAGACGGGGTTCGAGAGCCGGGGATTGGGCCGGATGGGCGGCGCGCCGTTCATCCGGGTACCTCGCCGCTCACGACATACTGGCCATCCTCGCGACGGTAGCGCCTAATCCTAACGAGCCGCGCCAGCAGCCGCTCGACGCGGCGCGCCTCGCCCCTGTTCGGGCAGACCGCGATGATCACGCCGGCGCGGTTGATCATCCCGACCTCGATCCCCAGGGCGGCGCGTAGTACGATGTTCCGCTCCGGGCACCATGGCATCTTCAGGGCGTCGGCCAGGGCGGTCCGGCTGGTCACTGGAGCCCCCGGCGGTCAAGCTCGAGCCCTAGGTCCTGCCGGCGTTGGCCCCACTTCTCCAGCAGCAGGTGCTCGTGGGCGATGGCGTGCTGGAGGCCCACCATGGGGTCGTTACCGTGGGCCGCCTGCCAGGACTTCAGGCTGCTGTGGCGACTCACGACGGGCCCGCACCGGATACGGTAGCCGGCCGCCTTGATCTGAAGCTGGAGGTCCGTCTCCTCATGCCAGTGGGGGTTGAAGGCTTCGTCGTACCGGAAGCGCGGTACGCTGGTGAAGTCCGACGGCCACTTCTCGGGGTAGGCTGGTACCCGGATGTTCCGCCATCCCCAGCAGTAGCCCATCACAAGGTCGCAGAAGTCGCCGGCCTGGGGGAAGCGCTGGTCTAGGAAGAGCGTACGGCCCGGATGCTGGAAGCCTACCCAGCTAAGCCAAAACCCCTGCTGGCCGACGGCGCCTATGCTGGCGTCCTGTAGCATCGGACCGAGGAGCGCCCCATCCCATCCGGGCCCGACGACGACATCATCATCTACCTGGAGGATGAAGGCCCCGGCCGCCGCGTCGATGGCAACATTTCGGGCACAAACGCCCCGGTTTTCGCCCATGGGCAAGACGCGGTAGCCCACGCACGCCCCAACGCCTCGGGGGTCCAGCCCCTCCAGCCAGGCTACGGTGCCGTTCTGGCTACCGTTGTCGACGACCAGGAGCTCGTAGGGCGTCTGCGTCTTCTCCACGATGGCCCCTAGGCACTCCTCTACGGGGCGCCGGCGGTCCATGGTAAGGACTACAATGCTGGCGCTAGGCGGCATGGTTCTGCTCTCCGTATCTGCGTTGCCCCACGTTGCGATTCTGGGCCCGCGAAGGTCCTGGGCCATAGTAAGGATAGGGGCCCACGGCCTCTATCCTATGCGCCGGGCCGCCTGCGGCCCGCCTGGGGCCATTTCTGGAGGGGCCTGGCCCGTCACCCCAGCATGGCCGCCCGTCTATCGCGCCACCAGGCCTGCTCTTGGTGGGCCTGGAGCTGGGCCGCCGTCTTGATCGGCCGTAGCAGCACCCACAGGTTAGCCCCCGGTCTAAAGGCCTGGTCGATGATGCTGAAGTAGTGGGGCCCGATCCCGTAGTCGCTGAAGCGCTCTACGAAGCCGGGCTCGAAGTAGCGGAAGGTGTCTTCGGTGAAGGCGCGGACATGCGTGGGGTCGCCCCAGGCCGTCGGCGCCGTGTGGTAGGGTACCGTAATCTCTGCCCAGGCTTGGGGATCGGCCGAACACACCCGCCAAAGGTCGGCCATAAAGGCCAGGAGGCCGCCGATGTGCTCCAGGGTCTGGTAGCAGCCGATACGCTCGGCGCACCCGTCGGCGATAGGCCAGGGGTGGATCTCGAGGTCATGGACGAGGTCGACGCCGGCCACGTTAGCGCGATCTACACCGTAGTAGCCCGCGGCCTTGTTGAGGCCGCAGCCTAGCTCTAGCCATGGGGGCGCGGGTAACAGGTTCATCGCGTCGCCAGGGCCAGGTATTCATCGGGCCCACCATGGCCCCGCATGCGCCGGCAGTCTCGGACCACGCTCAGCCCTGCCCAGCGTAGCCACTCCCGTACGTGGTCCTCACTAACCATCCGATGTAGGCCGTCCGGCAGAGCGTCGACGTGTACCCACACGAGGGCCTTGCCGCCCGGCTTCAGGCTGGCCGCTACAGCTACCAGGAGCTCGGCAGGATCATCGGCATGATCAAGCACGTTAAAGACGAGGGCCGTGTCGAAGACGCCAGCGGGGATGCGTTCGGGCGCCAGCGGCGAGCCGTAGATTAGGCCATCGGCCCGGTAGGCCCCGAGGAGCGGGTCTATAGAGGTGACCGTGGCCGGGGGGCGATCCGCGATGTAGGCGGCCGACACCGGGCCCGAGCCGAAGTCGATTACGTCGCCCAGGTCGTCGAACTCGGGGAAGAAGTAGGAGAGGTAGCGGTAGCCGTAGAGGGCAAACAGCCGGGCCAGGGCGTTAGGGCGCGCCAGGAAAGCGCGCCACCACTCCAGCTCGCCAGCCTGCATCTCGGCCCACGTCATGCCGGCCTCCGCGCCGAAGCCGCTACCATGTCGGGCCATTGCCAGTCTTGCTCGGCAGGCGGGCGGCCGGCCGGGCGGTTAGTGCCAGCGGTCTCGACAGCGATCTCCTCGAAGCCGGCGCGGGCCATGAGGTAGTGCAGGCCGTAGGGGGTAACGCGGTAGAAGTCGCGCGGGGCCGCGTGGATGGGGAAGCTGAAACACCACGTCACCAGGCAGAGGCCGCCCGGCCGGAGGGCCGAGAACATGACCTCGAGGGCTCGCCATGGCTCCAGCACGTGCTCCAGGGTCTCGCAGGCGTAGACCGTCCCGAAGTTGAGGAACTCGCTCTCCAAGATGTCGGCCACCATGTCGACGCCGGGCCCCGCCCGGATGTCGATCCCCAGGTAGCCGTCCTGGGGGAAGAGCGGGCGGGCCGTGCCGTTCTCGTTATAGGCGCCGACCTCGAGGACCGGCGGCTCGGGCCCGTAGCGCTCGACGGCGGCTTCCATCCAGGCCATGACCTCAGCTCTCATCCCGTCCCCCTCTTCCGCCAGGCGCCGATCCCGTAATGGGGGTCGGGCGCGCCTACGAGCTCAAAGCCCATCTGATCCAGGGCGCCATCTAGTGCCTCCAAGAGCCAGAACGTCCGGGGCAGGTGGGTAGGGTGTTCCTTGAAGCTGTGGCGCGTCAGGATAACCAGACCGCCGGCCGGTAGCCGAGACCAGAACTCTTGCAGTAGCGGGACCGGCTCCCAGCAATGCTCCAGGACGTCCAGAGCCGCGATGGCCTCCCATCCTATCGCCGGCAGATGGTCGTACGTGAAGATAGATAGGCCCTGGCGGACCGCATACCATCGGGCGAAGTCCAGGGTAGGGCCTACATCGACCAGGCCGACCGTGTAGCCCCAGCGGGCGAGCTGCTGGGCTGTGCCGCCAATGCCGCCGCCGAAGTCCAAGACGGTCTTGAACGCCGCCCGCTGCAAGTGCTGATGGATGATGTTAGCCCGGTCCTCCAGGGCGCCCCAGGTACCCACGGGGACCAGGTCGCGCATGAGGTGGATCAAGAGGCCGTAGCCGTCGCGGTAGAAGCGCTCTACGCAGGCGCGCCTCGGCTTGGGCCCCACGATGGCATCCCACTCTAGGCGCGCCAGAGAGTAATCATCCGTCCAAGCGTCAAAGTCATCACGGGGAAGGCCGGGGAAGTATTCGGCGGCCAGCGAGTAGGCGTAGTCAAACGTCACCATGAGGCTCCATCCGCTACGGCGGCCAGGAGCGCCTCGGCCTTACGCGCCATGGCGCTAACGCTCAGGTTCTCCTCTACGTGCCGCCGGCAGGCGGCCGGATCGATCCGTTCCCAGGCGTGCAGGCGTAGCGTCGCCTCGAAGCTCTCCTCGCTGGAGGACAGGTAGCCCGTCTTGCCATCGACCACGAACTCCCGGCTAGCCCCATGGCTGAAGGCATAAACCGGCGTCCCTGACGCCATGGCCTCGTGCATCACGATGCCCGCTGGCTCCTGGGCCTCCGACGTCATGAGCAGGCAGCAGGACTCCGCCAGTAGCCGTAGGCGCTCTTCGCCGGCCACCTCGCCGATGTAGTCGCCCCATCCCTCGGGCTTAAGCCGCGGCCGTATGTAGGCGCCGAAGTAGCTAGTGTCGACAACGGGGCCAGCTAGGGTGATCGGTACGCTGGCCCGCTGGCAGAGGTCTATGGCCAGGTGGGGGCGCTTGAAGGCGATGATCCGCCCCATCCAGAGAGCCCCGTGCCGGCCGGCCATGGGGCCGCCCACGCGGAAGTCGGCCGGCTCTACTCCGTTGGGCAGGGCTACCGGCTCCACCCTACCGTGCCAGCGCCCGTGGGCCAGGGAGGCGAAGACCAGGTTGCGGGCGTGGGCTTCGATGCGCTCGTTCCCGTGGATCATCGTGACCGCCGGCAAGGCGGGCCAGCGGCTTTGGGCTAGCTCAAAGCGGCTATGGTCGAACAAGACGTCCGGCCGTCGCCGGCGCTCCATGCGATCTACCACGATGGTCTCGGCGGCCCATGGCGTGCGACTGCGCGGTACCGTGACCAGCGCCACACCGGGTACGGCCGATCCGTCCAGGGCGAAGAGCGTTACCTCATGCTGGCGCCGGCTTAGATGCTCGGCCATCTTGGCCACAAGGTACTCCAGGGCGGCCGTGCTGGCCGCTGGCGTAGGCGCGAAGACGCTAGACTGGAGCCAGATCCTCACGGGGCCCCTCCTCTTGATAGCTGGCCCATCCCTGGGGGTATAGGCGCCGGGCGATCCTAACCGCCATGAGGTCCTGGCAGCGGTGGATCGCGTCGACGAACTCGGCCTGTTCCGTAGGGTGCTGGACGGGCAGGCTCATGTAGCCCTCGGCGGCCGCTACCAGCGTATCCATTACCGCTTCCTCGGCATCGGTCAGGCCCGTCTCCGGGCTCACCACAACTGGAGTCTGCATTCGATCACCTTCCCTAGCGGGCTATAGCCGCGCCGGCCCGGCTGCGCGACCTCCAGGTAGCGGTCGTTTTCGATGATGCCCAGGCGGAAGCGCTTACCGCTGGCCTTGGTCACGGCCTGGAGGACATCGATCAGGGGCTTTAGCGCCCCTACACAGTTATCGGGGTCCGCCGGATGGCGTGTGAAGTGGTGGGTTGTGGCCAGGAGCCCGTGAAGGTAGGGGCGCGGTAGGGCCAGGCCTGCCTCCCTCATGGCGGCCATGATGATCATGCCGGCCAGGTCGGCGTATTCGCGGCCGGCCTTTTGCTTGGCGCCCCAAAAGGCCCGGCTGTTCGGTAGAAGGCCGCTCGGCGGGTAGGGTACGGTGAAGCAGAGCTCGAACCGGTCAGGGCTGGCCACTAGCGATCTCCCGCAGAAGCCGATCCCACGCATGCGCGAAGGCCGTCATGTTGGCGTGGTTCTCGGCCCATAGACGCGGCGCCCCTCGCATGATGCCCGTCTCCACCTCCCGGCATACTAGCCGTACGGCATGGGCAAAGTCCTCAGGCCGGGCTGTTATGGGGAGAGTATACCCGACGACCGTCTGGCCGCTAGGGCTATAGGCGATGTCCTCGAAAATCCCCGCCTGCGTGGTCACAATCGGTAGGTCCGTCGCCAGGGCCTCGAGACAGGAGTAGGCGTTGCCCTCGTGACGTGTGGGGTGCAGGAAGACATGGCCCGCGCGGAAGGCGTCGGGCTCCTGGCCCACGGCGGCGTTGAGGTAGACCACCTGGTAGTCGCAGCCGAGCATCTGAGCGATGGAGGGGATTAGGCGTGCCCCCTTCTTAGCGTTCTTGCCTGCGGCCTCCAGCACTAGCCACGGCGGGCCCGGCGGTAGGGGTTCATCCCTGGGGTGATAGGTGGCAAGGTCGATGCCGTGGCAGATCGTGGCCACGGCGGTCCGGCCATAGTGTCGGCGGAGCTCGCGGGCCGAGGCGGCGCTACACGCTACCGGGTAGGCGTTCGGCGCGTTGAAGGCCTCGCCCTGGCGCTGGACCTCGTCGGTAGGCCGCATGCCCATTCGGGCGAACATCTCCGCCCAGGTGCCATGGACGACGGGCACGACGGGCCGGCTCGTGATCCCGATCCCCCAATACCCGTCACTGACCGCTACGTCGTACGCGACGCCGAAGGCCGGCCCATCTAGCCAGGCGCCTAGGATGTAGGCTTTGTCGGGGTTACTCACGCCCTGGTGGTCGTAGCGCTCGTAGCCCGGCATGTCGCGCCAGCTAATGATCAGGACCTCCCATCCCCGCTCGGCCAGGGCGCTCTTCAGATAGGCGGCGAACTTCTCGACGCCGCCGGTCTCTCCGTCGGCCCGTTTCAGCCAGGATACGTGGATGGCCCTAGGCGGTCTTGGTCTCATGGTAGGCGCTTTAGGCGCTCCCCCAGTATCTCCCACACCGTTTGGCCCGTCAGATCGCGGAGCGTTCTACCCTTCGGGCACGTGTGAGTGTTGCCCGGCGCTACGCCCGGCCGGCCCTCCACATGGCCGAAGCGCCACATGCACGGCTCGCACCACTCGGCGTTGCGGAGCTCGGTCATGAGCTCGGGCGGCGCCCAGACCTGGACCTTGTAGGAGGTGGCGCACGTTAGGACCACGGCCCGCTTACCCAAGGCGAACCGTAGATGGGCTAGGCCCCCCTCGGTGCAAAGCATGGCGTCGCATCGGGCCAGGACGCCGGCGGTCTGGCGGATGTCGAGCGTACCGGAGAGGTTTAGGGCATCGGACCATGGCCGGCCCTGGAGATGCCGGCCGGCCAGGACGACGGGCGTCCAGCCGCTCTCATGTAGCCGGGCGATGATGTAGGTCCAGCCTTCGTCATTCCACATCTTGCCCGGCCAGCCGACGCGGGGCGTCAGGGCGCAGTAGGCCTCGGCGCCGGCGGCGCCGGCCGCCAGCATCGCATCGGCCTCCGCGCGCTCGTGGTCCTGGAGGTAGTAGTCAAGGTCGAAGCGTGTTTCTTCATTCCACGGTAGGCCCAGGCAGTCGAAGTAGCGGCCCTGGAGGGGCCGGTCTAGCGCTGGCCCGCCATACTTGACGTAGTACATTTCGACGACCGTTGCGCCGGGCGGCGGGCGATCCTGGACGTCGAGGATGCGCGCGATGTGGGGGTTATACCAGAGCATTTCGTCGGGGGCGCCGCCGCTACCGGGTGCGCCCCCCGGCGGGTCGTACTCTACATGGTGACGGCCCTTGGTGATCGTCTGAAAGAGGATGGTACAGTCGGGCTCGCGTTCCTTGAGGGCCCGGATGGCGGGCGTGCAGCAGAGCACGTCGCCGAGGCCCCAGGACATTTGCAGTAGGTAGAGGCGCCCCACCTAGGGCGCCTCGGTCTCGTCGAGCACGAAGAGCGGCACCTTACCTCGGCCGCCTGTGCAGCATTCGCCCTTAAACCCCAGCAGGACTTCCACGTCGGCCTCGTCTACGTCGATGATCCGCTCGGCCCACAGCGCTATGTGGTAGACCTTGCCGCTCGGCAGTGGCTTCTTGGCCCCGACGGTCGCCGGCCCATAGAAGCGGTAGCGGAGCCGTACGGTCATGGGCCCTTCAGGGCATCTAGCCCCCTCGTGTGACTGGCTGGGGCGGATTACCCCTGTCGCCCTCGGGCGCACGGCAGGGATCGGCCCGAGGCCCGGCCGGATCACCTTCCTCAGACCGCTCGGCGGCCGGCGATGCGCCTAGGCTCTCCAGTTGGGGCTCGTCAATCCACTCCATGGCCTGCGATACGCCGTCTTTGAGGACCGTAGCCTGGACGGCGATCCTCACACAGCCGTAGAGCCATTGGGTACGGCCGAGCGCGACGCCCTCCATGCCCGTTATCCGGTCTCTGACCTTATCCCCCAGCTTAATGTCGCTCACGGCTTCTCCTATCTGCCCCGTAGGGCCCCCATGCCCTCGGCTCCGATGGACCTAGGCCCGGCCGCAGTGACGACGCGGCCTCGCGGCCGGGCGGGGTCCATATGATCGGCAGGCTGGGCCGGGCTAGCCCCATCGCCGGCGGCCTGCTCCGGGTCAGCGGCGGCCTCGTCGTCGGCAACCGGCACGCCCGACGCCATCGCTCGCTGGTTCTCGAATAGAAGGATCGCCGCGCGGTCCTGGGATACCATCGTGTCGCGCCGGCCCATGATGAAGTAGGGCGTCCAGGCCAAGACCGACGCCTGCTTCCCCACGCCGCCGCGCCGGCGGACCTCCTCGCAGTAGTCGGAGTGGATGATATCCCATCCCTGGTCAAGAAGGGCCTGACACTCCTGGAGGCCCCGCGCGGCGTTCACCGAGCGATAGGCCGATAGGTCGGCTGGCGTGCGCGCGGCCCCGACGAAGGCCTCGAAGGCCCGCGTGAGCGACTGAAGGACGTTCTCGAGAGTGCCGGTGGATTCTAGGACCTCGCCCTGCACCTCCTCAGCGGGAGGCTGGGCGTTGGGGGCGGCCTTCGCGGGGGTCTTCTCTGGCATCGGGGCCTCCTGAATGCTTGACCGTCGTCGTCATTTTGGTGGCGGCGGAAGGATTCGAACCTTCGACCTTCGGGTTATGGGCCCGACGAGCTGCCACTGCTCTACGCCGCGGCGCCGCTTCACCATCGGGCCGACTGTACGCTGCGGCCCGCCGTGATGTCAAGGCACATGCCGAGGCCCCCGGTGAAGGGGGCCTCGGCAACCCGGCCTGCTGGGGTCCAGGGCTTATTGACGGCTCGGCAGGTCCGTGGGCGTACACGGGTGGACGTACGTGCAGCCATCGTCGATCAGGCCGCTGAAGCGCATCTGGCAAAGCGCCTGCGCGCAGAACGCCTTGACCACAAGGGCCGACACCGCCCAGATCTCGAACGCGACGGAGGTACAGCCGGGCGTCAGGTCCTTGGCGCTCAGCGGAATCTGCGTCGCCTTGTAGATCAGGGGCTCGCCGTTGTGGGTAAGGCGGACCGGATACACGATGGTATCGAACGCCCCGTCGCCTGCGGCCGCGCGGGGGAAGCGGGTGTCGCCGATCAGGGCAATGGGCCCTACGCCGGCCATGATCGTCGACGCGAAGTTGAGACCGGGCACGATCCCCTCGTTCTTGTCGAAGAACACGGTCTGGCTTCCGATGGCGTAGTAGCCCAGGGCGATCTCCGCCAGGGCCGTCGGGTGCCCCATGATGGCCTGCGGCCTGGCACAGCCGGCGGACAGGAAGCGGTCGAATGTAGCCGCGCTGAAGGTGCCCGACATCCACGTGGGACAGGCGCGGGCGCCGTTAGCGGCGGTGATTACGTTCGAGATCCCGTCGAACTCCAGCGGGTTCGTGACGTTGTCGCCGTTGACCAGGAGGTCGTCCCAGCAGTTGAGGACAAGGATCATCGCCAGGCGAAGCTCCTTCTCCTTCAGGTCCGCGACGCCGCCCCTGATGAGGCTGGCCACGTCCTTCTCGCCGGGGAGGCCCTGGTCGTTGAAGGCCCCGATGAGCTGGTTGACGCCCACACCGCCGGCGATGGCCGCGATGCTGTGGCGGATGTCCGACTCCGTCAGGGACTTCTTGACCCCGAAGTGGCGCTTGGTGACGTTGATGGCCTCGCTGTCATGCACGAAGTCCTCCGGGCACTCGCCCGGAGTGAAGGCGCACGAGTCGCAGCCAGAGGCGAACTCTAGCTGGCTGATCTGGCGCGAGGAGTCGACCCGAGAGCCATCCGTGATCTCGGGTAGCGCCGTGTAGAGCCCCAGCTCCTCACACAGCGCAATGATCTCGGTGGGGTCCACCGGTACGCCGAATTCGTTGGCGAAGTCGCCCGGCGTCGGCGTAGGCGATGGCCAGATGTTGGGATCGGTATCCCGTAGCTGGAGCGTGGCGGCCCGCACGACGTCCCGGATGGCCTCCGGGTCGGCCGACGCTACGGCCCGCTTCCAGTCGTCGCCCATCTTGGCCTCGATCGCGGTGGCCCGCTTCTGGAGGTCGTCGGTTTCCGCATGGCGGGCGACGATCTTCTGTGCCCAGTCCAGGAGCTCGTCCTGGCTGGCGTAGTGGGCGATGTCGAGCGGTACGCCGTTGCGGTCGGCCGGCGGAAGGTGGGCGCGCCGGCCATCGCGGGCCGCGCTGCGCTCCTGCTCGTCCTTCCACTGGTCATAGCTCATGGTCCGGTAGGCGCCGGTGCCAAAGAACGCGGGCTCCACACCGCCGCCCCCGAACATATTGGGCGCCCGGAGAGCGGGGTGCGGGGCGAAAGGTGGACCTGCGTACTTCATCGGTCTCTAGCTCCTGTTACTCGCGTGGGTCGAAGGCCGCGCGGTGATGGGCGCCATGGGCAAACTGGCTGGGCGACCAGCCGTAAGGGCCGGGCCGCTCCTCCGAACGCCGCTGGCGCAAGACGTCGGTTCCTAGCCTTGGCAGCATCCCCTTCCGACGGGGCGGGGCTGCGGGCGGGCCCATCCTATGCTCATCGCCCGGCGGCGGATCTGCCGGGGGCGGACCGGCGCTAATCCGGTCCTCGATGGCCCGTAGGCGGGCCAGAATCTCCACCGTCGCCCCATCGGCGGCCGGCGGGGGAGGTAGACACCGCCGCAGATTCTCGGTTAGCTGCTCTAGCAGGCCCTGCATCTCGTCCGGGGTGACGCCGCCGTCTAGGGCGGCGTCGATGTCCTCCAGCGAGGCGGTCACGGCAGCCCGAGCCTCCGGGTCCGGCCCGCCTGATGGCGCTGCGGCGGCTCCACCTGCACCATCCGGCTTTACGCCGTTACCCGCGGCTGCTCCGCTCGACCTGGGCTCCTGTTGGGCGGCTACGTGGGCGATGATCTGGGCGATGATCTGTCCAAACTCGTTCAAGGCCCTCTGGACGTTAGCCAGGCGCGTTGACTGGTCTAGGTCCTCGGCCTGGATGTTGGCAATGACGATGTCGATGAAGGTGTAGCCGGCCTCGGAGGCCGCCTGCACGAGCGCATGCGTATTCATGGTCTCGATTACGGAGTCGTCGGGCTCGGCGCCCCACCTCTCCGTGACCTGGGCCCGGTAGTCGGCATCGGCCGCCAGGCTACGGTGGATCGCGCGGCTGCTGGTGTCGGCTGGCATGTTCTGCGTAGCCCAGGCGACGAACTCCTTCATCGTATCGCCGGCCGACTTCGCCTGCTCCATGGCCTTCTTCGCCTTGTCGAGCATTTCTGCCTTTACCCGGCGGCCGGCGCGCGTCTTAGCGGCTGGGGCCGGGGCTGGCGCCGGGCCGACCTGGTCAGGGTCGGATACCACGGCGCGGATGGCCTTGGCGAAGTTGGTCTCGCCGGTAGCGCGCAAGAGGGCGCCCGCTAGGGCGGTCTCCTCAGCGAACATGGCTCGGGCTTCTGCCAGCGTAGGCTTGTGGATCGTGCCGTCGCCGAGGCGGTGGCGGAAGAAGGCGCGGGCGTTCTCTACGTCGGCCGGCTGGCGATGGCCAGCGCCAGCTAGGACCTCGACCTCCTCCATGGCTTCCGCCCAATCGCGCAAGTTGGCGGCGTCGCGCTCGGCCGGCGGCGTACGGTCCGCATCGCCCGTAAGCTCCACCGTGCCGTCGGCGGCCATGCGGTAGATCAGACCGTCGTCGTCCTCGTCGTCGCCGGCGGCGCTGCGCTTAGCCTGCTGGCTAGCGTCAAGCGCCTTGGCCAGGTCGGGCCCCACGATGGCGGCGGCGTCGTCGCGGCGCAGGTCCCGCCGGGTCTTGCTAGAGCGCATCTCGTCCTCCTCTACGCCGAAGTCGGCGCGCGAGTTGCCCGGCCTCGTAGTCAGGGCGATGTGATCCATCCGGCCGCGCGTGTAGGCCAGGACCCCGCAGTCCTCAACGGCGTGAGCTTCGGGGTAGAAGGCCTGGCTGGTAGCGATGGCCCGGTGGGCTGGTAGTAGGTCCGATTCAGACTCGGCCGCCTCGTAGGCAGCCCGCGCTAGCTGGCGCTGGAGGGCGTTACCGGTCTCCACTGTGAAGACGCCCTCGGCCTTGACAAAGCGCCCATCCCGGTAGAGCCGCGTCGCCTCGCCGATCTGGCTCTGGCGGCCGTAGTGAGCGATCCCCAACCAGGGCATCGGCCCGGCGTCCGCCCGCTGGCACACGTCGTCCTGAAAGTCGATCGTCATGCGGGTAGCGTAGCAGTCGACGCCGTCGTCCATGACGGTAGCGCGCCAGTGGTGGGCGCCATCGGCGGACCGCCAGACCTTGGTGATGCGCCCCTGGCCTTCCCATGCCAGGCTGCGCTTCACCCACGCGCCCTCGGCGTTCTTCTTGTAGAGCTTCTTAACCGCAGCCCAGGCTACCGCGTGGGCGTAGCCTTCTTGGGTGAGGTCCGTCTTGTCGGAGGACCAGCCATCCCAGGCGGAGTTGAAGGCCGCGACCCAGATCTCGCGGGCATGGTCCGGCAGCCCCTTGACGTTGTCGGGGAGGCCACTATCGCTGGGCCCGGAGTATGGTCGGGTAGCTAGACGCTTCGCCATCTCACCCTAATGGTCGACGCGGGCAAACCCAGAGGCCCCAGCTATCGCCGGGGCCTCCAGGCCCGACCCATGGCTGAACCTGGCTAGACTAGACCGGATGATCCGTAAGGGCGCGGACGATGCGGCCGGCGCACGCTATGGCGAGGGCCCGGCGGAGGAGATCTCGGCGGCCGCCGGCTCGGGCGGCCTGGAAGACGCCTACCCACGTGCCGGTACATAGGTAGCAGCTTAGGAGCTCGTCGAAGGGGGGCGGTAGGTAACGGGCGCCGGCGGCGCGTACGGGGTCGAATAGGTCGCTATCGACGATGATGGCGGTCACCTGGGCGTTGACCAGCCCATCCACGGCCAGGTCGGCTAGCTGGTGAGCAGGGACGGGAGCCATCCGTGGACCTCCTCGGCATGGCGGCGCATGACGCGCTCTCGGGCCATCTCCGCGCTCTCGGCCGCAACCGAGAGCGGGCCCGACTCGTAGGGCGGATGGCAGGCGGTACAGATCAGGGCTACCAGGTAGGAACCGGCGGCGCTGATGTCGGCGGCCCCGCAGACGCGGGGGGCGTCGTAGGTCACAACGGCCATGGCCACGCGCAGCTTGGGCGGTAAGGCCATCGGCGCCGAGGACGGTAGTGAGATCATGGCACGCCTCGCGGGCCATGATAGACGTTGCGGCTAGTCCTGTCAAACCTAGGGGGCGGCGCCGGTATAGTAGGCCGGGGCGCCGGCCGCCTTGGCTAGCGCGCGCAGCTCCTTCTTGTCGTAGGTGATCCAGCAGTGGCAAACCTGGGGGTGCGCCGGCGGCCCATCGCATGGGCCGAAGACCGAGTCGAAGTGCTTGGTAGGGCCGATGGCCCCCATGGCGGCGTTGCGCTTGCAGATGTCGCAGGCCACGGCGGCCACGACCCGCCAGCGGCGCTTGGTCAGGCCCATGGCGCGTTGCTGCTTCAAGGCTGCCTGGGTCTGGGCCCAATTGATCTCGGTGTTGACGATGGAGAGCGCCCGGCCCCGGAAGGTCTCGATGATCCCCCTACGGACGTCGTCGATTAGGATGCTGCGGGCAATCTGAGGCGCGTGCAGGCCCTTCTTGACGCCAGCCATGACCTCGCGCCGGATGTAGAAGTCTGTGCCGCGGTCGACGTTGCTGATAAGGCCGTAGGCCCGGCCGTCTAGCTCCTTCAGCACTACCGGGTCCGTGATCTTGGCGACCGTCGGGACCACACGCGGCTCGGGGATTACCCCGGCTGCGACCAGTTCCTTCTCGATTACGCCGGCCTCTTGGACCAGGCCCTCGGCGTAGGCTAGCTGGAGAACGGCCGCCACGCGCTCGGCGATGTCAGGGGCCCGCCACCATGACTGATTAGCCAGCAGTTCCTCGATGGCCGCCTCGGCGGGGCTAGGCGTACGGGCCCGATGGGCGATGGCGGCGGCCTCACCGCCGGCCGCGTCGGCCGCCACGATGCCCGCCTCCAGGAGGGGCGCGATCCGGGCCCGCGTAATGGAGCCGCCGATCTTGGCGATCCAGGGCCCGACGAGCTTTCCCAGGTCTCGGGCAGCCGGGCTAGTAAAGGGGTAGGCTCGGGGGGGCGGGGCCTCGTCCTCGCCCTGCCGATGCAGGGCGTCGCCAAAAGGGCGATGGCGCTGGCCCTTCTGGCCCTTAGTTTCGCCGCTACTGGTCACGCCCTCGTCGCCCGTCGGCTCTTCGTTTGCCGGCGCCGGCGTAGGAGCGGGCGCTGGCGCCTGGACCTCGACCGTTACCAGACCATCCTCATACGCCTGGCGGAGGCCGTCTTCGGGGCTTAGGATGCCCGCGCTAACCAGGATGGAGAGCCGGTCCGCGCCCAGCTTACGCGCCGACTCCCGGCGGACCGTGTCCTCGAGTTCGATGTCCTCCCACTTGAAGGTGCAGAGGTCGGGCAGCACGTCGTTGTCGACGCGCTGCTTTATGCGGCGTAGCAGGTGGGCAAGCCCTTGGCGTTTCGAGAGCTCGATCAGCTTCGTAGCGCCGGCCAGCCGTAGCTCCTGACCGAAGAGGCCGAGATCCCCCACGTTCATCCCGAAGGCCGCCGTGACGAGTTCGGCGTAGCGCTTGACCAGCTCGGGTAGCTGGGCCTCGGTAGCGGTCTGGCCGAAGTTGATGAAGTTGGCGGCCTCCCCCTTCTCCCGGCCGTAGAGGATCGGCACCTTCAGGGCGTCGATGCCGGCCACCATGGTCTTCCAACCCTCGAGCCATTCGGTCGCTTCCTCTTCAGTCCAGCCGACCACGTCTAGCACACCGGGCGGCGGGTTGTCGGTTAGGAGGGTCTGCCAGAAGCGGTCAGAGCGTAGAAGGCCCTGGATGGCGGGTAGGCAGTCCATTACAGGCGTGCGGGTCCAGCCATAGGCGAGCACGCTGGTCTGGGGCTGCCACATGACACGTGAGACCTCGCCCGCCGTGAACAGGACCACCTCCAGCGGCCCCGCCCATGGGCTTACCTGGGCGAAGGGGTAGTCCTTGCTGTTGGTGGGGCGCATGAGGCTGGCGTCCAGGTGGCCTAGCCAGGCGACGGTATCGTCGCGGTAGGAGCCGATCTCCCAGGAGCCCCCGAAGGGTACCGTCAGCGTATCCTCGACGACGCGGGCGATCATGTTCTCGAAGCCGGCGCCATCGTCGGAGCTGTTGAGGACCAGGGTGAAGTATTCGGCCAGCTTCTCGTCCTCGCTCTCGATGTACCAGTTGAGCCCCGTGATCTGCATAACGAGGGTCTGGATACAGGAGCGCACGACGGGGGCCATGCCGACGACGCGGCGCCATTGGGGCGCCGTTAGAGCCGTGGCATCGAAGAAGGCCGCCGGCTTACGAACCAGGAAGGCCGGCTCCCTGATGCCCTTGGCCTTCGGGTCCGGGCCGTGGCCCTTAGCGCGTTCCTCGGCCACCTGGCTTACCATGCGCGGCTCCCTTCGTGGGGCGGGGTTGGGGGCCCGCCTGCCTAAATGGTCGACGCCGTCTGCCTGGCAGGGCTAGCTCCCGCACCGTCCACTGGCGGGCAAGCGGATCGTACTGCCAATCTAGGGGCTGGTCTAGCCGCCGCAGGACGTCCAGGCAGGGCGGCGGCAAGGGTCCGTTCTCTACCAGCGCCGGCGCTAGGCGAAAGGGCCGGTCGTGGGCGTAGCAGGTCCAGCCGCCGGCGCGGAAGACCATCGGCCGGCCACAGCCGGGCATGGGGCACCGATAGGCGACACGGGGCCTGGCGGCCTGGCCGGGGGTTAGCGCCAGCAGGTCGGAGCGCTTGTTTAGGAGCCATCGGACCAAGGGGCTATTGAGGCCGTAGACGCCTAGGAGACTGGCGCCGCCGTCGACGGCTAGGGCGCGCTGCATCTCGGCGGCCCAGGCCTCGACGCTACCGGGCCGCAGCGGCCTCTTCACCGAGGGCGACCCCTGGCATACCGCATCGCTGGCGCGGCGACGCCATGCTCCCGAGCGGTCGCCTCCAGGCGCGCTAGAGCGCCTAGGCGCTCGCTCCGCCGCTCTGCCAGGATGGCAAGGTGGCGCCGGCGTAGCCAGGCGCCCCAGCGGAGGGCGCGGCGTCGGCCGGCGGGGGAGAGCACAGGCAGCGACCAGTGCCGCGCCCATGCTATCGCCGGCGGGTAGCCCGCCGGGGGCTCGGTAAAGGGGAAGCGCACCGGGTAGTCTGACGGCTCCAAGGTCAAGGCTCCTCCCCCGTCGCGCCGCGTCCGTAATCGGGCGATATTATCGTGGCCTTGTCGACGCAGCGGCAGTCCTTAGGTGGGGGCCGGCCGCCGGCGGCCGCGTACTGCCCCTCGGTCATGACTAGGAGGGCATCGTAGCCGCCCCCCGGCCAGCGCTGGCTCTGGGCCCGCTCCTGGTCCCTCAGCGCCCGGCGGAGGTGGGCGCATCCCTCGGCGTGACGGGTAGCCCGGAAGGTGCCGGCCATCAGGTAGCGCACGATCATGGTCTCGGTCACACTGCTACCTCCTCTCCGATCCACAACGCTAGCCGGGCCAGGTCCCGCGCCTGCCGTAGCGTTAGCCGGTTGCCGGCGGCGTGGTGGTGGGCGTGGTGGCAGTTCAGGCACAGGGGCTCCAGATTGGATTGGTGGTTATAGCAGCTCGCCGACCGTAGGCTGGGATCGTCTAGCCGCGTCTGGTGGTGGACCTCCCAGGCCATCCCGCCACAGCGCCGGCAGGCCTTATCGGAGCGCCTTAGCGCCTCAGCGGTCGCCGCCCACCAGAAATGGTTGACCTCGAAGAGGTGGCGACAGTTGGGCGAACAGTAGAAGCGTAGCGGGTACTGAACCGGCTGGCGGCACCATCGGCAGAGGCCGACAAGGGCGAGATCTCGGCACCATATGGCGTCCTGCCAGACAAGGGGCTCGGTCACATCATCGCCCTTAGCTGCGACCGGGCCCACGGTGCTCGCCGTAGGCGCCGAACAAGCGCGCGGGGTCCATTTCCCACAAGCCTTGCCGGCCGCTGGCCGGCACCGGCGGGTCGAAGACGAAGAGCGAGCCCGGCTTGAAGACCCAGGCCCACCGGCCGGGCGCGAAGTTGCCGTAGTGGCGCTCCAGCGCCGAGACCGCTGCCGCGATCTCCTCCGTACGGCGCATATCGGCGAGCTCCACAACGCAGAGGACGGCGCCGCGCGGGATCGGGCTCAGAAGACGGCCCGGCCCGAGCTCCGTTTCAGCGAAGCCGCGAGCCCACGGCGGCCAGTCCCTAGCGGCGTGGATCGCTAGCTGCCCCCGGTAGGATGTGTGCCAGGTCCGCGTCTCCACCAGCTTCAGGCCGGCCGCCACCAGAGAGGCCCAGGGCTGGGTAAGGGTAAGCGCCTTCATCCGACTCTCCTGTTCCCGTTACCCCCTGCCCGGCGTAGGGCCTTCCGGTGTAGCCCCTCTTGTTCCGCCCGGCAGTTGCGCTCCAGGTTGAGCGTATCCTGGTCATTGGCCGCCACGTCCTGCTCCTCGCCCAGCCGGGCCCGGCCGCACCATGGGCAGAAGGCCAGCGGCACCCAGCCGCGCCAGCCGCATGCTTGGCAGACGATCACATCAACTGCCCTTGACGTCGTGGTAGGTTCTTGCCCGCGTAATCGTGCCGGCGCTGGGCCCGCTCTCTCATGCGGCTAGCCTGGGAGAAGAGGCGGCCCGTGATCGACGTTGTCTCTTCGTACGACTCGGCGATGTAGAGCCCGTCGTCTCCACCGCCTAGGCAGAACTCGGCCCCATCGGCGTCGCTTAGGATGGCCCGGATCGTCCGGCCCGGCACGTCGGTTTCGGCCGCCAGGGCTTCCGTTGTTATGCGGAACACGGGGCCGATGTGGCGCCCCTTCATCGTACCGACCACGGCGGCCCATTGATCATCGGTATACTCCCGCGATCCCTGGCCGCGGCGATCCCATGGCTTGCTGGTCGTGCTCATGGCATTTCCCACACAACGATCACCGAGGGGAAGGTGGCCGAGTTGGCCGCGCCCCCGAACCTCAGCCGGCCCGGCAGGAACCGCAGGACCCTTAGGGCCGAATGGCACGCGATCTCCCAGCCGCCCGCTAGAAGCGGCTCGGGAACCACTTGCGGCGTACAGGAAGCGGCCTCCAGCACGTAGCGCTGCCACCAGCGGGTATCGGTCCGGGCCGGGACGAGGCCCACCACTCGGCGGGCGTTGCCGGCCTCGACCTCGCGCACGGCCTTCGTGACCCAGGCGGCCAGGACCTCCCCGTAGGGCGGGTTCATATAGACGGCCCCCCGCCAAGGCCCTAGGAGGCCGTCCTCCGCGACGCCGGGCGCCACGTCGCGCTGGCCGAAGAGCCCGCCGGGCGGGACATAGACGAGGCCGCCGGCGCCGAGAACGCGCTGGGCCGTATAGTGAACCGTGCGGCAGCAAGGATCGCACTCGAAGGGGCCGAACTCCTCCCACAGCCGGTCGAAGAGATCGCGCGGCGTCTCCCACTCCTGCGTTTGGGCGCGCGGCATATAGCCTCTACCGGCCATGGCCAGCCTCCTCGAAGAGCGACGGTTGCTGGGCGCCGGCGCGGCCCGCCTCCACCATGCGGCGGACGCCGGCGTCGCCTACGGTCAGGCGCGTAACGGCCTGGCGGCAGTAGTCCTCCGAGAGCTCGAAGCCCATCGCGCGCCGGCCGAGGTTCTGCGCCGCCAGCAGCGTGGTACCCGTTCCCGCGAAAGGGTCCAGGACCACGCCCGGCTCATAGGCGGCGCCGCAGTCGCAATCCGTCCAGCCGAGGGTTTCTGCATCCGGCCAGGGGTTATCAGGATCTCCGCCGCTAGCCCGTAGGAGGTCGCGCTTTGCGGCCAGTCTACCCGGTCCGTCAGGCTGCCCGCGGCCATCTGTGCCCTCGTGACGGGGGCTGCGGCTACCGACGATCCTTACCCGCCCGCGGCCGCACTTCGGGCATGCCTCAGGAGGTACCGAGAGCCCGATGCACCTCTCGGCCTCTGCCATGGGCATTACGGCGAAGTGCTCGCCGGGGTAGGCTGCCGGCCCGATGTCGTCCCACACGTTGCCCAGGTTACGGTAGGTCGAGGGACTAATCGGCCCGCCCCTGCTATGGCTTGGCCTATCATGGTCGCCGCCGATCCTCTCCGACCGCTGGCGGCCGGTGCTAGGTACCCTACCCACATAGCCGTCGTACCAGTAGCGTTCGGCGTGCCAGTAGGACCGCCGGACCGGCCGGCCCCTGGCATCCTTCTCCCACCGCCAGTCTTCGCCCTCCAGGCCGGCTTGATTGCTAGGCCGCGTCGGGCCATGCCGGCGGGTCTGTTCGTTCCAGTAGAACGTGATGCCATGGGCCGGCGATAGCATCAGGAGCACGCGGTAGGCGTCCGTAGGGCGGTCGTGGGCTGATTCGGGTACCCACGTGGGAATGATGATCACGGACCGCACGATCCAGCCCTCGGCGCGGGCGGCCCGCGCCACCTCCAGCGGGATCAGGCAGACCGACATATCAGGAATGCCGGCGGCGCGCCGGCCAGGCGTGACCGCAAGCTCCTTCCGCCGCCTGTCAGGGAACCGCGACCCATGGGCGCCGCGGCTGTCGTCGAGGTCTAGCCACAAGGCCCCATCGGGGCGCAGGACCCGGCGCAAGGCCCTCAGGACCTCGCCCGTGTGCTCGATGTACATGGGGACCGTCGGCTCGGAGCCGTACCAGCCGCGCCAGGCGCGGCAGAGCGGGCAGCTAGCCGTCTCGGGGATGATCACCGGCGTATCGTCGCCCTGGGGTCTCTGGCTCCCGCCTTCTAAGGTCGAGCGCTCACCTACGCTAGCCCGTTGGTAGCGGCGGGCGATCATTACCCACCCTTCCTCGTGGCGGCAGTCGGGATCTCCGCCCCAAACGCTAGGGGGGCAGTCGTACATCCGCAGCCCCCAAAAGGGCGGGCTGGTCACGACCGCGTTCACGCTGTGGCCCGGAAGAGCGGCCAGCAGCGCCCGGCAGTCGCCATGGTAGAGGCGGATGGCGTCGCGGTCGTAAAGGGGTTCGGGTAACATGGCGGCGCTAGTATAGCCGTAGCGGCTAGCCTAGTTCAAGCGCCGGACAGACCGCTCTCCAGCAAGGGCCGCGCGTTGGCGAGCGCGCCGGCCGCGAGCTGTTCGCGGACCACGTCGCCCATGGTACGGTCGCCCTCGCCGATTAGGTAGGGTAGGAACTCCTGCTCCAGCGGGACCAGGCCCTCCTCTACCGCGATCAGCTTGGCCTTAACGTGGTAGAGCAGGACCCGGTAGAGGCGACGGGCCTCTTGTTCGCGGCGGTCCGGCTCTAGGAGATTGCCAGCAGCGTCCTTTGCCGGCACATGCAGGTCTAGGCGAAAGCCCAGCTCGTGGTCTCGATAGGGCCAGGAGAACTCTAGGCGGATCAGGTTTGCGGTCGTCGTCCAACGGACCATCGTTACGCCATGCTGGCGTAAGAGCGTCTGCGTATCCTGCTGGGACTTACTCTCCGGCACGTCGGTATCCTCGTAGTGGCGGCGCTGCTGGCTCATGTCTCGTCCCTCAGCTTCTCGATGTCGACCTCGGGGTGCTCCCCGGCTATGCGCTCTAGCTCGGCCATGACGGCCCGCCAGGCGCGGGCGGCAAGCCGCTCCGACCGCTGGGCGGCCCGGTAGAGGAAGCGGGCCCGTAGACGGTAGTGGTCGTGGCGCCCCTTAAGAGCCGCCAGGTACTCGCGCCAATCGAAGGGCCGGTATAGGCCCTTGGCGTCCCGGTAGAGCAGGTGGTCCCTCTCCAGGCCCTTAAGGATTCGCATGATGCGCTCGCGGTCCGCCGGCGCCATCCCCCGATCCCCCCGGCCCCAGGTCTCGTAACCCAGAGCGGTAGCGATGGCCGCCAAGCGGGCACCCTTCCCACGGTAGGCTAGCACGATGCCCGCTACCCTGTCTCGGAGCTCGGCCGCGCCCTCCAGAATCTCTAGCCGGCTATGGTTCGGCATGATAGGTCGCCCCCGGCGGGGCTAGGTAGCGGGGATAAAGAGCGGCGGCCGGTTGGCCATAGGGTGCGATGCCCTCCCCGCCCCCAACCCGGTTGCTGTCGGGTAGCCGCCGGCCGCCATGCGTGTAGACTAGCCGCCTCGGCTAGGGCCTGTCAAGACTACTGACCGGCCGGGATCGGGTGATCGCACGTGCTGCCCAGGCGGCCGTAGACGTATTGGAGGTCGCATATGTCGATGTCCTCGTCGCCGCCGGGCGGCTCCAGGTCGTACATGGGGCGATAGCAGAGGAGCCCGAAGACGCACCCATAGCGGGGGTAGATCATCTGCCAGTCGACCAGGTCGACTACGCAGTCGCCGTTGAGGTCTCCCTGTAGGGGGCCGGCCGGCCCCGGCGTTGGCGTAGGCTGCGGCGTTGGCGTCGACGTAGGCGGCGCCGTCGACGATGGCGAGGTCGTCAACGTTGGCGGCGGCGGCGGCGAGGACGTTGACGTGGGCGGCATCGTTGGCGTCAGCGTTACCGAGGGCGTCGCCGATGGCGTAGAGGTGGGCGACGGCGAGAGCGTAGGGGGCCGGCAGACCCGCAGGTGCGGGTACCATCGGCATATCCTCAGGGGCCTAGGTGGCGGCCCCTGGGCGCCGGCGCCGGCCGTGGCTACCGCTACGCCTACGGCGGCCACGACCAGCGCCAGGAGCAGCGTAGACCTTAGGGCGGGCATGGCGCCTCCTTCGCGCGGTAGCCGTTCCGGCGGATCGCGTTCCTGATCTGGGCCTGCCAGGGGGGCTCTACCGCTACGTAGCGTAGCGTACAGTCGCAAGTCGGTTGTAGGCGGAACTCCCACCCCTCGTCTGGCGCTAGCAGCGGCTCGGCCTCTCTGTCGACTTCGATGATGAAGCCCGCTTCGTCGACTTGCGGCTCGCCCATGATGGTCTCCAGCGGCAGCACGATGCTAGGCGGCAGCTCCCCCTTGGGCAGGTCTACATGGGCGTAGAAGTGGTGCCACTCGAGCCGGGCCCGGACCGTGGGGCTCATGCTTCCCCCTCAGCCTCCCGCACGGCCTCGCGGGCCTGTCTGCTGACGGCTTGGTAGACTGCCTCGGTCTCGTCATTGAATGCCTTGGGGTCGATACCGAGGTAACCTGCGATCAACTCTGCGGGCGTCTTGGCGGCGGATACGTAGCCCTCGAAATGCCGGGTAACTCTGCCCGAACCGTGGCAGGCTGGGCACCGGCTGTCCCCCAGGCAGATCGCGTTCAGCACGCCACCATCGCAATCAGCCTCTTCGTCACTCTCAGCCCACACCATCAGGTGAATGCTCAGCTCGGCCAGATAATCGTAGAACCCACTGAGGTGTTCACCGAGCGGCCCACTACGAACCTTGAGGAACTTGTCGTGCTCCGGCGTAGGCGGCAGATCGCGTAGGTTCACGGCTCCCGGTGCATCCTCGCTCATGCAGCGGCCTCGAGCTCGAAGCCGATAACGTCGAACCGGCCCCAGCCCATCTTGCGGGAGGCGCCCAGCCCGATCTCCTGGCCCGTCCACTTAACGAAGTCCTCGAGCTTCTTCAGGTGCTCCTTCTCCATGAGCGTCGTCAGCGTACCCGTGGCGTCGAAGTCCTCGATGTAGGGGTTAGCGCGTAGGGCCCGCTGGTTGGTCAGCGTCTTACCGGTCCCGCTCTTGACCACCACGAACCGCTCCCACGTGCCGTCTTCCTTGCCCTTGTCCGTGAGCCAATCGCCGCTCTGGAGCACGGTCCTGATCTGCTCCTGGCGGGCGATCCGTATGGAAGAAGAGCAGAGCGCCGCAGCATTGGCTAGGGCGCCATGGACCTGATGGGCCGGGATGATGATACGCCCGTCGAGCGTATAGAACGGCCGTTCTGCAAGCGCCTCCAGGCTGTGCAGATCCTCAAGCGTCATGCTGCGGGCCCTCAGGTAGTCGTCTAGGGCCTTGGCCCGGCGGTCCTGAGACCGGACCCGGTTGGCCCCCGACTCCTTCAGGATGTTGATCACCTTCTCCCGCTCGGGCCAGTAGGGGTCGGCTATGTAGCCCCTCTCGAAGTGGGCGCGGACCGTGATCCTGATCGGCATGGCTTTCCTCTCTGCCGGGCCGCATGGCCGGCGGACACTATGGCGGGGCGTTGACGATGGCGGGGCGTTGACGATGGCGGGAGCGAGGCCGTTGCCGGGGCCGGCGGGGCGGCTTTGGCGAGGCCGACGGCGAAGCCGTCGGCGCCAGCTTCGGCGGTGGCGAGGGCGTTGGCGCGGGCATTGGCGCAGGCTTCGGCAGTAGCGAGGGCGTCGACGAGGTCGGCAGCTAGGCCGGCAGCGTCAGCGATGGCGTTGACGAAGGCGAAGGGGCAGCCGCGGACGGTGACGAAGTGGCCGGCGCAGACTAAGGCGGGAGCAGTGTGGCGGGGCGGCGACGGTAACGCTGGCAGGGCCGAAGCCGGTGCCGTTGGCGGTGCCGGGGGCGAAGGCGTCAGCAGCGGACGGCGACGGTAACGAGGGCATAGGCGCAGTCCGGGTCTACGGCGTGACGGGGCCGATGGCGACGGCTCCGCCGGGAGCAGTAGCGGGATCGGCAGCGCCAGCAGCGGCGTGAGCGGTAGCGAGGCCGAGAGCGAAGGCGATGGCGTCAGCGAGGTCGGCGCCGGCAGCGATGGCGGCAGCGTTGACGCGGCCGGCAACAAGGCCGAGAGCGTAGGCGACGCCTCCAGCAGTGCCGGCGGCGTTACCGATGGCGAAGACCGGGACGTGGGCGGCGGCGTTAGCGACAGCGATGGCGCCGGCGTCGGCATAGACGCCGGCCGCGTCGTGGTCGACAGCGACGGCGAAGCCGTTGCCGCGGGCGATGGCTCTAGCGCCGGCGAAGCCGATGGCGGCCTAGGCGTAGACTGGAACGTCGACGGTAGCATCGCCCTAGGCGTTGCCGAGGTCGATGCGAGCACTAGGCCGGCGGGATGGCCAGCGCTAGAGAACTGATGGTCATGGGGCGGCCCCTTTCGCTAGCCCGCCAGCCCCCGGCGCTGGCGCGGCTCCGCCATAATAGCCGTAGCGGCTAGCGTCGGTCAAGCCCTAGCCCACGAACCTAACTCGGCCGCCCCGCTTCAGGGCATGATAGACGGCGCCGGCGACGGCGTCCGCTACGTCCTTAGAGCCGCCCTTGGGGTGATCCACCTTCTTGCCGTGCAGGAGCATCAGGTGCTTAGCCTCGTTCAGCAAGACGGGGTGCCCGTAGTAGGCGAGGCGGTCCGTGTTTAGAAGCTCCTGGAGGGTATCATGGCCCTCGGTGTTGCGGTCTAGGGAGAACTCCGCGACCTTGTATCCCTCGCGCTTGAAGATTTGCCGGCTGTCGAGGCTCTGCCAGCCGTCGTAGGAGACCAGGCCGCCCTTGACGTTGAAGCCCCGCGCCTGCCAGTTGCGGATCATCTGGCGCACGGCCTCGAACGAGATCTCGCCCTTCACCTCCCGCTTGCGGCCGGGCACGAGGCGGTGGATAACGTCGGTCACGACCGCGCGGGCGCGCGGGTTTTCGACTATCTGGCCATCCCGGAGGACCGTCTTGTAGTAGGGGCAGCCCGGCACGGGCGCATGGGCCATCGCCAGGCCGGCGGCGTCGCGCTTGGCGCCTAGGTCGACATGGACGAAGCGCCGGCCATCGCAGCAAGGCACCCACCAGTCGTATAGCTGATCGTTCTCGTCGTAGGGGTGCCGCAGGTCGGGGTCGACCTGCCGGTCCCAGCGGCCGGGATCGGGGTAGTAGCCCTCAGCGGCCAGGGGCGGGCGGGCCCCGAAGTCACGCCAGAAGGCCATGGGGTTAGCGTCGCGGTGGAAGGCCTCGGCCAGCCCGTCCTCGGTCAAGTTAAGGTTGGCTTCCCACGTAGCGAGCTGGATGCCCAGCATGTCGGGATGTAGGGGCCGGCCGCTATCGTCGTCGGCCGTGGCCTCGTCCAGTAGCCGCATGCTCTTATCGCCTTCCCATTCGGGCGACGTCAAGACCAGGACCTTGCCCTCCTCGAGGAAGGTGGCCGTGGTCGCACCCATCTTGTCGTAGACCTCGTCGGCGTTATCGCGCCCTTCGGTGTCCTTCATCCGGGCCAGCTCGTCGAGGATCACCACGTAGGAGGTAGAGCCCACCTGGGTAGACGCCTTGGAGTGGCCGCAGCGGATCAGGATGTTCTTGGGTAGGCGGATCTCGAGGCTCACGACCTCGGCCTGGTCGCGTAGGGCCTGGAACCATGGGCCCCCGTTCTCCAGGCGGTCGACGATGTGTTTGAAGACGTTGTGCTTCGCCTGGTCCTGCGATGTGGCCATCGTCACGATCTGGATTTCCTGGCCGGGCGCCAGGCCGAAGTAGTGTTGGGGGTCGGCTAGGGAGAGGAGCTGATAGGCGGCGTACCAGGCCACGATGCTGCCCACCACGCCCTTGCCGGACCGCATGCCGCAGACCAGGACCAGGACGCGGTAGGGCGACCGGGGCGACATGAACTCTCGCAGGACCCGCTCCTGCATCGGGTAGGACTCCATGATGGAGCCGAGGTCGCAGAAGTCGGGCGAAACGGCGAAGGTCAGCGCGTCGACGAGGCCGCCACCGGTGCCGGCGGGCAGAAGGAGAGGCGCCGGCCCGGCGCGGGCGGGGCCAGCCGTCAGCATGTCGACCATGGCCGGCGGTAGGCCCAGGGCTAGTAGCTGCTGCTGGAAGTTGATGTTGAAGGCCGGCCGGTCTACGGGTACGCCTCTGGCCCGAGCGATGTCGTCGGCCGCCACGTTGGCCACCTGGAGGAACTTGGCCCTATCCCTGGGTCTGACGGCCGGCGACTCCGCCATGGCAATCGCGCTGTTAAGGATCAAGCGCTTAAGCCCAATGTAGTCGACGACGGCGCGGGCCCCCAGCGCGGCGGAGCCCAGGTCGGTTAGCTCCGCTACCGCTAGGCCCCGGATGGCGTCGAGGTCGTCACGGACCGTCTGTGCAGGGTCGGCCTGGGCTTCGATCAGTTGGGGCGCCTGGTGCTGGAGAGTAGCGACGATGGTAGGGACGCTAGAGCCGATTAGGTCTAGGCGCCGGACGTGCTGGCGGCGCTCGGCGATGAGGTGCGCGGGTAGACGGGTAAGGGTAGACTTCCGCGCCATGCAAGACTCACTCTGCCGGCCCCGGAAGCTCCATCGCGCGGGCGTACGCGGCCGCGGCCCTCCACCGTGACTCTGGCGACCAGGGCCACTTGACCACTTCCCACGGCAGGCGGGCGGCGTCCTCGACGGTCGGCGCCAGGTCCATCGTACCGTGACCGTTCACCCACTGCCTGACGTATTCGGGGGGGGCCGAGAGTAGGTCCGATGTGTGCTCGGCTACCGTCTTAGGGCCGCGCGGCCAGATGGAGAACATATGCCGCCCGGCGCTGTGGCGCGCCACCCAATCCCTGAAGAGGGCCGGCCGCCGGCGGAGGTCTCCGCCCGGCACGAAGCGGGCTAAGGGAGCCGGCGGCGCGGGGGTAAAGGTGGTGTACTTGACCCTACAGACCCCGCGAGGGATGGCGCGCGCCAGCCGATAGTAGAAGTCGGTGTACTCCTGCCAGTCGGCCTCGGTCTCGAACGGCGCGCACGTGATCAAGAAGAGGTGGCTGTCGAGCTTGTGAGCGTGGACGCCCGCCAGGAGCTCCAGCAGGGCATCGTTGCGGATGGGCTTGCCGTACGCGACGCGCTCCCGGTAGGAGAGTCCCTCAACCCCGATCCGGCAGCTAGACGGGCGGGTGCGCATGAGGGCGGCGCGGGCCGCCGGCGATTTGAGCGCCCGGAAGGTAAAGCTCTGGGCATCCAGCTTGACGTCGATGTCAGGAAACCAGGGTAGGGCAGCCGGATCGTTGGAGACCAGTCGGACCCGTTCGCCCTTCGCCTTGAGCTGGCGTAGGAGTCCCACGGCGTAGGCGCCGTCCTGGCGGTACTGGTACCGCTGCTCCCACGACGTAGCGCAGAACTTGCACTTGTTCGGGCAGCCCTTCCCGGCCATGACCTGCACGACCTTGTCGTCGGACCGGATGGGCGGGACCGACCAGTCGATGCGCGCGTCGGGCTCCGCTATAGGGCCGGCGCTACCAGGCGCCAGGAGCCAGGGGCGGGCGTGGTCCCGGCGATAGCCGGCGAGCTGCGACCGCTCTAGGGCATGGGGGTAGGCAATTATCCACTGTCTTATCTTGGCTATGCTGGCGCCGGTGCCGGCCAGCCGGAAGAGCTCCCGGACGAAGGCGTAGCCCTCGCCGAGCGCTACGGCGTTGGCCACCTCCATGCACGTGAAGGGCGCAGAGCCGATGGCGCCGCCGGCGATGATGTAGGGCCCGGCCCGCTTGCCAGCGTCGGGCTCGATGCGATGGCGGCGGAGCTCCCGGCGGGCGGCCGGGGCGAAGTTGATGGCGCCCGCATGCACGAGCAGGACGATGTCGGCCCGCCGCGGGTCCACCAGGCGCACGCCGGCCTGTTCGGCCTCGTAGCTTAGCCAGTACCCGACGATGGAGGCGACGTAGTCGGCGCGGTAGGCGGCGGACGTCCGCTCGTTAGCCCCGATGGTAGACATGGGCCGGTAGGGCAATCTGGATCTCGCCTAGCTCTAGGCGCGTGTACTCGCCGGTACCACGGTTGAAGGCCGCAAAGTTGTCGTTCTTACGGGCGGCCGAGTGGACAGGGGCGCCGGCGACGGTGCCGGCGTACAGGTCGAGCTCGGCCGACGTGAAGCCGGTCAGGCTCAGGTCGGCGCCCTCGAGCCGTAGCTGCTCCTGCACGAGCGGCAGCTTGGTTTCATCCCAGCGGCCCATGATCCGGTTAAGGGCCTGGTTAAGCAGAGCGGCGTCGAGGGCGGTCACGTCTAGGTCTATCACTGGCACCTGGGCCAGCCCTACTGCGATGGCGGCCGCGATCCGCTGGTGGCCAGCGATCACCTCGCCGTTCTCGCGCCGTACGATGATGGGATCGACGAAGCCCCAGGTCTGGAGCGACCGCTTCAGGGAGGCCATTTCATCGTCGGGCATCCACCTGGGGTTGTCCTCGTTCAGCTTCAGGGTGCGCGGGTCCGCGTAGCGGATTTGCAGCGGGTCGCGGGCTACCGGAGTCGCCTTCTTTCGCATCGGATGATCTCCTCTGTCGTGCTCCAAGCCCCATGGCGCCCTAGCTCCAGCATGCCCAGGCCCAGGCCACGCGCTACCTCCAGCTCGGTAGGCGGCGAGCCCGGCCGGTACATATAGAGGTCGGGGCGAAGGGCCTCCAGCACGGCCGTTAGGGGCTGCACGGGGTCAATGGGGGTAACGCCGAAGACGCAGGCAAGGGCCTTGACCAGGAAGGCGCGCTCGTACCAGGAGCGTACGGGGCGCCCATCGGCCTTAGCATGGCGGACCTGGGCGTCGGTGTCGATGGCCACGACCAGGCTATCGCAGTGTTGGGCGGCCTCCTGGAGGAAGAGGACATGGCCGGGATGTAGCAGGTCAAAGCAGCCGTTGACCAGGCCTACGATCCGGCCCGTGCCCTCACGGGCTAGCTGGCACCGTTCTAGTAAGTCGGCGGGCTCTTCGGGGGTCCAGAATCCAACCATGGCGCTAGCTCCTCGGGCGCGACGGCCACATTATAGCCGGGCTTGCGGACCCGTAAAGCGGCGGCTAGGCCAGCCAGTCGGGCCGCCGGCTCGATGTCGGCCGCCGAGTAGGAGCCGCAGCGCCCGTAGGCGCTCGCCATGGCGACTACGAGGGTAGCGGTGAAGACGTCGCCGGCGCCGCTCACGTTGACTACGGGGCCCGGTAGCTCCATCGCCGGCACGTCTACCGGGCCCGCGCCAGTCACGACGACATGGCCAGCGGAGCCGCGCGTCACTACGGCCCCCATTAGGGCCTTGCGGCCTAGGCGCTCGTAGTCTTGCCGGCAAGACTCAGCGAGCAGGCCGTCGGCCTGGTTTATCTTCAGCACGTCGAAGGCATCCCAGCCGTAGGGCACACGCCGCACGTCGACCACCTTCGGGCAGCGCAGCGAGCGGACCAGGGCGCCGACCTCTGGCGGCGGGCCGGTGAGGCCGCGATAGTCGGCGTAGACGACCCCGCCCAGGGGCGGGTGCGCCTCGGGGATGAAGGGCGTAGGGCTGCCCCGGCGCCAGCGCCGTATCCGCCACGGGTAATCGAGGCGCAGGACCTCGGTCTCAGGCATCCCGGCCATCGCGGCCAGGATTCGTACCTTGACACACCTAGCTAGCTCGACCTCGATCACGGGCGCGCCATAGGCCCGTAGCTGCCGGGCCACGTTGCCGGCGCCGCCCATGGCGATCTCCTGGCCCCCAAAGCAAAAGACGGGCAGCGGCCACTCCCGCGATAAGCGGGAAGCCGCTGCCCGAATGAAGCGATCCTGGCAGAAGTCGCCGATCACTAGGATCGGCGACACTACCGCCCATGGCGGGCCATCGCGCATCTAGGCCGCCTTGGACTTCACCTTGCCATAGGCCCGCCGCTGGCGCCCGCGCCGGCGGTAGCAATACCGTAGATGCTGGAGGGCCAGGTACAGGACGCGCGCGTGGCGGATTGGCTGGGCGCCGCGCTCCCATCGACTGATGGCCTGCCAGCTAACCTCGAGCTCCCGGACCATGTCGGGCTGCCGTAGCCCGAACTCGCGCCGGAAGTCCCTTAGCATGGCGGGTGTTGCTACTTTCTGGCTCATGCCTTGCCTCCCCCGACATCCTATCGCTACGGCTAGCCGTGGTCAAGAAGGGGGCGGGCCCAGGGCCGCATACCCTTGCGCGGTCAACATGTAGCCAGCCGAGCCGAACCAGCAGACCAAGCCGGCCTTCCCCAGCTTGCCCAGGAAGCCCCCGGCGGCCATCGCCATCATGACGCCTTGGCTGGCCCCGTAGGGGCCGCATTTGTGAACGTGGCGCCAGCACTCGCTATCCGGCCACATCCGCTCCGCGAAGTGCCCCGGCAGGATGGGGCCGCCGTCGCGTACGATCTCCAGCGCCCGCCGCCGCGTAGGCGTCAGGTAGGGCCTCATGGCCGCCCCTCCTCCTGTCAACGTGCCGCCAGCGTAGCCAGCCATCCGAGGCCGACCCCTACCCCTAGGACGAAGGCATAGATCACCGCCCATGCGGCAAAACACACACCCAGGTCGCGGAGAAACTGGCTCATGCCCGCCCCCTCCTCAGGGCTACCCGCTTGGTCCATAGGCGCCGGCCGCCGGGCGCTGGCCGCGTGACCAGGAAGAGCAGTTGGCGCCGGCTACGGAGCTCCAGGACCATCTTGATCGCCCCGCAGTCGCAGGCGTAGTGGGTGACCCGCTCTCGCTCCTGCTCTAGCCGGCGCGCCGCTTCGTTACCCGGATCGCCCGTGGGGCTGATAGGGCAGCACCGCCCCCACCTATGGCGATGGCCGTTCACACTACCTCCACGTACTCCATCACTAGGCGGAGTACCTCGTCGTAATCATGGGCCTGGCGGGCGCGCTCGGTGAATTCGGCGGCCCGCTCCTCGAGGCCGGCGCCTCTAAGGGTACGGGCGACTGCCCCCATGATGTAGAACACGTTGCCGTCCTGGCCTAGAAGTTGGCATTCGGGCTTATCCATGGGGCAGGCACCCATCATCCCAGGCTCCTCTCCCACGGCTCCAGGTAGGGCATGCCCAGGGCGGCGTAGACCTCTTGCTCGGTCCGGCTCGCTATGCACTCCTTACCCCGCCAGAGCCCGTACTGGTTCAGGACCAGGCCGTTCCGTGTGGCGATCTGGCGCTGCCGGATGTTCACCTGGGGGCTCCCGGTAGCGAACATGGTGGCGGCGCCCCACGACTCCTCGGGCACTAGCCAGAGGTCCACCTGGACGCCGTCGACGCGGGCGCTCATCAGCTTCTTGCCGCCCCTGATCTTCTCGCCCATGTTCTCGAGCGTCTGCATGGCACCGGCCGCCTCGACTTCGCCATGGGCGACGGCGACGATGTCGCAGTCGTGGACCATGTCGACGCCGCGGCGGATGGAGCCGCAGATCATGGCGCGCGATACATAGCCGTCGATGGCTTCGAGGACCCGCGCGCCGGCGGCCTCGGCCTGCTCCCTGGGTATCTTGGTACCGTTACTCATGGCCCCTCCATGCTAGCCGTACCGGCTAGCGCCTGTCAAACCTGGCGTGGGCCGCCGGCCTTCAATAGCCAGGCCCTTATTGCGGCGTCGGTGATCTCCCACCTACCGTCGGAGCGCCAGCCGGCCACTACGTTATCCTTGAATCGCTGGTGCATGAGTACGGCCTCGTCTGCGTTACCCGTGACGTCCAGCAGCAGGGCCAGCGCTAGTTGCGCGGGGCCCGATCCCCCGTAGCCCCATTCGAAGCCGTCGGGGGAATGGTCCCACACCTTGCGCGATGGGCCGGCCTCGAAGAAGACGCCATCCCTGGTCACGACCGGCCCATGCTTGTGCCGGCGGAAGCCGCGATAGACGATCATCGCGCGGCCTCTGTCGGCCCGAAGCGCCGGGCCCGCTGGAGTGCCAGCCGGCTCCGCGCCAGGACCTCGTCCGTCTCGGCTACGGCCGCCCGGAAGGCGGCCTCGGCCTGGTCCCTGTCGCCGACACTCAGGGCCTTACCCACGGCCCGGATGGTGCCGACGACGCCCGTTAGGACGTACTCTGCCTTTGCTCGCATGCCGTTCTCCTTCCCTAGCCGGTATCATACCGGCTAGTAATCTACTTCCCACTCGCCGCCGTTCCAGCGGGCCTCACCGATGTCATCCTCGAGGCGCTCGCCGGGGGCTAGGCCCCCGGCTCCGGCTGGTAAGGGCGGATGTTAGCCCGGCTATTCAGGATCAGCCGGCGCTCGATTGCGGGGCCTTCCCCTGTCACTATGGGCATGTCCACCTCGACGAAGTCGTAGTATTCCCTGCGGCCGCCGGCGCAAGTAATGTAGGCGTCTTCGCGGGTAGCGTGGGGCCTAACCACAGTGGCCCGCTTCCACAGCTCGCCGGCCATCCGCGAGCGGCGTACTACGACCTCTTGGCCTAGCTCGAACTCTTCCCTCATGTATGTCGCCCCTTTCCCTAGGTACCCTTCCGGCCCTAGCCTCCGCCCGCCGTCTCCGGTAGGCGGGGGCCAGGGCCGGCACCCTGGCTCTCCATGGCCGCCCATCTATAGTGTCGGCCCGGCCGTCTTGACCCGTACGGCTACCATCATCTCTTCGCGCTCCCGCTTGAGGTTCTGGTAGATGCCCGTAAGGCTGCTGAGGATCTGCGCGGCCTCCGTCTTGATCCGCGCGTCGGGGCCCAGGAGGACGCTGTTCATCTTCCTGCTGTCGGCCAGGTCGTCGCGCTTAGCGTGGCGGATGCGATGGTCGACGTAGGCCGTGATCCCGTTGAGGACTCCCCACGCGCTGCCGTCGCCGACCTGGCGCTTAAGGGTTTCCTCGATGTCCGCCCGGCGCTGCTCGTAGAGCGTCTTGGCCAGGGGCGTAGCATCCTTCGCCGGCGCCGGGAACAGGCGCTTTAGAAGCGTCGGGATGTGGGGCAGCCCATCGGCGGCCGCCAGGCCGCCGGCCATCTTGGCGAAGGTGGCGATCTCGACGGTGCTGATGCCCAGGACCCGGCGGGCCTCGGCCAGCCGCGTGTCGAGCTTGCCTACGTGGTAGACCCTGACGGGGATAACGCCAGCCGCCCGGTCGATGGCCGCGTTAAGCGTGTTATTGCACACTACGCGGACCGTCGTGGGCAGGACGCTCAGGGCCGTGTGGCCGTCGTGGCCGTTGAAAACCAGGATGTAGGGGTAGACCACGTCGCCCTTGCCGATGGTGATCTCCTCTGGCACCCTGACCAGCTCCCACACCTTCGCGCCGCCGTAGAGCGCCCCGGCCGTGTCCCGCTTGAGACTGCCGGCCGCTACGAGATCGTCCACGAAGTTGCCGATCTCGGCGTTCTGAAAGGGCGTCCATCGGTCGCTCGTGACCGCGAACACCTTGCCATCCGTCAGCCGGCGGACCGCCTTGTAGCCTTCGATCACCTGGCCATCATCGGTCTTGACCGGCTGCATGCCGACTTCCCAGTCTGTCCCGGCCAGCTTCCGCGCCTCGGCCCCCGTAGGGGCTTCCGCTACCGACACCCCCAGGCCGTGCCATGGGGTCTGCCAGTCCGTGTAGAACATGCTGGCCTTACCGTCCTTCTTGATCTCCAACTGGTGGGCCATCGTCTTTACCTCCTGCCCTTACCGTCCCCGCCCATCATCAGATGGGCGCGGGCCTGGGGGCAGGAGCCCCCGGTTTTAGAACGTACCCGACTCGATGTGGGCCTGGACCTCGGTCTCTAGCTCAGCTAGTGCCCGCCCGTCGCTTAGGGCATCGTCGTACTCGCCACAGGCGCGCGCGGCGTAGTGATAGGCGATTACGAATAGCTGGGCCTTGGTCAGCCGGTGGAACAGCGCCCGCTCGCCGGGCTTGGTGAATCGCGGCCGCAGGGGGCCGCCGTGGATCGTGTGAGCGATCTCCATGTCGCACCTCCGTTACTTCAGCCACTCGGCCGCCCAAGCGTAGCGCTCGGGAGACCGGGCCCGTAGGTCCTCGGGATCGGTTAGATACTTGGAGCACGTCCAGGCCGCGTCCTCCAGGGCGTTAAAGCCCAGGAAGTCCCACGGCGTTTCGTTCGGGTAGAAGGTGGGCCCGTAGTCTCCCGTACCACCATCCGCCCGCCATCCCGTCGCCGCCAGGAAGGCGGCGCCCTCCGCCGTCGTGTACCACGGCGATAGGGTGATGTCGGGCTCCCGGCCCGTGGCCTCCAGGATTACCTCGTGCTGGTGGCCGTGACAGACCTCATGGGCCGTCTGAGGTAGCCCCTGGCCGGGGGCCATCACTACCGTTCGCGTGGGCGGGTAGTAGTAATTGGCGGGCCGGCCCATGCAGTAGGATCGATCCGGCGTACAGCCGTCCGGCGAGACCGTCACCTGGAGCCCATCGGGCAGGCTCAGGCATCCGGCCATCAGGGCGGCCGCCGTGAGCAGCGGCAACGCCGCCGCAAGCCGTTTCATCGAAAGCCTCCTAGATCGTGCGCCGGGCGGCGCCCAGGCCGCCCGCGCCATAATCGTTAACGTAGTAGAGCGTACGGCCGCCGTGCCGTCGGACCGTTAGCCGCGCTACGATCCCCGCATGCTCCATCGTGCGGGCCGTGGCCGCGCCGAACTGCTGGCGCGGCACCGTCTTGACCAGGACCCACTCCTGGCCGGCGATCTCTACCATGGCAGCCGCCTTCATCGCTAGACCTCCCCGCCGGCCCGGACGATGGCCCGGTCGATAGCGTAGGTGAGGCGCCACATCCGCTCGAGGGGCTGGTTAGGATCGAGCCATGCCCCATCGGAGAAGTCGGCTTGGCGCGCCCATGCCCTAAGCACCTCGGCGCGCTTGGCCTGAAGCTGGGCTATGAGCCGGCGCTGTCGGTAGGCCTGCCCGAGCTCTTGCTGGGCATCGTGTACTTGGTGAGCGTCCATCGTCATTTCCCCCTGTTGTCTACCGCCCTGATCCCCCAGGACGTGCAATAGGTGTTGATGATCTGGCGGTACATCGGGCCGCCCATGTTGCCATCCAGGGCGTCCTTCAGGGTCGCCACCAGCTCGTCGTACTCGGCGCGTACGATGTCGCGCATCCGGGCCGTGACGGCGGCGTAGTCTACCGCCAGGTGCTTCTCGGCCACGTACCGGGCCCCTGCCCGCATCGTCCCCTCGACGACTACCGTGGCCAGGTCTGCCGTCTGGCTTGCCATGATGCCTTCTCTCCTTTGGCTTACGGCCCTCGCCGGGGCCTCATCCGTAGGGGCGGGCCGCCTTCATCCGTCACATCTCGGGCAGTAGAGCCATGGCATCTTGCCGCCGATTAGGGCCAGGAAGACCGGGCCGGCGCACTTCTCACAGCGCCTTGTCTGTGATCCCATGCTCCCGCCCGGCGCCTCGGTCGTCTGGCGAAGTAGGCTAACGACCCGCCGGTAGATGCGCCCAAGCTGCTGAGCCTGCCTTAGTTGGGTACTATCCATTCCAGGGCTCCTTCGGGTTTCGGCCCTCGCCGGGGCCTCATCGGTAGGGGCGGCGGTCGCCCCTAGACCCTATAGCGGAGCCCTTCGCGGCTTGCAGGGCTAATGAAGCCCCGACCTACGTTCCTTGTGGCCCCTTAGGCAGCCCTACCCTCTCCTCTCGGTTCTCGGTCTGCCTAGCTATGTCGTGGCCCCGTTCCCTCCGCGCGCCTAGTTGCCGTGCCCGCCCCTAGTGGCTGTCCGGCGGCCGGCCGCTCGGCCGGCCCCGCCTGGTGTAGCTCGCGTACGCCTCGGCGTTAGGGCCTTTGCTGTGGGGCTTGTTCGCGTCCGGCCTACCCCTGGCCGCGTGTCCTATGTCCATATATAGTATCGGCCAAACTAGCCGCAGCGGCTAGCCCTTTTGGCGAGAAAGTGGGGCTATTTCGCGAGATTCTCGGGCGCCGAAGCTAGGAGAGGAGGCTTACCAGCAGCCGGCCCATCCGGCCCTACTGCCGGGGTCGACGCCCATCGGCCCGATCCAGTTGCCAGCCGCGAAGCCTTGCTCCCACGGGTCGCGGTAGTCGGCGCCGGCGCGGGCCGCCTTACGCCAGGTGGCGGGGGCGAACTGCAGCATGCCCAGGTGGTAGCCGGGCGGGTCCGTACGCCAGCCCGACTCGCAGGGGATCGCGACGTCGGTGAAGTGGGGCGCCAGCTCGGGCGGCCCGCCACCCGCAGCGTAGCCGGCCAGGAAGGCCTCGGATAAGGCCGCGGCCCCTAGGGTCGTCGGCGCGGCGCTAGGGGCCGTCGGGGCAAAGGGTATCGTGGGTGTGGCGGGCGCGGCCGCCAGGGCTTGGATGGTAGGGGCCGGCGCCGGCATGTCTAACGGGCGGCTGGTGGCCGTGGAGAAATGCCCTAGACACATCCGGGCGCCGGCCGATAGCACAGGCGGCGTAGCGATGCAGGCGGGGCCTGCCGCCGCCGTGGGCTCAGGTGGTGGTCGATAGGCGCCTCCGCATGCGGTTCCAAGGACCGCGCCCACTGACGACCATAGGAGCACGGCCGCCGCCCACTTCAGATACCGACCTGCCCGCTAGAAGCGACCATCGCGTCCTCCCCTCAGACCGCCGAAGGGCCATAGGCTCCATGGCCGGCGGACGGACGCCCAGGCCCAGCGCCGAAAGCGCCGGCGCCAGCGGCGGTTCCGCATGGCCTTCCCCCAGGCCGCGCGGCCTGGATGGCGGTTGTGCGCCCCGGTTAGCGTAGGATGGCCCGCGAACCATTGGGCCCCTTCTCGACGAGGATCGTGCAGGGCAAGGCTTCCCTCAGGTCGTCGACGTGGCTGATAACGAGGATCAGGCCAAACTCGGCCGCTATCATCGAGAGGCACTCCATCAGGGCCTCCCTGCCCCGGCCGTCCTGGCTCCCGAAGCCCTCGTCGATTACAAGGGTCCTGCACGGCGCCGATGCCCTCCTAGCCAAGAGCCTGGATAGCGCGATCCTGGTAGCGAAGTCGACGCGGAAGCGCTCGCCGCCTGAGTAGAGCTCGTAAGGCCGGATGCCCAGCCCATCGCTGATCAAGAGGTCCAGCGTCTCGATGTCGCGGCCCGTTGTCTTCCCCGCGCGCTGGGTCCTCAGATCAATGGTCGTCGTGCCGGCGGTTAGGATGCCCAGGAGCCGGTTGGCCTCGTCTACGATCTCGGGGATCGCCGCGTCTATGAGCATGGCTTGAATCCCATTAGGCCCCAGGATGGAGTCGAGCAGGATCATATCGGCGGCCCGCGCCGAAGCCTCGGCGGCGCGCCCTTCAGCCCGCTCCAGATCCCGCTCTAGCGCCGCTAACTGCTGGAGCCGGCCCCGGATACCGGCCGCGTCGGCCTGCCAGCTAGCCAGGAGCGCCGCGGCGGTCTGATGGTTACTCTCGGCCGCCCTTAGGGCCGCCTGCATGTCGCCCACGCCATCGACCTCGGCCTCGACGACGCTGAGGCGCTCTTGTATCTCGCCGGCCCGGATCACAGCGTCGTCCGTGGCGCCATCAACGGTCAGGAGATCGGCCTCCAGCCGGGCGCGAAGATCGGCCTGGCGCCGCGCCCACTCCTCTACCCGCTCGGCGGCCTTTGTGTCTACGATGTCCTGGCCACAGGTAGGACACTGAAGGGGGCGGCTACCGGGCTTAGTGGTGGCGATGGCCGCTAGCTGCTCGGTAAGCCGGGAGATCTGCATGCGGCCTGCCCGTGCCTGGCCCTCCACTGCGGCGAGGTCGGCCCGAAGGCTACCCCTCATCCTAAGGGTCTCAGACTGCGCCTGGGCTAGGGCACGGCCGCCCTCCAGGCGGCCCGCTAGGTCGGATACCTCTCGGCCCTGGGCGTCTAGGCGGGCCTCCACCTCCTGTAGCTGGGCCCGTAGGCCGCCAGCGCCCGCTAGGGCCTGGCGGAAGGCCTCGGCGGACGATTGCTCGGCGGCCGCAGCCGCAGCCGCTCGATGCCCCCTATCGCGGGCCATGCCCGCCCACTCCTGCCACGACCGGATGCCCAAGATCTCGGCCAGAAGGTCCTTACGGTCCTTGGGGCCGGCGCGGGCGAACTCGTCAGCCCGGCCCTGTACTAGACAGGCGGTGTTGATGAAGGTCTTGCCGTCAAGGCCGAGGACGCCCTCGATGCGCTCCTGGGTCTCTCGGATCGTCTCGGCCGTGAGCTTCACGGCCCGGCCGCCCTCCAGGGCCTCAAGGGTAAGGGCGCTAGTACCGGCGCGGCCGCCCGGCCCCAGGTGCCGGCGCCGGCTAACGCGATAGGTTCCGCGATCCACGGCGATGTCTACCGTCACCATGCACTCGCTGGCACCGGCGCGGACCAGGTCGTCGTCGGAGCGGGCACGGCTTAGGCCCCACAGGGCCCAGGTTAGGGCATCGACCGCCAGGGCCGACTTGCCCGCGCCGTTCTCGCCCGCCAGGGCCACCATGGAGAGGCCGGCCAGGTCGACGTCGGCGTCACCATAGCTCAGGAAGTTACTTAGGCCTATTCGTAGCGGTATCATCCCTTCGCCCCCCTTACACAGCGATGGTCTACGAAGACGTACCAGGGCAGATTGCCCGGCCGTTTGGCATGCAGGAAAACCGTACTGTATAGGCTAGAGCGAGCCCGCCAGACCACGCCGCAGCCGGCCCGATGGCGCGTTATGGTCTGTACCCCGCCGCGCATTTTGCCCTCGGCCCAGACGTAGCCCGCTGGCTTGGGTATCATGGCGCCGCCATACTAGCCGCCTCGGCTAGCTGGCGCAAGGGCCGGCGGGCCTCGGCCATGGCTTGCTTGATCTGGTCCTCGACCTCCATCGACAGATTGGCGGCGCCCTCTAGGCTAGCGCTCCATAGGTCCATCACCACCGACCAGGCCGCGCCGTACTGGTCGCCGACGTCGCGCCGGTTATGTCGGCAGGCATAGAACTGCCAGCGGCTCAGGAGCGACGCCGCCTCGTAGAAGTCGTCGGTCGTCCAGATGTGGATCATCGCTCGCCCCATCCTATGGTGCCCACGGCTTCGCCCAGGTCCGTAACGGCCTTCTCTACGGCGTGCCGGGTGCCGGCCATCTCGCTGTCAACATCATCGGCGATGTAGAAGGGGCCGAGCGCCCAATAGCGCCCTTCCTCCCGCCACTCGACCCTCAGGGCCTGGCCGCCGGCGTCCTCGACCTCCACAAACTGGCTGTCCGGGCCGGGCGGCCGGTCCATCAGTACCCACACCTTCTTTAGCATTCGGCCTCTGCCTTTAGCTGCATGGCCAGCCCGTAGAGGCGGGCCCGGCGGTCGGGATCGGGTTCGGTCCGCTCGAGGTATTCACGTAGCAGCTCCTCGGGCGGCCGTGACATCAGGCTGTCGCCGCCCCAGCGGCGCTCGGCCCTGGGCGCCTCTACATGGATTCCCGCTACGTACCAGGCGCCGGCCTCTCGAAGAGCCGCGTCGATAGCGCCCAGCTTAAGGGCCCCGGCCTGGGCCGCCGCGCGGCACTTGATCCGCACCCTAACGACGGCACCGTCTAGCACATCGCCGACCGATTGGTGGATCGCCTCGATCGCGGCCGCGGTCACCACGACCGGGTCGATGAAGTCGGCCAGGTCTAGGTCGATCGTGCGGAACGGGCGGCCGGCTAGGGGCATGGAGGTTAGCTCTACGCAGCGCTGGCCGCGCGGGCGGGAGCCGTCAAGGGCAAATCTCCAGGCCATCTTCTCCTGGCCTTCCTCGCCGAAGTCGATGGTAATGGGCGATCCGCAGTAGAGGATCGGCGGGCCGGACCGGCTAATGATGCTGGGCTTGTGGTAATGGCCTAGCAGGACCAGGTCGAGCGTAGGAGGGAAGTCGCCCGGCCGCACCAGGGGCTCGTAGCCTAGCGTCATCCACTGGTCGCTGGCGCGGTCGGCCCCGGCCACGGCCAGGTGGCCAATCATGACCTCGGGCTCGGCGTAGTCGAGCGATTCGGGAAGAGCCGCCTGGCCTATTCTGTCGCGTAGAACGGCGTCGGCAGCGTCGCGGACCTCGGCCATGGGGGCCCCATCGCTGGCCCCTACACGGGGCCAGGGGATGCCCACTAGCCGCACCTTCCCATGCCGGGTAGAGGCCGTCAGAGACGCGGGCTCGTTAAAGATGATTACCTGGCCACCATCCGCTGAGGCACCCCCCACCTCGGCGGCCGCGTCGAGTAGGTTGTACTGACCGCGCCCCGATTGCCCATCGTGGTTCCCGCAGACCAGGACCACGGTAATGCCCTTGTCGACCATGGCGCGGACCCGGTACAGGAAGGGCGCCACGATCCGCTGGGGCGGATTACGGTGCCGGGTCAGGTCGCCGGCGATGATGAAGAGGTCTACCGGCTCGGCGTCGAAGCCGCCGGTAGCTCCTCGCCTTCCCCTGGCGAAGCCGATCATCTGGTCGAAGGCGCTGAAGAAGTCGTCGACCCGCGCCGGCAGGCCGTAGGCGTTTAGGCCACCTACGTTGTCGATGCCCAGGTGGAGATCTGCCGTTGCCAGGCCCCGGATGATGCTACCGCTCTGTTGCACGCCTAGCCTCCTATCGCTTGCTGGCGGGGCTCCGTAGCGCCGCCGGCCTGGTCACTATAGCCGCTACGGCTAGCGGCCGTCAACCGGCCAGCCTCGAGTTTCCGCCGTAGCACGCCGCCAGGACTCCGTAGCCCAGGTGCCGGCTCCCACAGGATTCGCTCCCTGCCGGGCCGGCGTAACTGGCCCTTAGCACCGGCCGCTCGCCACGCCTTGATTTCCGCGTAGGTAAGCTGGGCAACCGGCTCCTCTACCCAATGCGGTCTCATGACGAGGGGTAGGGCGCGGAGTATCGGGATGGCCCCATACTCTTCGACCATCTCTGCCGCCAGGGCCGTGCCCAGGCGCACCCGTAAGTAGCGCGCCACCGCGCGCGCGAGCCCGTGCGCGGTGGTGGTGGTGGGGTCTCGGTCTACTAATGGATCGGTAGATCGAGAGAGATCACCACCACCACCACCCCCCACCACCACCGCGAGATCGCCCGGCCGCGCGCGCCTACGCGAGGCCGGGCGCGGGGCGGGCGCATCCGGTAGCGGGTACTGCGGAGCCTGGAGGTCGAGGACACGGGGGGGTAAGCGGCGGCTCGGCATGGCGGGGGCGCCCATCCTTTCGATAGATAACATAACGCTAGCCGTAGCGGCTAGTAAGTAGCGGCCCCTGGATCATACCCAGGGGCCACTCTGTGTCAAGGATGGGAAAGGGCTTAAGCGGGTTAGTCACCGCCCTCGGGCTGGCCGCCTTCGGCCCATGGCGGCTCGGCCCCGCCCACGGCCTCTTCGGCCTGGGCTAAGCCCTCCGCCTGGCCCTCCGCCTCTGCCATGGCGCCGCCGGCTAGGGCATCGGCCTCGGCCTGCTCCTGGTCCGTGCAGGGCTCTTCGGCGGCGGCCTCTGACGCCGGGCTAGGGCCGACCGCCATGGGGAAGGGGATGCGCTGCGACCGGCCCTCGAAGGTTAGCGTCATGGCGGCGAGGAACGCTTGGGCGGACCACAAGAGCTCGAGATCCCGACCGTTGATGTCGGCGGTCTCGAAGGTAATGCGGCAGACCGGCCCGGTCTCGGTAGACTTGGGGGCCCACGCGACTACGCGGCCCCTGGCCTCCAGCGTCAGGTTTTGCTCCGGGGCTGGCGTGGCCTTGTCCTCAGGCTCGGCCCCGGCCGGCTCGGGCGCCGGCGTAGCACCATCGCCGGACGTCTGGACGTCTAGGGCCGGCTCGGTAGCCTCGGCCAGCGGCGGCTCCGCCGCCTCGTGGTCCTGGCCCTCCTCAGGCGGCGCGGCCTCCTCGAGGGCCAGCTTTCTCCGGGTCCTGGTGTACTGGCGCGGCATGGGATGCTCCTTCCTTTGAGCTTTGCTGGCAGCGTGGGCAGACGCCCAAATGCTCTCGGTAGTGGATGGGACAATGGTAGACCTTCTTCACGTCGGCGGGGTAGGAGTCGTGGCCGTCGGCCACGGACATGCCGCCCCGGACCACGAAGTACAGGCCACAGGGGAAGCAATGCCAGCCTGGCGCCGAGAGCGCCAGGCCTACATCGCGCTTCTTGTGGCACTTCGGGCAGCGTGGGTACGTGGCTAGGTTACGGCCGCCCCCCATGATAGGCCCCTTAGCGTCTTGGTATGGCCTTCCAGGCAACTAGGCCGAGGACAGGCACCAGAATCAGCCAATCGCCGAGCAAGGCCGTGCCGCCTGTAGGCCGGAAGCCCGTACAGTTCCAACCTATAGCGAAGTGGCCTCTAGGTTCGCCAGTGACGGGGTCCACGTCTAGCCCGCCATCCGCTACTCCGCCATCCGCTGTAGCGATTGGGGTGTTAGGGGCTATGGCTGGAGCACCATCTAAGACGATGGTACCGATATAGCCCCAAATTACCAGCGTAAAGACGACTACGCTGATGATCAGGTAGTGAGCCCAGGTCAGGTTCTTCATTTCTAGCTTCCCTCTTTCTTATGCCCGCCGGGCGGCTCGCTCGGCGATATGGCTTGGGCAGCCGCAGATCTGTGGATTGTTAGCACACGGTACGGGTAGCGCTCCCTGAGCGGGGCGTCGCGAGGACGTAGACTGTGCCGGGGGCCTCGACGTGGGCGGCGCCGGCGGCCTGGTCGACGGCGATGTCGTAGGCTCGGGCATCGACGCCGGGGGTGGCGTGGGCGGTGCCGACGCTTGGACGGGCGGGGGCGAAGACGGCGCCGTTGGCGTTGGCTCCGCCGTAGCCGTCGGCGCTGCGGGATCGGGGTCCTCCTGGAGCATGAAGGCCGGTAGGACGCCGTTGGTGACCTGGGCCCCCATCTCGGGGTCGAAGGTCGGCAGCGGTACGCCGGCCAGAGAGTCCAGGGCCCGCGCCTCGGCCCGCTTCATCGCCATTATGTGCGGCTGGAGGATGATGGGCCGGACCTTAGCGCGGGGATTCTTGATGATGGCGAACAGGCCATCGGGATCGTCGTTGTTTCTGAGCTTCTGCACCTCCTCCTGCGTCACGCCCAGCTTGACCATCTCGTTCTCGCTAGGCCAGCGCTCATTAGCCCGGACCAGGCCGTACTGGATGGTAGGGCGCTCATCGCTACGCCGGTAGACGTAGCACATGCCGACGATGTCGCCCCTACTCGTGGCCCCCATGGCCTTGCGCCGGGCGTCGTCCGTGACGATGTCGGGCTGGATGGCGGCTAGGTCGCCGTTGCGCTCCGCTAGCCGGCGGCGGCCGTGGATCGTGATGAAGACCTGCCCCTCGTACAGCATCACCTCATTGTTAAGAGGGTGCAGGCCTAGCCGTACGGCCACGACGGCCAGCGACCACCTGAGCTTAGCGTCGGCGTTCGGGTCCATCACCTGGATGAAGCGTTCCATGACTTCAACGTTGGCCTTAGTAGCCAGGAGTGGCCGCGTGCCGACGGCCACTAGGGCGTGCTCCTGGGTCATGATCGGAACCTCCTTACCACAGGTCGACGACCGGGCGCGGAGGCCGGTACATCGGCGGGATGCTCCCCAGGCACCCTATGTCCCCTGCGCTCGGCCCCAGCAGGCTATGGAGTCGCGGGCAGAGCCGATGGTCTCCCCAGGCATGCCGGCGTAGTAGCCAGTAGGCCAGGGCACCCTTATGCGCCGCCACCAGCGCATCCTCGGCCTCCAGCCCGCGCCCCCATTCGGCCATGATGCGCGCCAGGGTACCGGATGGCGCCGCTACCGAGCCCGCGTGTTGCGGGGCCATCGGGCACATGGGCCCGGTAGACGCGACGAGCCGGCTGCCACACTCGGCGCAGAGGCGGTCCGTAACCCACCTCTGGACGGCCCTGGCGCGCGTTTTCATGGCGCCTAGACTATAGCCGTAGCGGCCAGTTCGTGTCAACCTACCAAACCGCTTTTCCATCAGAGGCGGGAAAAGTAGCTCGCGGGCCTGAGCATAGGAGTAGCGGTTCGGGGTTTCGGCGCCGAGCTCAAACCCCCTGTTTCCCCCGCCGGCGGAAAGCCGGGGTTTCTGCGGGCCGGGCAAATAGTAGCTCGCGGGCCTGAGGGGGAAGTAACGCTTCGGGCTTTGGGGGGCCGAGCTCAAACGCCGAAGTTTGGCCGGCGCCCGAAACTTGGGTTTTCCGCCCCCGCCGGGAAAGCCGGGCCTTTCGCTAGCGGGGCTTCTGCCGGCGGAACATCCGCCCGCAGCCACAGCGGGCCTTGGGCATGCGCAGGAGCTGGGGGGCGTCGGCGTCCTCCACCTCGATGAAGGAACGGGGCGAGCAGGCGTATTGGGTGCCAGTCTCGGACCCCGCCACGACGCGCGCCATGTTCCCCCGGTAGAGAAGCCAGACCATGTTACGGATCGCTCGCTAGGTCGGTTGCGGCTTGCCAGCTAGCGCGTAGAGATAGTGAATCTGGGCGTGGACGGTGCCGACGTCGCCGGCCAGCAGCGCCGGTGTTAGGGCCCGGACGATGGCCAGGACTTGTTCGGGCGTGGGTTGTGGCATGATGTAGGCCCTTACTCTCCTCTCGAAGCCCCGGTCGTCGAAGAAGCGGCCGGGGTCGCTCTTCCCCCACGTCGTACCGTTCGCCGAGCGGTCGTGGCGGGCGATGCCCGGCGCCTCGTGGTTATCGCCCGACACGTAGGGCAGCACCACGGCCGGGATGCCATAGCGGACGCAGTCTTGCGCTACTTCGCGGGCGGCCCGGTCTAGGCAGGCCTCAGTGAAGGGCAGCCCCCAACTCTCGGGGGGCTGGGCAAGCTCGTAGGAGATCGCCCACGGGTCCATATGGCCGGCGCTCCAGGTAGGATGGCGGTCCTCGGGCAAGGTCCGGCAGAGCTGGCCTTCGTGGCTGATGATCCGGTCCGACATCGAGGCCCAGGCCGAGCCGTCGGCCTCGACGACGCGGTTGTTGGGCGAGA
>Ga0214473_10000391_pt1 | contig 61422 bp, 50 predicted proteins | sample RVTome_7_FD_203509 | JGI IMG/M metagenome (GOLD analysis project Ga0214473, IMG submission 203509) | Soil microbial communities from uranium-contaminated site in the Upper Colorado River Basin, Wyoming, United States - RVT98D197 | ecosystem: Environmental > Terrestrial > Soil > Contaminated >... | reverse complement strand
TCAAGGTATCCAATGCACAGATGAGGACAATCCGACTTCAGCGACACGAGGTCTGCCCAGACTGGAACTACACCATAGATCCCAACACCTCATGAAAACCGAATTCATTTCTTTACGAGTCCTAAGTTGAACGAAAGGGTGGTGTGGACTGCGTTTCCAAATGGGTCGAAGCAGGCCAGCACTTCAGGGGGAATGCTCGGATCGCAATGCCAGATATTGGAGACGGGGATGGACAGGTATTCGGCGAATGCGCCGTTGCGATTGACGCCGATACATTTCGGGTCGGTGCACAGATGCCTGCGCCCAGCCAGGCAATTGCGGCAGCGCCCGCAGACAATGTGGCCTTCGCCGCTGACGAGCTCGCCCAGCGCCACGTCGTGCACGTTGCCGCCGACCTTCGCCACGGTGCCGACGAATTCGTGGCCGATGACGAGCGGAGTCTTGATCGTTTTCTGCGCCCAGCGGTCCCAGTTGAAGATGTGAATGTCCGTGCCGCAGATCGCCGTCTTGTCAATCTTGATCAGGACGTCGTTGCTGCCGATCTGCGGGACAGGGACGTCTTCCATACAGAGGCCATATTGGGGTTCTTTTTTAACGAGTGCCTTCATGGATTCAAATGAATCTCCAATTTCACATTTTCGATTGCCGAATGCCGATTGAAATCGAAAATCGCAAATCGAAAATCGCAAATCCGCAACGGGCGGTTCACCAATTTATTTTCTGAAGCTCGTGCATTTTCCGGTGGTCCGTCATATCGGGGACCAGTGCCGTCACGGTGATATAGCCTTCGGCCAGCGACGTGGTATCGGTCGGATTTTCGTCAAAGAGATGCGCCCCGCCGGCCAGCTCGAAGACGGTCTGCCCCTGCTCATTTTTCTGCCGGACGTAGTGCTCGTCGAATCCTTTGCTCGATTGCGGCACGACGCGCACGCCTTTCGGCTCGCCTTTTGAGAGCTCCGGTATATTGATGTTGATCACGTTGCCCCTCTTGACGGGCATGAGCTTGCCGAGCGTATCGAGACAGTACCCGGCGGCCCGCTCGTAATCCATGTGCTCCTCGCGGGAAAGACTCATCGCGACCGCCGGAACTTTCAGAAACGCACCTTCCATCGCCGCGGCGACCGTGCCGGAATAGAAAACGTTGATTCCCGCGTTGGCCCCGTTGTTGATGCCGGCCACGATTAGGTCTATCGGGCCCTCGTGAAGCTGCATCACCGCCAGCTTGACGCAGTCGGCGGGCGAGCCCTGAACGCTGAAACCCGTGAACAGACCATTGATATCGACCCGGTTGCACACCAGAGGCTGCGCAAAAGTGATGCTATGGCTGGCCCCGGACTGGCTGTCCGCGGGCGCGACCACCGTGACGTCCCCAATCCTGACCAGCTCCTTGTAGATGGCGGCAAGGCCGGGGGCGAAAATGCCGTCGTCATTCGTCAACAGGATCTTCATAGTGCTCCAAGAATCGGCACTGCTTAAACTGCAATGACCTGTCAAAGAATGCGTTTATCGCCTTGTGCTACCAGCAATCCAGCAGAGTTGAAAGTGCCTAAAGTTGGCGTGGGCCTTGCCTTACTTTAGTTTACTTTAGTCACTTTAGCTCACTTCAGTCACTTTTGGCTGCTGGCAGCCTGCAAAGCGCAAAACGCACGTGTGAATTCGCCAGCAAGACGATACCAACACGTATTGTATGCGCTGGGCCCCTCCGTGTCAATTGACAGCTCTGCGGCGGGTCGTATAATGCGCGGCGATGAAGAAGTATTCCCCTGATGAACAATGTACCGTGATGACCAGGGACCAGGTCCGCGCGTTCGACGCCCGGGCCATCGACACGCTCGGCATACCGGGCGTGGTCCTGATGGAGAACGCCGGGCGCAGTTGCGCCGAGCTGATCCGCGAGAAGCTCAATGATGCCGTCCGGCCCAAAGTCTGCATATTCTGCGGGACCGGCAACAATGGCGGCGACGGCTACGTCATCGCCAGGCACCTCCTAAACGACGGCTTTGACGTCGCCGTAGTAGTGTGTGGCGACCCCGGCAAGATCAAAGGCGATGCAAGAACGAACCTGGACATCCTGGAACGGATGGGCCGGAGTATCGAGCGGCTGAATCCCGCTGATGCGGACCTGCCCGAGCAGGTCCACCGCCTCACCGCCGGCGCGGCCCTGACCGTTGACGGCCTGTTCGGCACGGGGCTGAAAGGACAACTGAGCGATGAATACAAGCGGCTGATAGAAGCCGTCAATGCCTGCGGTTGTCCCATCCTCGCGGTGGATATTCCCTCGGGGCTGGACTGTGACTCGGGTGAGCCGCTCGGCGCGGCCATTGAAGCCGCCTGGACGGTGACTTTCGTGGCGATCAAGAAAGGCTTCACGTCTGCCCGCGCCACTCGCTACACGGGAGAAATCTTCGTGGCTTCAATCGGTATCACGCCGGATTAAGAACTTTGTCACGATTGATTCTGTGTTCGCGACCATCCCCAAAGCCTGCGGCTTTGAGGCTGCCACCCGTGATCCGTTTTCCATTGATCCTGTTGGGTGGCAGCCTCATCCCGATTGTCGTTATCGGGATGGGGATGGCTCTTCCGTGGCTAAACACATACCAAGTGCGGAATGGCCATCTGCCTGATCGAAGTTCATAAACGACTAAAACGCGCCGGCTCGACCGATCTGCCCTTTGTAGCCGATGAAATAGAGGAACCTCTCGTACGTAAACACCGGGATCCACAGCGTCTGGGCCTGGCTGTGAAGCTCATTGTATCGGTTGAGCTTTGCCAGCGAAGCTTCGTACCGGGCCGGTGCCTGCGGATCGATTTCCGTCTGTTCGAGCGTCGGCCTTTCGAGGACCTCCGGCTGTTGTCCCAGCACGAGGAAGTCCGTGTTGATTGAGATGGTATCGACGACTCGGCCGCCCCATCTTTCGATGAGGTGCTTGATCCCGGCGGCCCCATTGGGGTCGGTTCTGCCGTCGTTATCGAGATCGAAGTCGCCGGCGATAACAAAGACGTTCGGCCTGTCACTGTCCCAGATCAGATTGGCGACAATATCGCCCTGCAGGATGGGCTTGCGCACCGACGAATTGATAATCCTCGCGGCCGAATACGTCTTGGTCACGTCGAACACCTCGACCTCGGCCTTTCCCTTGCCGTCCTTCGGGACCAGCTCGCCCCGGTTATAGACACTGAACGTCAGGCCCTGATAAACGTGTTCATCGCTGCCGATATTCAGATGGACCACCTGGGTCTGGTCGTCGATCAGCATGATGTGCCCGTCGGGTTGATACGCCCGCACCTCGCGGTCGGGCCCCGGCATAATCTTGCCGACCTCGTCCTGGGCGCGCTGCATCATTCCCTGGGCCAGCTCCAGCTCAGCCTGCGTTCGCAGCAGCTTCTCGTTCGTGGCCCGCAGGTCGGTCTGGGTCTGCGTCAACTGCGCGCTGAGCGTCTGAATCCGCTCATCCGTGGTTTGCTGCAACAGAGCGGCAAGCTCGTCGTATTTCTGCCTTATGTCGTTCACGTCCTGCTGCAATTTGTCTTTCTCAGCCAACAGCGCCTGCTCTTTTTCGAGGTTGACCTTGTTCGCATTATCAAACTGTTGCTGCAGGTCGCCAAGCTGCTGCTGCGCAGCGGCTTGTGCGCCCTTGGCTTTGTCCAGCTCTGCGGCGAGCTGTTGAATGACCGAAATCAGGCCGATTCTGTTAGGATCGGTAACAGAGATGTGATTCTTGACCAGGTCCAGGGCGCCACTCAGTTTCGTAGCGGCGTTCTTGATCTTCACCTCAGCGGTGGTCGGCTCGACGGTGCCGCCCACGACCATGATGATGGTTTGATCGAAATAGTCCACCATCGTGCCAAGCCAGCTTTTGGGGCCTTGTTTTGTCCCGACCGTCGCGCCGACCGCCTGCCGTTCCCTGTCGCTGGCGAAGTTGTTGATCTCTCGCTGGGCATCGTCGAGATTTCCCCGGTGCTCCTCGGCCTTGACGTAAAAGATCACGGCGACGGTCGTCGTGGCAATAAAAAGCCCTACAAAGGTTATCAGAGTGTAGAGCATAGTATTGCTCTGCTTTCTCCTGTGTGCCGGCATAGTAAAAACTCCTCAATAAAGGCTTCTGCAAAATTGAAGTCGGGCTACCTTTTGGAAAGAAAAAATCTTCTCTTTCGATTTTTTCTTTCTAAAACACGATGCGCAACGTCTGACGCCACAATATATTAAGATACAACACCCAATCATTTCAGAAAATCGTGAAACCGATTTTCTGAAATAATAGTAGCCTGACTTCAATTTTGCAGAACTCATATAAGTAAGAAAAATCACCCTTTAAGCTTGTCCAGACATTATATTATCGCCGGAACAGCCCCCAAAGTCAACAAAAAAAGCCTTCGGTGTAGTGTTTTTGCGGCAGAATAGGGTCCGGATTCTTCTTTGGGCCGAGCCGGCTCGGGCGCCCCCGCAAAAACAAGGCATCAGAGGGTCTCTACGAGGGCCGGCAGGTCGCTGATTTGGCTAATTACGTGGTGTGCGGCGGCCCCGGGTCCGGCGCAGGCCGAAGTGTGAACGCGGGCGGGACGAAGAAGCTGGACTGTTGCGAAACCCATTCTGTTGGGGGCGATAAAATCCTTCTGTTCGTTATCGGCCACATAAACCATATTCTCCGGCTTGCCGCCCAGGTCGTGCAGTATCTTCTCGAAGCCCGCCGGCGAGGGTTTCCAGGATTCTCTGCCAAGCTGCTCGGTATAGACGATGCTTGCGAAATACTCTTCGATACCCAGCGCCTGCACTTTCAGTTGCTGGGCGGGCAGGAAGCCATCCGTCAGAAGGCCCAGCGCGTACTTCGCCCTCAGTTTGCGAAGGACCTCCTCGCTGTCGGGCGGCAGGGCGATTGTGGGGACGTGGTTGCGATAGACGCCGACCAGCTCGACAATGCGTTGCTCGTCGTAGTCCATGCCAAGGTCGTCAAGGGCGGCATTGAACGTCTTCGAGCGATTGCCGGTCTTGAAGTGATCCCACAGGGTAGCGAAGAGAAGCCCAGCGGTGGGCATTCCGTGCGCCGAGCACGCCGGCGCAGCCGTGCGCGCGCAGGCGTCCCGAGCGAAGTCGAGGGACCTTCCCGAGAAGCCGGCCAGAAACTTCGCCACGGCGGCGAACCCGCTTCTGCAATAGTCGATCTCATCGTATAGCGTGTCGTCCAAATCGAAAACAACCGTTGCGATCATCTTTGCCTGCCTCGTGATTCGCGCCGCCCGCTGCGAAAAATGCGCCCGGCACACTGTGCGCAGTGCTCTTATTCGTATATAATCTTACGCATTATCGGCTTGAATGTCGATATTCTCCATGAGTCAACTGGACTAATCGAAAGGCAGAAGCATGAAATTGCTGCAACTGATGCGTCCGAAGCACTGGACCAAGAACGTATTTCTGTTCGCGGCCCTCGTATTCGGACAAAAGCTGACCGACCCCGTGGCCGTCGGCGAGGCGGTCGGCGGCTTCATCTGCTTCTGTTTGGCTGCCTCGGCGGTCTATATTTTCAATGATATCATCGACCGCGAGGCCGACCGTCTGCATCCCGAAAAGCGCAACAGGCCGCTTGCCGCAGGGGACGTCCGTGTTTTCTCGGCCGCCGTGGCCTCGGTATTGTGTGCCGCCGCGGCCCTGGCCGGCAGCCTCGTGCTTGGCCGGAGCTTCGCCGCGATCATCCTGGCGTACATCACGCTGGTGGTTCTCTATACCCTCCTGCTCAAGAGAGTCATGATTCTGGACTGCATCGTGATATCCGTCGGCTTTTGTCTGCGGGCGATGGCCGGGGCCGAGGCGGTAAGCGTGTTTATCTCCCCCTGGCTAATCGTCTGCACCTTCGCCTTGTGTCTGTTTCTGGCCTTCAGTAAGCGGCTGGCCGAGCTGGCGCAGCTTCGCCAGGACAGCGAGTCCTTTCGCAAGGCGCTGGCCGGCTACACGCCCGAGCTGCTTGCTCACATGGTGGACGTCACCAGCGGCCTGGCCGTGGTGTGTTTTCTGCTCTATGCGATGGATGAGCGAACGCTGAGGCTTTTCGGCACAAATAACCTTGCATATACCACGCCGTTCGTGTTGTACTGTGTTTTTCGTTTCAGCGCGTCGATGCAAAAGGGCAGGTACTCGGACCCGGTGCAGCTTATCCTGAGCGACTGGCCCTTTCAGATCGGCCTTGCTCTTTGGGTTCTGGCGTGCGTGGGAATCGTCTATTGGGACAAACTGGGGATAAGTCTGGGCAGTTGAAAGTGACTAAAGGGATTTTCGATTTACGAATGCCGATTGCCGATTTCAAATCGAAAATCGACACTCGACAATCGGCAATGAGCTTATGGCGAAACAAAGATTGCAGAAAGTCCTGGCGGCGGCAGGCGTCGATTCACGCCGAAACTGCGAAGAGCTGATACTCAGCGGCCTTGTGCGCGTCAATCGCAAGGTCGTGGACACGCTGCCGGCCTTCGTCGATCCGCAGCAGGACGTAATCACCGTCGATGGCAGGACGATCCGGCCGGCGCCGAAAGTCTATTTTCTTCTGAACAAGCCCAAAGGCGTCTTATGCACCAGCAGCGACCCGGAAGGCAGAAGAAAGGCGATAGACCTCATCCAAACCAAGGAGCGTATCTTCTGTGTGGGCAGGCTGGACACCGAGACGACGGGAATCATCATCCTGACTAACGACAGCGAGCTGGCGAACAGGCTCGCGCATCCCAGATACGAATTGCCCAAAACGTACGTCGTCGGGATTCGGGGCCAGATTACCGGCGAGCAGGTCGAGAAGCTCAAGAAGGGGATTTGGCTGGCCGAGGGCAAGACCGGCCGGACTTTGGTGAAGATACTCAAGCGCGGGCATACAGAATCGCTGATCGAGGTGACGATAGGACAGGGGCTCAACCGGCAGGTGCGCCGAATGTTGGCCAAAGTCGGCCTGCCCGTCAAGACCCTGACGAGAACGCGCATCGGCAAGATTGAAATTCGCAGCCTCGGCGTAGGCAAGTTCAGACCTCTGACCCGGGCCGAAGTCGCCTACCTGGAAAAGACGACACAACGTTCGTAGTGTGCCCTCCCGCGAGGGACGCCTTACGGCGGTAAGGGCATATTCGAGAAACGCCTTACGGCGTCACTACAAACCCGGATTTCGAGCTTAGGATTTCGGATTTCGGCGCCATCAAAAGTCCTCGTCAAATAGCGTAGTACTGTTGGGCCGGAGGGTAAATCGCCGGGAAACTTGTTTCGACGCGGAGTTTTTTGCGGGAAAATTCCGTTTTTGGCCTTGCAAATCTCGTCTGAGGCGGTATACTTTATAGCTTTAATGGGGCGATGCCCTGTGTGTGTTGGCAGTAATAGGAGCGTATTTGATGTCGAGAGTATGTTATTTTACAGGCAAGAAAACGGTGTCGGGAAACGCTATCGCCCGGCGCGGCAAGGCCAAGTATTTAGGCGGCGTCGGTCGCAAAGTGACCGGCATCACCAGAAGGAAGTTCAAGCCGAACGTGCAGAAAGTTCGCGCCGTCATAGACGGCAGAGTCTGCAGAATCAGGGTCTCGGCCAAGGCCATCCGGATGGGACTCATTCAAAAGCCCCCCAAACGAGATTACAAACCCGCCGAGAAGGCGGTCAGTTAAGAGTGGGGCCGTCACACGGTAAGTTCTCTTCATAGCGGGGCGGATTTTGCCTCGCTTTTTTTTATGCGTTCTGCAAAATTGAAGTCAGGCATACTTTGGAAAGAAAAAATCTTGCCCTTTCGATTTTTTCTTTCCAAAACAAGTCGTGTAACATTTTGCGCGACACTATGTTATCATAGGGCACTTGATTATTTTCAGAAAATCGTGAAACGGATTTTCTGAAATAATATATGCCTGACTTCAATTTTGCAGAGGCCTTTAGTTTAGGCGGGGACAAAGCATGGCGGGCAAGAAGATTGATGAAGCGCAGGTCCGAAAAGTGGCCAAACTTTCCCGGCTGGAGCTGACCGACGCGGAGGTCCAGGAATTCACGGGCCAGCTCAGCGCCATCCTCGACTACGTGGAGAAAATGAACGAGCTGAACACCGATGGGATCGAGCCGCTGGCGCATTGTCTGCCGGTCAGCAACGTTTTCCGCGAAGATCGCGTCACGGAATCGCTCGGAACCGAGAAGACGCTGGCCAACGCGCCGCAGCGGGACGGTGACTTCTTCAAAGTGCCGAAAATACTCGACGACAGTTCCGGCGCGTAAACGCTCTCAAATACAAGATTATTAACATCGCAAAGGTTGTCAGTGAAAAAGAGTTCATGGATTTATCGCTTTGAGGCAACAGCATAACCTTATTGCCGATTGTCGAGTGTCGATTTTCGATTTGTGCCCTCGACATGGCATGGCAAAAAATCGGCAATCGGAATTCGTAAATCGAAAATCCGTTAGGAGGTCTTGGACCATGAAGGCGGCTTACACATTGTGCTCTGCGTTTGTGGCTTTACTGTTGATTGGTTGTACGCAGATGGAGAAAAACAAAATGGCATCGGATTTGGCTCAGCCGGGCGAACAGCAATCCCAGACTTTTGAAAAGACAATCACCAAGACGTTGGGCTGTAAGTACCTCTTGTTTCTGCCTGAAAGCTACGGCCGGCAGCAGAAGAAATGGCCGCTGATGCTGTTTCTCCACGGTGCCGGCGAGCGCGGCGATGATTTAGAGAAGGTTAAGAAACATGGCCCGCCCAAGATCGTCCAGACAAGAAAGGATTTCCCGTTTATTGTCGTTTCGCCGCAATGTCCCGAAGACGACTGGTGGACCAAAAAAACCGAGGTGCTGATCAACCTGCTCGACGAGATTATCGCGCGGTACGACGTGGACACCGAAAGGGTTTACCTGACGGGTCTGAGCATGGGCGGGTACGGCTCGTGGGCTTTGGCGTCGGAGTATCCCGACCGGTTTGCCGCCGTCGTGCCGATATGTGGAGGCGGGAACCGCACGATGTCCCTTATGCTCAAGGACGTTCCGATATGGGCGTTCCACGGCGCGAAGGACAGCGTCGTTCCGGCTGAAGAATCGAAGGATGTCGTCGATGCGATCAACCGCCGGGGCGGAAACGCCAAGCTGACAATTTATCCCGAGGCAAACCACGACTCCTGGACGCAGACGTACAACAATCAGGAGCTTTACGACTGGCTGCTCGAACACCGCCGGGCTCCCAAGGAAGAATAGCAGGTGATTTTTCGCAATGAGAGATTGTAGGGTGTGCCCCTAAGGGGCACACGCGGATTCTGCAATGGAAGAGCTTAGTGCAAAGGAATTGCGTGACGGGATTGCCGCCGGCCGGATAAGCAGCGTTGAGGCGACCAAAGCCGTCTTCGGGCGGATACGCAGGTTCGAGCCGGCGATTGGCGCGTACCTGAGCACCTACGAGGACAGGGCACTTGCGGCGGCGGCGGACGTTGACCGCCGGATTGCCGCGGGCGGGACGGTCGGGCCGTTGGCGGGCGTGCCCATTGCGGTCAAAGACAACATGTGCACAACCTTCGGGGCCACAACCTGCGCCTCGAAAATCCTAAAGAACTTTCACGCCCCTTACAACGCGACGGCGGTGGAGAGACTCCTTGCCGCCGACGCGGTCATCGTAGGCAAGGCGAACATGGACGAGTTTGCGATGGGTTCGAGCACGGAGAATTCCGGCCTGAAGCGGACCGTCAACCCCTGGGATACGAGCCGGGTGCCGGGCGGAAGCAGCGGCGGCTCTGCCGCGGCGGTGGCGGCCCGGCTGTGCTTTGCCGCACTCGGATCCGACACAGGCGGCTCCATTCGCCTGCCCGCCAGTTTCTGCGGCGTCGTGGGCCTCAAGCCTACGTACGGCAGGGTCTCGCGTTTCGGACTTGTGGCCTATGGCTCCAGCCTGGATCAAATCGGGCCGCTGACGCGAACGGTCGCCGATACGGCCCTGATGATGAACGTCATCGCGGGCCACGACCCCGCCGACAGCACCAGCGTCGATGAAGCGGCCGCGCCCGTTTGCGATTATCTCAAAAAACTCGACGAACCGCTAAAGCCGCTGCGGATTGCTGTTGTGCCGCAGTTTGCCGCGGGCGCCGATGAGCAGGTGCAAAGCGCCCTGGGTGAGGCGATAGAGATATACAAGAGGCTCGGCGCCGAAATCATAGAGATACAGATGCCGCACCTGGATTACGCCATCGCGGCGTATTACGTCATTGCGACAGCCGAGGCGTCGAGCAACTTGGCCCGCTACGACGGCGTCCATTACGGCCATCGCACCGCGGACCCCAAAGACTACGTCGAGGTCTATTCCAAGAGCCGCGCCGAGGCCTTCGGCCAGGAGGTCAAGAGGCGAATCATGTTAGGGACTTACGCGCTGTCGAGCGGCTATTACGACGCCTACTATCTAAAGGCGCTGAAGGTCAGGAACCTGATCCGGGGCGATTTCACGGCTGCCTTCGAGAAATGCGATTGCATCGTGATGCCCGTGGCTCCGACGACCGCGTTCAAGATCGGCGAGAAGGTCAACGACCCGCTGCAGATGTATTTATCGGATATCTATACGATAGCCGCCAATTTGGCTGGCGTGCCCGGTATCAGCATCCCCTGCGGCTTCGACGACAAGGGTCTGCCCATCGGCATGCAGATAATGACTCCGACCTTCGCCGAAGAGAAGCTACTGCGCATCGCGCGAATGTACGAAAGAGAAACCGGCTGGCACACAAATGCGCCGCCAATGTTTTAGCCACGAATTTTCACGAATGACCACGAATAGTAAAAACATAATCTACAAAGAGTTGTCTTACAAGATTGTCGGTTTGGCTATGGAGGTACATAGCAAGCTTGGGTATGGTTTCCTGGAAAAGGTCTATGAAAATGCCCTCATGGTCCTGTTTGAAAAGAATGAAATACCGGCCCAACAGCAGGCACCTGTCCAAGTATATTTTGAGGGAAAGGTCATAGGAGACTATTACGCAGATATTCTTGTCGATAATAAAATCATTCTTGAACTTAAGGCCGTGGATAAGATCGTGGACGTGCACAGGACGCAGGTCCTTAACTATTTGACTGCCACGAAACTCCGACTGGCTATGATACTGAACTTTGCGAAGGAGAGTTTCGAATACGAACGATTCGTCGTATAGCCGGTTCGCAGCAATTAGCATCAAATTCGTGTTAAATTCGTGCCAATTCGTGGCTATATTTGATCGAATATGAAAATGGCTGAGTTGAAGTATAAGATCATAGTCGGTTTAGAGATTCACGTGCAGCTTTGCACGCGGAGCAAGATGTTCTGCGGCTGTGCGGTGGAGTTCGGGGCTGCGCCTAACAGCCGGGTATGTCCGGTGTGCCTGGGGATGCCTGGGGTGTTGCCGGTGATGAACAAGCAGGCGTTCGAGTACGCCGTGCTGGTGGGGCTGGCGCTGAATTGCCGGATACCGATGTTCACCAAGTGGGACCGCAAAAGCTACTACTATCCCGACCTGCCCAAGAACTACCAGATCAGCCAATACGACTTGCCGCTGGCCGCCGATGGTTTTATCGAGATACCGCTGGAGTCGGGCGGAAGCAAGAAGATCGGCATCATCAGGGCGCACCTCGAAGAGGACGCCGGCAAGAACCTGCACGCCACCGGCAATTTCTCGCAGGTCGATCTGAACCGGACGGGCACGCCGCTGCTGGAGATCGTCACCCAGCCCGACATGAACAGCGGCGCCGAAGTCCGAGCTCTGGCGACCGAGTTGCAGCGGATGGTCAGGTTCTTAGGCGTCTCAGAAGCCGACATGCAGAAGGGCCACATGCGTTTCGAGCCGAACATCAATTTGATTGTCACCAAAGAAGGCAGGGAATACAAAACGCCCATAACCGAGGTCAAGAACCTCAACAGCTTCCGGGCGCTGGAGCGAAGTGTCAACTATGAGACGCAGAGGCAGCTCGATGAATTTCTCGAGATGGGAAAAGTCATGGAGATGGGCAACAAGACCACGCGGGGCTGGGACGATGAGCACGAGGTAAGCGTCCTCCAGCGGGAGAAAGAAGAAGCCCACGATTATCGCTATTTTCCGGAGCCCGACCTGGTGCCGGTGGAGCTGACGCCGCAGTGGCTGGAGCAAATCCGTTCGCGTCTGTGCGAATTGCCTCTGCAGAGGCAGATGCGCTACGTCGAGCAGTACAAGCTCAGCGATTACGACGCTGGGGTCCTGACCGCCGACCGCGCGACGGCGGAGTTCTTCGACGAAGCGGTGCGGGCGGGTGGCGAGCCTAAGCGCGTCTGCAACCTGCTGACCCAGACCGGCTTGAGAATAGCGAATGAGAAGGGCTGTACTATGAACCAGTTGGGTGTCGCGCCTGCAGGCGTCGCGCAACTGGCAAGAATGGTTGAGGCCGGTACCGTTAGCGCCAGCTCCTCGGCAGCGATATTTGAGGCGATGGTCGAGACGGGCAAACAGCCGGACGTGTTGGCCCAGGAGCTGAACCTGATTCAGAAGAGCGACGCAGGTGAGCTGGAACGAATCGTGGACCAGGTGCTTGCCGACAACCCGCAGGCCGTCGAGGACGTCACCGCCGGCGGCAAGAAAAGCAACAAGGCGCGCGGCTTCTTGCTCGGCCAGGTCATGCAGAAAACCAAAGGCCAGGCCAACCCGAAAGTGGTCTCCGAAATCATGGCCAGGAAACTCGGCTGACCCGTGTTAATAGTGTTAATAGGGGACTGTCCCTATTTAAGGAGTATGAGCCATGAGGACTCGACAGAGAACGCTGGTTTTGCCCTTTGTTATTTGCTTTCTCTTGCCGGTTCTCGAATTGCCTATGGAAACGTGTTGTTACGACTGCCGCGCAGCGTCGGCCGAACCCCGGAAGTATCTGCTGGAGCGAATCGACGACGTCGCCGTAGTGCAGCTTTACGTCGAGGGTTTCGAGCGGCTTTCCATGCGGGAGAAAACCTTGGTTTATCATTTGTCCCAGGCGGCGATTGCGGGCCATGATATATTCATCGATCAGAAGTACGGCCATTCCCTTGAGATCCGCGATCTGATCGAAGAGATTTTGACCCACGCCGAGGGGATTGACGGTGAGACGCTGGCCGAGGTCCGCCGCTATGCCAAGCTGTTCTGGATCAACAACGGTCCCCACAATTCGATAACCAGCCGCAAGAACGTGCTCAAGTGTACTTTTGAAGATTTTTCACGTGCGGCGGCAAAGGCCGAATCCAATGGGGCCAGACTGCCCAGGCGGGGAACTGAGACCACGTCGGAGCTGCTGGACCGCATGAAGCTGATTCTGTTCGACCCGGACGCCGATGCGCTGGCGACCAACAAGTCGCCCGGTCCGGGCCGCGATATCCTTCAGGCCAGCGCGAACAACTTGTATGATGGGGTGACACTGAAAGACCTCGAAGGGTTCCACGAACAGAATTCCCTGAACTCCAAGCTCGTGAAGCGACCCGACGGCGCCATAGAGGAGCTCGTCTGGCGCGCCGGCTTTGACGAGGTGGTTCCGCCGGGGATGTACGCCAGGCAGCTCAACGCGGTCATCGGACACCTGGATGCGGCGATTCCTTATGCCGGCCCCGAAACAGCCAGGGCCCTCGGCCTGCTGATCCACTATTATCGTACCGGCAATCCCCTGGATTTCCGCGCGTACAATATCGCCTGGGTCGCCGACGACGATTCCACAGTCGATACGATCAATGGCTTCATCGAGGTCTATCTGGATGCCCGCGGACTGAAGGGGGCGTGGGAAGGCATCGTCTATTTCAATGACCCCGAGAAAATGGACATGATCCGCAAGTTCGCCGAACACGCCCAGTGGTTCGAGGACCACATGCCCTACGACCCTCAGTACCGCAAGCCCGAGGTCAAGGGCATCTCGGCCAAGGCCATCCAGGCGGTGATGGAGACAGGCGACGCCGGCCCGGTGACCATGATCGGCATCAACCTTCCGAATCCGGGTGACATCCGCGAGCGGTATGGCACCAAATCGGTCTCGCTGAGCAACGTGATCGAAGCCTACGACAAATCCACTCCGCCGGCGGCCCGCCGGGAGTTCTGCTACAGCGAGGAGGAGTTCGAGCGTGCGGAAAAATGGAAAAGCCTCTCACTCGATCTCGAAGTCAATATGCACGAGGTCATCGGACATGCGTCGGGCCGGGTCTCGCCGCAATTGAAGACCGAGCCGGAGAAGATCGTCGGGCAGTACTACTCGGCCCTGGAGGAGGCGCGTGCAGACCTCGTGGCACTGTGGTTCATAGGCGATCCAAAGCTCGTTGAGCTCGGGCTTGTCGCGGAGCGCGATCGAGAGGAGCTTGAGCGTGCGACGTATGAGAACTACACCCGCGGCGCGCTCTCACAGCTTCACAAGGTCCGCCAGGGAGAGACTCTGGAGGAGGACCACATGCGGAACCGCCAGATGATCGTCGGCTGGCTGATGGCCAACACCCGTGCGGTCGAGACCCGGCGGCGGGAGGACAAAACGTACTATGTCGTTGTGGATGTCGCTGCATGGAAAGAAGGCGTCGGCAGGCTCCTGGCGCAGGTGCAGCGCATCAAGTCCGAAGGGGACCGGCAGGCCGCGGGCGAGCTGTTCGAGAAGTACGGCATCAGCTTTGACCCCAGACTCCGCGACGAGGTGGTGGCCCGCTGGGAGAAGCTGGATCGTCCCAGCTACATCGGGTTCGTCATGCCCAAGCTGACGCCCACGCTCGACGGGGACGGAAATATCAAAGACGTGCACGTCTCGTATCCGATGGATATCGAAACGCAGATGTTAGAGTGGTCCGGAAGGGCTCATGCAAAAATGTCGAAGGATTGATAACCATGAAAGTCGAGAAAAGCAGTAACGTTGCCAAAACGCCCGTGCAGATCGAGGGCGCCAAGGACGTGGAGATCAGGTGGCTTATTTCCAAGCAGGACGGGGCGGAGAACTTCGCGATGCGGATGTTCGAGCTTCAGCCCGGCGGGCATACGCCTCTGCACACGCATCCCGAGGAGCATGAAATATTCATCCTGGAGGGGCGGGGAACTTTCGTTTATGAGGGGCGGGAGCACCCTTTCGAGGCCGAGCACGTCATCTTCGTGCCGCCCGACAAGGAACACCGGTTCAAAAATACGGGTGATTCGCTCTTGAGAATGCTTTGCATTATTCCCACGTCGGCGGGGTAAGGATGTCGCAGTTGATCTCAGATCAGCAGGAGGCGGTTAATCTCTGAGATTATCTGAGGGTCGTTGATAATGAGACAGGAGGCCAATCGATGACCGTTTCCGGAAAAGACAAAAGGGAACTTGTCGAAAAGCTCAGAACGCTACGGACCCGGCTGGACAGGCTGGAGCGCCGAAACGCTGAGCTTGTGCACGTTGAGCAAGAGTTGCGCGAGTCATTGGAGCAGTTCAAGACAATCTTCGACAATACGCTCGTAGGTCTGTATCGAACCACTCCCGACGGCCGGATCCTCATGGCCAATTCGGTGGTCGTGAACATGTTAGGCTATTCGTCTTTCGACGAGCTTGCCCGGCGAAACCTCGAGAACGACGGATACGAGCCCCAATACCCGCGGTCAGTGTTCAAGGAACGTATCGAACGTGAGGGCAAAGTCATCGGGCTGGAGTCTGCCTGGAACAAATCTGACGGCACGACGTTGTACGTCCGAGAAAGTGCACAGGCCGTCCGCGATGAATCCGGCAAGACCCTGTATTATCAGGGCACGGTCGAAGATATCACCGAGCACAGGCAGACAAAGAGAGCTTTGCACGAGAGCGAGGAGTTGTTCGTGTCTCTCGCGGCGAACCTGAGCGAGGGTGTGGACATTGTCGATGAGAATCTTTGTTGTCTGTTCGCGAATCCCGCCGGAGAGAAGATTTTCGGGGTCGAACCGGGCGGACTGGTCGGACGAAACCTCCACGAATTCGTTTCGGACCAAAGCCATGCGCCTCTTGAAAAAGAACGCAGCAAACGTCGCGAAGGAATAGCAAGCAGCTATGACCTTGAAATCATTCGGCCCGACGGCCAAAAGCGTCAATTGATTGTCACTGCCAGCCCCAGGTTGTCCGAGGACGGCAAATACGTTGGTGCGCTGGCGTTTTTTTTTGACGTAACCGGGAGAAAGCAGGCCGAGGATAACCTTCGCAAGGCCCACGACGAGCTGGAGATGCGGGTGCAGGAACGCACAGCCGAGCTTCAGCAAGCCAACGAGGCGCTGCAGGCTGAAATCGCCGAGCGGGTGAAAACGGAGCACACGCTGATCGCGTCAGAACTGCAATACCGTACTACACTCGATTCGATGGGGGACGCCATTCACGTTGTGGACTCTGAGCTAAGGGTAGTGCTGCTGAACGAAAGATTCCGCACGTGGAGCGAAGAGCTTGGCTTCGAGGTTGATCATCCCGACGGCCGGATGATATTCGAGATGTTTCCCTTTCTGCCCGAGACGGTCGGGGATGAATATCGGCGGGTGTTCGAGGAGGGCCGGGTCTTGACCACGGAGGAGGTCACTCGTATCGCCGGCAGAGAAATCGCCACCGAAACACGGAAAATACCCATCCGCCAAGAGGACCGAGTCGTCAGAGTCGTCACGGTGGTCAGAGACATCACCGAGCGCCGGCAGGCAGAGGACAGACTCGCCGAGGCCGAGCTGCGATATCGTACAGTGGCTGACTTTGCCTATGACTGGGAATACTGGGAAAGCCCTGACGGATCGCTGCGTCATGTTTCGCCGTCTTGTGAGCGAATCACGGGCTACGCGCCGGAACAATTCATTGGCAACCCCGATTTACTGTCGGAGCTCGTTTGGCCGGAAGACAGACCGATCTGGGACCAGCATCATCGAGAGAGCATCAAGACACCCAAATCGCGCGAAGTGCAATTCCGCATTCGCAGGCGCGACGGCCAGGTCTGCTGGATCGAGCACACATGCCAGCCGGTGACCGGCGTCAATGGAACGTTTCTTGGCTTCCGGGGCAGCAACCGCGAGATCACGGAACGCAAGGCGGCGGAAAAGGCTCTGCGCGAAAGCGAGGCCGCACTGATGAGCATTTTTCGGGCTGCGCCGGTGGGCATCGGGCTCGAATGCGACCGGGTGCTGTCGCGCGTAAACGATCAGATATGCGCGATGCTGGGGTACTCCCGAGACGAGCTCGTAGGCAAGAACGCCAGAATGTTCTATCCAGGCGAGGAAGATTATCAGCGCACCAGGAATGAGAAACACCGGCAGATCCGCGAAAGGGGAACGGCAACGGTCGAGACGCGATGGAAGCACAAAGACGGCCGAATCATCGACATCCTGCTGAGCACCACCGTTCTCGATGCCGCCGATTTCTCAAAAGGGGTGGCTTTCACGGCCCTCGATGTCACCGAACGCAAACGCGCCGAAGAAGCGCTGAAAGAATCGGAAGAGAAATTCAGGTCCCTGGCCGAACAGTCTCCGAACATGATTTTCATCAACAAGAAAGGCAGAATCGTCTATGCCAACAAAAGATGTGAAGAAATCATGGGATACCCAAGAGAGCAGTTGTATTCTCCTGATTTCAGCTTCCTGAGTTTGATTGCGCCCGAATCCGTTGAGATGATAAAAGAGCTTTTCGCCCGACATTTGAGAGGCGAAGACCTTCGGCCTTACGACTATTCCCTCATCGACAAGCAAGGCCGGCGAATTGAGGCCATCAATTCCAGCAAGCTGATCCATTACGAAGGCCAGACCGCCATTCTTGGAATCGTCACCGATATCACCGAACACAAGAAAGCCGAGGGGGCGCTGCGCGAATCGCAGGAGCGGCTGAAGATACTGTTTGAGTCGGCGCCCGATGCCGTCTATGTGACTGACCTGGAAGGTCGATTTGTTGACGGCAACAGAGCCGCGGAGGAGATGGTTGGGTTCACCAAGGCCGAGCTGATCGGCAAGAGTCTGGCTGAAAGCGGGCTGCTTCCCGTCGAGGATCTGTCGAAGGCGGCTGCGAATGTGCAGAGAATAGCCTGCGGCCAGCCTTCGGGGCCTACGGAATATACCGTCAGGAGGAAGAGCGGCAGCCTCATTGCCGTCGAGGTGCGGGCCTTCCCCGTGAGAATAGCAGGCAAAACCCTGTCCCTCGCAATCGCACGCGACATCACGGCGCGCAAGCATGCCGAAGAAGCGCTAAGGGCCAGTGAGAAGAAGTTCCGCTCCATCTTCGAGACGGCGGCCAACCTGATTACGTCTATCAATGAACAGGGAATCATCGTGGACTGCAACGACAGAGTGCGGGAATTCCTGGGCTATGAAAAAGAAGAGATCTTGGGCCGGTCGATGGCCAGGATTATCCACCCCGACTACCTTGACAAGGCCCAAAATGCTCTGAAAGAGATACTTAGCAAGGGATTTTCCTACAATAAAGAATACAAGATGGTCCGAAAAGACGGTTCCCTGATAGATGTCAGCATAAACTCCTCGGCGATAGAAGATGAGCATGGAAGATGCGCAAGAACGCTTTGTATTATCGACGATATCACCGACCGCAAGCGGGCCCAGCAAAGACTTCTCGACGACCGCGAGCAACTCAAATCTCTGGCGTCCCAGTTGTCGCTCACGGAGGATCGCGAGAGGCATCGCCTGGCAACCATGCTGCACGACCATATCAGCCAGTCTCTTGTGATCTCCAAGATCAAGCTGGACCAGATGCGCAAGTCCGAGTCCGCCAGTGGGCTGACCGGGGCCCTCAACGACGTTTCGCGGTGTCTCGGGCAGATCATTCAGGAGACCCGAACGTTGACATTTGATTTGAGCTACCCTATTCTGTATGAGTTGGGCTTTGAGGCGGCGGTGGCCGAGTGGCTGACCGAGCAAATTCAGGAAAAGCACGGGATCGAAACTGAATTTCAGGATGATGGGCAAGCCAAGCCGCTGGATGAGGATATTCGGGCACTGTTGTTCCGCAACGTGCGGGAGCTGCTCATCAACATTGTCAAACATGCACAGGCACAGCATGTAAAGATTTCGGTCACAAGAGCCGATGACAGTATTCGTGTCAGTGTTGAAGATGACGGGGTGGGTTTTGACCCGGCTGGTGTGGCGGCGATGGCCGCGAAAAGGGCGGAATTTGGGCTTTTTAGCATCCGGGAACGATTGGAACAGTTGGGTGGGCACATCGAGATTGAATCCAAACCCGGTCGGGGCACGAAGATCACAATGACCGCACCGCTGAGATACGAACACGCGAACGATGGGACACAAAAATGAGCATCAAAGTTTTGCTGGCAGATGATCACGCACTCATACGCGAGGGTTTGCGCTCGCTGCTTGAAAAACAGCCGGATATGGAGGTTGTTGCCGACGCGGATGACGGACGGCGGGCCATTGAGCTGGTGCGGGAGCTTTCGCCGGACGTGGTCGTCATGGATGTTACGATGCCGACGTTGGGCGGAATCGAGGCGACCCGTCAGATCACCGGCGAATTCCCGGCCGTTAAGGTGATTGCCCTGTCTATCCACTCCAGGAGACGGTTCGTGGCCGACATGCTCCAGGCCGGAGCCGCCGGTTACATCTTGAAGGAGTGCCTCTTCGACGAGCTGGTTCAGGCGATTCGTGCGGTCAGCGAGGGCGGCCGATACCTCAGTCCAAGAATTACCGACGTGGTTGTTGATGATTACGTCAAGCGGTTGTCATCGGGCGATGAATCGCCTCTACGATCGCTGACGGGCCGGGAACGCGAGGTCCTTCAGCTTGTGGCCGAGGGAAAGTCCACCAAACAAATCGCGCAGGAATTACACGTGAGCACCAAGACCATCGAGGCCAACCGGCGTCAAATCATGGAGAAGCTGGACATGCACAGTGTGGCCGAGTTGACCAAGTACGCCGTCCGGGAAGGATTGACCTCTCTGGAGACATGAGCGCCCTTCGCGGGCTGCGGACAAACACGCCGTATCATTTCGCTCCCGCTGAAATAGGCTTCTCGAAGCGTGTTTTGAGGATTATCCTCGCTGCGTCCGTCCGCTCTTTTTGCCGATAAACTCCTCAACAGAAAAGCGTCGCCGGAATCGATGACTCTGTCATCATGCCGGGTGGGTATCGACAAGACGGCAGGCGATGCTGATGAGCGGTTGCCCAAAACGCTGCCTTGACCGCCGGCTGTGGGGAGATGTCCGGCAGTCAAATTCGCCGAGGATTGTAAGGACGTGCAATGGAGGGGGGAGCGACAAGTGTATCGCTTTGGGGCGGGTTTTGCTTCTGCGCTTGTGTCAACTGTTGTGAAACGGTGGAGGGCTTTGTCGTTTTCTCGCGGCACTTCTTCTCATTTCTTGTTGTCTCAAGACAATTTGCTTTCCCTCTGTGCGACCGGACTCATAAAACGTCCGTGGACCGGTTGAAATTACCCCGTCAGGCGCTTGACGCCGCTTTCGGAATCGGCTATCCTAATACCGGTCGGCCTCTGATTTAAGGTAGACCCGAACCGCCGTTCAGTTCAAAGTGAAAGGCAGAAGACCCATGAAAGACGCAGAAATCTCCCAAAATGACGCACTATCAACGCAGCAGCGCGAGCCCGATTGGCGTGGAACACGCAGGGCCTTCATGCGCGATACGTCGCTGGCGGCTGCTGGGACGATTGCAGGTATTCTGGCGGACAAGGCCTGCTGCGCCGGCGAAAGCGCTGACCCGGCCGTCAGAAAAACGCTGTGCTATAACCCGGAAATGGAATACCGCCGTCTCGGAAAGACCGGGCTTTGGGTCTCGACCGTGGCCCTGGGCGGCCACTGGAAACGCGTCAACGTCATGAACCAGGACTTCGACAAGAACCGCCACGAGGTCGTCAGCCGGTGCATGGAAGTGGGCATCAACTACATCGACGCCTGCTGGGACAACGAAGTCAAAGCCTACAGCAAAGCCCTGGCGGGCCGGCGCGACAAGATGTTCATGGCCCTCTCAAACGGCGCCAAGGAGCCGCGTTTCGAGCAGTATCGGACCGCCAATAAACTGCTGGCAAGCCTCGACGAGCTATTGCGAGACTCGAACCAGGAATACACCGACTTATGGCGCATCACGTGCTTCGAGCCGGGCGGCCGGCACACTTTCGACACGTCCTGCGAGATCGTCGAGGCCCTGGAGACGGCCAAGAAGCAGGGCAAGGCCCGGTTCATCGGCTTCTCGTCGCACGACCGCCGGTGGATCAAGTTTATGATCGAGTACTTCCCGCAGATCGACGTTGTGCTTTTTCCCTATACCGCCAAGAGCAAGGCCATGCCCACGGACAGCGTCTTCGATGCGCTCAAGAAATGCGACGTGGGTGCGTTCGGCATCAAGCCGTTTGCGAGCAACTCATTGTTCAAAGGCAGCAGCTCACCCGACGACCCGAACGCCGAGGAAGACGACCGCCGCGCCCGGCTGGCGATTCGCCATATCCTGTGCAACCCGCGCATCATCCCGATTCCGGGGCTTATCAGCATTCACCAGGTGGACAACGTCGCAAAAGCGGTCAAAGAGCGCCGCGAGCTTGACGCGGCCGAGGCAAAAGAGCTCCGGCAACTGATGGACCAGACCTGGGCGAACCTGCCCCCCGACTACCAGTGGCTCAAGAACTGGGAGTACGTGTAAAAAGCAGATAAACGCGGGGCGTCGCTGATGGCGCCGCACTGGTAGGGTGGGCAAATTCCGTCTTTGCCCACGCGGATTAGGCTGGCATGAAATAACCCGATTGAATCCGCGTGTGCAACAAGCATGCCCTGAGCGAAGTCGAACGGGTTGCACACCCTACCCTCTGAAAGCTGTGCAATGCCGTACAAGGGGTTTTTCGTGAGGCATTTTCGATATTGCATCTCGGCCATTCTGTTGGCCGGAGCGTCCATCGCTCTCGTCGCTTGCAGGCAGCAAGTAAGCCCCGAAGCCGAGCCTTTGCTTCTGCTGGAGGAGAATGGTGCACAGTCGCTTGACCCACCCGCCGGGCCGGTGGCCGACAACAGCCGCTGTCACGTCTGCCACGTCAACTACGAGGGCGAAGCCCTGACGCTCATCCATGCCCGTACCGACGTCGGCTGCGAAGCGTGTCACGGAGCTTCCGACGCTCACTGCTCCGACGAGGACAACATCACGCCGCCCGATACGATGTTTGCGGAGGACAAGATCAAAGCGTTCTGCATGGGCTGCCACACGAAAGAGAAGATCGACATCGCCGTCCACAATTCGGTCATGGCCGAGACCGACCCGAAGAATTCCCGTGGCTTGGCCACACGCGGCTTGGCCACAAGCTGCACCGCCTGTCACGGCGAGCATCGCCTCGCACATCGCACGCGAAGGTGGGACAAGGTGACACGCCAACTTATCAAAGACGACGGCGTCCGCATGACCGGCGAGATGCCACAACAGAAGTGACTAAAGTGAACTAAAGTGGACTAGAGTGTGCTAAAGTGAACTAAATGGCTTGGCCATCCTCCCGTGAGGGACGCCTTAGGCGGAAAATCGTAATTCATAAATCATAAATCGAAAATCCATTTTAGTACCCTAATCTGCCCCAGGTGGCCCTTTGCAGCCTTTGCAGGTCGTACAAGCCGTCCTCGGTCTGCGGCTGGTAGTCCTCCGGGAGATGTTCAGCGTACACGAACCCCGTGCCACGACTGGTACTGATGCGCTTGCGAGGCATCTCTATGGTCTCCCGGCCCTTCCATTTCCAGTACTCGGCGTGGCCGTCGGCCATCGAGAGGGTCACACCAGCGCGATGGTGCATCGGAGGGGGGCTCTCGGAACTCCACTTCGGGTAAAGATACTCGACGCGGAAATCATTGCTAAACCGCGTTGCATGGCCCTGATCGATAAAAACTGCACGCTGGCCCGAAGGGGGACTGAGGATATCCGTGAGTCTGGTCAGTTTCAACACGCTACTGCCTATGCGCTTGCCTGTGAACTGCAAATCTGGCCCGTGAAGAGGGTTGCCCCTGCTGTCCTCGACGTACGTTCCTTCCACGGGGCAGCCGTTTGCTGAAGAGACTGTGGCGTACGTGAGGAAATGGCCCCACAGGCCGCGGGGACAGCGATAGACATCGATATCCTGGATATAGGGCCACAGGGCGCCCTTGTCCGGAATCTCCACCAGCCGGGAACGGCGCTCAGTGAGAAAGGCCCCGGTCACCCAGCCTTCATGAAGTCCGCCTGGACGCCCAATGTAGGTTTCGCCTTTGACGAGCACACCATCGTATTCGGTCGCGTAGGCGGTCCACGCCAGGGTGAGCTGGCGCAGATTACTCAGGCAGACGGCCCGCTGGCCCATCTCCCGGGCGCTGCGCAGGACGGGAAACAGCAGCGCCAACAGAAGCGCAATGACCGCGATCACCACTAACAGCTCGATCAGCGTAAATCCTTTTGCCTTGCTCATGATATCCTGCCTGCTCTAATGAACACAGTTCAGCCACGAAGGCACAAAGGCACGAAAGAAACAAGGTCACATATACAACCACGAATGAACACAGTTTTGCCACCAAGACGCCAAGCATGCCCTCGGCGCGGCCGAAGGGGCACAAAGAAATCGAAAATCGCAAATCATAAATCGAACCGCCCTGTCTCCTGTATTCTGTATCCTGTATTCTCTCTTCAGTACTCCTTGAATCCCCTCATCCACTCCGGCCAATCCTCCGGCTGCACCCCGCCGGCTAGGGTCCACGGACTATGGTTGAGCATGCTGGCAGGGTAGACGTCATCCCAGCGGAGCGTCCAGAGCTCTTTGAGCCCGACCTTGCGCGCGGACCAATCGAAAAAGAGGCTGTTAATCCCGCCGTCGTGCCGGTTGATGCAAAAATACTTGATGTCGCCCCCGGTGATGTCGTCCTCAAACTCAGGAGGACGACTGAAGGGCCAGGGGCGCTCGTCCATGAATACGCAGTCGAGCAGAACCGGTATGGTGTTTCGCTGCCGACCTTTATTCCGACGGTCCTCGTCGGATACTGTCAGATTTCGGTTAAGGCCGTAGCTGCCGATAAAGTGGACTTTCGGGCCATTAGGCAGCTTATAGCGGTACTCCCAGGCGGCGGCCGTGCTGCCCAGGATCCTTTGTACAGGACCTGATGTGGGGAACAGACTGTCGGGCCTGATCCAGGAAGTGGTCGCCTCAGGGCACAAGAGCGCATCGTTGCTGTCCGAATAATAGCTGCGAAGCGCGTGAGGCCATACGTGGTCGCTTGCTCCCAGGGGAAAATGGTAGGGCAGTCGCCCGTTATAGTCGTTGGTGTACGCGTTGAAGGCGATTCCCCACTGGTGCAGGTTCACCTGGCAGAAGGTTGTCTTGGCCTGCCTTCTGGCCTTTTGCAGCGCCGGCAGCAGCACAATCACGGAAATGACCACTAACAGCTCGATGAGGGTAAAGGCTTTTTTGCCCCCATTGGGTGTCTTTGCCTTTGGCGAAGGAGGTCCTTTTTCCCGGCACATGACCGGCGCCTTTCCTTAAAGAAAGACTTCTTTGGCCGAATAGCGCTGCACAAGGGTGAGACACAACCCGCTAAACCGGTATCTATTTTGACCGCCCTTTATGGAAAAAGTCAAGAAAAAACCCGCCCCCAAACCCCAAAAAAGGCAAAAATACGTAGGACTACGTAGGCGGAGTTGAGAGTGCCTAAAGTTAAGAGTGCCTAAAGTTGGCGTGGGCTTTGCCTCACTTTAGCTCACTTTAGTCCCTTTAGCTCACTTTAGTCACTGCAGGAAGCGTTGCAGGATTAGGACTTCTTGCCCGTGCGGATCTTGCTTTCGGTGCTGGCGAGGAGGCGCTTGACGTTTTCGCGGTGCCGGATGATCACCATCAGCGGGATGGCAATGGCCGCAATCAGCAGGGGCCACAGCGCCGCGAAACTCCAGCCCGGCGCCAGCCATATCGCCGCGATCAAGACGAGGGGAAAAGTAATAGCGGCGGCAATGGACGCCAGCGAAACATACCGCCATATCAAAACCGCCGCGACCCATACCGCCATAGCGAACGCGGCACAAACCGTATAGTATGGCCAGACGCCTAGCGCCACGCCGAAGCTCGTGGCGACGCCCTTACCTCCTTTGAACTTGACGTACAGCGGGAAGACGTGTCCGAGGATAGCCGCACAGCCCACTGCGAGCCACAGCCAGAGCAGAAGGTGATGCTCGTCGAGAATCGAGAATCGAGAAACGAGTATCGAGGCTGCAAGCATCGGGACCAGGCCCTTGAGCACGTCGAGCGCAAAGCAAACGTAGGCCCATTTTCTGCCCAGCGCGCGGGAGACGTTGGTCGCGCCGATATTGCCCGAGCCGATGGAGCGCAGGTCCTTGCCGTGCGCCCTGGCGATGAGCAGTCCGAAGGGTATCGAGCCGAGCAAGTACGCCCCCGCGATGGCGAATGGAAAAATCCAGTAGGTCATGTCCTGCCCTTCCTCTGCAAGATGGATTCGTAGAGGTCCGTCAATTCTCGTGCGGCCCGGATGATGGAGATGTTGGCCTTGAGGTTGTCCTCGGCAATCGCCTGCGAGGCTCTCTCGATGTTGCCCGTGTCGGTAAAATAGCGAATCGCCTCGGCGAGCGCATCGACGTTCTGCGGCGTGTCGATCACTTTGCCATGCCGGTTATCGACGAACAGGTCCGCAGCGCCGTTGAACCTGGTGGTGATGACCGGCTTGCCCGCGGCCAGCGCTTCGAGAATGAACCGGCTGGCCGGATCATAGAAGGTCGGCAAAACGGCGACGTCGGCCAGTAACAAGGCGCTTTGAATGTGGCTGACCGAGCCTAAGAAAACGATCCTCTGCCCGGATGCGTGCAAATCGAGGCGTCTGGCGAGCCGGCGGTACTTGCGCGTGCTGTCGCGGCCGACCACCACCAGGCAGCATTTGCGTTCGGTCTGCGGGTGCGCCGCTACTGAGAGGGCCTCAATCAGCGGACCCAGCCCCTTGAGCCTGAAATTATTCGCCACGAACAGAAACAGGACCGGATCGTCCGCTTCTCGAAGGCGCGCTTCGGCGAGGATCTGGCTGCGCAGCCTGTCCGCCTGGTCCGTGCTGACGGGTCTGTCGGTTTTGACGCCGTTCGGTATCACCACGATGCGCCGGGCATCGGCGCCGTAGTGGCGTTGAAACTGCTCGGCCACGTACCGCGAAAGGGCGGCGATGACCGGCCCATCCGCGGCCCGCGACAACCTGCGCTCGGCGCGCAAAAGGGCCGTCCGGCGAAGATTCGTGAAGGCCGTCAATCGCTTGCATGACCGGACGAATCTGCTCCGGTGGCTGACGGCGTGGCGCAGGATCGACTCGGCGTACGTGCCCCCGCGCGGCTGATACACGTCGGCGAACTCGAATGGCAGGACGCTGTGGATGATGTCGTATTTGTTTTGTGAGAGATGTCCTTTCAGAGCGCGTGCAAATGTCGCATGGCCGATGCGCCCGCCCCGTTTGTCCCGGCAGAGAATGTGCACGTTCCTGGTGTTTGCCTGGCCCGATGCAGCAAGAATGTCCACGTCGCAGCCGAGCCCCGACAGGGCCGCCGCCAGCTCGAAAATGGAGCGTTCCGCGCCGCCCAGGGCGATGTTGGCCCGCTCCGCGATAATCGCGATTCTCTTTTTCATCGCAGAACTTCGATTCAGATATTCTCAACCTTCAAAAGGGACCTGCCTGCCGTGCTTTCTTTCTCGGCGCGCTATGCGTTCTGCTTTGCCGATTACTTCTCGAACCAGTACTTTGTCCCGGGCTGTAAGTTCGCGCCGCCCGGCATAGCCGACGTAGAAACGCAGCCTGTCTGTCCGCGAGAAATGCCGGCCCGGCGCCGAGTAATAAAGCTGCGCAAGGTCCTTGATCTGAAATCGCCTGGCCAGCAGGTGCGGCTTGAACGCACGCGCCAGGTCAATCAGAAAGAAGCCGTCCCCATCGCTGTAGAATATATGCGAAAAGTACAGGTCTCGGTGGCGGTATCCCGTCTCGTGAAATCTCTTTATGAAACGTGCCAGCCGCACGATAAAATCTCTCTTTCGCTGCCGATTCTCCGTCGTTGCCGGTCCGTTAGAGCAGTCGGGCAGTTTTCGCTCCAGGGCTTCGGCGTCCGCAATCTTCTGGGTGATGATGAAGCTTCTTTTCTCGAACAGTAAGCCCCATTGCTCGCCATAGCAGATTGGTTTGGGCGTCCCAATCCCGGTCGCCGACAGCTCGCTTGTCACCGCGTATTCCAGAGCGCCGCAGCTCTTCCTGGCGCGGGCTGCCAGCCAGTTGCGAAGCTGATGCGCCGCCGGCGGGAAGTTGTAACGCTTCAAGAACACCGTCGTCGGCTGCGACGGGCCCGGCGCATCGATTTCAAATCTCACGCGGCTGCGGAAGGCAGCGAGATTACTCTTGGCCAGATCCTTGGCCGCCTCGAAAGAGAACACCGCTTCCACCGACGTTAGCCCCAACCGGCCCAACGCAGCCCAGTACTCGGGATCGATGAAGAATGATTTCGTGATTTCTGTTAGTCCGCGTTCCGGCATACGTTGCCGCCTGTTATTCCACATCGCTCAGGAAGTAGTCCGAGAGGACCCCCATGAACCGGTTATACTTGACGGCGTAATGCGACAACCCCTGCTGGGAGAAACGCCGGGAATATTCCGCGTCCCGTTCGAGCAAGCCGGGCGAGGCCTCGTTCCACTGCCCTTCGTTCATCGCCAGTATCTCCTGCGTTTTTCCGGCGTAAAAACCGGCCACCGGCAGGTCCGAACAGGCATTGACGAACCACGGCATGATGCGACCGACTTTTTTCAGCAGCAGATCGTGCTCAGGGCCGAATTCCAGGCACGACTGGTCGGTGAAGTTCTTCAGATCGTTCATTTTGTCCAGGTTGATGTAGCCGCCGTCGAGGCTGATCTGATGGGCTTGCGTTCCCGGGAAGGGAAAGAAGTACGTCCAGCGAAACCGGCCCGGCTTGGCTTTGCCCATCATCTCGATGGTCGCAAACAGGTCCTCTCGCGTCTCGTGCGGAAAGCCGATGATCAGAAAGACGGAGCTGTGCATCCCGTTCTCGCCGACGATCCGGATTGCCTCGATGATTTGCTCGTTGCTCATGTGGCGATTGAGAATGGTGCCGCGTATTTTCGGGCTGCCTGACTCCACGCCAAACTTGACGATTTTGCAGCCGGCCCCCGCGAGCGATTCGGCGCACTGCCGGTCGAAAAAACCGACGTGTCCGTTGACCACGAAGGGAATGTTGCAGACCTTCTTGTAGGCGTCGCAAAATTCCTTCACGTAGGCCCGGTCAAAGGTAAACAAATCATCGTCGAAGATAAACGTGTTGATGTTGCGGTAGTTTCTTAGCAGGTATTCGATTTCCGCAATCATCCGCTCCACGCTGAACCGGCGCATGTAGTTGAGCCGTTTGAAACTGCATTGCAGGTCGTTCTTGTAAGCCTTGACCATCACGTGGTTGAAACAGTAGGTGCATGAAAAGGGACAGCCCCGCGAGGCCATCAGGCCCACCCAGCCTTTCTTGGCATCGATCATCCTCTGAAAATCCATGCTCTGGTAGTCTTTCAGGGGCAGCTTCGCCAGGTCCGGCAGCGGTCGCACGGGATTGATCTTCACCGAGCCGTTGTGAATGAACGCGAGATTTCGCACGTCTTCTACCGTCCGGCCCTGCTCCAGCCTCTGTACAAATTCCGCAAAAGCCTCCTCGCATTCGCCTCGGAAAACGTAATCGAACAGGCCGGTTTGCAGGATTTCACGGACACTCGCCAGGGTGTGAATCCCACCGATAACGAAGGGAATGGAATACACCTTGCGGGCCCAGGAGGCGAGCGCCTGGGTGTACGGCCACTGATTGGTCACTACCGAAAAGGCCAGTACATCGGGTTTCTCCGCGGCGATCCGGGCAAGGAATTGCTCCCGCGACGGGAGCGGCTCGATGTCTTCGCAAAGCTGCCAGAACCCCACTTGGTGCCCGGCTTCCTTGAGGACGGAGGCTATATGGGCGACTCCATAGTTGAAGCCCAATTGCGATTCCGCCGAGGGATAGATGAAAAATACTTTCATGACGTCTATGATTCTGGCTAAGCGTATTTACTGTTCAATAAGACCATCCATAGTTCTTCGGGCCTGCTCGCCGGTGCGGTCCCGTGCCTTTATATCGAGGATTCTCTGCGCTCGTTTCATGCCCACGGGGGCTGCGGCGGCGCGTTCTTCCATGATTCTCAGTACGACCGCGTCGGTGTCGATGTGCGAGGGGTCGGCGAGCGTGTTGACGTGCACGATCTTGCATGGCGTGTCTCCGCAGGCGCTCCACCGGCGGACGAAGTGCATATTGTTGCTGCCCGCAAAGACCGTCAGAGTGGGCACTTTCGCCGCAGCCGCGATATGCTGGCACGCGGAATCGTAGCCGATGAATTCGTCACACTGGGCAATGAGGGCCGCCACTTCGCCTATCGCGCAGTCCATGCCAACGATGCCGTGTGACATCCGGGGCTGGTCCGAATCCCGGAAGCTGGTGCTCGATGCGTGCAAACCTCTGTCTCGCATGGCGTCGAGCAGGGCGGCAGTGCGTGACAGCTCTTCTGCGCCGGCCCCTCTGTCCAAGAGCACGACGGTTCCGGGAGACGCCAGTATCGCCGCTAACAGCTTCTCTTCGAAATCATCGCTCAGTCTTTTTCGCGGATTTGTGCCGACCCCGAAGTTCACAGCCACGACCCGGCGGCATCCGGCGGCACGCAGAGCGCCCGTGACAGCCCGGGCCGCAAGGCGAACGGGAGCGGGCGGCCAAATCGCCGGATAGCAGAAGCCGGACATGCCGAAAACGTCGTTCATCCAGCGGTTCGCCAATTCGGCCATGCAGAGATTCTTCGAGGATAAGTCACACCTGCGGCTGTTGAAGAACAGATAATTGTCACTGTGGGTAAAAGGCAGGACTCCGAGCTGTGAGACACGGGAGTCGGGGTCTATCAGCAGGACGTCCCGCTCACTCTCCGGCGGCATTTCCCCGGCGAGAATGTCCAGCGCGGCGTGCCAGCTTGAGAATCGCTCGAAGAGCCCCCCGCAGCGGGCGTAGCCCAGCCGGCAAATGCGGATGCTCGGGTGGCCCCCAAAGATACCTTCCAGCTTGGCGTCGCCGATGACCACGATTTCGGCGTCCGGGAAGATCTTCATAAACCGTTGTATCATGACACTGAGAATGGCCACGTCGGCCCCGATAGTCACGCGTGACAGCACGATAACCTTGGCCGGAGACTTGCCGGCGTCGTAAACATACTTACGGCTGTGCACGAGGTTGGCTCGACGGCAAAGCTCATCGAAGGTGGGAATTCCAAAATCGCTCAGCCGCCCATCCAGCGGCGCTCCCTCGGGGAGTTTTCGGCAGTACGAAATCACCTGAGACATGACCCGGCTGTAGGTCTCCACGGGCATCTCTTCGTAATCGTCGCACAGCTCTTCCACGATGATTCCGAAGAGGGCCGAGGAAGCGATGTTGTTAAGTTCCGCATCACCGAATGATGTGGCCATCTCGCACAGCAGCTCAATGTACTCCGCCCTGTAGAGACCGTTCTGATAATACCGGTCAATGAAAGAATACGCGATCTGCCGCGCCAGTTGCGACAGCTCATCCGGCGACGAGGACGCGTCTTTCAAAGTGAGCCATTTTTCTCGATAAACAGACGGTTCCATTCCTTCGACCCTTCTCAAGACAAGATTAGCTGCATTCTTTCAGTAGTTTTGCCACCGCCGTAAAGACTTCTGCGGGCGTTATCAGGGTCATGCACTGGTGCTCCAACAGGCAGACTTTCTTGTGACAGGGCGAGCAATCCAGCTCTCTTCTGATCACGATGGTCTTGTCCAGATTGGAGGCGGTATAGCGCGGGTCGGTCGAGCCCATAATCACTACCGCCGGAACGTCGAAAGCCACGGCGTAGTGCCGGGGACCGGTGTCATTGGTGACCAGCAGGTTGCATCGCCGGACCAGGGGTTTCAACAGCTCAAGATCAATATGGTCGCCGCGCGTGTCGATGATTTTCGCGCGGCTTTGGCTCACAAGAGCCTGTGCGATGGCTTCTTCCCCGGGCCCGGAGAAAAGCAGGAGTTTTGCCTTTAGCTCGGCCTGGCACAACTCGGCCAGTTTAGCAAAATGCTCGGCCGGCCAGCACTTGGACGCGCCGAAACTTGCGCCCGGATTCAAGCCGATGACGAGGTCCTGCTCCTGAATGCCGTACTTGCGAATGAGCGATTGCCCACGTTCAAGCAGGTTCTCGTTGATAAAGAGCCTCGGCTTTGCACTCTGAGGAACTTCCATGCCCAGCCAGCGGCATATTTCCAGGTAGTACTGGGTCATGGGAACAGGGACAATCTCGTGATTGCTTCGAATGGGTTCGGGACCGCCGCTCAGGAATGCCCCTCTGAGGTTGTGGCGATAGCCATAGACTTTTTTCGCTCCGCCCAGCCGCATCGTCAAGGCCGACCGCAGAGAATTAGGCAACAGAACGGCCACGTCGGGCTTGTGCCGGCGCACCTGGCTAACCGTGTCCACGAAGCCGCCCCATGATTTGTTCTGACCATCGATGAAGTCGTCGAACCAGGGCCCGTCCCGGACGATGCCCTGGGCGTTCTTCTTCAAGAGGCCGACAATCTTCGTATCGGGAAGGTTCTCCCGAAAGCAATCGAGCAGGGGGGTGGCCATGACGATATCGCCTACCCAACTGGGGCAGTAGATTACGAGAGTATCAATATGTTTTGGAAGGCTGTTCGCCATCTGCCCCGGACCTATCTTTTGCCCTGCATGATGTAGAAGGTTAGCGCCATAAGCTGGAAAACGACGGCAAAGCCGAGCGCCATGAACACCGAGCTGTCCTGCCTCACGGGGCTCATCAGGAACCATACCGTCGCGAGCAGGCAGAACAGGACGACGATTTGCATCACCCCGGCGATCAACCGCATCACGGAGAACTCGCCGAACATCTCATCCCGCTGCATGCCCTTGAGCTGCGTCAGAATGTTGGTCAGCAGCTCTTCGGTTCTGCGGGCAACAGCTTGCGGCTCCGGCGGCTGCGCTTCGTGCTCCGGCTGCTCCGTTTCCGGCGGTCGGGTGACTCTTGTCCTGGATTTGGGCGGTTGTACTATCGGTTCGGATAACTCGGGTGTGACTTCCATGACGATTTGCTCCTCGGGCTCAACGGCAATAGGGGCGGCAGAAAGCTGCTGCGGCTCCGGTTCGGCGGGTGGGGCTTGCGGCTGCGGTTGGACGCTCTGCGCTTGCGGCTCTTGAAGCTCCGGCTCAGGCTGCGGCTCCTCGGCGCACACCGCCGGTTCTTGCGCTTCGGCGAGGTCTTCGCGAACCGGCGACGTCGCTGCCGCGTGGGCGGCCAGAACCGGCGGGGCCTGTACTTTGGCGGCAGCGGAGGTACGCAGATGTTTCTTGATAATGTTGACCGCCTCCTTGATGTTGACGGCCCGGTGGTCGGGAGCTACGCCTGCCCGAAACAAAGATGAGCCGCTCGGCTTATGATGGGAGGGTGTGTCGATCAATATCGTTCTGCACCCGGCCCGGCGGCCGGCTTCCACGTCCCGCAGGCTGTTGCCCAGGCACCACGACTGGCCCAGGTCGATGTCCATCTCGGCGGCGGCTTGCTGCAACATGCCGGGGTTGGGCTTTCGGCAGTCGCTTTCCTTGCGGTATTTCGGCACGACCCCGTCCGGGTGGTAGGGACAGTAATAAATCCCGTCGAGAAAGGCGTTCTTGCGGGACAGAAGCTGCCTGAGCCGGTCGTGAATCTCGCCCAGGACCTTCTCGGTGACAATCCCTCGCGCGACGGCCGATTGATTCGTGGCGACGACGAGCTTGTAGCCGAGGGCCTTCAGCTCGATCAGGGCTTCGGGGACGCCGTCCAGCAGCTTGACCTGCTCCGGGTTGTTGATGTAGCCCGGGTCCTCGATCAACGTCTCGTCACGATCCAGGAATATGGCTTTGTTGGACATAGCTCTCGAAACCCATTTCTCGTTCAGTTAAGAGTTTTGCAAAATTGAAGTTAGGCATATATTATTTCAGAAAATCGGTTTCACGATTTTCTGAAAATAATTGCGTTCTGTATCACAACCTCTTGTCGAGTCAGATATTCCGCATCGTGTTTTAGAAAGAAAAAATCGAAACACAAGATTTTTTCTTTCCAAAAGTATGCCTAACTTCAATTTTGCAAAAGTTCGTTTCAATCGCCTGCGAAACGGCGCTCTATAAGGTCGCAGATAATATGATAAGCAAGCTGATGAATTTCCTGGCTCCGCGCGGTCGATTCGCTCTCGGCGCAAAAACAAATCTCTGCAATCTGCTCCAGCTTGCTGTTCGACTTGCCTGTAAATGCAACGACACAAGCACCTTTCTTTTTGGCGGCTTCGGCGGCGGCTATCACGTTCGCCGAAGCACCGCTCGTTGAGAACGCCCACAGAATGTCTGCCCCGCGGACCAGCGCCTCGACCTGCCGGGCAAAGACCTTCTCGTAGGAATAATCGTTCGCAATGCACGTCACGACCGATGTATCGGTCGAAAGGGCTATGGCGGCAAGTGCCTTGCGCTCCCGGCGGAACCGGCCCACCAGCTCTCCGGCGACGTGCTGGGCGTCCGCCGCCGAGCCTCCATTGCCGCAGAGATAGATTGTGCCGTCCTGCTCCAGCACCCTGATAACAGCTTCCGCAATGGCGGCGATCGTTTCGATACCGCGCTGCTCGAATTCGGCGACCATGCGCTTGTGCATCTCGATTGCCTCGGTGACGTGTCTTTTTGTTTCGGCGTTCATCGGGCTTCTATTTCCAAGGACTTTACCTTTTCTATTGTCGCGCTCGAGCTCTTGCCCTGAACCAGCGGCGCCAGGGCGACCTTGCCGCCGTATGACTCGACGCACTCGCGCCCCACAACGCCTTTTTCCGCCCAGTCCTCGCCTTTGACCAGGACGTCGGGTCTGACTTCCTGGATCAGGCTCAGCGGAGTCGGCTCGTCGAAGATCGTGACATAATCGACTGCCTCCAGCGCCGCCAGCACGGCGGCCCGGTCGTGCTGATTGTTGATCGGCCTGTCGGGGCCTTTGATCGTTCTGACCGAGCTGTCGCTGTTGAGACCCACGACGACCACGTCGCCCTGCCGCCTGCAAAATTGCAGGTACTCGGCGTGCCCCCGGTGCAGGACGTCGAAGCAGCCGTTCGTAAAGACGATGGTTTCTTTCTGCTTGCGGTGCCGCCCAATCTCGTAAAGCAACGAATCAACCGAACGGATCTTGCCGCTTGCATCTCGATATTGTCTGCAGCAGTTTCTCATAGATAACAGCCTAAGTGCGAAAGAGCACGGGAACAAAAGCCAATCGTCAACCGCCTTGCGAGATTCTACCCGCCAATGTCTGTTCAATCAAGGACGTTAATCGGTCCTGCCCGGCCAGGAATTTTATCTCGACGGCCAGGTAGGCAAGCGGCACACCCTTGCCGCGTCGCGCCAATCCCGATACTTTGGTCCAGTCCTTCTGGGTCGTCAGGATGATATCGGCCCCGGACGCCTCGGCCTGCGCGCGGATGCCGGCCAAACAATGCTCCGTGTAATGATAATGGTCGTCATAGACCTTCGAGCCGGCCAGCTCGGCCCCGAGATTCCTGATCGAGCCCAGGAAAGCATCCGGATTGCCTATGCCGCAAAAGGCAAAGACCTTCCTGCCCTTCAACTGCTCAACGCTGATTTCTTCATTATCCGCCGACCTGGCACAAACCGGGCTGTGAATGGACCTGGCAACGGCGATGTTCAGGTTTGCCGCCAGAAGCTTTTCCTCCAGCGCATCCACTTGAGCCTTTGGCACCTGGTCGCACCGGGTGATCACGACGGCGTCGGCCCGCCTCAGCGAAGCGACGGGTTCTCGCAACAGGCCCGCTGGCAGCAGCTTGCCATAGCCGAACGGCTCGGTTGCATCGACCGCCACGATGTCAAGGTCCCGCGCCAGCCGGCGATGCTGGAATCCGTCGTCCATGATCAGGACCTTCGCCCCAAACTGACCGATGGCTTCGGCCGCCCCGGCGACGCGGTCAGGATTGACAATCACCTTCGCCTCGGGACAACTCTCAGCAAAAATCGCCACCTCATCACTGTAGTCTTGAGTCCGTCCACGGAAGGCCGGATCTTCGATCTTGGGTCTTGGGTCTTTTGCGGCCTTGTACCCCCGCGTGAGAATCGCGCACTTGAAATCGGCAATCTGAGATTTGAAATTTGAAATTAGTAGCTCGCACAGCCAGACGACCAGCGGCGTCTTGCCCGTCCCGCCGACTGTTATATTGCCGATGCTGATCACCGCCGCATCGACGCGATGCGCCTTGAGCCATCCACGAGAATACAGGACATTCCGCACCCCGACGGCCGCCGCATAGCCAACCGCCGCAATCCATAGCACACGCCGCAGCAACCCCGCCGCCAAGCTGGTGCTGCGACCCGAAATCAGTTTGCGATACGCTTGCTGATCCAACTAACGAACCCCAATTCGTATCTTGTCATCGGGTATCGAGCGTTACTTCATCTTCTTGATGATGGCATCGGCCATTTGGCTGGTGCCGACGGCGGTCGGGTCGTCCCGGTCCGCCTTCATGTCATAAGTGACGTTCTTGCCCTCGGCGATGACCGCGGCGGCGGCGTTTTCGAGCCTGCCGGCCTCAGCCGTCTTGCCGAGGTGCCGCAGCATCAGTACGCCGCTGAGGATCAGGGCGGTCGGATTGACCTTGTTCTGGCCTTTGTATTTTGGCGCGCTGCCGTGGGTGGCCTCGAAGATGGCTCCCTTTTCGCCGATGTTGGCGCCGGGGGCGACGCCCAGCCCACCGACCAGGCCCGCGCACAGATCGCTCAGGATATCGCCGTAAAGGTTGGGCAGCACCAGCACGTCGTACAGCTCCGGCTTCTGGATGAGCTGCATGCACATATTATCGACGATGCGGTCCTCGAATTCGATGTCGGGATATTTCTTGGCGACCTGCCGGCTAACCTCCAGCCACAGGCCATCGGTGAATTTCATAATGTTGGCCTTGTGAACGCTCGTAACCTTCTTGCGTCCCATTTTGCGGGCGTAATCGAACGCGAAGCTCACGATGCGCTGTGTGGCCGCGGCCGAGATGGCCTTGATAGTGATGCCGGACTTGCTTTTGACCTTCTTTTCGCTGTGCTGGTTGATCCAGCGTATCAGTTCGTCGGTGTCGTCTTTGCCGCTTTGAAACTCGACGCCGGCGTAGCAGTCTTCCGTATTTTCGCGCACAAGCACCAGGTCGATGTCGCTGTACCGGCTCCGCACGCCTTCGTAGCTCTTGCAGGGCCGCAGGCACACATACAAATCCAGCAACTGGCGAAGATGCACGTTGATGCTGCGAAAGCCGGTCCCGACGGGCGTGGTAATCGGCGCTTTGAGGGCGATGCCGGTTTTCTTAATTGACTCGACGGTCGCGTCCGGCAGGGGGGTCCCAAGACGCTCCATGACCTCGACACCCGCCTCAGCCGGGTACCACTTGATCCCGGCGCCGGTCGCGTCGATGCAGCGACGCGCCGCTTCAGCAATCTCCGGCCCGATACCGTCGCCGGTTATTAACGTTACATCGATCATTTCCAATTCTCCAGGGATACGCGAAAAAGCAAATTCTACTTACCCGCCGCAGTGCTGTCAACCGGCGGCTTTTCCAAATTGCCCGGACCGGGAGTCGTGTTATAATCATCTCGATACTCGATACCAGATACTCCGGCGCGAGCCGTCCCTTGCGGGAGATGCTCGTCCAGGATTGAACAAAGGAGCTGCAATGAGAAAGACACGCATTTATTCAGGTCGGATGGTGTTTTGGGTGGCTCTGATGGCCGTGGCGCTTCTGCCAGCAATGTCCCTGGCGGCTGAAGTTGGCGGCGCGGTGGACGTCGCGCCATTTGGGGAGATCAAGAAGTGGGATGCCGGCGGCAAAGACTATGGCGTATTCTGGGAAGACTCACGCGACATCTTCAAGGTTGTCGTCCGGTTCGCCGATTCCGCGCCCGCCCTCAAGCCCGGCGATATCGCGTTGCAGTACTGGCAGTCCACCTGGCCCCGGCAGCGGATTCCCCGCGACCAGCCCTCCGGCGCAGGCAGCTCTGGATGGCTCAATATCGGCGACTGGTACCAGGGCAAGTGGCTCAAGGCCGATGCGAATCTGCAGACTGCCGGGCCGGTATATACCTTCACGTTCAACCCGGTCAGCGCCGCGGAGTTTCCGGATTTGAAAGACTTCGATGCAACCTATCGCTCGACGATGAAGCTGCGCGTCGTCGGCGACGGGCCGCTTCCAAAAATCGAGGCACTCGAAGCCTATACGGATTCAACCTGGGACGAGCTGGCCTTTGAGGTCGAATGGGGCGATGCGTACAAGGATCAGCCACAACTTTCGGGGGGGCGGCTGGAGATATTCAACGGGCACGTCAGGCAACTCCAGCCCATCGGGCCTCAGAGCACGTTCAAGATCGGCCCCGAGCACAGTTGGACCTCGACGCTCAAGGGCAGGAACGATGGCATCCGCGCCGCCGTCCTGTACGCCAAGGCGAAGGGCTACAATTCATTCGACGAAACTATCGTGACGGTGCGGTGCGCCAGTGAGACGTTTTCATTCGCCGCCGCCGACCTGATCAAGTGGGGGCATATCTTCCTTCCTGACTTCGGCGTCATCGTTCGCAAAGTGCCGAGCACGCGGTCCGCGTCGTTCGGGCCTGCGCGCGCAGGCATCCCGAGTGGCAGCGAGGGACCCGGTACGACGTACGCCGCCGCTGCGCAAGCATGGCAGCGGAACCGCTCCGGGAACATTTACACGCGGGTGAGTGACGAAGCCGAGCAGACGTTCCCCCGCGCGTGGGGTGACATCCCGGCCAAGGAGCCCTTCTACATCCCGCTGGGCTTCGACGGCGGCCGGCAATACTTCGGCCTCGAACCCGACGGCAGCGCGTTCTGCCGGCGCAACTGGCTCCGGCGCATCCCAGGCAAAGACACCAAACGATGCCTCTATGACGGGGACACCATTCGGTATCAGTTCGGGCTGGCCGATGCCAAGCTCATCGAGCGAGGCATACTTGACGGCTGTCTGCCGATGGTGGTCGCGACGTGGCAGCGCGACGGGGTCCGCTATCGCCAGACGGCCTTTGCGGTCCCGCTCGACGGCGTGCCCGGCGGCGATCAGCGCATTCTTGCGGATGACACGCTCGTGCTCATGACGCGTCTGGATATCGAGCGGCTCGCCAATGAACCGGGGGACGCCAGGCTCGATCTGGAGGTAGTTACAAAAGGACCCGAGAAGCTTGCGGTCGATAGCGGTTTTGTGTTTGTCGAAGGAACGGAGCCTCGCCGCCTGCGGATGTTAGTGGCTTCAGCCAATCCTGCGGACCTGTATTCGCTCAGAGCACAGGGCAACAAAGTGACCTATACGGCCACGCTTACGGCGGACGCCCCGAGCCGCAGGCTTTACGTCGCTGTCCCCTACATCACCCTGACCGAGCCGCAGGAGTGGGCGAAGCTGCGAGAGCTACGATATGACGAGGCATTCGAGGCCGTCCGCTCCTATTGGCGGCAGCGCGTCGAGCAGGGGACACAGATCGTCACGCCCGAGCCGATGATCAACGACTTCTACAAGGCCGACGTCTCGCACCTGCTGCTCAACACCGACCGCGAAGTCGGGACCAGCGACCGATACGTCGCCAGGGTGGGGACGTTTTCTTACGGAGCATTCAGCAACGAATCGTGCATGATGGTCAGCGACCTCGACCGGCGAGGCTATCACCAGCGGGCCGAGCAGGCCCTCGAAACATGGCTGCATTATCAGGGCAGCGTAGCCCTGCCGGGCACGTATTCGACCCACGACGGTGTGTTCTACGGCGCGGGCGGCTACGAAGACGGCGGTTATAACCAGCACCACGGCTTTGTCCTGTGGTGCCTCGGCGAGCACTACTGGTACACGCGGGACGCCGAATGGCTCAAGCGAGCCACGCCGAAGATGGTCAAGGGCTGCGACTGGATTATCAGCGAGCGGAAACGCACCATTGCGGCCGCCGAGGGTTCGCGTATCGGCGCGATCGAACGAGGGCTGCTGCCTGCCGGCTCGCTTGAGGATATCCGGGACTGGCGATGCTGGCTATCGACCAACGTCTATTCGTGGTGGGGACTGGACAACGCCGGCAGGGCCCTTGCCGACGCGGGCCTGCCCGACGGCGGGCGCCTGATGAAGGAAGCCGCCGCGTACCGCGAGGACATCGTCGCCGCTTTCACCGAGGCGATGCGGCGGACGCCGGTAGTCAAGTTGCGGGACGGAAGCTGGATTCCGCACATCCCGCCGGAGGTGCATCGTCGCGGCCGGACCTTCGGCTGGATTACCGAGACGCTCGAAGGCCCCATCCATCTGGTCCGCACCGGGTTGATCGAGCCCTGGGACCGGATGGCCACCTGGATCATCAAGGACTTCGAGGATAATCTCTACATCTCCGAGCAGTACGGCTACAACATCACCGGTGCGGAATTTGATAAGTACTGGTTCAGCCGGGGCGGCATCTCCCAGCAGGCGAACTTGCTGTGCAATCCGATTCCGTACCTGCTGCGGGATGAGCCCAAGCACTTCTTGCGGGCGTACTTCAACGCCTTCGCCGCCAGCTATTTTCCTGATACGCGGATGATGACCGAGCACGCGCTGCCCAACATCGGCGACCATCGCGGCGACCACTACAAGTCTTCTGACGAGTCCAATTCGACCTATTGGCTGCGAATGATGTTCATCCAGGAACGTGGCGGCGAGCTGTGGCTCGGTGCGGCCATTCCGCGCTACTGGCTGGCCGACGGCAAGACCTGCGGCGTCGAGAACGCCCGAACCTACTTCGGCCCGATGTCGGTCAAGTACGAATCGAAGCTTTCGCAAGGCCGGATTGAAGTGACCCTCGATCCGCCTGGCCGAAATCCGCCCAAGAAGATCACCATCCGTTTCCGCCACCCCGAAGGCAAAAAAATGACCCGCTGCGAAGTCAACGGCCAGCCGTACAAAAACTTCGACCCCGAAAAAGAATGGATTATTCTGACCGAGTGCCCCAAGGAGCGAACGCGAATCGTCGCAAATTATGATTGACGTACGCGGCGGCGCTATAGACGCAGTATGAACAAGCACATAGAATACGGTGGCGATGGGTACAACAAGCATACATGTGACGTACCGTCCACTGAGGATCGGGTTTTTGCTTCGAGACGGAGATATTGAGAGCCTGGCGAAAGCCGCCACGATCAACTCGCTCTTATGGGGCGGCATATTCAATCCAGTTATTCCTGTGGGTGATGATCTTCAGCTTGTAAAAAAGCTCGTTGAAATATTCAGGATTGATACTCTCTTTAAGTTAGACGACACGATAGAACTTGACAGTATTTACTCCAAATACGCGCAAATACGCCATGCCCAAGAACTCGGTGGCCTGAACTTCCTTGATAGGGAGTGGCAAACTGCACGAAAGACGCCGCACTGTTTAGATCTTCTCAACATCATGGACGACATTTGGAATACCAGAGCACACGCATGGCCTCCTGAGAAGAAGGGAGACTATATCAAGGTTTCGTGGGATGCGGCGGATAGGGAAGCCAAGGTTTTTGCCATTCTTTTCGGTGCTTTCCCTCAACCGAGCAGCATTTTTGAAAATGATTTCACCAAGACTCTGCATGCTGAAGAAGTAAACATCTCTAATGACGCAGAGGTTCCAACTGCGCTTGCTATGAGGAGATCGCTTATCCAGTTGTCGTCATATAGGATGAAAAGAGGGTTCCACGAGAGACCCGGCCATGGTCTTTACTTGGGCAGGAGTGATAGCTTCGCAGATTTGCTTAGTTTCTGGAATCTTCGCGCAGCCGGAATTCCAATAATGTTTTGTAGCTATGACAACTACGCCAGGTGGGCGAGCTTTACGAAATGCTATTTCTCCCAGTTGGATAAACGCGTGGGGGTCAGCCAAGGCCAGCGCGTCGTTAGAAGCATTTACTATTATAGTCTTGATGAGGGGGAAGTCACCAATTTTCAGCAGTCACTCGGTCCCGAGACAAAACTCTCAAAGCATGCCCTCAAGAAATTATGCCACATACATCCGTCCGTGTACATACCTCCTATTGTAGCTTTCCTTCACGATAGCGCCACCCTTGCTAATGTGGAAAACTCTGGCAGAGGCTATAAGATTTCGCTTCCGCTGCCGCCAAAATGGTTTTTCGACGCCGAATCATCAGGCTTCGGCTGGGAACGTCTTACGGCCTTGTTCTCAGCAACTACTGAGTTCGAATACCCAATGCACACGATCCGCGTGCCCTATTTGAAGGATCTGACCGAGTGCTTTGGCAGAAGAACTATGCTGGACCCATTCGAAGTCGTCCTGCAGGAGAATAGTATCGGCCGAATGATCGCAGCGAGGGAGGACAGTGTCAGCCTGTATCCATTGTCTTACGATGACATGATAGCTGATATCCTTGCACGGCAGGGCATAACCTCAAAGTTCAGCCAGGCGGGTATTCTGGTCAAGCAGATTCTGGCTCAGTTAGGCGGTCTTGAGGATTGCAAAGTGCTCCAGATAAGGGGCGTGAGAAGGTTAATAAAGGACTATCGCGCGAACGAGTGTGTTGACAAAGCAATCGCTTTGAAGACTATCGGTGACGCCGGGAGCTTCAAGCGGTTTGAGAATCTCTACATAGAGGCCGGTGAACGGGCTACGCCCTTGGGTGCGTTCAATCTCTTATTGAAGAAAGGCCTATTCAGAGCGGGCCTCTCCCTCAAATGTACCAACTGCCGACTTGAGAACTGGTTGTCGTTGAGGCAAATAGACGATCACTGGATTTGTGAGTACTGTGGCGCTGAGCAAGGCATAAGTACGCTTCTAACCGAAAAAGAAACAGGACGTTGGAAGTTCAGGAAAAGCGGCTTATTGGCAAAGGACAACAATCAGGAAGGTGCCATCCCCGTTCTCCTAACCCTCTTACAGTGCAAGCGGGTTCTTGATCTTTCGGGCTTCGTTTTCTCCCCGTCGATGACATTGAGCACGCCCGAGATGAGTTGTGAGACCGATCTGTGTGTTCTTCAGTATCTGAGACACGAAGAAGCTTCTTGGCATGTTCAGAGTAAGCTCGAGGTTGGGATAGGAGAATGTAAAGATGAAGGAGGGAGAATCGACGAGGAAGATGTCCAGAAGCTAAAACACATTCATTCTTGTTTCGATGGGAAAGACATACGTTGTTACTTGATCTTTTCGAAAACGGCTGACAGCTTTGCTCCTGCGGAGATCGGACTGTTTAGAGGTCTAAGACAAGATGGGATACCCTTAATCCTGTTTACCAATAGAGAGCTAGAATCTTGGTACCCTTATGAGCATGTGCAAGGCCAAACCAAGCGTCTCTTACCCGCTCAAACGCTCCAGAAAATGTCTTGGATATCGAGTAGTCTTTATCTTTAGGAGCAATATTCTTCACCCTGTCTGTGCGCATTTATGTCAAAGCCAAGAGGTTGAGCTCTGGCTTAAGGCGAATGGGAAATGGGAGCTATGAGAACGCAACAGAAAAGGCTGAATTCTCTGGTGGTGATCCTTTCAATTCTCGTGATCACGGCCTGCACAGCCGGCGCCGAGGCGCCGATTGGTGATCCGGACCCGCCCAGCACGCTGCTGGCGCCTAATACGACAGAACTCAGCTTGTCGCTCCGCTCCAGCCTGCCGACGCAGTGCCGCTATGCCCTCGGCGCTGCGCTGGATTTGGGCCGGATGACACCTTTCGACTCAGGGGCAGGCGTCACTGTCCACCAGACCATCGTCAGAGGTATTCAAACGGACCCCAACCTTGTCAACGACCTGTACGTCCGCTGTGCGGCGGACCCGAACTACCTGCTGCATCTCAAGTACCGCTGCTTGTCGCAGGCCAACCCTTCCTTTCCACGCACCGGCAACCTGTGGGGATCGGGGAGCTTCGTTGGAAAAGGCCTGGCCTACTGCGCCCGCATCGACCTCTGGCTCGGCGCAAATTTCAACAAAGACCAGATTCGCCAGCTCCGCCGGCTCAATCCGCACATCCGAATCCTGACCTCCATAAATGCCGTCGAAAATAGAGGTCTTCCCGAAGAGTACTATCTTCACGACGCCGGCGGCAAGCGCGTCGAGGTCTGGCCCGGCAGCCATCGCCTCAACCTCACAAAACCCCACGTCGCCGAGCATCAGGCCAGGTACGCCTATCAGCGCATTCTCGATAGCGACCTTATGTTCGACGGCTGCTTCTTCGACAACGTCATGACCACTCAATCCTGGCAGACCCGCGACATCTATGGCAATCCCTTCGCCCCCGATGCCGACGAAGACGGCCTGCCCGATGACCGAGCCGCCTTCGACGCCGCATGGAAGGCAGGCGTTTTCCATGAGATCACTACGTTCCGCCGGCTTATGCCGCACGCGCTGGTCAGCGGCCACTCCATGAACATCCGCGAAGCCGGGATCGGTCCTCTATTCAACGGCGTCAGCATCGGGTTCCAGACCGCGGACGTGCTTGAAGCAAAACGCTCGTTCAGCGATTTGCTGGACCTGTACAACGCATGGCACACCGACGCGATGTCCCCGCACGTCACGATGATCGAATCCTCGCCGCCGGACCAGATCGCCTACGGCTACGATTACTCGCCCTGGAACAAGGTCCCGCCCTCGACGCTCGAATTCGCACGCACCTACTACCCCTACGTGCGCTTCGGCATGGCTTTGACCCTGATGAACGACGGCTACTTCGCCCACGAGTACGGCGACACCTGGCATGGAAACGACTGGTGGTACGACGAGCTCGATTTTGACCTCGGCTATCCGCTTGGGCCTGCGGAGTCTCTCGATGTCACCGGCGCGCCGCCGCAGAACATGATCGACAATCCCTCCTTCGAGCAACCCTTCGGCTCGAGTTGGAACTTTTGGGCCAATTCGGACACAGGCTGCGCCGCGTCGCTGGCCCGCGACCTGCGTGTCGCCGCCGATGGCTCCGCCTCCGCGCGAGTCACGATCTCGGCCACCTCGGGCACCGACTGGCACATTGAGCTGAACCAGCGTGACATCGCCCTGACCAGGGACGCCGCCTACGAGCTTACGTTCAGGGCAAAAGCAGACGCTCCCAGGCCCATCACGGTCTCATCGCAGAAGCAGGCCCCCGACTGGGAGAGCTATGGCCTGCACAAGACAATCGACATCGACACTATATGGAAGCAATACTCCGCTACGTTTATCGCCAACGCCGACACAAACCAGTCCCGCATTCAGTTTCAGGTCGGCGCCGTTCCCGGCACTGTCTGGGTGGATGATGTGAATCTTCACCTTGCCCCGCCCATCGTCCTGCAGCACCGCTTCACGAACGGGCTTGTCCTGCTCAACGCTTCCCGCGAGCATCAGACCATCCAGGTCGGCCCCGGCTACCGCCGGCTCACGAGCACGCAGGCGCCGAGGCACGAATACATCGTGGATGATGCCGACGAGGCGTTCTCGACCTCCGCCGGCTTCGAGCAGGTTGTTCGCGACAGCGGCGAGTGGCAGGCCGCCGGTCCCTTCTACCATGACTGGGGGCCTGCGTGCCACGAATCCAGCACCCCCGGCGCGACCGCCCGCTGGAATCTCCATATCCCGCAGACCGACATCTACACCATCGAAGCCTGGTATCCCGCCGACCCGAGAGCCGCTCGCTGGTCGCGCAGCGTCCTCTACGAAGTCGTCAGCGGCGGCAACGTCGTCATGGCTTCAACGACCCTCGACCAAACCGCAGGGGGCGACCAATGGCATCAGATCGCCGAGCTACGCCTCGCCCCCGAAGACGCCCCCTTTGTCCGAGTCACGTGTACTGAGCCGAAGCCCTGCATCGCCGATGCGCTGCATATAACTTCAGCGGCGCGTTATAACGACGGCACGCCCTCATCCACGGTGACTCTTCAGCCGATGGACGGCATTGTGCTCGAACGGGCCGGCGAGCAGTGATATGCTGATTCCGTGGCAGAGGTTCGGTGAAGCCGCAATCAGCGCGAGCGAGCCACAGCCTTTTTGCTTCTTCGCCTTTTCCAGACGATAAAGCCCGCAGGGATGATACCCAGGCCGGCCAGGCCCGCCTTGGCCTCTGGCGGAACAAGCCGAAGAATGTCAACGAGCGTTACTTCCGTGTAACCTTCGGGTGCGCTTGTCGCGAAGATGCTGGCATCGAGTTCTATATTATAGTCGCCGAAAGTATTGACTTCGTGCAGGTTCAGCTCGTGGAACATGGTCGTGAAGCTCTTGCCGATGGCCAGATCGCCTTCGACCCGGACCGGCAGTTGCTCTCTGACCCCGATCCAGACTTTGCCTTTGAAGCTCTGAATATCAAAAACAGCTTTGGGCAAAAGTTCTTTGAGAGGCTCGAAAGGCTCCGTGTCCCGGAATTCAAAGGCCTCAACCTCGACGCCGTCGATCTTATCTGGTCCCAGCTTTTTGCAGTCGCCCGCAAAAAGCAGATTAAGGATACCATTGGGAGTTGCAAAGTGCTCCATGACCTTCGCCAGGGCATCCGTGGAAGTGAACTTCAAGTACTTCTTATATGTCGGAAACAGAATAAGAGTCTGACCCTCCGGGATATTGAAGGTGATTCGATAGAACAATTTGCCCTCGGCGTATCCTTCCTCAACCAAGCCGTACCGAGTTGAATGATATTTCACGATGTCGAATTGGCACTTTATCCCGTCGAATTCGAATATCTCACCGGCCTCGCCCGGGCGCATAAAGGTCTTTTGGCCTCGTATAACCATTGTCTCGATGCCGGCGACTCTTTGCTGGACGTCTGCGAGGACGACGCCGCCGTTTCCCGGCGTTCCGAAAGGGCCGAACAAGACGAACGCCACTGCAAGTGCGACGACCGCCGCCGCTGAATATCTTGTTACTTTACTTTCCATGATAAACCTCCATACATAATGAATTTTAGTTTTTGCATTCGAGCCGGACTCCCTGTAGCCCTCCCGCAACAAGCGAGCTTCGTCTGAGTGCTTTTCGGCCCACTGTCCGAGATCGAACTTCGCGGGCTCGCGGCCAATATGCTGCGCCAGCAGGGGATCCAACCATTCATTATTCTTGTCATGCTTCATGGAATTCGCTACCTCCTGAAGCCTTTCCTCGCCAAGTACTCAGCGATTCTCTTCTTTGCCCTGCGCAGCCTGCCGTCAATCGTCTGCTCGCTGGCCCCTAAGACCTTAGCCATCTGCTCGTAGCTCATTTCGTTGTAGAACCTCAAGAAAACCACCTCTCGAAGATGGCCAGGCAGTTGTTGGAGGGCCTGGTCCAAAATCGCCGCTCGGTCATCGTCCTCGCGGCCGCACTCTTGAGCCGGGCAGTCCGCAACGGGTTCTCTCTGCCGCCAGCGTTCCCTGAGCATATCCTTAGCCACGTTCCGGCAGATCGCCGCGACCCAGGGGCCGAAACGCTCAGGCTTTTTCAGCTTCGCGAGCTGCCTGCACGCCTCCGCCAGCGTCTCCTGAGCGGCGTCCTCGGCAAGCTGGTGGTCCAGCAGAACCGAATCGGCCACCGCGACCAGCGATGGGTAGTACCGGCTGCACAGCTCGCCGAAGCTCTGCGGGTCCGCGCGCAAGGCCCGCCGAACGAGAATGTCATCCTCAGGGTCCGTCATTTGTCAAATATCACGTTTCACAGAGCTACTCTGTACTTCCGTAAATAAGTCTCGATTAGACGCCAAAATCGGCGCAAAATCTCCAAAAAAATCCACCACGAACCTGTAACCGCGGATAAACACAGATTAACGCGGTCGTTCCGAGCACGGCCTGCAGGGCCAAGTCGAGGAATCTGCTAAGAACAGGTCATTGCGAGGCCGGAGGCCGCGGCAATCTTCCCGGAGGATTATTCTTTTGACTTTTCGGTCGTCTGCAAATGCCTACGACATCCGATATATGAGGGACGAGTTGATAAGACTTTTCGGCGATACTCTCTTGCAATTTATCAAGCCGGGGTTAGACTAATACCCCATGGATAGGAAAACGGCAAAACCAAAGAAGGTCGAACACCCGGCGGGCAAACCATCCTCTCTTGTCGATACGCGGGTGATTTACTGCGGCGACAATCTCGATCAACTCAAGAAATTCCCCGACCAGTGCGTTGACCTGATTTATATCGACCCGCCGTTCAACTCGAACCGCAACTATGAGGTCTTCTGGGGCGAGACAAAGGAAAAACGTTCCTTCGAGGACCGCCACGCCTCGACGCAGGCTTACATCGACTTTATGAGGCCCCGCTGCGTGGATCTGCATCGCGTCTTGAAGAACACCGGCTCATTCTACTACCACTGCGACTGGCACGCCTCCCATTACGTAAAAATCATGCTCGATCAAATCTTCGGCGAGAACAACTTCCAGAGCGAGATCGTTTGGAAACGGACCCACGCCCATGGGTCAGCTAAGAGGTGGGCCCCTATTCACGACTCAATCTTCTTCTACACGGCGTCGAAGACCTTCACTTGGACTTACCCCACTGTTCCGCACGACCCGGAATATGTCCGAAAACATTTCAAGGTCGCAGATGAAAACGGCAGACTCTTCCAGCCGATCACTCTAACGGGATCGGGTATTCGTAATGGTGAGAGCGGGAAGCCGTGGCGGGGTGTTGATCCGACGAAGGTCGGGAGGCATTGGGGAATTCCCGGTGATGTTCTGGAACGATACGGTCTCAAGGGAGAGACGGTTCAGGAACGCCTGGACGCCCTGGATGCCGCCGGGTTGATCTACTGGCCCAAGGACGGTGATGGTACGCCACGCCTGAAATGGTATGCCGACGAACTTGGCGGTATGGCGATGGGGACGGTCTGGACTGACATAGACCCGATTGCGGCGAACGCGGCAGAACGCCTCGGATATCCAACGCAGAAGCCGTTGCCATTACTGGAACGCATCATTAAGGCCACCAGCAATCCCAACGATATTGTACTTGATGCTTTCTGTGGCTGTGGCACTGCGCTGGTTGCTGCTGAAAATCTCGGACGACAGTGGATTGGGATTGATATTTCACCCACCGCTTGTCGTGTCATGGCAAAGCGGTTGCGGGACGTGTGCGGCATGAAAGAAGATGAGAAGCTCTGGCGGATCGGGCGGGGTTTTGTCGTGCGTGACCTGCCGTGGAGTGAAAAGCAGCTTAGAGAAATCCCGCCGTTTGAATTTGAGAACTGGGCGGTTATCGCGCTGGGCGGGATTCCCAACAAGGCCCAGGTCGGCGATATGGGCATCGATGGAAGGATTTACCCCGTCTCGGCTACGCCGAAGAAAAAAGAAGGCGAGCTGGAGTTCATGGACGTTTGGTATCCCATCCAGGTCAAGCAGAAGGATAAAGTGGGCCGTCCCGATATTGACGCCTTCGAGGCGGCCATGAGCCGCGAAGACCGCAACAAGGGATTTTTCGTCTCATTCGATTATTCCCAGGACGCATTGTCCGAGATACAAGCGTTTTTCAAGAAGTCCGGCAAGAGCATCATCGCCCTGACGGTAAAGGATATCCTGGAAGAGCAAATCGCCCACAAACTGGCGTGAGGTGCGGCAACTGCCGCAGTACAAATCAACAAGGTTGAGTCATGGGTATGCAGAAGTTCCTTGAAGGGCGCATAAACTTGGTCAAAGACCTGCTTAGAAGCGATATGGACGTCACCTATGGGGACATAGTGTTGATCACATGTGCAGTCTTATCAGCATGTGCAGCACATCGCTGGCCGAAGCAGACCAAGAGCTCTGACCAGAAGAGGTTTACAAGACTGCTCGTAGAACACTCGCCGCCAGAGTTCCGAACGTCATGGGTCAGTATTCCCTCGCTTCTAAATGATGGTCTAATCAGCGAGCGTGAGACCCTCTGGGGAACACCAGGACATGAGTGCCTCATACTGTGTGATGACGAAATTGACCTTTGCATGGAAGATGCAATCGCGACCTTCCCCCAAATTCCGCGAGAGAAAGTTCAACAGTATTCCTATGCTTGCTTGATTTACGCATGGCTCAGATGCGCTTATTCCCACGAGTATTGTCCACACGTTAATATAACCGAGGTACAAGCCAGTCGAAAGGCGGCTCGCGTCAGCTACATCGGCAGACTTTCACACGGCAAGATAAAGAGGATGGTTGCCTTTCATCTCGACTATCTCGTCAGCCTTGCGGAGTACCACGTTTCTGTTCTGCCAGCAGACGCCCCCAAAACAGGATCGCGATAGGACAACAGGAGAAAGAGCGATGGAGTTGCGAGATGTTTATCACGGCTATCGGACGAATTGGGTCAATCATTGAGGCACCACCCGAGTCACTAGATCTACACGTCTTTCTGGATGCTGGGGGTAGGGCATCCGAGACGAGGCTGTGGGGCGGTCTCGCATGTATTGATGATCGAGAGCTTGCGTGGCTTGCACGCAGGCTCGACGATCTTAAGGCGCTCCTCCCTGACTGTGTTGAGGAATCCGGAGAACTTAAAGGAAAGCATGTGTCAGCACCGCTTGCGAAGGAACTTGGTCAATATCTGCGTGAGGAAGATCGTCGGAGTGTGTTTTGGGCGACTTGGTGCGCACAAATGGATGATCCAGTTCTCACCGATTTACGCACCGTGTTTTCCGGATTTCTGTTGAGTCAGAAGGCGGATTCATCTCGCCTTGATTGTGTCCAACTCGATGACCGGTTCCAAAGAATCGCCTCACGCTTCACAAACCTGAAAGCCGTTAATCAGCATAAGGTGATCTCCATCCTCCAGCACTTCAAATGGTTGGAGGACGAAGCCAGGCGCACTAATCTTGGCAATCAGCTTCGCTCCGTTCGAGTCATCGTCGACCGTGAAGACTTTCCCGACCCGGAGACGTGCGCTGTCTTGATGAAAGAGGCCGTCGCTGCGACCTTTCAAGCAGTTGGTATGTCGTATAAGTTGACGGGCAGGGCACTCAGAGAAAAAGCAACTGAGGGAGCCATAGTAGTTGATTTGGCCGGCGATTCGCATAAATGTAAGGGTTTGCAGTACGTTGATATCCTGTTGCAGGTCGTCCAGCGGCAATTGCCCGGTTTCGTAACTACTGTTGGCCGGGGGTAATCGGGGGACGGGGGTAATCGGGGGACGCCTTACTTATTGTTCCTTGATCTGTAATCGGGAGTAATCGGGGGACGCCTTACTTATTGTTCCTTGATCGAAATGGTGCGATTCATCGCACCCTACCGGCTACAAATCTGGGCCTTTTGTGCCTTCTGCGGCCAATACCATTTATGATTTACAATTTATGATTTGAAAGTGGTGGGGCGGAGCCACGCTACAAATCGGCGTTCATCTGCGTTCATCCGCGGTTTCAATTTCGTGTTGATTCGTGTGAATTCGTGGTTCCTGGTAATTTACTATTTATGATTGACTATTGATCATTTCTTCGCGGTCTTCGCGTTCTTCGTGGTGAGAAGTTTCACGAATTGGACCGATTCACAGCGGCAGGTCGCGGCGGGACCAGATCACACCGCCTAACACCGTCGAGCCGGCCAGCAGCAACATCAGCACGCCCATGTCACCCAAAGGCCATGCGGAGGCCTGAAACATCTCGGGTCCATGAACGTAATGGAAGATCGTCGTCGGCTCCAGAAACTTCATCCGGGGCCACCACTCGGCGACAATCGAGGTAAAATAATTCACCACCAGGTACGCGACCGTCACCGTCACGGCGGTTCCCCGCTGAAAACACGCCGCCGCCAGCAAAGCGACCCCGCCGACGGCGCTGGCCAGCAGGCCCCCGACCACCGCTATCTTGAAGAAGAAGTACAGCGGGACCGGCTGGCTGAACCGGTACAAATGCGTCGAAGCCACCGTCCCCAGGTACATCACCAGCACCAGTGCATACATCCCGATCACCGTGATCAGGCCCGCACATATATAAACATGCGTCTTTGTCACGTGCCGGCTCAAAATCAGCTCCATCGTTCCTCTTTGCACCTCGCCGGCCAGGAGTCCCGTCGGGACGCCCACGGCAAAGAGCATGTACAGCGTCAGGATCAGCGGATGCTGGTAACCAATCGCGATGAGCCCGGCGATATTGCCCGCCTGTAACACTGCCCCGCCCAAAAGCGTCTTAATAAACGACGGAAGAATGTCCAGAAACTGAAGGAAGACCTTGACACTCTCATTGTCCTGCACGATGCCGCCGATGGCGAGCTGAAACAGAAAAATGATCAGCGCGATAAAGCCCCAGAAAGGCAGGGTGCGGCTTATCCAGAACCGCAGCAAAGGCCAGGGAAACGCCGAGCACCCCGTCGATGTCGTTTCGGCGCGGGAGCGCAGGCGTCCCTTCGACGAGCTCAGGGCAGGCTCTGAGCGGCAGCGAAGGACCTCAGCCTTCATGGGCGTCCTCCCGGCGGTAGTATTGGATAAAGGCATCCTCCAACGACGTCTCAGGCGTGGCGATGCGATCTACCGGGAACCTCGCCAGCCACTTGATCGCTGCATCGGCGGCGCCGTGATAGGCGAGTTGGAGCGAGACGGCATCCTGTCCGACCACGCGCACCCCCGCCGGGACATCGACAGACGGGCAGGGGACTTCGGCCCCCTTGAGGAACCAGACGCGCAAATGCCTCTCGCCCTTATGGACGATCTCGGAGATCGGAGCCAGCTCGATGAGCCGGCCCTCGCGGAGTATCGCGGCCCGGCCACACACTGCGGCTACTTCGCTCAGGTCGTGCGAGGACAGCAGCACCGTGGCGCCGGCCTCCGCCGCCTCGCGAATCAAATCGAGCACCACCTGCCGCACGAGCGGGTCCAACCCGATGGTCGGCTCATCCAGAATGAGCACGTCGGGCTGATGCCCGAATGCATAGATGACGCCGACTTTCTGCCGGTTGCCCTTGGACAAAGCGCCGACCCGCCGGTCCAGGGCCAGATCGAGCCGCTCAGCCAGCTCCTCCTGCCGTTTGTCCGCTTCGCTGCCGTTGCCCAGCCTGGCCAGAAGTTTCAGTGACTTGCGGGCCGAGCGCCCGGGCCAGATGCGAAACTCACCGGGCAGATAGCCGACCTTCTGGTGCTGCGTCCCGCGGCCCGGCTCAACCCGCTCGCCCAGCAGCCGGCACTGGCCGCCGGTGGCGCGCAATAGGCCCATCAGGCAGCGGATGGTCGTGGTCTTGCCCGAGCCGTTCGGCCCTAAGTAGCCGAAAATCTCGCCCCGCTCGATGCTGAAGGACAAATCCTCCACCCCTCGGGCCGAACCGTACCATTTCGTGAGTGTCTCGACCTCAATTGCTTTCATAAATCCCCGGCTCACCTGCCCCCGGCACGCATTGTCCCTTCCTGTGGGCGGCCTGTCCAGCATAAAACGCCGAGCACGTGCCGAGAACGCTCCCTTGGGGATGCGCTCACAGGCATCCTGAGCTTGCCGAAGGATGAACGCGGATTCTTGAAATGTGTCACCACGAAGAACGCGAGGAGCCCGAAGAATTGGTCAATTCACGGCTTAGCCGTGCCCAATAGTAAATAATCAATAGAAAATAGTAAATTGGAAGTACCCGACCCCGTTAATTTCTGCTCATCGACTTAGAAACTTAACGTAGATTAAGATGTACAACATAAGAAGGCTGGCGGCGAATCCTGCTATTGCCCAGAGCTTAGGGTTGTCTCTCCAAAGGCCGACACAACCGATAAGCAGGGCCAGAGGCGCCCCAGCCACAAAAAGGATTCCTGCAAGGAACCCGCCGGGAGTACCTCAGCCAAAACCTGCGATGCCCATCCATCCCGGCAGAATAAGGAACCAGGGTGACAGGGCTATCCAAAAACTGATTCTTCCCATTATATCTGATTTCATCCTAATTTAGTCCTTCACCACGAAGCACATTTGTAGCCACGAATGAACACGAATTTACGCGAATGACCGCTGTCATTGCGAGCCGACCGAAGGTCGACGCGGCAATCTTCCCGCACCCAAATGAAACCGCAGATTAACGCTGATGGACGCGGATTTAGACTCACCACGAAGACACAAAGGAACGCGAAGATTTTTTCGACACGGATTTCACAGATTAACACGGTTTGGGTTTACCACGAAGCGCACGAAGGCCACGAAGATCTTTTGCCACGAATTAGAGACGTAGGATGGGCAACTTGTTGCCCATGCGGTCTTCACCACGAAGCACATTTGTAGCCACGAATGTCGAAGATCCGGCGTGCCTTCGACGGAAACACGAATTTACGCGAATGTGGATTCTTGATTCTTGATGCTCGATGCTTGTCATTCTCCCCAAGACACCTTATGGTGCTGTGGACGCAGGCACAATAGCAAATAGTCGATAGAAAATAGTAAATACGAAAGGCTTTCCTCTTCAAAACCTGTCATTGCATCGAAAAATGTTCTGTATGCCTCTTAGCTTCCCTTGGGTCGTGATCCGTCAAATAATGGGCTGTCCTCCCTCGGAAGACTTGCAGATATTTGCCACGTGGCAAACTTGTTACTCTTCTTGCTTCTTATCATTCGGGCCCAGACTTCGAGGGATGCCCCCTCGTAAAATGCTTTTGTATATACGTTTCTTGCCTCTTTGAGAGCGGGATCGATAATTTCTGAAAATTCGTGTCCCATTTGATGCATTCCGGTAGGGTTGTCAAAACTGATGAGAGCATTGCCTGTTTCGGCATTGATTCGAACGAATTTCACTGAGCATCTTTCAAAACCCTTCCTGGCCTCACTGGAAGCGACATGATAACCGCTCCTGAGTGCCCTCTTATCCTGTGAGGTCAACTCTATTCTGGAGGCTCCTGAACTGCTAGTGATTGTCAGCCGTTCAGCAGAGCGGTCTATTGGCTCGACCAAATCATTGAGCGAGTCATCAATTGAATCCATCACCTTGACAATCTCTATCGTTTCAGTGATCTTAATGTTGTGAGACTGGGCAAGCACTTTCAGAGCTTCAATTGCCTCCTCCCTGGACAGGAAGGCTTTCTTGTTTTCGATATGCTTCTTCACCAAAGAGCTTCGCCACTTCCAGAGGCTCTTTGCGACGTCATAGCTCACCATGAGAGCAACGGGAATTATTATGTCGGAGACGACATCAAATGAGTTACGCTCGAACGAGCGAATCTTTATTTGAGGGCGCAGTTCGTAGTCTAAAGGTCGAGTAGATAATTCTTCATTGAAGAAGATGGAAATACTGAGTTCGCAGAAATCGTTCCACCCATTCAACGCCTTGGCCAAGTCAGCAGCGTAGGCAATCCCTTTATCAGCCTCAAGGCCAGTGAATGAGATTCTTACCTCTTCTTCAATCGAACTAGGCTGCATTCTTGTCATTCACAGGTCTCGCACTAAGCGCCAATCGACGTAGCCCCATCATAAACATCTGCGCCGCGCGTGCAGAATTCATATTGAAGTATTAGGAAGTATTAGGGACGGAAGTATTAGGCACAGCCACCTATTATGCTCAAAACTGATCGGCGACTGTCACCAATAACAACCCACTATCATTGGACGACTCTGCGTCCGGTAGTTATTTCCCCTTCTTCCCGCCACGTTGCGTGTCACCGTGTCCAGGGAGCGGGATATTTTCCTTTTGCGTCGTCGCCGGCCGCCTGTCGGCTTCTTCCAGCGGAATGAAGTGCCCAGTGCGTGAGTCACGCGCGCCTCGTCGTGCTTGGCGTTCTTTGGCCATCCGATTGCTCCTTTCTGTTCAATGCAATCCTTACCCGACATTTCCCATTTGACGTTGCCCGGCTACATCGCCGAGCCGTCTGCCGTCATCATACCAGTTGCGTAGGGTCTGCTACTTGTTGCACACGCGGTTCTATTCGCCCCAAAATTCCTCGGTCATTCACAGCAGCCACTGCCTCTTCAAAACGTATCTTTGCATCGAAGGATGTGTCACGGCCCTTCCCGATAATTTATAATTCAAGATGTGACCCCATTCTCGCTCTTCTGTGTAGACCCAAGCAATTTCATTTTCGTTTCGAGGTGGCGTATCTCCTGAAAAGTTGTTCTTAAGCTGGCATAGTCTGGTTTGTCTTTCTTGTTCTTTTCATCTCCAGCTTTTTCTTCAGGTATGACAAAGTCAACCTCACCGCCAGATTCAATAAAACTAACCAGGTCTTTGACAGCTTTATCAAGAGCGTTCTTTTTATCTCCTTGCCCCTCACTCTTTAACTTTAGCTTCTTACTTATTGTGCCAGATATTCTGTCAATACCTGCTGTCTTTTCTTTTTCAGCCTCTTTCTCTATTTCGTCCGCTAATTTCTTGTTCTGTAATTCCAGATTGCGTATCTCTTCAGCTTTCTTACGTATATCTAATACTTTTTCTGCGACCTTCAGGGCGGCTAGTATAATCAGACTCGTTGTTGTAGCAATACTTGGTATTGTCGCAAGTTCAATTACGATAGATCCGTTCGTGGCACCAACGACTCTGATGTCTTCTGGAGCTTCGTCGTGCGCCATAGCAATTCCTCGACCAATTTCATGCCAGATATTCCCCCAACTCTTGAAATCAGTTATATTTGATATTGATGCATGTCCCTTAAAACTGACCCGGATTAAGACTTCATTTTCAATCTCGTATTCTTCTTCGAATAGACACTCTTCCAATCCTGCTTTTATCTGATCGGATTTACGTATTCCATTCTGCAAATCATGTAGGATGTGTTGTAATTTGTTTGCTGAAGTAGCTACGTCTATTACGTTCTTATACAAAATATCTTCTATCAGGTGAATGCCTTCCTCACCCACTGCTTGTGCTATCCCAAGTTTGTGTAGAAGAAGTATTTGGTCTTTAGTTAGTTTATGGAGAGGAACGTGCCTTAATGATTGAATTAGGGCATCCTTCTCTTGCTCAAAAGGCTTCTTCGGCTGATTTTGCTGAGCATGCTGATTTAGGATAGCGTGCAAAGCTTGGTATTTTTGGAGTATTTGCGTTTTAGTAATTTCAGTTGTCACCCAATGAGTGAGTTCAAATAATTCAGATACATTCATTCTTCTTTTCCTTATTAGCAAGTTCTGAGCACACCTTACCCCATTCTAAAAGGCTGATGAGAATTAAAGGTGCCCGGTTCTTTACTTCATTCAACACCCGCAGACCATTGACTATTTTCAATTGACGATTGACTATTTGATGGGGCAAGCCGCCACCCTACAATTCTGTCCTCCCCGCCCCAGCGGGCAAGCGTTGTCTGTCCTCTGTTATCCACACGCTCTGTGCCTTTTGAACCTCTTTGTGGCAAAATTTCTGACAGGATTACACGATAAGAAGTGATTCTCTCTGTGCCCTCTGTGGTCTCTGTGGCAAAACAAAGCCGTCTCGCACGTCCAATGGATCGCCCGTGCATAGTTTGCATAATGCTCCCGCAGTCCCTTTTTTCTCCTTCGAGAGACAACAATAGCGGCAAACCTTCAAAAAGGCAAGGGTTTTCATCTATGATTTATGATTTACAATTTATCCGCCGTAGGCGGGTGGACCACTGCTCTGCGGGGTTTGCGGTTTCAGTTGGATACGGGACAGGAAGACCTGTCAGATCCCTCGACATGGCTCGGGACGGCTTCGCCGGATTGCCGCGGCCGTGCCGGCCTCGCAATGACCTTCTCCTGCCTCCGGCGTTCCCTCTCGCCCCTGCGGCCTCGTCCCACGCTGCCGTTTACTATTTATGATTTATGATCCATTCGACTCCGCTCAGGACAAGTTTTCGATTTGCGATTTGTTACTCGGTCTGCTCTGTGTGCTCTGTGGCAAGTCTGGATTCGTGTTCATCGGTGTTAATTCGTGGTTGCTAATTGTAAAAAGAGCCCCTTGCTTTTGGCAAGGGGCTCGGAGAACATTGTGTTCGGTCGGGGCCGGCCTGTGGTTAAGCATGGGCCGGTTGGCGATGTATATGAATCTCCCATCGCCTGGCGATCCACGGCCATGAGAGCAGCTCATACAACGCCGCGATGCCCACAAGCCCGCAGAACAGCCGCATCAGCACGGCCATCCGATCGAACAACGAGCTCAACACCTCATACCCGACGAACCCCACCAGACCCCACCCCAACGCCCCGAGGATCAACAGGACGTACGCGATCACGTCGATCGCTCTGCACGTTCCCTCCCTCGGTCTCCATGTTTTCCACCTTGAGACATCCATTGTCACGTCCTTTCCAAAGCTTTAGTCATACACACTCACTTATTCTGCTGATTATTCATACGCCGGGCTTTCGCTAAGGTTCGCGTCCGCGGGCAATTTTCCGGCTGCATCCGCCGCAGAGCGATACCCGTGCTGCGTCGGGGCCTGTTGGAAAAATTCGTTACTTTCCCCGCCTTTGGTGCCTTTAGTGGGTAGAGAGAAAGTTAAGAAGTCAACGGAATCAAGAAAGGAGTAATGACCATGAAACGGCTCATATCTATTATCGCACTGGGGATACTAACAATGTCGCTGGCCGGCTGTGTCGTGGTCGATGGACACTACCACCACTGGCACGGACCCCGGGCCGTCATCGTCACGCGGCCTATGCCCATCCCGCCGCCGCCGCCGCACTATCCCTACAGCCCTCCTCACAGAGACTGGCACCACCATCGCGGATACTAAGGCTTGGGCTTGGGCGCGCGAATAGTGAATCTGTCGCGGCCAATGCCGGCAGGCTCTTCTGTATTCTGTCTCCTGTGTCCTGTGTCCTGTGTCCTGTGTCCTGTGTCCTGTTGTCCTACATTCCCAGCGCATCGAGCTGGCTGAGCGTCCGCTGATACACGGCGGCGACGAGGTACATGCACAGGACCGTGACGACTATGACCAGAAGCGTGATGAAGACTTTGGTGAGCGGCTTGTAGCGGGGATTCAGCCACACCACCGGCAGGGCGAGCGGCCCGAGACACAGCAGGGCGATGACCACGCTGCCGGTCGCAAAGTACCACTTTTTCGAGAGGGGCGGTGCGGATGGGGTCCGGCGGGAGCCGTCCAGAAACTCGCCGCAGTACCGGCACTTGATCGCCTCGGCTTGAATCTGCTCGGCGCAATAGGGACATTTCTTCATCCCGGCCTGCCCCTGCGGCATTCCTTGCTCCTGCATTGTCTGCTCCGTGCAATCGTATGTGACTGTTTCCGTCGCCATGCTAACAGTTATCGGCTCTTTCGCAAGGGCGCTTAATCAAAAAGGCAGAACACAGAATACAGGACACAGGATACAGAACACAGGAGACAGAGGCCCGCTCGGCAGCGAACCACGGGCCTTCCTGCCAAGAAACGTCGATGCCGAAAGATTCGCTTGCTTTCCGCCCCTGCCAGGCTACACTTATGCTTTGCGGGATGTGCAGCCCGCGGAGATGTATTTGAAGAAATAACGAGATGGCGGAAAAACGATTAATTTTTGACATCGTAGCGCAGTGCAGATCCGGCCGCGCAGCGCGACGGACGGATTTAGGCGGATTCTCAATGGAAACTTGTGCAGTCTCCGGAATCCATGCCACAAGGGAGACGCTGGCGACGGTTCAATACGAGAAATGAAAAATGCAGATTAGGAATATTCGAAGGCTTCATGTTTTCATATCTTGTCCAAGTGACGTCGAGGTCGAGAAAAAACTAGTCGAAGAAGTATGCGATCAGTTGACTGAAATCCTCGAGCCTTTACAAGGCGTAGAACTGAAACCAATCCGTTGGCCTGATGATATTATTCCAATGGTCACTGGCGAAGATGCCCAAGCATCGATTAACGAACAGATAGGACGATACAACTATGACATTCACATTGGTATTATGTGGAAGCGTTTTGGGGATGAAAAAGCCAATCGAATGGCTCCAACAAGAGAAGAGTTTGAGGTCGCCTTCAATAGTTATAAACAGAACAAAAAACCAATTATCCTGTTTTATTTCAAGTGCGACAAGGTTTTCCCTCGCAATGTACACGAAGCATCGCAACTTTTGGATGTCCTGAGATTCAAGGAAGAACTTCGAAGTCGGGGCGCGATTACCATGGATTTTGAGGGTGAGGAATGGTTCAGAAAAAAGATACGACATGATCTCTTTGAAACCATTCAAACCTTCTACCTTAGTACGGCCGGAGAAACAGAGGTTTCAAAGATAAGATATTGTGCTCCTGAATTCTACCTTCCGAGAAGAGTGTGTCCGAGAAAGGATTTTGCTTCAGGTCGGCTTCTCTACTGCATGGATAAATACGCCAAGGACACGCTGGATATTATATCGGATTGTAAGCGGGTCACTCTTGTCGGTGATGCGGGCACAGGAAAGACAACTGAACTAAAAAGAATTGCTGCTTATTTTTCAAAAGTTGAAAGTCCATTCTATCCCTTTTTGGTTTCGCTTAATAAGTATGTCGACCAGAGTCTCTCAGAATTGTTGCCTGCAGGTTGGCAAGACATCATAGAAAGCAAAATTGCGGTTATACTCGATTGCGGTTATACTTGATGGTTTAGATGAAATAGAGAGCAAGAACAAGAGAGACGCCATCAGACAAATTGAGCTATTTGCCGAACAACACCCGGAAATACATATTGTTGTGTCATGTAGGACAAATTTCTACGAGTCTGAAACAGAACAATTATCCGGAACGTTAAGCGGTTTTTCTTCCTATGTGCTCCTTGAATTGGGCGAAAAGGAAATCGAAGGTTATGTTAAAGGATCGATAGATCAGAGGTCAGATAGTTTCTATAAGGACATTTTTAATAAGCGATTACACGATCTTTTGAAAATACCTTTCTATTTGGTTCGTTTAGTTGAGTTGTTCAGCAAGAGCCATGCACTGCCGAGCCATAAAGGCGAGATATTCGAACAGCTATTGGCAAATCGGATCGAACAAGACGTTGAACACTATAGAACAACTATACCTTTGAGACAGAAGCAAGCAAGCATTCTTCAAACACTTCAGACGCTTGCCTTGGGAATGGAAATCCTCGGCAGAAACTACATCTCAAATGATGAATACTTTCAAATTGTAGAGGAGGAACATTCGCGAGATCTAATAGAACATTGTACGGTTTGGAAGAAGGATGATTCAGAGGAACTAAAGTGGCAATTTGAGCATAACAACTTCCAGGAGTATCTTGCTGCGAGATTTCTTTCAAACAAACATCTTTCAGTTTTGAAGCAGCTCATGTTTTTTGAGCCCGACCACAGGAAGCTAATCCCTTCCTGGTCAAACACTCTTTCTTTTCTCATTAGCATCCGAGATGATCAGGATTTGATTCAGTGGGTCATTGATAACGAACATGAGGTCGCTGTCAGGTTCGAGACAGACAGGATTGGAACCAACACTCGAATTGACATCTTCAAAAGAATTTTCAATCATTACAAGGAAAAGCGGATTTGGATAAATCCTGATAAGTTCAGATATGATGAGTTGGCCAGGTTTGGCCAGTCAGATGAGATTGTTGAATTCTTGCTGAGCGAAGGCGAAAAAGTAGAACATTATACGACTGCGAACAATGTCATTGAGTTGTTAAGTCATCTGGAAATTCCCCAAAATCAGAGAGACCATGCTAGTCGGCTTTTGGTCGGTTGTGCTCTTGGAAAGAATTTTGGCGATCAAGTGCAATGTCGGGCGCTAATGGCCTTAGCAGATCTAAAAATGAACTCCCATGATGTTGTTGCCAAAATTGCTGAAACACTGCAAACATCAGATAGCGAATGGACAAGATACGGCCTCTACTATTTCCTGCACAACAGTGACTACCTTGATGACAATATTGATATCTTCTTAAACGGCCTGCAATACGTCGGATTAGATTCGTCATCCACAAGAAGCCGACTTTTCGATGAACATTGGCATCTACGGATAGGACTCGAGAAGGCTAAATCTCCGGATTCATTAATCAAAGTCCTAAAATATTTTGCAGAACATCCTCAGGAGCTAAGCGATACGATTTTTGAGAAGAGTATGTCGGTTATTGCTGAGAATGCCGCCAAAGCATATTCCAAGGAACCCTCTCTCTTTGATGCAGCCATGAGTTTACTTGAGGCCCTGGTTGATAGCCATTCCGATGAACAAGCACGTCAATTTACTGTTTTCTTCGACAAAACAACAACGCGACTCCAGGTATTTCGACAGTACCTCTCACAGGAAGAGGATTCCATAGAACATTGGGCTATTCTCGCACTGTTGGCAGACAAAGTTTGTATAGAGTTCTTTGTTGACCAATACAAAGAGGACAAGTTAAAAGATAACGATGTGTTGACGTTTCGTAATTGTCTTGCGTGGCAGAACTCTGATCTGTATTCACCTTTCAACGATCTAATTAACAAGAAGACGGGGAACAAGTTCATCCTTCCCCCACAGCGCGATTATCAGAAGGAAAGAAAAGATCGTACCCAACGTGATATCAACTTGCTTTTTGACAAACAGGCTTTCTTGAATGAAATTATACCCATCCTGAATGAGATTTCGGTGTCATGCTGTGATGACCTGGAAGTTCTCGGTCAGTAGGCTGCGGAGAGCCGTCCCATGCTCGTCGATGCCTTGAAAGAACCCCTCACACGCGGCCTTGAACTGAGCAAAGTGCTCGTAGTATCGGTTGTACAGAACCTGTTTGCGGAAGTACTTCCACAGCCGCTCAATCAGATTCAGGTTGGGACAGTAAGCCGGCAGGAAAATCAGCGTGATTT
>Ga0214473_10000390_pt1 | contig 61475 bp, 47 predicted proteins | sample RVTome_7_FD_203509 | JGI IMG/M metagenome (GOLD analysis project Ga0214473, IMG submission 203509) | Soil microbial communities from uranium-contaminated site in the Upper Colorado River Basin, Wyoming, United States - RVT98D197 | ecosystem: Environmental > Terrestrial > Soil > Contaminated >... | reverse complement strand
CCTGAGCTCCGTGAAGCCGGCCACCCGGACCGTCGGCGCCTTTGGCGGGAAGAGCGTCAAGCGCGCTCCGCCGTAGAACAGGACGGCGACGAGGACGGCCGAGAACGCCGCGGCCCCGTGCCTGATGCGACGCCATTCTGGCCCTGTCTCCCAAACCCAGTTTATGACGGCCCCGAACCAGGTGATGAGGAATGTCAGACCTCCGATCCCGGCGATCGAGAGGGCCTGTTGCAGAGGGAGGAAACCCGGCTGGCTGAAGGCCAGTGAGCCCCAGTCGCCGAGGGCCAAAGCATTGGCGTATTCGGAGACCACGGCCGCCGCGGGAAAGACGAGTGTCGCGGCGAAACCGCGGACCTTCGGGGCGATGAGCCTGTCCACCGCGTAGGGCAGGAACCAGAGGAGGCCGTAGTAGGCGGCCAGCCCGTAGAAAAGCGGCCCGAGCGCCGGAGGGATGATGCCGTAGAGCATGACCCCCGCGGCGACCGGGAAGAACAACGCTCCGGCGGCGAGCGAAGGGACGAATCTCGTTCGCCGGAAAAAGCGAAGCAGGAATACGGGCGCCAGCCAGGCGGCGACGGGGACGACGAAGCGGCCGTTGGAAAAGAAACGTTTCTCGCCCTAACCGCAGAGCCTAATGGCTACTTCGGTGAGATGACTAGAGTAGTAACGGAATGGCCAAGTGCTCCGGTAGCCCTGTCTTGGGCGTTGATATGGAGATAATAGCTGCCGGGCGCGATATCCCCAGCATCGAGTTCCAGGGTCAGGATTTCAAGCGGTCCCTTTTGGACCTTATCCATGCGAGTAATGGTGATGGCTGACCGCTCTCCGGAGGTAGAGTTTACAAGATTCGCTGAAAGCCTCAGGTCCAGCTGTCTGCCGCCGGGGGCTGCACATGGTATGACAACCTGAATGCTCGGCGCGGTCGCGGACAATTCCGCAAGGGTGGGTGTGAACAGCGAGCTGTCGAAGGGGTATATTTCAGCCCAGGGGAATGCCTCCCTGGCTTTCTTGGCGCTGGCGTAAACGAACGAGCCGCCGATCCCGGCCTCGAGGATCAGGGGTGTCCCAAGCTGCAGACCGGTGATCTGAGGCTTGCCAATCGTCGCCTTGGCCGAAGCGACCGCGCTCAAGCCCGTGTCCATATCCCGGATGACGAGCCGGCAGGAGTAATCACCTGGCTTGAGAGTCGAGCCGGCCGTAAACGACATATCACGGCCCCGGAGGGACGTCGGATCGACCTCCTCCCTCACCACGTCGCTGACCTCGCCCTTCTCGTCAAGGAAGATTGCCACGAACTCCACGCGCTTTCCGGCGAACTTGGCCGTAACTTCCCCGGGGATCTTGGCAAGGACGGCGAGACGCGAGATCCCTTCAGCAGCCGAAGTCAGGGCCTTCATTGGTACTGTGATGGGCATCCGCGAGAAGGCCCTCTCGTTGAGGGCCAGGTCAAAAAGGTGGAGTTGCTTCTCGAGGTCCGAATACTCGCTGAAGGGCTTGGGATTGAAGTATCCGGCCTGGGCCCGGACTCCGCAGCCTTTGCGCTTGACCTCGACCTTGACCTCATGGTATTTGCCGTCCCAGCGCTCGTTAACGGGGAAGCCGAGGACATAGAATGTACCGGTCATGGCCTGGACCTGGTCGAAGTTCTTCTCATAACGGTCGATATTCGAAAAATACTCGCCGCCGGTCGTCTTAGCGAGCCGGTCGAGCGTTTCAAAACCGGTGATCCGGTTGCTCTTGTAAATGCTGTTGGCATCGAACGCACTCGTCGGGGAAAAGGCGGTTCTTTTTCCCGATTCAAGGGTTTGGATTTCCCGCTGAAACAAAGACGTCTTCATGGCCGATTCTCGAGTATCGAAGACAAAGAACACGCAGCTGGAAGCCCCGAATTCCTTATTCATCTCTTCCGCCTGCGAACGGAGGACGGGGTCGCCCGTCTCGAAGAGTACTCCCTGCCCAGGCTTGAGGTTCCCATCCATAGGGGTTCCTGCCTGGTTCCCGTAGAGCAGAGACGCCGGGATGCCGCTCGAGAATAGTATAAACTGCTTCTGCCCCGGGACGATGCGAAGCGCTTTCGCAAAGGTCGTCATCCCCAGGAGGAACCTCTGTACGATTTGTTTTGACTCCCAACGCTTGATGTTTGTTTCACGGACTTCTTGATTTCCATCATTCGCACCTCCTGAATTATCGTAACCCCTAAGGCCTTCTGTAGCTTGCTGCCAGTACTGTTCCTCGACTTCGTCCGCCCGGCCAACCACATCCTTCTGCCCTATCGTCTCGAGAGCTTGCCGGACCTTCGAATGATCGGTCGTCAGGTATTCGTGGACGACCAAGCCCTTGATCATCGAATAGGAGAGAAGGGCGACCTCGTCGCCCAGCGCCACATCCGTGCCCAGGAAGTGGAGGGCCGCCTTCCTGGCTTTCGTGATCCCTCTGGGATTGTTATAGGCGAAATCGAAGAATAAGAAGAATCTTCGGCTTGTATCCAGGACGGCCGAGGGAGCTATCTCAAGATTCTTCGTGGGAGGCAGACCGGGTGCGTCTGCCCCAAGGTCGGTAGGCGTGGCCTGCAGGATGCGTCTCTCGAAATCCGTTATTGTTACGGGCTTGCCGTTGTCTGTCACGACGAAATCGTTTACAGCCAGGTCCGGCACTGGGTTGCCCTTCTTGTCAGTGACGTAGACATGGATGAGTTTGAGGACGACGGATACTTCATATTGAAGGGACTTCGTAGCGGCCTGCTTTTGTGCTTGGCCAATCCCTTGGGGAAAGGCGCTTAGAGCCAAGAGGACGATCAGAGCCAGAAGGATGGATCTTCTTGCCATATCAGCCTCCCACACAATATTAGCACAAATCGTGCCAATAAGACCCCCTGAAGATAAGGCCAAATCTTAACCGAAACCGCCCTTGTTCGAGGACATGCCTGTAAAAATGAGGACATTATGATGTCTGGACATCCAATGCAACAACATTTCAATAGCCAGACGAACGCTGCAGGTACAGAAGGAACGGATTTTGTAATTACATTCATCGGGTTATTAAAATGGTGCCTTTGGCCCTCCAAGCGCTAACAAACCATAAATATTCCTGTTACGTAAACTTTAAAAGTGGACTGTCTTAAAGCTTAAGAGTGGACTAGGTTCAGGCTGTCTGACCTGATTTTCTGATTCCCAGGAAGCGGTCTTCATACCAGAAGCGGATCTCGGCCATCCCGTGGCCTACGTCGGGTACGATCCGGAGTTGAACCCTATTGCGAGCCGAGACCCCTTCCAACTTATACTCGAGATTGTTGAACGAGATCTTTCGATACTGGTCGACGACCCGCTCCGCCTTGAGTGAGAGGATGTCTTTGGTCGAGCGGAACGGCGGCGGAACCTCGAAGTCCCGGAACAGGGTCCGCTTCTCTCGCAGCGCTCTTCGGAACCTCATGATCGGGACCTCGCCGGTCGTGGTATGGACCTGACGGTAGTTGTAGCGGTGTTTTTCGGCTTGGAGGACATCTCGGGCCTAGCTGATCGTCGTGACGCTTTCCCAGGCGCAGGTCCGGACGATTCTGTCCTGGAGCCAGCCATAGGGGCGCTCGATCTTCCCTTTGGCCTGAGGAGAGAGCGCATAGCGAGGATCGATCCCGCATTCCCCAGGACCGTCTTCCACTGCGGGTCGATGTCGTCGGTGACCAGGTAATGCTTCCTCCAGATCGAGTCGCGGCCCTGGACGAAGCGGAAGATGGAGTGGCAGTCGGTGTAATAGGCATAAGGGACGCCGTAGTGCAGAACCACGTCTTCCAGGGCGGAGATATGGTCCCAGCTCGTCTCTCGCTCCACGAAGTCGGCGTACAACAGCAGCCGGCTATGGTCATCAAGGCTGGTGATCAGGTGCCACTTGACCCCGGCATCGGGGGCCCATTTATGCTCGGAGGAATCGTGCTGAACGAGCTCGCCCACGTAATTGGTCAGGACCTCCCGGTCGTGGGCCTTCCGCTTGGGCTTGGAGAGGTAAAAGTCATGTTCCTTGGCCCTCTTGATGATCGTCGGCACGGACACCTTCTGCCGATACACCTCCCGGAGCCGGTCCCGAACATAGCTGTAGTTATAGCTTCGCAGGGGAACGTCAGGGTTCCCGATCAGCTGTTTCTCGAATCGCAGTTCCCGGAGGATGTTCTTTTCGATCCTCCCAGTCCACTTTTCAACTTTAAATCCGCTAAAAACAGTCCACTTTCAGTCCTTAAATGACAAAACTAAAAATATTCCTTGACAATGGATTGGGCCTTATGTTCTTCTAACAAAAGGGGGGGTTAATGTGGAAAAAAGAACGTTCTCATTTCTTGCAATAGGTATTTGGGTGCTTTGTATTGCTTCTCTTTTGGGTATATATTTATTTAAGGGGAAAAGGCCACTTCCTGCGGAGTTTATAATGCAGGGCACTGCAATTTTTCAGAGTTTGAATGATGAGGAAAAAACAAATGTCGCACGCTATGATACCGCAATACTCAGGCTTAATGACGAGAGTTTTCATTTGATCGGGCATGGCTATGAGGTTGAAGAAAACGACCTCCTTTCAGAAAACAAGATAGCTATAAAGAAGATTGAGGTCCGAATTGCTGATCCGATTCTATTAGAGAGAAGATCAATGGTTAGCGAGGCTGTTCGGACTCTCAATAATGCCGAGAAAAAATGCCTCCAGGATCATTTTGCTTCCATCGTGTATAGAAACGGAAATTACTATCTATGTTTAGATCCAAAGAAATATGCTGAGTACGTTATAAAGTATGGGGAAGAATGCAAAGAATGCGAAGAATCGGCAAAAGCTAAATTAAAAATGAAGGAGGCCCTATGAAGACCAAGACGGCTGCTTTTTTGCTGGCTCTTTTGTTAGCAGTTGGGGTATTAGTGATCTATCATGAAGCATCGGCTGACATCGTCGTAGCCTGTAGTACGTGCCAAATGTGTTGCGATTATTATGGAGGAACCCTCGCGTACCAAGATTGCTGGTGGTGGCAGGGATCACTATACTGCAATTTCTCATGTACGAATTTTCTCCGCGGTGGCGGCGGTGGTGGCACATGTGATTGGTATGATCCCGTTTATGGGATGTGTCAAGAGCCATACTAACAGGTCGGTCTTGGGTGGAATCTGCTGAGAGCCCATAGCCACTTTTGTTGGCTTCCACCATCAGATAGCTACCCACTCAGATCCCTGGGACGCCGTGGCGGCGATGAGCACGCGTCATTGGAATAGACGCCCTGGACAGGCACTTATTCAAGGCCATGCCCATGGCGAAGCCGACCAGGTTGACGACCGTATGGCCCTTGTGCTTCCAAAGGCTTCGCCAGGCGGTCTTGAGGTAGCTTCGGAACATGATCGGCCTCTCTTTCCCGGGGCCCGCCCGGGCCATTCGGAGGATGCGGACTCGTACACGCTATCGTCTTAATAGACTCCCCCGGGCCGGAAAAGGTTGACGCCGCGCGGACGGAAAGATCAAGTTCGGCCGGCGCCGGTGAGCGGTCTATCCCGCCGGCGGCCGGCCAAGACAAGGATCGGCAGGCCCGCCGCGCAGAGCCAGGCGAGCCAATCCCCGCAAGCCGCATACAGCGTGCGCGCCCCGCGGACGGGCACATCGGCCATGAACGACCGATCTTCGGTCCGGAAGTGGTCCATGGCGGCGAGCACCCGGCCTTGATAGTCGACGGCGACGGACAGGCCTTCGGGTGCCTGCCGGACGAGCGAGAAGCCGTTCTCCACGGCGCGGGCCACGGCCATTTCCGTATGGAGCGGATCGAGGGCGCGCCAATCCCAGGACGGATCGAGCATGATGTCGACGCCTTTGCGGCCCGCCTGGCGGATGAGCGCCGGAAAGTCGAAATCGTAGCAGATGGCGGCCGCGATCCGGCCGTGGGGCGTGTCCACGATGGGGATGCGCCCGTCGCCCGGCCGGTCGGTCGATCCGGGGACCGGATGGGCCTTGACGTACTCCCATAGGAGCCGGCCATCGGGGTCGATGAGGGCGGAAGCGTTGAGCCCCCGGTCCGCGGGGGGTTCCGGTCCCTTGACGTAGAAGGCCACCAAGAGATAGAGCCGCGCGGCCCGGGCCTCCTCCCGCGCCCAGGCGAGCAGGGCGTCCTTCCTGTCCGGCGTAACGTCGACCGCCGCCTCGGGCCAAAGGACGATCTTGGCCCCGGCCGCGGCGCAGGCCCTCGTGCGTTCGAACATCCTGTCCCAGAATGCGCCCTCCGGGTCGCCGCCCCTGAGCTCCGTGAAGCCGGCCACCCGGACCGTCGGCGCCTTTGGCGGGAAGAGCGTCAAGCGCGCTCCGCCGTAGAACAGGACGGCGACGAGGACGGCCGAGAACGCCGCGGCCCCGTGCCTGATGTGACGCCATTCGGGCCCTGTCTCCCAAACCCAGTTTATGACGGCCCCGAACCAGGTGATGAGGAACGTCAGACCTCCGATCCCGGTGATCGAGAGGACCTGCTGCAGAGGGAGGAAACCCGGCTGGCTGAAGGCCAGTGAGCCCCAGTCACCGAGGGCCAAAGCGTTCGCGTATTCGGAGACCACGGCCGCCGCGGGAAAGACGAGGGTCGCGGCAAAACCGCGGACCCTAGGGGCGATGAGCCTGTCCGCCGCGTAGGGCAGGAACCAGAGAAGGCCGTAGTAAGCGGCCAGCCCGTAGAAAAGCGGCCCGAGCGCCGGAGGGATGATGCCGTAGAGCATGACCCCCGCGGCAACCGGGAAGAGCAACGCTCCGGTGGCGAGCGAAGGGACGGGCCTCGTTCGCCGGAAGAAGCGCAGGAGGAACACGGGCGCCAGCCAGGCGGCGACGGGGACGACGAAGCGGCCGTTGGAGAAGAAGAAGAAAGCCAGGCCTGCGGCCAGGAGGGGCAGCGTTTTTTTCATGGTCAGGACCTCCGCGATATGGGCATCGAGCCCAATATAGGCTTGCGAAGAGCGGAAATCGTCCTGATCGCGGGGATCAGGACATCTTCAGTGAGAGAGGGCCGTGGATTCAGACGGCCGATGCGGGGGGCCGGAGGCTTCTCCGGTAGGCCGAAGGGGTTTGGCCGGTCAAGTCGAGGAAGACCCGATTGAACGCCGACTTTGAGGCGAATCCGCAATCGAGGGCGATGGCCAGGATCTTGACTTTGTCGAACGCGGGGTCGGCCAGCTTCCGCTTCGCCTCCTCGATGCGGCGGGCGTTGATGAATTCATAGAACGTATTTCTCAGCGATCCGTTCAGGAGAGCCGTCACTTGATAGGCCGGGAGTCCCGAGGCCTTGGCCAGGTCATGCAGCGTGAGAGCCGGATCGAGATGGAGCCCCCGCTCGTCGACGACGCGGATCAGCCGGTCCAGGCTCTCGGCGGCGCTTGGTGACGGAGCGCCCGCGGTCCCGGCCGCCCTCGCCCCGGGCTCGGTCGGCGTGCTGAAGATCCCGGGTTGACGGAGGCCAAACCACCCCCAGAGATAGACGATCAGGGCGACGGAGATATAGAGGACGGCATTGGAGGGCCTGACGAAATCAAGGCCGAAGGCCGTTCCGGCCAGGAAGACGATGATGAGACCGCAGAGGAACGCGAAGGCCGCGGCCAGGGCCCGGATCCAGGTCAGGCGGACGCTTTCGACATCCGACAGCTCCGCGGGCGACTCCTTGGCGTGACGGCGGAGAAGGCCGCGGATGAGGAGGAGGTAGGCGGCTGTCTGAATGAGCCAAACAAGGTCCGGAAGATAGGCGACGAACCAGGCATCCGCGGCCCCGGCGGGGGACCGGTGACCCAGGATCAAGACGGCGCGCCAGCCGGCCCAGATGAGCGCGGGCGCGAAATGGGCCAGGTCGCCGCGTTTCCGGGCCGAACCGGGCGCGAGGAGGGCCCGGCAATAGAGATAGAGCAAGGGCGAGAAGGTGAGGATGAGAGGAAGGCTCCAGTCCCAAGCGACCGGGGCCGGCTGAAGCCGTATAAAGGCGACGTGGCCGAGCCGGATGGCCGAAAGGACCATGAGGACGGCCAGGATCCGGTTGGCCGGCGACCGCCGGGGCTTCCTCCACAACAAGGCCGCGAAGAGCAGCAGGCCTTGTAAGGCGCCCATGAACATCAGGGCCGTGGCCCAAGGGAAAGCCGGGCTCATCGGCCCTCCGGCTTGGCGCCCTTGAAGCGAGAGATGTCCCGCTTGGTCAGGTTGATGAGCTTGGTGACCTTGATGCCGCGCGGACAGACGCGGGTGCACTCGAACCTGTTCTCGCATGGCCAGACGCCGTCCGGATGGTCGAGCGCGGCCAGCCTGTCCCCGAGCCCCCGGTCGCGGCTGTCCTCGAGGAACCGGCTGGCCTGGACGATGGCCGCGGGGCCGATGAAGCGGGGGTTGACCTCCCGGACGACCGGGCAGGCCGAATAGCAGGCCGCGCAGAGAATGCAGTTCGTCGCGTCGTCGAACGCGCCGCGCTCTTCCGGGGTCTGCGGACGCTCCCGCCCTTCGGGCCCGGCGTCCGGGGCGATGAGGTAGGGTTTCGCCGCCCTGTAGCGCTCGAAGAACGGCTCCTCGGCGACGATGAGGTCCCGGACGGTCTCGAGGTTCCTCAACGGCGCGACTGTCACGGCCGGACCGCCGTCGGCCGCGACGTCCTTGACCAGCGTTTTGCAGGCGAGGCGCTCCCGGCCGTTGATGAGCATGGCATCGGAGCCGCAGACCCCATGACCGCAGCTCTTCCTGAAGGCCAGAGTCGGGTCGATCCGGCGCTGGATATCGACCAGCACGTCGAGGAGCCGGTCGTCCGGTCCCGCCTCGGTCTCGAATCTCTGAACGCGGGCGCCGCCGGCGCTCTCCGGCTGAAAGCGGAGGATCTCGAGGACGATTTTCATCTAAGTACGCCCTCGGCGCGGGAGCCCAGCGGGTCACGTCGACCGGGCGATAAGCGAGCGAAACGCCGCCGCCGTCGAGGCGGGCCATCGTGTGACGGAGCCAGTTCGCGTCGTCCCGCCCGGGATGGTCCTCGCGCGAATGGGAGCCTCGGCTCTCGGTGCGGCCGAGGGCCGAGGCGGCGGTCATATAGGCCAGGTCGAGGAGGTTCCCGAGCTCGAGGATGTCGAGCCGTTCGAAGTTGAAGGACCGGGCGGAGTCGCCGGGCCTCAGGCCCTGGCATTCACGGCGGAGCTCCTTCAATTCCTCCACAGCCTCGGCGAGGACGCGCCCGCTGCGGTAGATCCCCACTTTTCCCGTCATGAGCGCTTCCATGCGCCGCCGGATGTCATGGGCCATCGGGCCGGGCGCGGCCGGCCCCGGTTCCCAGCGCTCCCGCCACATCCGGGCGAGCTCCAGGCCGGGCGATCCCCGCCACGCTCCTTCCGAGCCCGCGGCGAACTCGGCTATGTGATCGCCGGCCCGCCGGCCGAACACGGCCAGATCCACGAGGCTGTTGGTGCCGAGCCGGTTGGCGCCGTGGACGGAAACGCAGGCGCATTCCCCCGCGGCGTAGAGGCCTTGATAGGGTTCGCCGGAGGTCGAGGACGAGACCCGGCCGCGATCGTCCGTCGGGATGCCGCCCATGGCGTAGTGGGCGGTCGGGAGAACGGGGATGGGCATCTCCGCCGGGTCGATGCCGAGGTATGTCCGGCAGAACCCGGTGACGTCGGGGAGCTTGGCCTCGAGTGTCGCTTTCCCCAACGCGGTGGCGTCGAGGACGACGTAGTCCCCGGCGGACCCGTCGCCGTGGAACCCTCGGCCTTCCCGGATCTCCGTGACGATGGCCCTCGAGACGATGTCGCGCGGGGCCAGGTCGAGAAGCTTGGGCGAGTAGCGCTCCATGAAGCGCTCGCCGGCCCTGTTCCGCAGGACGCCGCCCTCGCCGCGGACCGCCTCGGTGATGAGAATGCCGAGGCCGCGAAGCCCGGTGGGGTGGAACTGGAAGAACTCCATGTCTTCGAGGGGGACGCCGCGGCGGGCGAGGACCGCCAGCCCGTCGCCGGTGCTGGCGTAGGCGTTGGACGTGACCCGATACATGCGGCCGAATCCGCCCGTGGCCATGAGGACCGCCTTGGCCCGGAAAAGGTGGATCTCCCCCGAGGCCAAGTCGACGGCGACGACGCCGGAGGAGGTCCGGCCGTCGAGGACGACGTCGAGCACATGGAACTCGTCGAAAAAGGCGACCTCGTTCTTGATGCATTGTTGGTAGAGCGTCTGGAGGATCATGTGGCCGGTCCGGTCGCCGGCATAGCACGAACGGCGGACCGCCGCCTCGCCGAAGTTCCTCGTGTGGCCGCCGAAGCGCCGCTGGTCGATCCGGCCGTCCGGCGTGCGGTTGAAGGGCAGGCCGCGATGCTCGAGGTCGATGACGGCCTGGACCGCCTCTTCGGCCAGGATGAGCGCCGCGCCCTGGTCGACGAGATAGTCGCCGCCCTTGACCGTGTCGAAGGCGTGCCACTCGGGCCGGTCCTCTTCGACATTGCCCAAGGCGGCGCCGATCCCGCCCTGGGCCGCTCCCGTGTGGGAGCGGAGGGGATGGACTTTCGACAGGACGGCCGTCCGGACGCGATGGCTCGCCCGCAGGGCGGCGTAAAGGCCGGCCCCTCCGGCGCCGACGATCACGGCGTCATGCTCGTGGAGCACGAACTGGCTCGAGCCGCCCATGTCAGCCGCCGGTTCGGGAAGAGCCTGCCGCTCGGCCACGCCTCTTCGTCCCCGGGCGCCGGCGCGATCCCGGGATGCCCGGCCGGGTCATGGCTAGGGGATCGAGGACGCGGTCCAAAGCCGCCTCGTCGAGAAGCCCCCGCGACTTGACGACGTCGACGACGGACTTCCCCGTTCGCAGCGATTCCCCGGCCACCTCGGCCGCCGCGGCATAGCCGATGATCGGGGAGAGGGCCGTGGCCAGGCCCGGGCTGGCCTCGGCGAACGCGCGGCAGCGCTCCACGTTCGCGGCGATCCCATCGATCGCGCGGTCCGCCGTCTCGCGGACCGCGTTGGCCAGGATCCCGATCATGAAGAGCAGGTTGAATGAGACGACCGGCATCATCACGTTGAGCTCGAGCTGGCCGGCCTGGACGGCGGCGCTCACGGCGGTGTCGCAGCCCACCGCTTGATAACAAACCTGGTTGAGCATCTCGAGCATGCTCGGATTGACCTTGCCCGGCATGATCGAGGAGCCCGGCGCGACCGGAGGGAGGGAGATCTCGGCCAGGCCGGCGCGCGGGCCCGAGGCCAGGAGCCGGAGGTCGTTGGCGATCCTGTTGAGCTCCAGGGCCAGATTGCGGATTGAGGCGGAGAGATCGGCGAAGGGGCGCAGGCTCTGCATGGCCTCGATCGGGTCGGCGGACGGCTTGAGCGGGAGCCCGGTTTCGGCGGCCAGGCCCTTGACGACGAGGCCGGCGAAGCGCGGGTCCGTATTGAGCCCCGTGCCGACGGCGCTGCCCCCGATGCCCAATTCACGGAGCGAGCGCGAGGCGAAGGCGATGGACGCCCGCGCTTTGACGACGGCGACACGGTAAGCCGCGAACTCCTGGCCGAGGCGGATCGGCACGGCGTCCTGTAAATGCGTCCGCCCGGACTTGAGGATGCGATCGAAGGCCCGGGCCCGCCGGCCGAGCGCGCCCTCGAAGGCGATGAGGGCGGGGACGAGCCGGTCGCGGAGAAGCGCCAGCGAAGCGAGGCGCATGGCCGTCGGATAGACGTCGTTCGTGCTCTGGGCCATGTTGACGTGGTCGTGCGGGCGGACGAGGCGATACTCGCCCCTCCGGCCGCCGAGGAGCTCCTCGGCCCGGTTGGCGACGACCTCGTTCACGTTCATGTGAAAAGACGTCCCGGCGCCCATCTGGAATACGTCGACGACGAACTCGTCCTCGAGCTTTCCAGCGGCGACTTCATCGCACGCCTTGGCGATCGCCGCGGCCGTCCTGCGGTCGAGGAGGCCGAGGCGGGCGTTCGCCTGGGCCGCGGCCTTCTTGATCCGGGCGCAGGCCTCGACGAGGACGCCGGGGGCCCGAAGGCCGCTGATGGGGAAGTTCTCGACGGCGCGCTGCGTTTCGATGCCGTAATAGGCGGCCGCGGGCACGGACTTGCGGCCGAGAGAGTCTTTTTCGATCCGCTTCCGGTCGTTCGGCTTTTTGGCCATTCGGGATCACCCCTTTTCTCTATTGATACCAGTTTCGCGGCTGGAAATCCAATGCTTGGACATACTTCCCCGGGTCACGCGACCTTGGGCAGGAGGTAGGGGCCCCGGTAATCGCGGCTGAGCATCCTGTCCGCTTGCCTATCGCCGACGAATCCTTCCTTGCCGGGATCGAAGGACAACTTGCGGTCGAGACGGTAGGAGATGTTCGCCAAGGCCGGCAGGGCGGAGGATATGTATCCGGCCTCGATGGGACAGGTCAGCATGGCCGGGTCGTTCGCCTTGAGGGCATGGATGAAGTTGGCGTAGTGGCCGCCCTCGATGGCCGGGCCCATGGGATCGGGGAAATCCCCCCCGCCCGCGGTCTTGGAGCCCGGTCCCGGCTCGTTCTCGCGGCCAAAATAGGACTGCCACTCGTCGCCGTCGAGGTGGAGCCAGCCTTTCGTCCCGTAGAACAGGTTGCCGATCATGATGCCGTCTTCGGCGTTGGTGGGGAGGCCCCGGACTTCGAACTCGATCATCCTGCCGTCGGGATAGATCACTTCGGCCGCCTGCGTGTCGGGCGTTTCCTGGGCGGATCTGCCGCCGTAGATGCCGCCACTGGAGCTGACCTTCCTGGGATGCGTTTCCTGGCCGAGTCCCCAGCGGGCGACGTCCCACTGGTGGGGCCCCTGGTTGCCGATGTCGCCGCTGCCGTAATCCCAATGCCAATGCCAGTTGTAGTGGAACCGGTTGTAGTTGAAGGGACGCTTGGGGGCCGGGCCGAGCCAGGCGTCGTAATCGACTTTGTCCATGTAGGCGCGGTCGTAGTTCGGGCCGGGCCGGTTCCAGACGAAGTACGCGTACTCCGGCCCCGTTCCGACGCCGTCGGGGACGACGCCGATGGGATCGCGGGCCTTGAAGCACAGGCCGCGGGCCAGGTAGACCTCGCCGATGCCGCCTCCGTGGAGAAAGGCCATGGCCTGGCGGACGCCGCGGCTGGAGCGGTTCTGGAAGCCGACCGAGACCAGACGCCCGTAGCGCCGGGCGGCCTCGACCATGCGCCGCCCCTCCAGGACATTGTGGCAGCAGGGTTTTTCGACGAAGACGTGCTTGCCCGCCTCGCAAGCCCAGATCGTCCCCAGGGCGTGCCAATGATCCGGGGTGGCGATCGTCACGGCGTCGATGTCCCGGCTTTCCAGGAGCTTCTGTTGGTGCTGATAGGTCGCCGGCTTGGTGCCGAAGGTCTTCTCCACATAGGCGGCCCGCTCGCTCAGGATGTTCAGGTCGACGTCGCAAAGCGCGGCGATCCTCACGCCCGGCATGGCCCCGAAAGCGTCGATGTGGTTCTGGCCGCGGCCGTTGACCCCGATGACCGCCAGATTGATGCGATCGTTGGCGCCGGCGGTCTTGGCGGCCTGCCGGGGCGCTGCCATAGAGGTATGCCCGGAGGGAAGGGCCCCGAGGACCAGGGCGCCGGCGGCCATCCGGCCGCCGCTTCGGAGAAAGCTCCGTCGGGTGACGCGATTTCTGTCGGCCATGTGAAACCTCCTTCTTATTGACCGGGGTCTTGGGCGTTGACCATCGCGATCTGGCGTTTCAGCGCTTCGATGGCCGCGGGGAGCTCGGCGGCCAGATCGTCCCAGCGGCACTCCAGGGAGATGGCCTTGGCATATCGCGCTTGCTTGAGGGCCCGCAAATAGGGCGTGAAGTCGTCGCCGGCGACGCCGGGCGCCGTGCGATGGTCCTTCTCCGCGATGTGGACATGCTCAAGGAGAGGGCCGGCCGCGATGAGGGACGCGGGCCCCTCGCCCTCGCGCAGCATGTGATAGATATCGGCCAGGAGGCGGACGTTGGGATGCCCCGCCTCTTCGACGATCGCCGCGCCCTCCGCGACCGTGTTGATGAAGTTGCACTCGCCGCGCTGGAGCGGTTCGAGGACGACGACCACGCCGTATTTTCGGGCGACAGGTCCCAGGCGCCTGAGAAGCCGGATGAACTGGCGGCGGGCCTCCCGGGGATCGAAGCCGTCCGGTATCGAGCGTGAGCCAGAGCTGCCGAAGACGATCGTATCGATGCCGGTCTCGCGGGCCCGCCGGAAGGCCGTTTCGGCGTAGGCGACGATCTCGTCGTGCCGGGGCTCCGGGCCGACGGACTTGAGAGATCCGGGCAAGAAGCTGTTGCAGGCCCGCACCGGCAGCGACGCCCCCGCGAGGGACCTCGTCTTTTCACGGAACTCGGCTTCGGGCCTGTCGGGGATGAGGAAGCCCTGGACGGACTCCTCGACGTATTCGCAGCCGCCGGCCTTCAAGATCGCGGCATTGCCGGCCGAAGTGCACACCCCCAGGCGCGGCGAGAAGACGGCGTCGGGACTTGCGATGCCGCGGCCAGCAGGCGCCGCGCAAGTCGCAAGAAGAAGGACCAGCGGAAGGAGCGACCATGCTCGCCGCGCTGCTCTTCTGTTCAATCCTTGTCCTCGAGCCCTTCGGCGGGTTCGTCGCCGCGGCCCGCTGAGGCCTCCTCTTCGTGAACCGGATTATAGTTTCGATGGCCGGGGCTTTCAAGGACGAAGCGTTCTCGATCGGCGTTGACAGTCGCCTGGCGCGGTGCTATGTTGCGGTCACTTCCCGTGTCCGATCATGCGAGCCTGGATTATTCACGAGCCGAGGCGGCTGCAGATGAACGATGCAGATGCGGCCGGATCGGCTTGCCCGAAGGGTAAGAACGCCGGTCTTGGGTATTTATGTCTTACGGAGAAAGCCGGCGTTTTTATGAATAGTCCAGGCTAGAGGGCCCCAATGAGAAAAAGAGCGCTATCCCTCCTTTTAATCCTGGCCGCATCCCTGATCATCCCGGCCGCCGCGGCCCCCGATGATCCCTGGGCCCTGGCCGGGAAGAACGCCGCCGCGAGCCGGCGCGCGGTCATGTTCTGCCGGCGCTTCGCCCAGGGCTGGCTCGTCCACGCCGATCCCCGTTCGGGGCTCATCCCGCGAAACCTGACCGGCGATGCCTACTGGAACGCCAAGGACGCTGCCGCCGACAATTACCCGTTCATCGTCCTCACGGCGCACGTCCTCGACGATCCTTATCTCAAGGAGACCGCCCGGACCATGCTGGCCCGCGAGGACAAGCTGACCCGCCGCCTGGAGTCGCTGCCGGACGATTTCCTTTTCGCCACGCAGGGCTTCCGGACCGAAAAGACGGACCCGGCGGAGATCATCTTCGGCGCCGCCGAGTACGCCAAGGACGGGCTGATGCCCGTCTCGGAGTGGCTCGGCCCGTCACCCTGGTTCGACCGGATGCAGAGCCTCGTCCGGGATGTCTTCAAGCTGGCTTCCGTCGAGACGCCGCCCGGGCCCGTCCCGTCCTCGAATGTCGAGGTCATCGGGGACCTTCTCCAAGCGACCAGCCGGCTGGCCTGGGCGACCGGCGACGAGGATTTCAGGACCTGGGCTTTCCGGCTGGCCGACGCCTACCTTCTCGAAAAGGACCTGCTGGCCGCGGACAGCATCCGGCTCCGCGACCACGGCTCGGAGATCATCGGCGGCCTCGCCGAAGCCTGCGTTCTCGCCAGCCGCGAGGACCCGGCGCGGTGGAAGCGCTATCGTCCCCGGATGCGGGCCATTCTCGACCGCATCCTGGAGACCGGCGCCAACCCGGACGGCCTCTTCTACAACGCGGTAAATCCCCGGACCGGTGAAGTCCAGAACAAGGGATTGGCCGACACGTGGGGCTACGTCTACAACGCCTATCTCACGATCGCCGCTCTCGACAACGAGCCGCGCTACCGCGAGGCCGCGGGCCGGGCGCTGGCCAACATCGCGAAGTACGAGGGCTATGACTGGGAGAGCGGCAGCGCGGACGGCTATGCCGACGCCATCGAAAGCGCCATCAACCTCCTCAATCGCATCCCGTCGGAGGCCGCCGAGGGATGGGTCGACCGCTCCATGGACTTCATATTTAACAAACAGCGGCCCGACGGCATCATCGAGGGCTGGCACGGCGACGGCAACTCGGCCCGCACGGCGCTCATGTGGGCGCTCGCCAAAACCCAGGGCATCGCCGCCTCTCCGTGGCGCGACGATCTGAAGCTCGGGGCGGCGCGGCTTCCCGATGGGGCCGTCCAGGTCGTCCTGTCGGGCGATTGGCCCTGGTCGGGGAACCTCCGTTTCGACCGGCCGCGGCACCGCGTCCGGATGTATCTGCCCTTCGACTACCCGCGCATCAACCAGTTCTCCGAATGGTTTACGGCCGAGGCAACGGAGGATTACGAGGTGAGGATTGGGGAGGAGGCCCCCCGGATCGTCAAGGGGCACGACCTTTACGCGCTCCCGCTGAAGGTGGGGGCTGGCGAGACGCTCCGGCTCACGGTCAAGGCCCGCCGGGACCCGGCCGCGCCGAAGCTCCGGACGATGAAATACACGCCGCGGGCCCGCCGGGAGGCCGTCCTCTGGCAGAAGGACCTTCGCGCCCGGATCTTCCGCCTCCTGGCCATGAGCGACCAGGTGGCCGCGAAGGTCCCGCTCGAGGCCCGGATCCTGTCCGCGGAAGAGCGGCCCGGCTACGTCTTCGAGGAGGTCGAGCTCGCTTCGACGCCGGGCCGCCGGATCAAGGCAGTCGTCACGACCCCCCGGACCGGCGCGCCGCCCTATCCCGCCGTCGTCGCCATTCACGGCCACGGCGGCTCGCGCTTCATCGTCCACGACAGGTCGAGCGTTTATAAAGGATTCGCGGCCGAGCTGGCGGGGATGGGCTACGTCACGATCGCCGTGGACGTCGGCCAGCACGAGGTCTACGAGCCCGGCCGGACCCTAGCCGGCGAACGGCTCCGCGACCTCATGCGCGCGGTCGACTATCTAGCCGCGATGAAGAGCGTCGACCGGTCGAGGATCGGCTGCGCGGGCCTGTCCCTCGGCGGAGAGATGGCCATGTGGCTGGCGGCCATGGACGAGAGGATCGCGGCCTGCGTCAGCTCGGGATTCCTGACGATGATGGACCAGATGGAGTACGACCACTGCATGTGCTGGAAGTTCGACGGCCTGAGGGAGCTCGTCGATTTCCCCGAGATCTTCGGTCTGATCGCCCCGCGGCCGCTCCAGTGCCAGAACGGCCTCGGCGAAGAGCCGCACATGTTCGTCGTGCCGCTGGCCCGGCAGGCCCTAAAAGAGATCCTCCCCATCTACGCCGATCTCGGCGCTCCCGGCGGCGCGGAGCTGGCCATCCACCGCGGCGAACACGAGATCGATCTGCCGAGCCTGGTCGGATTCTTCCGGACGCGGCTGGCCGCCCCCGCCCCCAAACGTTAAGGAGACCCGCAAGATGAACGACCCGTCACGCCCTGCCCCTCCGGAAAATCTCCCCGTCCCCGTTCTCGATCGCGTCGATCTCGTCACGGTCAGGCTGCCCTTCGTCGCCCCCTTCGGGACGAGCGTCCACGTCTGGACGGACAAGGAGGCCATGCTCATGCGGCTTGAGTCGGGGGGCGTCGTCGCCTGGAGCGAGTGCGTCTCCGACCCCGATCCCTTCTATTTCTATGAGACGAACGCGACCGCGCGCCACATCATCAAGGACTTCCTCCTGCCGCTCGTCGGGCCGGCCACGACGCTCGGCGGGCTCATGGAGCGGTTCGGGCACGTCCGGGGCCACGGCATGGCCAAGGCGACGATCGAGAACGGCCTTCTCGTCCTCGTCGCGCTCCAGAGATGTGTTCCTCTCCACGAGCTCCTGGGGTTCCCCGCGAAGAGGATCATGTCGGGCTTGAGCATCGGCCTCAAGGAGACGAAGGACGATCTCCTGGCCGTGGTCGAAAGGGCCGTGGCCAAGGGCTATCACCGGGTCAAGATGAAGGTCAAGAAGGGTCAGGACATCGAATGGGTCCGGGCCGTCCGGGAGCGCTTCCCGAAGCTCCGGTTGATGGTCGATGCGAACGGAGACTATTCGCTCGCTGACGCGGCCCACCTGAAGCGCCTCGACGAATTCGACCTGATGATGATCGAACAGCCGCTGTCGTACAGCGACATCTACGAGCATTCGCTCCTCCAGAAGGAGATGAGGACCGCGATCTGTCTTGACGAGTCCATCCACGGCCTGGCCGACGCGGCCACAGCGGTCGCCCTCGGCGCCTGCCGTATCATCAACATCAAGCAGGGAAGGGTCGGCGGGCTCATGGAATCGATGCGGATCGCCCGCTTCTGCGCCGGCCGCGATATCGACGTCTGGTCGGGCGGCATGGACGAGACGGGCATTGGGCGGGCCGTCAACATCCACCTTCAGACGGCCGAGGGCTTCAACCTCCCGGGCGACACGTCCGAAACGAGCAACTATTTCGACGAGGACATCGCCGACCCGCCGGTCGTCCTCGGCCCCGGGGGCTTCATCGACGTCCCCGCGGGCCCCGGACTCGGCGTCACCGTCGTCGCCGACCGCGTCCTCGAGCGGGCCGTGCGCTGGGAGCGCCTGATCGGCTGATCGGGGAACCGACCGGCCCTCCCAGAGGAACCAAAGTGGATCAGCCGCTCAAAATTCCCGAACCCGGATGCCCGCCCGACGAAGCCGAAGGAGCCATTGCGGCGGGGCTCATCGGCCTGCCGCTGGCCCTCCGCCCACCCCGGCGATTCCCGCGTTGGGCCCGCGCCCTGTTGAGCGTCGCCGGGCTGGCGCTTCTCGCCTTCCTCATCATGAAAGTCGGTGTGGCCACGGTCCTTGGGTACATCGGCGATTTCGGGCCATGGTTCCTGGTCATCGTCGGCCTCGGCTTCGGTTGGCTCTTCCTTCAGGCCTGGGCCTGGTCGCTCATCCTTGCCGCCCATTTCCGGCCCATCCCGCTCGGGCGGCTCTTCAGGGCCAAGCTCATCAGCGATTCCCTGAACACGCTCATCCCCACGGCCAACCTGGGCGGCGATGCCATCCGGCCCTTTCTCATCAAGCGGCAGGTCCCCTTGGAGGAAGGCATCCCCAGCGTCCTCGTCGACAAGACGGCCGAGGGCTTCGCCGCGGCGCTTTTTCTGGTCTCGGGTTTCCTTCTCAGCCTGGTCCTGCTCCGCCTCCCGCGCTGGATGAACACCGCCGCGGCGCTCTGCCTCGCGGCCACCGTGGCCGGGATCGCCCTCTTCATCGTCATCCAGAGGAAGGGCTTTTTCAGGCCGCTCGAACGGATCGCCAAGGTCTTCCCCCGGGTCCGGGGTCTCATCGCCAAGCGGGAAGGATCCATCCGGGAGCTCGACGACAATCTGCGGATCGTCTATCGATGCCTGAGCCGGAGAACAGCGGCCGCGGTGGCGCTCCACTATGCGTCCCGGCTCGTCGGCGTGGTCGAGGTTTATGTCATTCTCAGGGTCCTCGGGGCCCACGCCTCGGCCCTCCAGGCCCTGTTCACGTCGACGGGCGTGACCATCATCAACACGGCCTTTTTCATCGTGCCGGGCCAGTTCGGGGTCGCGGAGAGCGCCCACGCCCTGGTCCTCCAGAGCCTGGGCTTTCCGGCGGCCCTCGGGCTGAGCCTCGGAGTCATCCGGAGGATCCGCAAGATGGCCACCGCCTCGGTCGGACTCGCCCTGTACGTCGCCCGGACCTCATCCCGATCGGAGCCGGGCGCCAAGGCTCCATGAGACCCCTCCCCAGGCAGGGGTTCCTCTGTCAAGTCATTGACATCCGCCGCCGGACGGAAATATCATCGCCTGCGGGAGATCAAAAGCCATGAACAACAGCCGTTTCCGCCTTCCGAAGGCCGCGCTCATCGCTGCCGGGATCGTGTTGCTCGTCCAGGCCGTCGTGCCGTGCACGCTGGCGGTCATCTCCGGCCGGGCTACGGCCAACGGACGGCCGCTGATGTGGAAGAACCGCGACACGTCCGACCCGAACAACAAGCTCATGCATTTCAAGGGGCCGAAGCACGACTTCGCCGCCGTCGTCATCTCCGAGGCCGTGGACACGGGCGCGGTCTGGGGCGGCCAGAACGCCGCGGGTTTCGCCATCATGAACTCCCAGGCCGACGACCTTGGCGACGCGGCGAGGAAGCTCGACGGGGCGGGGAACGGGGCTTTCATGAAGCTGGCCCTGGGCGAATGCGCCACGATCAAGGATTTCGAGGCCCTGCTCATCCGGGAGAAAGGCAAGTGGGACCTGGCCACGAACTTCGGCGTCATCGACGCCGAGGGCGGCGCCTGCTTCTTCGAGACGCGGCGGGACTCCTTCGCGAAGTTCGACACCGCGGACGCGCGGGTGGCCCCGTTCGGCGCCATCGTCCGGACGAACTTCGCCTTCACCTCGCCCGACCATATGCTGGGCGGCGGCTTCGACCGCTTCGAGCGGATCGGCCACATCATCGAGGCGGCCCGCCCGCAGGGCCGGATCGACGCTTGCTTCATCCTGCGCGAAGCCTCCCGTGACCTCATTCACGAGAAGCTCCACTCTAACCCGCTCGCCCGGCCTCTGCCCGACGACCCGGCCGCGCCCCTTTACGTCCACACCAACGACACCATCAACCGCAACACCAGCGTCTCGGTCCTGGTCTTCGAGGGCGCCCCGTCGCGCGACCGGGCCGACTTGGGGACGATGTGGGTCCTCCTGGGGCAGCCCGTGACAGGGGTCGCCGTGCCGGTCTGGCCGGCCTCGGGAAAGGTCCCGGCCGTCACCACCGGGCCCAAGACCGCGCCGCTGAACGACGTCGCCCGCGCCATCGTCGCCTATCTCTATCCCGACCAGCGGGGCCGCATGTACCAGTATCTCAACGTCACCCGGCTCAGGACCTACGGCGGGGAAGGGGTCCTGCCCAAGCTCTTCCGGGTCGAGGACCGGGCCATGGCGAGGACGGCGGCGAAGTGGGCCGAGTGGGCCGCGAACAAGCCGTCCGCCGCGGAGATGGCGGATTTCCAGGAAAGCGTCGCCGGCGAAGCCTATGAGGCGCTGAAAAAGGAATTCGCTGACCTTCGCCGCCGTTAGAAGGCCTGGCCGAGACTGAAGTGCAGCCGGTACGGCGATTCCCCGGACCGCCGGTCCAGCTTGAAGGCCAGGTCCAGCCTGCCGAGTACGAACCCGAGGTTCAACCGGATGCCCAAACCGGCCGTCTTCCTCACCCGGAACGGATTGAAGTCGGAGAGAGTCGGGTAGACGTTGCCGAGGTCCGCGAACAGGGCGCCGCTCAATATCTTAAAGATCGGGAACCGGAACTCCTGGCTCACGATCAGGACGGCGTTCCCCCCGGCCGGATTTCCCGTAACGGGGTCCGTCGGCCCGACCTCATGGTACCCGAAGCCCCGCAGCGAGCTGCCGCCGCCGGCGAAGAACCTCCCCGAGGGGACGAGCTCCTGGCCCAGCCCGTGCCCCAGCCCCAGCCGCGCCGCGGCGGCATATGTGAGGGAGCGTCCGAGCGGCAGGTAGATGAAATACTGTCCGAAGAACCGGAGATAATCGACGTCCGAGGCCAGGGCCCTTCCGGCATACTCCCCGGTCACGGAGATGAAGCTGCCGCGGACGCTGTCGAAGAGACTTTCCCGCCGGTCCCGGGCGGCGGAAAGCACGACCCTGCCGATATTGTACGGCTCCCCGAGAAGCGGCAGGCCCTCAAAGAGGTTCGTGAGGTGTTCGAAGGTGTAATTCCACGACAGGACGAAGTCGTTGCGGAACCTCATTTGTTGCTGAAAAGTGGCCCCCACCCGGCCCGTCGTGAAATCGACTTCTTCGACCCTGTTGGCGAAGGCCGACAGGCTCGTGTCGATCCTGGCACCCAGGAAATAGGGGCTCCTTACGTAGGCCCGGGCGCTCTGCTCCCGGAAGTCCGCCTGGAGGCCCGCCCCCGCGTCGAGGGCCCTGCCCAGGAAGTTCCTGCGGGCGAGCTCGACAGTGCCGCCGAGCCCCGTGTCGGTATCGTACTGGGCTCCGTACCTCAAGTAATAGGGCTTGAGCTCCTTCACCCGCACCTCGACCTCGTAGGGTGCCGGAGGCGTTGCGCTCCCGGGCCGGCCCGGCCGGTCTTCGAGCGGGCGGGCGTCGATGTCGATCGCCTGGAATATGCCCAGGCGATAGAGCCGCCTCTGCGCCTCGCTGAATCTCCGGCCGTCGACGACGTCCCCGGGCCCGAAGTCCAGCTCCCGCTCGATCGTCCCGCTCGTCGTGATCCTGTTGCCGGAGATGGCGATGTCCTCGATCACGGCCTCTTCGTTCTCTTGGATCGTGAAGATGAGGTCGATCTTTCCTTCCTCGGGGCTGATGCCGACACGCCCTTCGACCCGGCAATTGACGAACCCGTTCCCTTTGTATAGCTTTTCCAGGCTGGTCGCGGCCGGGTCGAGGATGTCCGGCATGAAAGGATCCCCCTCGGCGAGACCCGCGGCCTTGAGGAGCGCGGAACGATCGAGCCGCGCCCGGCCCTCGAAAACGATGCGCCCTATGGCAAAACGGGGTCCCTCCCGCACTTGGAACGTTGCCTCGGCCTTTTTCTCCCCGGCCCGGAACACGATCCGCGGGCCTTCCACCTGCGCTTTGAGGTAACCGGACCGCCTGAGAACCGTCTCCATGTCATCGGTCAGCCGCGCGGGGCGGGCGAGGAGGGCGCGGAGCGACTCCGGCCGGTCGAGGAGGGCGCGCAAAGGCCGCTCCCCGATGCCGCCGAGTCCCTCGAAAACGTACTCGATGCCATCGTATCGGGGGCCCGGCGACATATCGATAACGATCGTTTTCGTCTCCGGCGAGACCTCCCGCTCTTCGAACCGGATCTCCAGCTGATAATGCCCGTTCCCATAGAACTCGGTTTCAAGGAGCTTCCGGACGTCCCCCTCCCGCTGTCCCGCGAACGTCCCATCCATCCAGAGCCGCCGCGCTCCGGCCGCGGTGGACGGGGAGATCTCCGCGCCGGAGAAGACCAACCGCACACGGGGTCCGGCCGAGATCCGGTAGTCCAGGACGGCGCGGCCCTCGGTCTCCTCTTTCCGGTAATCGACGCCGTATTCCAGGAATCCGTTCTCAAGGTAGAGCTTCTCCAAGCGCTCGAGGTCTTTCCGGAAGGCGAAATAGTCGAATCGCTTGCCTTCCTTGAGTTTGAGCCTCTTCATGACGGTTCGCCGCGGCAGGCCGAGCTGGCCCCCGAGGTCGACCTTGCCGATCAGGGCCCCCTTGGCTCCGGCCGAAAGGACGGGAGCCGTCCGCTCCTGTTTCAAGCCGAAGCGCAGCTCGTGCATGGCGCCGAATTGATAGGAGTCGTTGTCCTGCTTGATGGCCCTGAGGTTGAGGCTCTCGAGGGGCCGGTAGTTCAGCATGAAGGTCCGCTGCTCCGATTCCCTGAGCCCCTGGGAGAATACGAGCTGCAGATTCCGGGCGATGTCCCGGCCGACGGTGATGCGCGATTCGGGATTCTCCTGGGCGGCGATCAGGCTGGTGTCGACCCTGAAGGTGTCCAGGCCGAACGCCCTCTCCACGATCCGCTCCACCCGCCCCCAAAGGGCGCTTTCGAGATAGTCCAGGGCTTGGAGGCCGACCACGGGGAGGACCGCGGGGGAGACATACTCCAGCCTTTGTCCGGTCAGCAGGATGGAGACGATGTCCGATTCGGCCAGGGGAGGTTCGGACACCAAGGTCGCCGTCAAGTCGCCCGGGGTCCCGAGGACCCGAAGCTCGATGAGATAGCCGGCGGCGCGGGTTCGGGCCGTCAGGTTGATATCGGGGACGATCCGGTCCGCCTCGACGAATGTCGCGCTCGCCTGCACGATCTGGTAGGTGTCTCTGGCGAAATACACCTCTCCGCCGTCGACGACGCTGACCCGGCCCATGAGGCCGGGTTCGTAAGGCGAGCCCGTGAGCCTCAGGTCGGCCTCGAGGCGGGCCTTCAGCAGGTTGTTGTCGACCCGGACCGGGTTGACGGATTTGAATCGCAGGTCGAAGCTCAGGTCCTCCAGGAACCCGCTGCGCTTGGCGAACAGATCGCTTCGCCCTTTGCTCTTCAACAGGCGGAAGAGCCGTGACTCGACGTTGAGGGGCTCCCTGTAATCCGCCGCGAGGAGCGAGATCTCGCCGCCGAGCGAGTGCCGTGCCCCGTCGGACTCGAACCTGAGGCGTCCCGCGGCCTGCGAGCGGAGGTTTTCCGGGAAATCCAGATTTACGCCGTCCGCCTCCAGATCGAGCCTGGCCCTTGCCAGGGCGAGCTTATCGATCTCGGCCTCTCCTCCCAACTCGATATTCCCCCCGTTTATCTTGCCTTTGATTCCCTCGATAACGAGCTTATTCCCGTCGAATTGGATCTGGCCCGAAAGGCCGGAGAGATAGAGGCCCGGTTCGGCCATCTCGAACCCGGCGCGATCCAGACCAAGGGACCCCGTGATCAGGGGATCGTCAAGCGTTCCCGCGACTTGCAGCCGGCACCGGCCCTGCCCGGATACCGCGGTTCGGCCCAGGAAAGGCTGCAACGTGCGGAGATCCAGATCGCCGTCCAGAAAGAGCGAAAGCGGCCCCGCGCCGGTCAGATCCAACCCGCCGCCTGCCCGGATGATGGTCCCTTCCCCCGTCAGGGTCAGCTCATCGATGGATAGCTTCCCCGAGCTCAGGCTCAAGGTAACAGGCTGGGCCAACTTGAGGGGGATCCCCGGAAGCTCGAGATCGAGCGTCTCGAGGTTCGCCTGAACGTCCAGCTCCTCCAGGTTCGGGGCGGAAGCGGTCATCTTGACACCGATATCCGTCCGCCCCGCGAGACCCGATGGGAACGCTATCGAAAAGACGCGGGCCAGCCGCGAGAATTCCAGGCCCGTGGCCCGCGCGTCGATGATCGCATTCGGCCGGGGCTCGCCCGCCCTCGGGGGAATGCCCTTGAGAAAGAACGACAGGGGGACCCGGCCTTCGACCTCCACCAACGAATCCGCGAAGCGAAGGGAAGAGGGCTTGATCACGAGGCCCTCTTCTTCGATGAGCATTTCCAGCCGGACGTCACCGAAGGGGGGCAGGGGCTCGCCAAAGATGACATGCTCGGCTTCCAACCGGGCGAAGCCCGAAACGGACATCGAGCCGATGGATCCGGCGTTCCCCTTGACATCGATCCTGGCCGTCATCGAGCCCGGAGCATCCGCGTCGGGCATGCCCTTGACGGCCCTGAGAACCTCCAAAAGGGGCGCCCCGGCCACTTGCAGGGAGGCCTCGAACGCGAACGGCGCTTCGAGCCCGAGATGTCCCTTTAGCGACAAGGCCGGCGCGGGGACGGTGACGTCGAGATCCAGCCGGCGTTCGGCGGCGCTGCCATCAAGGAGGACCTCCTCCAGCCGCCATCCGGAGTATTCCAGGCCGGTCACCCGGGCCTTGAAGCCGAAACGGGGATACGGCCGAAGGCCCGACAATCGCCCCTCAAAGTCGAGTTTGCCCCCGATCCCTTCTCTCAAAGCGAGGAGCGGGGAGATACGATCCAGGGGCAGGCCCGTCGCGGTGAAATCGAGGGAGGTTTCGCCCCGGCGAGGGTCGAGAGCCAAAGCGCCCGAGATATGGCATTCAGCCGGGCCGGAAGTCAATCGGAAATCCCGAACGCTGACGGACCCTCCGGCGAACGAAACCTCGCCCGTGAGGTCCCATTCGCCCAGTTCCCGGAAGGCCACCCCTTTCGCCTCCCATATCGAAGTGATCCGGGGCGCCTGGACGGTCCCCGTGATGGAGCCGGACACGGCGGCCTCCCCGCTCAGGCAGCGAAAAGGGCCGTCGTTCACCGATGGGAAGTATCTCGCGCACAGGGCCGCGAGGTCACGCGTCTCGATCCGGTAGACCCCGGCCAGCCTGCCTCCCGCGAGACGGACCTCCCCGGACAGGCTCAAGGCTTCCGCGGACAGGCCGGGCACAACGAGCGAGATCCGTTCCGGACCAGATTCCGCGCGCAGCTCGCCCCAGATCGGACGGAGCGCCTCGTCGCCCGCCGCCCGGGGCTCCGGTTTCCTGAAGGTCAGCTCGCCGGTCCCGACGAGGCCTTTCAGACCGAGCTCGTCCCAGGAGACATCGATGTGCCCTGAAACCTCGGATGAGAAGGGAGGGATCCTGCCCGAAAGGGCCGCCAGTTCGGCGAGGTCGAGGTCCTTGAGCTCGAGCCGGGCCTTGTTCCCCTTTTCCCATTCGAGGGGGCGCAGCACGGCACTCCCGGAGATCGTTCCCCCGGCCGCGGCGAGCCGCATGGAGGCCACGGTCAGGATCCGGTCTTCCCATCGCGCCTCGGCCTCGAAGCTGGCCCCCGAAGCCCGCGTGGGATCAAGCAGCTCGCCCTGAAGGCTCAAGACCGCCAGAAGGGATGAAAGGGGGCCTTCGAGGCCGGCGCGGATGGCGACCCGGCCGGATATTCCGGGCCGCCCGGAGAGCAGAGGGCGGATCGTCTCTCCGTCGATCAGAGCGGTGAGGTCCAGGTCCAGGCGCGGGTCGAGCGGATCCTCGATCCGTCCGGACGCGTTCAAACGGCTCTTCTCCGTTTCTATCAGGAGATCCTCGAGCTCAATCGCGTCGCGGCCGAGCCTTCCCCGCGCCGAGAAGGACGGCGACAGGCGCCAGCCGTCCTTGAACGACAGAGTGCCGTTCCGAAGATTCTCGACACGGAACGCGTGACCGCCCGCCCGGTCCCACTCGAGCCGCACGATGACGGTCGGCGATTCCAGGACCATGTCGCGGCCCGGATCGGCATAGAGGACCGAGAACCCGTCGACGGCCAGGCTCCCGATGCGGAACTCCGGCAGCGTCCTGCCGGAGGGGGGGGCTGTGCCGGACCCAAAGTCCGGCACGTTGCTGACTCCCGCGCCGCTTCTATGTACGGTTATCCTGAGATCGACCGCCGAGATTTCTTTGACGACGGGCTTTCCTCTCAGGAGCAGCGATAAGGGGACCCGGGCCGTAACGGCGCCGGCCCGGAGGAACGCCGGCAGATCCGTCCTGTCCCTGTCCCGAACGGTCAGGCCGCTCACCGTGAACCTCAAGGTCAAGAGGTTATAGCCCAGGCGCTCGATGCCGACCTCCAGGCCGAACTTCTTCTCGAGGAGTCCAATGGCGTACTTCGCGGCCAGGTTCCTGGCCGGATATGTGTGGAGCAGGGCGAAAATGACGATCAGGCCGAGGATGACGGCCAAGGCGAGACGGAGGAGGCGTTTTCTCATTCCCCGCTCCGCGGCGACGGCCGGCCGAGACTGAGGCACAGCTGGGCGCCGGCAAAATAAATCATGATGGAAAAGAAGAGCCACAGTTGGAGCAGTGTGATGGATCCGATGACCCCGGGCAGAGCGGTAAGCGTGCTGATAGCGCTCACATACAAGCCGAACAGATGCTTGAGCGCTTCCCAAAGGATCGCGGCCGTGAATCCCCCAGCCATGGCGCACTTGAAGCCGAACTTGCCGTAGGAGAGGTAGCGGTAAGAGAAGGCCAGGAAGAGCCCCTCGACGAGGACGTAGGCCGGCAGGACGAAATAATATGATTGGACAAGGGGAAGGCGTCCGAGCTTCTCGGCCATGACGAAAAGCGCGCCCCCGCTCAGAACGATGATGACGAGCGCAAAGGCGGTGATCAGGAAGAACGAAAACGTCTTCAGCGTCGCCAGCCAGCCGGTCGCGACGCGCGAGAAACCCAAGATGCGGTTCAAGGCCGAACGCAGCTGGGAGAAAACCATGAACGAGGAGTAGACGAGAGCGAGGAAGCTGACGACGGAGAGAACGCCGCCGGACTTGAGCATGCCCTGCAGGATGTCCATCACGTTTCCGGAAACCGCCGCTGGGAAGAGCCGCGCGTATTCTTCCAGCTTGGCCAGCACCGCGCTTCTTTTTATAAAGAGGCTGGCCAACGAGATCACGAAGAGGAAGAACGGGAACAGCGAGAGAAACGCGAAAAAGGAGACCGAAGCGGCCAGGGTCGAGACCCGTTTCCGCTTGAGTTGCCTCAAGACGTGCTTGATGGTCCTGATTGTCCGCCCGGATTTATTTATTAGATGCGCCATCATTGACGATTCTATAGCAAAGTCCGTGCCAGATGGAACCCGCGAAGTCCCGATCCCTGACTCGAAACCGCCCTGATAGGGACCGCGCCAGGCGTTCCAGGGACGGAGACGCTCAGGCCTGTATCGCGGAACAGGATAAGGCCCGTCCAGACAAGACAACAGGCCACTCTGGGGCTCGGACCGGACGGATCACCACGAAGAGACAGGCGAGTGTACTCCGATCCTTGACAACCGTTTGCGGGCGAGACTATCATTCCGCCCTCGAACGAACCCTGTGAAGGAAGGCCCATGAGAAAACGCGCTCTTCTTTTCATCACTGTCGTGGCCGTCCTGGCCTCCGTGGCGGCGAGCCCCCAGGCGCCGGCCCGCCAGGCGGGCGATCCTGTCGTCCAGAAGATCATCGACCTCGGCCTGACCGACAACCGGGTCATGACCTGGACCGACTACGCCAGCAACCGGTTCGGCGGCCGGGAGTCGGGAACGAACGCCTACAACGACGCCACGGCCTGGGCCGTATGGCAGTTCCGCGAGTGGGGGCTCGAGGCCGAGCTCGACGAGGCCGGAGAAGTGCCGGTCGGCTTCAACCGCGGCCCTTGGTTCGGCAAGATGGTCAAGCCGGCCGAGAAGCCGCTCTACTTCGGGACGCCGAGCTTCACGGCGGGGACGAAGGGCGTCGAGCGGGGGCCGGTCGTCATCCTGAAGTCCGATCCGTTCTCGATCCCGGGGCGGAACGCCAAGCCGGAGGACGTGGAGAAGAAGCGGGCCGCCGTCGAAGCGGCCATCGCCGAGGTCCGCGTCAACGCGGCGGCGTACAAGGGCGCCTGGGTCCTCATCCCCGGCGAGAACACCGGATTCGCCCGCGACGGCCGGCGCGGCACCCCCGAATACTCGGATGCGCAGCTCATCCCCGCCCTGACCGCGGCGCTCGTCGAGGCGGGCGCCCGCGGCACGGTCCAATCGTCCAAGACCGACCCGTTCAGGATGCTGGACGGCTACGTCGCATCCTGGGACAAGCTCCCGGTGCTGCCCGACATCAAGCTGGCCGAGGGGCAATGGAACGAGATCAAGGGCCTGGTCGAGAAGGGCGAGCGGGTCGAGCTCGAGTTCGACATCCGGAACTGGTTCAAGATGGGCCCGGTCAAGTACCATAGCGTCGTCGCGACCCTTCGCGGGACCGAGTTCCCCGACGAATACATCGTCCTCGGCGGACATTTCGATTGTTTCAGCGCCGCGACCGGCGCCATCGACGACGGGTCGGGGTTCGCCCCGGGCATGGAGGCCCTGCGGCTGATCCAGGCGGCCGGCGGCCGGCCCAAGCGGTCGATCGTCGTCATCCTTTTCGCGGCCGAGGAGATCGGCCTGGTCGGCTCGCAGGCCTGGCTGAAGAACCGCCCCGGGATCGCTCCCAAGATCCTGATGATGATCAACCGGGACGGCAGCCCGAGCGCCATCACCGGCGCCGTGGTGCCCGAGACCTGGCTGGCCGATTTCAAGAAGATCACCGCCCCCTTGATATCGCTCAACGCGAGGTGGCCCTTCAAGCTCGAGCGGGGCGTGCCGCGGGCCCACGCGACGAGCCCGGGCGGGACGGACTCCTCCTCCTTCGAGATGGAAGGCGTGCCGACGCTCCGCTTCCAGACCCAGACGGACTACTCCTATAATCACGCCTGGCACACGCTCCACGACCTCTACAGCGAGATCGAGCCCTACACGGAGCACCAGAAGCATTCCGCGCTCGTCACGGCCGTCGTCGCCTACGGCGCGGCCAACCTCGACCGGCCGCTCCCCAGGGAAGGCGTTTATCTGGCCGACGGCCTCTACGCCGATATCGCCATCGGGTCCGCGGACGCGCCCGTCCACGTCATGACCACGCTCGATTTCGTGAACGCGCCCCTCCAGACGGCCAACTTCGTTCGCATCGCCGAAGGGAAAGGCGGCGGCCAGAGAGGCCCCGGCGGCCCGGGCATGGGCGCGCGTCCCGGCGGGCCTCCAGGTGCGGGACCGCGGCCGGAGATCCCGCCGATCGGCAAGGTCGACGTGCGGGACGGCGTCGTCGCCGGGCTCGTCGTCTCGGATGTCCAGAAATCGGTGGCCGTTCCGGCCCTGCCTTTGTCGCGGAACGCCGCCCTCAAGAACGATGTCGCCGGCGTTCTCGGCGTCACCGGGCCGAACGCGTTCTATCTGACCCTCCGGAAGCGCGCCGGGCTGGACAAGACGGCCACCGCGATCGGGAAGACGATCGCCGGGCTCGATCTCCTGAAGACCCTGAAGAAGGGGGACGCCATCCGGAGCATCCGCATCGTCCGAGTGGGCGACGCCGCCCGCGATTTCAAGACGGACGACGAGGCCTTCAAGAAGCTGCTCGAAGCGAACAAATAGGAGGAATAACATATGGCCAAGATCCTAGCCTACTGCGGCCTCGATTGCGGGGAATGCGAGGCTTACGTCGCGACGCAAAAGAACGATCGGGCCGCGCTCGAAGCGGTCGCGAAAGACTGGTCCGCGCGCTACGGCGGGAAGGACATGGGCGCCGACGCCTGCGTCTGCGACGGCTGCTCGACGGGCAAGAGGATGAGCACGGCCCACGCGGCGACGTGCGGCATCCGCGTCTGCGCCTCGGCCCGCGGCGTCGTCTCCTGCGCCCACTGCGCGGATTACGGCTGCGCGACCCTGCAGCAGTTTTTCGCCTTCGCCCCCGTCCTCAAGGAGAAGCTTGAAGCGATCAGAAAAGAGCTCGGGAAGTGATCGCTCCGGCCGGATCGTCACGGAGGGCGCCCGCGGGACTCAGCGGTTGAGGACGTAGATCGATACGGTCAGGACCGTGGCGAAGCTGACCCAGAGGATGTAGGGGACGAGCAGCCAGGCCGCCGCCTGCGAGAGCCTGCGGAAGAGCAGGATCGTCCACAGGATCATCGCCCACAGGAGCACGATGACGACGACCGCGCCGAAGAGTTGATGGGCGCCGAAGAAGACGATCGACCACAGCGTGTTCAAGAGGAGCTGAACGGTGAAGACCGTCAGGGCTTTCTTCACCTCAGGCCGTTGGGATCCCCTCTCGTAGACGAGCCAGGCGGCCAGGCCCATCATGGCGTAGAGGGCAATCCAGACGGGCGCGAAAACCCACCCGGGCGGATTGAACGACGGCTTCGCCAGGCCCGCGTACCAGCCGGGGATGGACGGGGTCGTGAACAGGGACCCAATGATGCCGGCAAGCTCGCACACGACGATCGAGACGACGATACCGAGGGCTTTTTTCATGTCCTTCTCTCGTGGGGCCGATGCGAATCGTACCTAAGGGGCAGAAGGTTGTCAACGGCCTGACGCGGCGCGTCTCACAGAATTACGGTCGCTTGGCTTCCTGCGGCGGCGCGACGGAACCCGAATAGAACATTTCGCAGGGCTTGTTGCTGAACAGGTTCACCGCACTCTTCAACAAGTTGATTACGGGTTTGGTGAGGGACTTGAAGATGTCGATATTGCCGATCTCCGGATGGCTGAAGGGTCCGCGGATCTTTTGCTTGACCTCCGCGCAGCCGTTCTGATCGACGACCGCCACGACGACCTCCTCGAAGCGGCTGTCGGCGAAATTTAGCCCGCCCTTCATGGCGATCCTTCGCTTTTCCGTGGCCATGGCGACATCGACCGCCTCGGCGACGCCTTTTTCGATCTTCCAGACCGAGACAAGCCTGGTGATGACGCTCTTCCCTCCCTGGGAATCCGCGAAAAGGTCGGCGAAACGGTAGCCCCTTGTCAGAGCCGGGCCCAGGGGGCCCGCGAGGAAGAACGACCCGACATCGACGAGGTTGAATCTCCGGCTCCGAAGGAGCGACGAGATCACGTCGTCGATATCCAGGCCATTGAGCACGATATTCTCGCCGCTCAGGGAAGCCTGGCCCCGGAGGGATCGCTTCACTTCGCCAATGGTTTTTCCCCGCGCGGTCAGTTCGGCGGACAGGTCGGCCAGCCCTTCCATGTTCTTCGCGTTCGAGGAACCTCGAAGCAGCTGCTCGATCTTGAGCGACTTCTCGACAAAGCTGAACGTGAATCGAGGCTCGGCCCCCGAGAAGTCCGCCTGCAGGGTGCCGTTCCCCGGCCCGCCGAAAACGTTCATGCGAACATCGTCGGCCGCGAAAACGCCGTTCTTGCCAACAACTCCCATGATGAGGTCGGTTATCGTGAGGTTCCCGGCCCGGATCGCCTGGCAGCGGATATCACCGCTGAACGACAGTGTCTTCAACGGGGTCTCCCCCGGCGTCCCCCCGGACCGGACGTTTCCGGCCGTGATATCGATGCCGTCCAGCGCGATCTCCCCGCCGGTCCTAAGGTCCGTATGCAGGAGGCTTCCCGCAGAAACGGCCAGCTTTTCCAGGGATACGGGGGTTCCTTTCGATCGGCCTCCCGGTTTTCCGATATTGAGCTTTCCGTCCTTCTGTCTGACGACGAAAAGGACGGGCTTGACGATATCCATCCGGCTGATCCTGACCCTGCCCGTGATGAGCGGCAGGAGCTTCAGCCCGACTTTCGTTTTGGCCACCGTGGCGACGTCAGAGCCGCCGTTCGTGACCACGATGTCCGCGATAGAAGCGCCGAGAGCCGGGAACAAAGAGATGCCCACCCCGCCCCGGACCTTGACTTCCATTCCCAGGGCCTTGGAGGCGGCCGCCACGATCCGGGGCTTGAGAGCTTTGGCGCCGAACAGGAGGACCAGGAAGATGAGAAGGACGACGGCCAGGGCCGCCCCGCCCGCGATCAACAGTGTTTTTTTTCTTTTTTTCGCCATGCGTCAATAAGCCTATTTCACGACGACTTTTAGGAAGGTGTTCCCGGCAACGGCGTCATCGAGCTTCATCCCATTGATGATCGCCAGGGCCTCGCCCTGATTGGCCGGTTCGCCGAATCTCTGGAGCGCCTGCCGCAAGCTCCCTTGGCTCGTGGTCCGTTTGACATCCAGTCGATCGGGCTTGACGTTGATCTTGCGGGAGTCTGTCAAGCTGTTGAAACGACCCATGGTCTGCTCGAAGACGGAGGAATAGCCGTTGAACCGGGACTGTTCCGTATATCCGAGGAACGCATACACGATCTGTCCCTTCTGGATGAAATAGGACATGACGCGAATGACACCCTGCTCCGTCGTGACGTCGGAGACGATCCGGTAAGCCTGCATGCCGTTGACCTTAGTGCTTTCCGACTTCGCGACAACCGCCTGGCTTTCCTTGAGGAACGCATCGGCCGCGGACGAGGGGGTCTTTTCCGGCGCCATCGAAAAGAGAATAACAGCATTCTGGTCTTGATTGATCATCTGCACTTGAGAAGCCGTGTTATTGACCTTCCAGCCCGAAGGGACCGGGAACTGGAATCGGAGCTCCGGGTGATAAAACACATTGCCTTCGACATAACCCTGGCGAGGATCCTCGCCGAACACGATCCCGTCGATATGCTTGAGATACTGATCTCGATTGACCGCGAATCGGGTCTGTGAGATCTTTTCCCGCCAGACCAGAGTGTCCTCCTTGACGGCGGCGATCCGATTTTCCGGGTTGGGGTGAGTGGAGAACCATCCGGGAAGTCCGCCTTGCCCCTCTCCCGGATTGAGCCGCTCCAATGAAACGAATAGGTTCGCCATGTGATTCGTGTCGTATCCGGCTTTGGCGGAATATTCGACTCCCAGGGCATCCGCTTCGCGTTCATCCGATCGGCTGAAGCTCGCGAAAAGCAGTCCGACCCCCGCCTGGGCTACGCCGGCGTACTTGCGGAACGTCTTTGAAAGGACGGACCCGAGCCCCAATCCCAATTGGGCGAACTGGGCCTTGCTGTACTGCTGGGCGCTATGACGGGCGGCAATGTGGCCGATCTCATGGGCCACGACTCCGGCCAACTCGGCTTCGTCGTTGATGTAGGCCAATATCCCCCGGGTCAGATAGACATACCCGCCGGGCACGGCAAACGCGTTGACGACCGGGCTATCCAGCACTTGAATGTTATAAGCCAGATTCGGCTGGTGACTTAACGCTCCCAATCTCTTTCCGAGCTCGGCGACGTAGCGGGCCAGCTCGGGGTCGTCATATTTGCCGTAGGTCTGCAAAATCTGGGGGTTCGTCTGCTGGCCCATGGCGAGCTCGTCAGCGGAGGACATGAGCATGATCTCCCTCTTGCCGGTGACCGGGTTCAAGGCGCAGGAGACGACCCAGACGATCAGGGCTATGACGACGGCGCCGAGGCCGATTTTTGAAATGATGTGCTTATCCATTTTATGACCCCCTGGAAATTTCCCCAATATGGGGATGCTGGGAATTGACGTACATTTTGTTGAGGACGACTTTGAGATCCGCGAAACCGCTGCCTTTCTGGCTCAAGTACCGGGGCAGCAGGTGATGGGCGATCTTGATCGTCCCTTTGTTGAGATCGGGCAGAACAAGGATGATATAGGTCTCCGTGAGCAGCCCCCGAAGCGACTGTATGTCTCGGAGCTCCTTCCGGCTCGAAGCCAAGAAAACGGCGATGGAATCCGGTTCCACGGGCGTCCGAAGCCTCTCCCTCAGGTCATCCAGCTCATTGAAGATCTCGATCCGGCCGGCTGGGATCACCTTGTGAACAACGGCCTCGAGCCGCTTGTTATCTTGATCGGCCGTGCTCGAATAATACAGCAATTGCATGATCGTTCCTGTTGGTGCCCATTGGCGTCATATTCAAGAAACATGCCAAATCAGCAGAACCGAGCGATAGTTATTATGAGGCATGGGAAGTGGGACGAGCCGATATCACCCGGGATCGGCAGCCAGGTGTTCTTTTATCTAGCACTCATTCCGGCAAATGAGCACTCAATATCTCTTCTTTTGAGGCCCGGAAAGTCGCTCTGACAGCTAAGGCGCGACACCCGGTCGGTGTTTTCTGAGAAGCGTATAGAACCTGGAGCGCGACAAGCCTGAGATCCGGAGCGCTTTGTTGTTATCACCGCCCGCAAAAGAGATCAGGTCTTCCAAATATCTTTGTTCAGCTTCAGAAACCGCCGCTTTCCGGATCTCTTTCAATTTGGGGGGTATTTTGGGAACACTCGAACTGATGCCTGGCTTTTCCGGACTTGCCGATCTTGCCGGATAAAGGTTCCGGGCCACATGGATCCGAATATACGTCGGAAGGTGTTTCGGGAAAAGCATGGGTTCATCTTTTGCCGAAATCAGCGCTTTCTCCAAACCCTGGACCAGTTCCCGCACGTTGCCGGGCCATGGATACGCGGTCACGGTCTCCCAGAATTCAGGAGAAGCTCGTTTGGCGATCATCCCGAAGCGTTGGCTCAAGTCGTTCATATAGAAGGCCGTTATCTTTTGGATATCCTCGGGGATCTCTCTCAGAGGGGGGGAATCGATCACAATGGTCCGGAGCCGGAAGAGAAGATCTTCCCGGAATTTCCCCTCCCGGACCATGTCGCCAAGATCCCTGTTCGTCGCCGCTACAAGACGGAAATCGCTCCCGATCTCATGGCGTCCTCCGACGGGACGGAAGCGGTGTTCTTGAATGACCCTGAGGAATCTCTTTTGGATCAATAACGGCAGCTCCCCGACCTCATCCAAAAAGAGAGTCCCTCCATCGGCCTGCTTGATCAGCCCCGCTTCACTCGTCTCAGCCCCGGTAAATGCTCCCCGCACATGCCCGAACAGGACGCTTTCGACGAGCGTCTCAGGGAGGGCCGTGCAGTCAACGACCACAAAGTTCTTGGTGGCCCTTCGGCTGTTCGCATGGACGACCTTGGCAAAAAGCTCTTTTCCGGTGCCGGTTTCGCCGGTGATGAGGACATTGGAATCGCTGCCAGCGGCCTGGGCTATAAGTTCCAGACATGATACGATCTTCGGCGAATTCCCGATGATGCCGTTTCTTTTCAAACCGGCCGACGGGTTCCCCGGCTTTCTTTCCGTCCGATATTCCAGAGCCCGGAGAAGGGGGAGTTTGATCGTATCGAACGAAGCCGGCTTCTCGAGATAATCCCAGGCGCCGCTCTTGATAGCGAGCTCTGCTTCGTCGGGATGGCCCAGCCCGGTGATCACGATGATCTCCGGGAAGGATAGGGAGCTCTTGATCTTCGGCATGCTCTCCAAGCCGCTTCCGTCGGGCAATCGCACGTCGATAAAAACGATATCGAAGGACTCGGATTGGAGTCTCTTGAGCCCTTCTCGGAGAAGTTGCGCCGAGACGGGGTGATGCCCTAATTGGGTGACAACATTCGCGATCCAGTCGCAAATGAGCTTGTCATCATCGATGATCAGAACATTAGCCATCGTATTTTCTTCAGGGGCTAAAGAGAGTGAATTATACGGGCGGAGATATTGGGTGTCAATCCCGGCCGGCGGGGGTGCGAGAAGGAAAACGATCCCCGGCCTGGTCTATTTCTTCTTTCGGTCGGCAAGGATCAGCGCGATGCCCGCAACGAGCGCAAGGCCGCCCACGATCGGAGGCAAGGGGATGGTTAGGAAAGGGCGTCCTCCCCGAGAGGAGGACGCCCACTTGGATCAACCGAGAGGACGACTTCCCGTCAGATCCTCTACGTGCAAACCGCTTCAGACAGGCTTCATCAAAGGACCAGGATCAGGATGACCACCCCGACCATGATGGCGATGATAATGACGATATCCCTAGTGGCGAGAGCGCCTCCCCCGGCATCCGACGCCGTGATCACGTCTTGGGCGCCGATGACGAGCTGGCCCGTCGTCCCCGCCTGCTGGGCCGCCGGTTTCTGAACGGCAGCCGCGGCGAAGGCGGACAGCATCATGATCATCATGACGACACTTCCGATCTTAACCCATCTTTTCATTCGACTTCTCCTTATTTTGAATGTATTCAAGCCGGGCCTTTTCGATATAGAGGGCCCTTACTTGCAGATAATGCGCTCGGACGAACCCTTCTTTGGGGGCTAGCCGGAGAGCCTGGCCGAGGGACTGGAGGGCCGGGAGCATCTTGCCTTGATTGGCATAAGCCAGGCCCAGGACGTCGTGGGCGTAAGCGCTGTTAGCGTCCACGCCGAGGGCTTCAAGGGCGTATTGCTCGGCTTCCGCGAACTTGCCCTGTCTCAGGCTGATCATGCCCAGACTGTACAGGGGATACGGATCTTGGCCGAGGGATTCCTTGACGCTTTCCCACAGCTCACTCGATTTCAGGAAATCCGACCTCCGATAATAGGCTGTGGCCAGATTGATGGAAGTCAGCGGGTCGTTTTGAAGGGCGGGAAAAGGGAATGCGCTTTGCCCGGGGACCACGGCCATCATCCATCGGGACAGGTTCCTCCCTTTTCCGAGCTCCCAGACTTTCAGGAAGCTCTTGGTCTTCATCGCCCGCCGGCTTCCGAAAAGGGGGTCGTGGAAGATGATCTGGCCCTTGTCGTCATCGAACCCGATGACCACCCGGTAATGTCCTTTGCCAACCTGCTTTATGGTCTTCGTCAGGACGATGACCGGGATGTCTTTCTTGACCAGGTCCTTCAGGATCTCCAGGCTTCCCTGGAACGAGTAACTCTCGAATCCTTTGGTCCGCGGATACAGGACAAGCTCGGAGTTATAAGTCGACTGGCTTCCGGAGTCATAGATCTCATCCGCGATCTTCCGTTGGCTGAAGGAGCGCGTTTCATCCCAAGAGTTGAGGACCATGGTCAAACAGGCCGGACCGCAATAATTGAGTTTCAGCCATTTCTCGAAAGGGACCGTCTGGATTAGATGCCCGTTCTCGGGCTTGGCTTTCCCGTACTTGAAGACCTGCGCGGAAAAGAGTCCGGACGTCATCAGCCCCAAGCCCGCGAGGACCCCATATATCCGTCTGGCGGTCCGGCCCTTCAACCCGGCCATCTTGGCATTTCCCCAGCTAAAGGATCTTCCGGCCCTTCAACAGTCGTACGATCAGAATGATCAAGGCGATGACGACGAGCGCGTGGATCAGGCCTCCGCCGACATGGAACGCGAAGAATCCCAGGGCCCACAGAATGACCAGGATGATCACAATGGTTTCTAGCATATCAACCTCCTTTTTTCTCTTGCCTCTCGCTGTCTTGCGCCCGGCCGTGATTGAAGGCATCATGGACTCGGGAGAAGCTACCTTTTCTTTATGCCGTTTTCATGCCAACAACTTCCCGTCATCACAGAATGCCGGGAGATGGGTTTTCTCGAGAGAAAAGGGCCGAATTTCAGGCAACGGCGGCCTAAAAAACCGTCGACTGGCCGCTTTCCCGCCCCGAGAATTGACCCATAAAACGGCACTTGTCCTGTTTTAAAGGAAGAGTCCCGAGCGGCGTTTTCGAGAGTCTCTTCGAAGCGACTATCTCCTCCTGATCAAACGATAGATGATGAGGATCAGGATGGCCCCCAAGATGGCCCCGATGAATCCGGCCGGCTGGCCCGGGCGATACCAGCCGAGGCGTTGCCCGATGTAGGTCGCCGCAAAGGATCCGCCGATACCGAGAAGGACCGTAATGATGAATCCGCCCGGATCCCTTCCCGGCGTGAGCAGCTTGGCGATCGCGCCAACCACGAAACCGATGACGATCATCCATAGGATATCCATATGACCTCCTTTGATAGGCTAGATGTTTTAGCCCTTAGCCTTTTCCTGGGCGGCCTTTTTCAGCTTATCGTTGGCGATAACGGCGATGTCGACCCGGCGGTTCTTCTGCCGGCCCTCGAGCGAATCGTTCGTCACGATCGGCTGCATTTCGCCGTAACCGGCGATCGAGAACCTCGCCGATTTCACGTCGACGGTCGCCAGGTATAGGGACACAGACTGGGCGCGGTCCTTTGAAAGGGCCATGTTGTAGTCTTCTGTGCCGGTATCGTCCGTATGGCCTTCAATGAGAATGTTGGTATCGGGGTACTTGTTCAGGATCGTGGCCAGCTTGGCCAGGTTCGTCTTGCTGACCGGCCGGAGGTCTGACTTGTCGATGTCGAAAAGGATCCCGCTGTCGAAGGTGATCTTGATGCCTTCCCGGATGCGCTGGATCTCCGCCCCCTCAAGGTCCCGCTGCATTTCCGCGGCCTGTTTGTCCATATAACTCCCGATGATGGCACCGGCCGCTCCGCCGACGGCCGCCCCGATGATCGCCCCGAGTATGGTGTTTCCGGCGGCGTGGCCGATGACACCGCCAACGACGGCTCCGCCGGCGCTGCCGATCACGGCGCCGCGCGCCTTCTTGCTCCAGGACGCACAGTTGACGGCGGCCACCAACATGACCATCACCACCAATAACGTCAGAATTCTCTTCATCTCCATCTTATCCTCCTTAAGGTTCTTTGACCTCGCACCGTCTCTGAGCCCGGAGAAGCCACCAGCGTTATTGCAGTATTCGTGCCAGAAGCTACGCTGGTCGCGCCCGATGCGGCTACGGAAGCATGACCGAAGAGGAACAGAAGGAAGGGCTCATCATCGAGGTGGCGCCTGACGGCGCCCCCGCCGTCCGCTTCCTCGACGAGAACGGCCGGGAAACCGGGCGGATACCGGCTGAAACAGGAAAGAGCTAGCCGCGGACGCTCGCGCTCTTCTCGTGGATGCCCGTGGCCCCGTTGGGGTAGGGCGGGTTGTCCTCGGTGACCTGGAGCTCGCCCGTGCCGTTATAGGCGCGGACCCGGAAGACGTGCTTCCCCGGCGTCGCTTTCCAGTCGTAACGCCATTGGACCCAGGTCAACGGACTGAGGGCCGGCAGGCGCAACGCGGCTTCCTCCCAGGGGCCGTCGTCCACCCGAACCTCGACCATGCTGATGTCCCTGTCCCCGGCGTAGGCGATGCCTCCGACGGGGACGAGGCCGGTCTCCGGGGCGGGGGCGCCCGCGGCGACGGCATCGATAACCGACGTCGTCCTGATGAGGGCCGTTTTGCTCCAATCCCGGTCGACCCAGAAGCCGTGGCCCTTGCGGTCGATGGCCTCCATCCGGACGATCCATTTGGGCTGCTTCATCCCGAAGTGACCGGGGATGTAGATGCGCAGGGGGAAGCCGTGATCGGCCGTCAGGGGCTCTCCGTTCATCTCATAGACGAGCAGGGTGCGGCCGTCCAGGGCCTCGCCGAGAGGCACGCTTTCGTAGAAGCCGTCGGCCGATTCGATAGTGATCTCCTTGACGCCGTCCTTCAATCCCGCTTCGTCGAGAAGGGTCTTGAAAGGGACGCCCGTCCAGAAGCTCGTACTGATGAGATCGCCGCCGACCGGGTTGGAGATGCAGGACAGGGTCAACGCCTGGGTCTGGCGCGGCTTCGACCGGATGTCCTCGAGGGACAGCGCGAGAGGCCGTTCGACCAGCCCCTCGAGCTTCAGGCGCCAGGCCTTGCCGTCGACCTTGGGGGGCTGCAGGTTGATGTCGATCCTGTAGAAATCGCGGTTCGCGGTCAGCTCGGCTCGGGTGCCCGAGACGGGAGGGAATCTCTTCTCGAGCTCGCCGGCGGCGGGAGAGGCGGCCGGTCCCGACGTTCCCCCGGCCCTGACGATCTCCTCCCGGTCGATCTCGCCCAGGGATGCCTTCTTCTTGTTGGACACGATGTTCACGCCGGCAGCGGTCACCATGACCACGAAGGAGCCCGTCCCGACCAATCGAAGGAACCGCCGCCGCGATACGGTGTCTTCGGGAGAGGCATCGGGCGCCGCCGAGACCGCCGAGAGCGTCCGGCCCAATAGGGCCCCGCCGCCGATAAGGACGAGGCCCAGCCACGGCAGGGCGGCCAGCGGCTTCGCCTCGGCGAATCCCCGGGCCACTTCGATGCCGGCCGCCGAAACGAAGAGGAGCAGCCCGCCGAGCGCCCCGTAGAGCGTCCGGCGCTCCGGCCGGCGCCGCCCCGCGACGCCCAGGACCAGGCCGAAGACGACCCAGGCCGCGGCGAATTGCGCCAAGGCCATGCCCTGCTCGGCCAGCTTGGCCGTGGACGCGGTGGGCCCCAGCCTGAGTCCTCGGATGATCATGACCATGGTATCGATCGAGGTCGCGACCAGCCGGCCGGGAAGGACGCGGGCCAGCCAATCGAAGATGTCGAACGGAAGGTAGGGCAGGCCGGCCAGGCGATGGCCGAGATAAGTCACCGCGATCGCCGCGATCCCAGCCGCGAGACCGAACCCCCCCGCTGCGGCCGCGCCGAGCTTCTTCATTGTCCCCCCTCTCCTCCGGCGGGAGCGCCGTAGGTTTTTTTTCTTTAAGCCATGATACCACAGGTCCGCCGGTGAGGGGGTGCCCTTGACTGTTGCTACAGGCGGGCGATATCATCGGGGCACGACGGGAGGAGTCCTCATGCGACGCGAACGACAGGCCCACGAGCCGCCATCCGCCATCGCCGAGCTGGGATGGCGCTATCATCACCTGGGCGTCCCGACGTCGGTCCCGCGCGCGGGCGAGACCTACCTGCCGCATCTCAAGATGTATGTCTCGGGCTTCGAGACCAGCCCTTTCGGCATCGAATGGATGCGCTTCGAGCCCGGCTGCGAGATCTCCGAGCTCGTCCGGACGGTGCCGCACATCGCTTTCGAAGTCGACGACATCGAGGCCGCGCTGGCGCGATTGGGAGTCGAGAGCGAGATCACCTCGCCGTCCGAGGGGGTCCGCGTGGCCATGATCGTCGATAACGGCGCCCCGGTGGAGCTCATCGAGATCCGCCGGCGGGCCGACCGGTAGCTCTAGGGAGCCGGCTGCCGCCGCGGATCGTCTTGACCGCTCCGTTTGGAGCGGGATATGATGTCCGCACTCGACCGAAGGAGGTCTTCCCATGTCCGCATTCCGCCGCCTTTCCCGAGTCGCCCTCCTGGCCGCGTTCGCCGTTCTGGCCCTCTCTCCAGCCTTGCCGCCGGCCCACGGCGCTTTGCCGTCGGCCGACGCGCAGGCCCAAAAGACGATCGCCGCGATCCCGCCCGGCATCGACGCGACCGTCGCCCGGGCCATGAAGGCCTTCGAGGTCCCCGGGCTCGCCCTGGCCATCGTCAAGGACGGCCGCGTCGTCCTGGCCAAGGGTTACGGCGTCCGGAAGCTCGGCGATCCGGCCCCGGTCGACGCGCGGACGCTCTTCGGCATCGCCTCGAACACCAAGGTCTTCACGGCCACGGCGCTCGGCCTCCTGGTCGAGGAAGGCAAGCTCGCCTGGGACGCCCCCGTCGTCGACTATCTCCCGTGGTTCATGATGTACGATCCGTACGTCACCCGCGAGCTCAGCGTCCGCGACCTTCTCGTCCACCGCAGCGGCCTGGGGCTCGGGGCCGGCGACCTGCTTTGGTGGCCGGAATCGACCTACAACCGGGAGGAAGTCGCGCGGCGCCTGCGCTACATCAGGCCGGCGACGTCCTTCCGGAGCGCATATGCCTACGACAATGTCCTTTATCTCGTCGCCGGCGAGGTCATCCAGGCCGTATCCGGCATGTCGTGGGAGGATTTCGTCGCCGACCGCATCCTGAAGAAGGTCGGCATGACCGAGAGCAACGTCCGCCATTCGGCGGCGGCGGAAGGCGGCAACGTCGCCACGCCGCACGCCAAGGTCGAGGGCGCCGTCCGGCCCATCGCGCCGTTCACGAGCGACAACACCAACCCGGCCGGCGGCATCAACTCCGGCGCCGAGGACATGGCTAAATGGATGCTCGTGCGCCTGGCCCGGGGGAAGCTGGCCGACGGCACGACGCTCTACTCGGAACGGACCGCCCGGCAGATCGAGACCCCGGTGACCATCGTGCCGAATTCCGCCCCGCCGGCCGAGCTGGCGGCCCTGAAGTCGAACTTCGCCGCCTACGCCCTCGGCTTGGGGATCCGCGATTACCGCGGCCAGCGCGTCATCACCCACACCGGCGGCCTGCCGGGCTATGTCTCGATCGTGACGCTTCTCCCGGAGCGCAACCTCGGCGTCGCCATCCTGACGAACGCCGAGTCCACGAACGCCTTTTCCGCCCTCACTTGGCAGATCGTGGACAACGACCTCGGCGCCCCGGCGACGGAATGGACGGCCGCTTTCCTCAAGCTGCAGACCCGGTTCGACGAGGAGACCAAGAAGGCGCTCGGCGAGTCCGCAGCGGCCCGGGATGCGTCGTCGAAGCCCTCGCTGCCCCTGGCGAAATACGCCGGCGTCTATACCGACGCCTGGTACGGCGACATCGCCGTCGAGGAAACCGGAGGCCGGCTGGTCATGCGCTTCTCCAAGACGCCCGCGCTCGTCGGCGACATGGAGCACTGGCAATACGATACCTTCGTCGTCCGCTGGCGCGACCGGGAGCTCCGGGCCGACGCCTACGTGACGTTCGCCCTCAATCCCGACGGCTCCATCGAGCGGGCCAAGATGGAGGCGGTCTCGCCCGAAACCGACTTCAGCTACGACTTCCAGGACCTCGACCTCCGGCCTGCACGGGGTGCCAAGCGCTAGGCCCTTTTGGGATTCTTCTCCGATATCCGGGCTACCCTCTCGAGGCGGCGATGGGCGTTGCCTCGCAGATCCCCGTGGTGGAGGGGGGACCCGCGTAGCGGGGGGAACCGCACGAACTGGTTCCCGGGGCCGGGGAGCTAGAGGCAATACCCTGAGCCAAGCCAAAGAGAGGGTTCACGTTGTCGGGAGAAGAGGCCGCCAGAAACGCTTGACCGGTTATTCAACCGCGGCTATCATGATGCCCTCGGGAAGGAGGCCTGCATTCATGGTCGATTCAACCGTCGTCCTGTGGGGACAGACCCTGGCGTACACGCTCTACGCGATCGCCATGATCCTCGTCGTCGGCTGGGTCGGCTGGCGGCTGACGAAGCCGGGCAAGGGGGGCGGGGTCAAGCCGGCCCTGTTCTTCACCTTCGTCGCTTTCCTGACCGTCCTCGGAGTCTCGCTGCATCTCATCACCCTGAAGACCATCCCCTGGGTCGAGCCCGACCTGCACCGGGCCTCCGTCCAGGTGGACCGGGTCTTCGAGATCCGGGTCGCCAACCACGAATTCCAGCTCCCGGAGGCCCGGCTCGTCGTCAAGGTCGGCGAGAAGGTCCGCTTTGACGTCGCCTCGGACGACCTGACCTACGGCTTCGGGGTCTTCCGGCCGGACCACTCCATGGTCTTCCAGATGCAGGTCGTCCCGGGCCACAAGAACGACGTCATCTGGCGGTTTTCCAAGCCAGGGCTTTACACTATCCGCTCGACCGAGTACTCGGGGCCCAAGGGCGCCCAGATGATCCTCGAAGACGCCATCGAAGTCGTCGACGGGAATTGAGGGGACGATCATGAGCATCATCCAAACACTGGTCAACGGGGAACAGGGCCTGTTCAAGCCGAAGACCCTGACGCCCATGCAGAAGCTGACCCTGAGGTTCGTCGTCGTCGGCCTCGTCTACTTCGGCTTCGCCCTCATCGAGGGGATGATCATGCGGATCTACGAGGTCCAGCCCATCCCCTTCATCAAATCGAACCAGTTCTTCGCCATCATGACGGCCCACCCGCTCGTCGGCATCTTCGGGTCGTCCTACTCGATCGTTTTCGGCGCTTTCCTCTTCCTTGTTCCGTTCCTCATGAAGAAGCCTCTGTGGAGCTTCAAGCTCGCGAGCTGGACGTTCTGGCTGCTGACGGTCGGCACCATCGTCTTCTGGGGCGCGGGATTCGTGTCCCATTATGCGCCCCTCTACACGCTCTATTGGCCCCTCCCGGCCGACTTCAGCCAGTTCAGCGCCCTCGGCGGCGCCTTCTTCATCCTGGGCATCGCCCTGGCCATGCTGGGCGCGGCTTTCTTCGTCGTCAATATCTTCAAGACCATCACCTACACCCCCAAGGGCTGGGAGAAACAGCCGGCCGGCGCGCTCCTGGCCTCGGCCCTCGGCTGGACGGGCATCAGGAACATCTTCAGGAAGAAGAAGGAGGCGCATCTCGTGCCCCTGCCCGTGGCCGCCGTCGCCCGGGGCAGCGTGGACGTGGCCCTCAATTCCGCTACCATCCTGTTTACGGGGGTCCTCATCCTCGTCTATATGGTCGCGGAACTCTTCGGCACGAGTCTCAAGCACACGGCCATCGACGCCTTGCTCTACAAGAACTGGTTCTGGTGGGGCCTCGACCTCGTCGCCGACGGCCTCGTCCTCATCTTCGTGGCCGGGACGTGGTATCTCCTGGCCATGATGATCTCGGGCAAGGCCCTGTTCATGCAGAACATCGCCCGGGCCGCCCTGCTCGTCGAGCTCGTCGTCTCCTGGACGGTCTGGTCCCATCACCTGCTCTCCGACCAGGCCCAGCCGGCCCTGCTCAAGGTCGTCTCGGGCGAGATGGTGACGGCCTTCGAGCTCATCACCCAGGGCCTGGCCTTCTTCATCACCCTGGCCACGCTCTGGAGCGCCCGGCCCCTGAAGATGTCGAACGAGCTCAAATTCCTACTCGGCGGGCTCCTTGGATTCGCCCTCGGCGTTCCCGCCGGCATCATCCAGGCCGACGTCGGCCTCAATCGCATCCTCCACAACACCCAGTGGGTCGTCGGGCCGCACGTCCACGTCGCTGTCCTGGTCGGCCTGACCATGACCCTCCACGCGGCGATCTACATCCTATTCCCGATCCTGACCAACGGCGCCAAGCTCTACAGCCAGAAGCTGTCCAATATCCAGTTCTGGGCCCATCTTCTGGGCGGGATCGGCATGGGCGCCTTCATGGGCATGGCCGGCCTGAGGGGCATGCTGCGCCGGACGATCTACTACAACGGGGAGTTCAACGTCTACATGATCCTGGCCGCCCTCTGCGGCGGGCTGCTCCTCCTGGCCTTCCTGTGCTTCTTCATCAACATCGTGATGAGCGTCGGGCTGAAGGGCTTGCTGGGCATCTTCGGAAGATCGTCGCTCGACAAGGACAGGCTCCTGCCCGCCGGGGAATGAGGCGGAGCGCGGAGTAAAGGAGGCTGCCGTGGCAAAAAAGATCGGCTTGGGCGTCGTTCTCCTGATCCTGATAGCGATCGTCTTCATCCAGAACCCGGGGGAGGTCAGCTACAAGATCTATTTCTGGAGGATCAGCCTCTCCCAGATGATCCTTCTGCCCCTGACCCTGCTGTCGGGATTTATCCTCGGCCTCCTTGCCGCCGGGATGCGTCGGTCCCGGACCAAACCCGGCCTGGCCTCGTCCCCTCCGGCTCCGGGCCGTTCGTGAACCCGGCCGCCGGCGGAGAACGCAATACCATGGGCGCTCGCAAGATCATCGGGTTCGGGATCATCGGCGTGATCCTCTTTGTCGGGCCGACCGCCTCCGAGCAAGCCCGCGGGCCGGTTGGGGACGCCGGTCTCCGGGCACTAACGCTGTCCGGTCCGCGCGGCGCGGAAACGGCGGTCACGGGACTCGGTCTCGCCGACGGTTCCAGGATCGACTTGAACCCGCCGCAGCCGCTTTTCTCCCTGCTCGTGGACGGGCGGTTGACGACAGCCTCGATGCTGCCGGCCGGACTCGTCTTCACCGTGACGCCCGGGGACGGATCCGGACCGGGCGCCAAGCTCGCGGTTGTCTTCCGGAATGCCGGCAAGGCGAAAGTCAAGCTCGAGAACCTCGTTCCGCTCGGGGAAGGCGACGACCGGATCTATATCACCGCAGGCTTGCCGAACGAGGAGCCCCACACCCTCGACAGGAGCCAGCTTTTCCGGCCCGGGCTTCGGCCGGTCGGGGTGGTCCTCCCGGACAATGCCTGGCACCTGGGCTTCTGCTCGGTCGAGGCCGGCGGCGCCGCGAGCTCCCTGACCGCGATCGCCCGCCGGGTCAAGACCGACAAGGCCGAGCGCACGCGCTGGGCCTCGATCCTCGAGCCGGGCGGCTCGGTCGAATACGCCCTTTACTTCGAATCCCACCAAGACGGCTGGCGGCGCGGGCTCGAGATCATGTTCCGCGAGCGATATCTTTACGACCTCGAGAAATTCGATGACGCCCTGTTCCGCCGCCCCGACCTGGCCTGGGTCCGGCGGGCCTACCTCATGGTCCTCCAGTTCGCCTGGGACCGGACCTATTACGACCGTGAGGCCGGCCGCTACGCCTTTGACCGGACCCTGACGGCCTGGGACCAGTCCCTCGGCCCCATCGACATCTTCACGATCTGGCCGACATGGCCCCGGCTCGGCCTCGACGCCCGCAATCAATGGGACATGTACCGCGACCTGCCGGGCGGTCTGGACGAGCTCCGTCGCCAGGTCGACCTGACCCACAAGCTCGGCAAGAAATATTTCATCTCCTACAATCCCTGGGACGAAAGCACGCGCCACGAGGACCATATCGCCGGCATGGAGGCCATGCTCCGGACGCTCGACGCCGACGGCGTCGTCCTCGACACGCGGGGCGAGTCGAGCCGCGAGTTCCAGGCCGCGGCCGACCGGGTCAAGCCCGGCATCATCATGTACAGCGAGGGCATGGCCGTGCCGCGCGACATGCCCGGCATCGTCTCCGGCCGCGTCCATGACGCGCTCTATATGCCGCCGCCGCTCAACATGAACAAATACATGCGGCCCGATTTCGCCATCTTCCGGGTCCTCCAGCTGGCCGAGGGTCCGCTCCACCGCGAGTCGGCCGTGTCGTTCTTCAACGGCTACGGCTCGGAGATCAACACCATGCGGCCGGGCCGTCCCGATTGGATCGCGGAGGAGCTCCGCTATCTCGGCCGGACGACCAAGCTCCTGCGCGAGAATTCGACGGCCTTCCTCGATCCGGCCTGGGAACCTCTCGTCCCGACCGTCGAGGACAACCTCTGGGCCAACCGCTGGCGTGACGGGGCGAAGACGGTCTGGACGGTCTTCAGCCTGCGGCCCGAGGGATACAAAGGTCCGCTCGTCGAAGCGGATGTGCCGGAAGGCGCCCATTTCGTCAGCCTGTGGAACCACGAGGAGCTCGAGCCCGTGGCGCGAAACGGGAAAAGCTATGCGCCGGTCGACGTCGCCGCCTTCGACGCCGCCCGGCTCGGGACGCGGACGGAGGCGAATGTCGATTGCCTCGCCGTTCTGCCCGGGCTCCTCAAAGTCGAGGCCGACGGCGAGCTGGTGACGTTCGAGGCGCCCGGCGCGCCGGACGGCAGCCGGATCGCCGTCTCGGCCGGGAACCCTTCGTACGCCGAGACCCCGACCTCGTTCGGGACGGCGCGGCGGACGATCGCCCTCCACGAGCGCTTCGGCTTCCGCGAGGAGAAGTTCGTCGTCCAGCTCTTCGACGGGCGGGGCGAGATCCTCGACGAGCGCGTCGTCCGCCTGCCTCTGGCCTATCCGCGGCTCACGACCCGGGTCGAGAGGACGGCCCCGGTCCGCACGGCTCCCGCCGGCATGGTCGAGGTACCGGCCGGAACGTTCATCTTCAAGACGGCCGGCAACCCCGACGACGCCAATCCGGTCATCCCTTACCCCGATACGAAGACGCCCCGCAAGCTCGAGATGCGCCGGTTCTTCATGGACCGTACCCCTGTCACCAACGACGCCTTCGCGTCATTCCTCGCCGCAACTGGCTACGCGCCAGCCGACGCGTCGAACTTCCTCAAGCACTGGGTCGACGGCAAACCGCCGGCCGGCCAGGGCGACCATCCGGTCACCTGGGTCTCCCTCGAAGACGCCCGGGCTTACGCGAAGTGGGCGGGCAAGCGCCTGCCGACGGAAGTCGAGTGGCAGTACGCCGCGCAGGGCACGGACGGGCGGCCCTTTCCCTGGGGGAAAAAGATGGAGCCCGGCCGGTCGAACAACAAGCTCAACCGGACGACATCCGTCACCGCCTATCCGAGGGGCGCCAGCCCCTTTGGCGTCCTCGACATGGTGGGCAACGTCTGGCAGGTCATGGATGATGTCTATGACAACGGCGTCTACCGCTACGGCATCATCCGCGGCGGCAGCTTCTACGCGCCGGAGAAGAGCGTTTGGTACGTCAAGAGCGGGCCGCTCGCCGTCGACCGGGTCCAGATCCACCTGCTCATCGCCCCCGGGCTCGACCGCGCGGCCACGGTCGGCTTCCGCTGCGTCATGGACGCGGATACTGACCCTTCTGGCGGGGTTCTTCCTGGGGCTTTTCGCCGCCGGGATCCGGAAACCCCGTTCCTGAATCCGGTTATGAGGGGCCCTGTCTCAGATAGTCCCGGGCCCCGGAGTAGTGCGACTTGAAATAGGCGCTCCCGAGGGATTCCCGGCGGACGTTCTTTCCGCTCCCCGGGGCGTGGATAAAGGCGCCGTCCCCGATATAGATCCCGACGTGGCTGAGCTCCCCGCCCGGCGAGGCCGAGAAAAAGACGAGGTCGCCCTTCGTCAACCGGTCACCGGCGACAGCCGTTCCCATCCGGTACTGATCCCGGACGGACCGGGGCATGGCCAGGCCGTTCAGCTGATAGACGGCTTGGACCAGCCCGCTGCAATCGAAGCCCGAACGCGTCGACGTTCCCCCCCATGCGTAGTCCACGCCGATGAAGCCCTCGGCCGTGACCGTGAGTCTCTCGCGAATATCCGAGACTAACGGGGCGGGCCGGCCCCCGGCGGGGGCGGAAGGACCGGGCTTGATGACCGCGTACTCGTCGGGACCGACGATCATGTATTCGGCGATGCGCCCTTCCGCCTTCAGCTTCCGGGCCTCGCCGAGGGCGGCGTCCCGGGTGGGGTAATTCCCGAAGCGGACCTTGAAGAGGCCGGAACCTGAAGGAAAATAGAACGCGTCGAGGCCGGCGGCGGCGAGGTCCCCGGCCAAAGCCCGGGCGTTATCCAGGACGGCGAAGGCGCCGACCTGAATGGTGTAGCCCATGCGGGCCAGCGGCGCTTCGGCCGAAGCGGGAGCTGTCGGGAGCGCCTGAGTGTCAGCCGCGGGCGCGGGAGGCGGGACGGTCCTGACGGCGGTCCGGCACCCGGCGAAATGAGCCAGAGAAATGCCCATGATCACAAGCCCGGCCCTCGAGCGCGGTGGCCTCATTTTTTCATCCTTCATTCATTTTGTCGGAGGAAGGGCCTCCCGGCGGAATTTCCTCCGCTGCGGGGGCTGAAAAGGGCGGGCTATCAACCTTCTTATCCCCTTGTTCGTAGATATGGTATTATCCCCGAAAAGGGTGTGGCGCAAATGCTCGAGATCAAAAACCTGACCAAGTCCTATGGCGATGTCCTGGCCCTCGACCGGTTCTCCCTCGACCTCAAGAAGGGCGAGGTCCTGGGCCTGCTCGGTCCGAACGGCGCGGGCAAGACGACGCTCATCTCGATCCTGGCCGGAACGCTCCGGGACTTCACCGGGACGGTGAGCTTCGACGGCCGCAACCTCTTTGCCGACCGCAGCCTCAAGAACCGCATCGGCATCGTCCCCCAGGACATGGCCTTCTACGACGAGCTCAACGCCATGGACAACCTGCTCTTCTGGGGCGGGCTCTACGACGTGCCGCGGGCGGACCTGAAGCGCCGGGCCGCCGAGATCCTCGAGCTCGTGGAGCTCGCCGGGCGGGCCAAGGAACCTGTCAAAAATTTCTCCGGCGGCATGAAGCGTCGCCTCAACACGGCCATCGGCCTGCTTCACAAGCCCGACCTGCTGCTTCTCGACGAGCCCACGGTCGGCATCGACGTCCAGGCCAAGGTCAGCATCCTCGAGATCATCCGCAGTGTCGGCGCGGCCGGCACGGCGGTCATCTTCACGACCCATCAGCTCGCCGAAGTGGAGACGACCTGCTCCCGCATCGCCATCATGGACCACGGCCGCATCCTGGCCCAGGGGACCCTCGACGAGCTCGTCCGCATCGTCGGCGAGAGGGACATCGTCGAGATCACGGGGGAATTCGCCGCGGCGGCATTCTCCGAGGCCCTCCGGGACCTCGCCGGCGAGCGCGTCGAGCTTCTCTCCGCGGCCGACAACCTGGCCTCGCTGGCCGTCGGCGCGACCGAGGAGATCCCGCGCATCATGGACCGCCTCTTCCAGCGCAAGCTGGCCGTGACCGACCTGAAGATCAAGACACCCGGTCTCGAGACCGTATTCCTGAAGCTGACCGGCCGCAGCCTGAGGGACTGAGCCGTGCGGCGTCTGCTCCTCATCCTCGGGAACGACGTGCGCCGCCACCTCAAGGCGCCGTGGGCCATCGTCATCTTCATGATCATCCCCATCGCGATGACCGGCCTCATCGGCATCATCTTCGCCCCCCGGACCGAAGGGAACGAGCTGCCGCCCATCCCGGTCCTGCTCGTCGACAACGACAAGGGGCTGGCCTCGAAGCTCCTCGTGAGCTCGTTCGATGTTGACCAGATGAAGAAGATGTTCCAGGTGACCGTGACCGACGAGGCCGACGGCCGCGCCCGCATGGGGAAGGGCAAGGCCTCGGCCATGGTCGTCATTCCCAACGGCTTCACTCTCGACCTCCTGGACGCCAAGCCGGTGACGCTCCTCGTCGTCAAGAACCCGTCCGAGCAGTTCCTGCCGGATGTCGTCGAGGAGTTCATGAACACGATGGCCGTCATGCTCTCGGGCGCCATCCAGGCGTTCTCCGATGAGGTCAAGGGCATCCGGGCCATGCTCGAGCTCAAGCCCGACAGCATCCCCTGGGACGCCCTGGGTCCGGAGTTCGGCAAGGCCCAGAAAAAAGTGGTCGCCGCCTCGAAGTATCTGGACCCCCTGCTCATCGGCCTGAAGGAAGAGGAGACGAAGGCCGCCGGGGCCCGGCCGCAAGTCAACGCGGCCCATCTCTTCGCCGCCGTCCTTCCCGGCATGGCCGTCATGTTCCTGCTGTTCATCGTCCAGACCCTGATGCGCGACCTCCTCTCAGAACGCGCAGACGGCAAGCTCCGGCGCATGATGACGACCCCGCTGCGGCCGCTCGAGCTCATCGGCGCGCGGATCGCCGGCGGCTGGATCATGGGCCTGGCCGTTCTCCTGGTCATGGTCGCCTTCGGCACGCTGGTCTTCCGCGTCAGCTGGGGCCCGTTCGGCTATTTCCTGCTGCTCGCCGTCGTGGCCGCCTTCTGGACGGCGGCGTTCTTCGCCCTCTTCCACGCGCTCGTCCGCAACCGCAACCAGGCCGGGGCCCTCGGCGCGCCCATCATCCTGGCCTTCAGCCTGTTCGGCGGATCGATGCTGGCTCCGGACATAATGCCGAAGGCCTTCAGGGCGGTCGGCGTTGTAACGCCCAACCGCTGGTTCATCGACGGCGCGGCCCTGATCAGGGACGGCCGCTTCCCCCTGGCCAGCCTGATCGTCCTTCTGGTGAGCGGCCTCATCCTCCTGGCCCTGGCCGTCCCGGCGCTCCGCCGCCGGGTCTCGGTGTGAACCATGAGAGACACCAAGCGCATCCTCCACGTGGCCGCGGTCGACCTGAGGCTCATGGTCGGCGACAAGGTCTTCTTCTTCTGGACGCTGGCCTTCCCGATCCTGTTCATCGTTCTCTTCGGGTTCCTCTATAAATCGAGCGACAACGCCCCGAACGTCGCCGAGCTCGCGGTCGTCAACCTCGACCAGGGACGCTGGGGCGCCTATTTCATCGGCAAGATCGAGACCCCGGGCATTGCCGTCACGGTGACCGACAAGGAGCCGGCTGAGTACAGCCGCCTGATCGTCCTCCCGCCGGATTTCTCGGCCCGGATCGAGGCGCGCCGCAGCCAGGCCCTGGCTTTCAAGAAGCGCGAGGGCGCGTCATCGCAGGCGGCCGCGCGCGTCGAGACCCGGCTCTATCAGGCCATTGCCCGGACGATCAGCGAGCTCATCCTCTACGGCGCAGGCGACCTCGCGAAGTTCCTGGACGGCCACGCCGAGTTCCGCGATCTCGTCGTCGTGAAGGGCGAGTTCCCCGCGAAGACGGTCACCGTGGTGCCGAGCGGCTTCGACCACTCCATCCCCGGCACGACCATCCAGTTCATCATGATGATGGTCCTGATCTACGGCGGCGTCTCCATCATGGAGGACCGGAAGAAGGGGATACTCGGGCGGATGCTCTTCTCGCCGCTCTCGACGGGCGAGCTCTTCCGGGCCAAGCTCCTCGCGCGCTGGCTCATGGGCCTCCTGCAGGCGCTCATGCTTTTCGTGGTCGGCAAGATCTTCTTCAAGCTCAACCTGGGCAGCGTTCCCCTCGCGCTGCTCGTCATCGCCGTTTTCGCCCTGGCCATGGCCGCGCTCAGTCTCTTCGTCGGCTCGCTCATCAGCAAAGAGGACACGATCATCGGACTGTCCGTCCTACTGGCCAACATGTTCGCTGCGCTCGGCGGCTGTTGGTGGCCGAACGAGATCGTGCCTCCGGCCGTCCGGACGGTGGCCAGGATCTCCCCGGCTTACTGGGCCATGGACGCCCTGCACCAATTGACGTTCCTCCAGGGTGGGTTCGCCGATATCGCCCTGCAGGTGGGTGTCCTTGCCGGGCTGGCCGTCCTCCTTACGGCCGTCGCCGGAAAGGTTTTTCGGATCAGGGAGTAGGCGGAGGCGGAAGGGTCGTGGTCGGGGGTTTGGCCGGGGGACCGGCCAGCGGCAGGATGATCCGGAAGGTCGAGCCCGCCCCGACGCGGCTTTCGACCTCGATCTCCCCGCCGTGCATCCGGGCGATGGACGTGGCGATGGACAGGCCGAGCCCCGTGCCGCCCTCGCCGTCCGTCCGGACCTTGTCGACCCGGTAGAACCTGTCGAAGATGAACGGCAGGTGCTCCTCCGGGATGCCGACGCCCGTGTCACCGATGGTCGCGACCGCCTGATCGTCCTGGCGCACGACGGAGGCCGTGATCGTCCCCCCGCCCGGCGTGTAGCGGAGGGCGTTGTCGAGGATGTTCAGAAACAGCTGCCTCAGCCTCACCCGATCGCCCTTGACCGTCACGCCGTCCATGGGACCGAACCTGAGCTTCAGGCCCTTTTCCTGGGCCAGGGCTTCGATGTCCTGAGTGAGCTCGGTGAGGAGGTTGGTGATATTGACCTCTTGGACGCTGACCGGCTCAGAGCCGGCGTCGCTCCGGGCCAGGACGAGGAGCTTGCCGACGATCTCGGACATATAGCTCACTTCCTGGGAAACGAGCTCGATCGACCTCCGGTAATCTTCCTGGCTTCGCTGCTTCTCCAGGACAAGGGAGGATTCGGCCTGGATGACGGCGAGGGGGGTCCGCAGCTCGTGAGACGCGTCCGCCACGAACTGCCGCTGCTTCATGAAGGCCTCTTCGAGGCGGGCGATCATCCCGTTCAAGGTCGTGGCCAGCCGGCCCAGCTCGTCGTCGGACTCGACGTCGATGCGGCGGCTCAGGTCGCTCTCGCCGATGCCCCGGGCGATCTCGGCCATCCGCTCGACGGGCTTGAGGGTGCGGCCGGCCAGGAACCAGCCGCCGACCCCGGCGAGGACGAGGAGGAGGACGGACGAATTCAGAATGGTCATGCGGAAGATGGCCAGCATGCTCAGGATGTCGTTCGGCAGCCTCCCGACGACGAGGGCCATGCGCTCGGATTCGCGGTTGAGGGGAATAGCGCAGAAGCGGACATAGGTCCCGCCGGGCGTTTCCGCCGACACCATGGAGGAGTCTCCGAACAGCGCCTGCTTGACGGTCGCCCCGATATCCGCGAACTCGATGGAACTCGGGCCCAGGCGCGAGAAGAGATCGCCGTTGGAATTGTAGATCAAGACGAGCTCGTCGACCCTCCGGTCGAAGGAGACCCGGTTGCCTTCGATCTTGACGGATCCCTGGAGCTCGTTGGCCCTGGTCTTGAGCGATTCATCCAGGTTGCGATAGAGGTTCTTCCTGAGCAGGATATAGGCGCCCGTCCCGAAGATGACGAGCAGGACCGAGATGGCCACGAGGTACCAGACGGTCAGGCGGAACTTGATGCTCTTGGGGGCGATCATGGGACGCGCAAGCGGTAGCCGGCTCCTCTCACCGTCTGGATGAGGCTGGCCTGCCCCTCCCGGTCGATCTTCTGGCGGATGCGCCGCACGTAGACGTCGATGATATTGGAGAGGCCGTCGAATTCATAGTCCCAGACGCTCTCCCCGAGCATGGTCCGCGTGACCACGGCGTTCGGCCGGCGCATGAAATACTCGAGGATGGCGTACTCCTTCGCGGTCAGCTCCAGCTGGGCGCCGTCGCGCCAAACCTCCCGGCTCTGGGGATCGAGCGAGAGGTCGCCGATCTGGTATTTCTGGACCTTGGGCAGGACCTCTCGCCTGAGGAGGGCCCGGATCCGGGCCAGGAGCTCGGAGAAGGCGAAGGGCTTGACGAGGTAATCGTCGGCGCCGGAATCGAGACCGATGACCTTGTCTTCCACGCTGTCCTTGGCGGTGAGCATGAGGATCGGCGTGTTCACGTTCTTGGCCCGGAGATCGCGGCAGACGGCGAGACCGTCCTTCTTGGGCAACATGATGTCCAGGATGATCACGTCGAACGGGGTCGTTTCGGCCATATATTCGGCTTCCTCGCCGTCGTAGGCGTTGTCGACGGCGTACCCTTCCTCGAGAAGGCCTCTTTTGACGATGCCCGCGAGGCGCCTAGAATCTTCCACGACCAGGACTCGCATATGGTCCCCTCCTCCTAATGGAGTATAAAGAGGCCCAAGCATACGCCTTTATTCATGAATAGAATATGAAAATATAATGAATTTATCAATAGTTATATTAATCTAAAATTAATCTTCATTTCATAGCAGGTTCATTTAGCGCTGGTACTTTGGCCTTCGAGGGCACGATCCCGGCTTCCTGATCGAGGCCCGGCCGCAAGAAAACGATTGGAGGATGGCATGACCGACGTCCTGACAAAACACAACTCCCTGATGGAGCGGATCGTCAAGGAATACGGCACCATGATCCGGAGCTCCGTCGATAAGGCCCTGGGCGGACTGCCTTGCGCGGAAGAGGTCCTATCGGAGGTCTTCTTCGCGGTCTTCATGACCTTGCGGAAGCTCGGCGAAGGCTGGGCGCCGCCTCGATCCTTCGTCTCGACCGTCGTCAAGAACAAGGTCAACGATTTCGTGTGGCAGCATCATTGGGACAGCAACGACATCGAAGTGCTCAAGAAGCGCCAGGCCGAACAGCTCTACCAGCGTGAAGAGGTCATGGCCCAGGTCCACACGCTCACGCCATCCGAATTCAAGGTCTTCCGTCTGCTGGGCCTCGGCCTGACGAACGAGGAGATCGCCCAGAGCCTTTTTATCTCACCGCTTACGGTCCGGACGCACGTGAAGAGGATCCACGCCAAGTGCGACATCAAGGGCCGGGCCAAGCTGGCCTTGGCCGCCTACCAGACCTGCTATCATGAGGCCCCGGAAGGGCGGGGCGCCGATCCGGGGCCTGCTTTTCAGGACCCTGCCAAGTTCCTCAGGCCAGGGCTGCTGTCGCAGCAGCCCTCCTGAGGCCGCGCCCGTTCACGGCGCGCTTTAGCGCTGGCGCAGGGCGTTCATTATGTCTTGAAGCGTCGGGTTGGGCGGCAGCCGCATCAGCCCGGCGACGCCCGGTTCGCGCGACATGAGACTCGTTCTGGTGAAGGAGTTCATAGCGCACGTGAGCTGGCCCTGGCCCATCCAGGTCGCGCCCAGCCCCAGCCACAGCTGGGTCAGACCGCCCGTGATCTGTCCGGGGATCGTGGATTGCAGCGTATAGACCACGTCGATCGTGAAATCCCCTTGGACCACCTGGGCCGTGAGAGCCAGCTCTCCGTTCAGCGCGACGGGACCGGTCGCGTTGGCCACGAGCGTGCCCAAGTAGGCCTGGCCCGTGACCTGGGCCCCGCCCTGGGTCAGGACGAGGTCCGTGTTCAACACCGTCCCTGACGGAAGGGTACCGCAGAACGTGTAGAGCTCAAAATCGCCCGTGGCGCTGCAGGCCGTGACGGTGTAAGTGCCCGTCCACGTCCCTCCGTAGTTCGGCAGGCAGCGGAACGTTATGGATCCGGTCTTGCCTTCAAAGGTCGCCGTGATCGTGACCGTGCCGGAGCTGACGCCCGTGACCACGCCGGCGTTATCCACCGTAGCGATGGCCAAGTTGTCCGAGGCCCAGGTGGCATTGGCGATCACCTGATTCGTATTGTCGGTCATCCTGGCCGTTGCATGGATGGCCAGGACGTCGCCGATGTAGATCATAGTCTTGCTGGCGGTCAAGAGGACAGTTTGCACGGCGAGTGCCGACGTGGAACTCTTGCAGGCGGGTAGCAGGAAGAACAACGCGACCAGGGCGCCTATCGAGATTGTCTTTTTCATGGCCATTCTCCTTTCGGGCTCGATCCGCTAGCGCGTGACGGTGCGGCCCGGCGACGCTTTGACCCAGGCTGAGGCCTTCGACGGCCCGTTGATCGCCTGGACACGGACGTGGTATTCGACGCCGGCCTTGAGAGGGCCGCTCTCGAAGGTATTGACCCCGGCGCCGACGGTGGCCGTGATGAGGCCGGTCTTGAATCCGGCGTCGGTGGCCAACTGGATGGTGAAGCCGCTCTCGTTATCGGAATTGTCCGTCCACGTCACTTTGACTCTCGGAGCGCCCGAGCCCCCGGACACGCTTGTGACGGAGATCCTGGATGGGGCCGCCGGGGCGGCGGCAACGGCCAGCGCGCGCGGCGGAGCCGGGATGGCGAGGGCCGCGGTGTTCGAATAGCCCGAGGTCAAGGTCCCGCTGAGGGCTCGGACCTGATAAACGACCGAGCTGCCGGCGGTCAGGGTCGTGTCCGTATAAGTGACGACGGTCCCCGAGCCGGCGCTGGGCGCCGGCGCGGCGATCTGAGCGAAGGCCCCGCCGTTGTCGGCTCGCTCGATGGCGAAGCCGGTCTCGTTGACGGAGTTGTCGGTCCAGCTCAGGAGGACGCTAGGCCCGGCTTGGAGCAGGGCCGTCAGGTTCGCGGGATCCGCGGGAGCCGTGGGGTCGGTGCCGACAAAAACGGTGTTGGTATACGCGGAGATGGCGTTCATGACCGGGAAGCCGACCGTTTCGGTATCGCCGACGACGTTGGCCGCCGTAAGGCGATAGTAGGTGGTGACGAGGGGATCGAAAACGGGATCGTTGTAGGCCGTCACGTCGGCGCCAAGAGAGATCGTGGTTACTCCGGTCAGGAAAGCGGGATCGGCCGACTTATCGATGAGATAGTTGGTCTCGTTGATGGAATTGTCGGACCAAGCCAGATCGACGCCCGCGGCGGCCACCGTCGCGGAGAAACCGGTCGGGGCGTTCGGGGAAACTGCGATCGCCTGACTGTGCATCATGTCCATCTCCTCGTGACCGAGCAGGTGGCAATGGAGCACGTACTCCCAACCGAAGTTGACGTCGTGATTGATGACCGTGACGGGATTGCCGAGGGGGTCTTTGAAGCCGCCAGGCCCGCCCATGAGCTCGGCGCCCAAGGGCTTGGACAGGTCGAGAGGGCGGATGCTGTTCGGGAGCTCGAAAGGCAGCGTGGGCAGGGTCGGCCTCAAGGCGAAGATCGTATCCTCGAGGGGATTGACCCGGACCGTCTCCTTCCAGCCGAGCTCGTTTCCGTCCGGGAGGCTGACCGCGTTGTCCCAGGCGACCCGGTTGATGAGCTGGACGTTGAACAGGTGGAAGTGGATCGTATGGGTGTCGACGCCGTTGTGGGTCATCTTCCAGAGCTGGGTGCCGTCTCCGGCCACCGGCGACATGGGCGTCATGGACGCGGCGATGATCTCGACGGGGGGGGAGCCGTAGGGATAGAGCGTGAATTGCTGCGAGCCGCCGCCCACGGGAATCTGGACTCCCAGGAATCCGCTCATGCGGCCGTACACTGTGTCGTAAGCCTCGCCCTGCTCGTCCTGGATGGCCTTGGGCTCGAAGGGAACGGTCACGAAGGAACCGTCAAGGGTCTGGAAGGTCTTGGGACCATCGAAGATCCTGACATAGGGATCGACGGGGAAAGTGCCCGCGTAGGCGGAATTGTAATAGGACGTAGGTACGATGATGGGGTCCTGGGAGACTTCGAAGACGCCCCTCTTGGCGGGATCCGGACCCTTCTGGAAGGCGGCGTTGAGCTCGGCCTCATTAAGCGGCACGGCGTTCGTCGCCGCCGCGGCGACCCGGATCTGCATGATGGTCCGGGTGTTGGGGCCGAAGCCGGGCTGGGTCGGGGGCGTGCCGCCGGAGCTTATCTGGTCGGGGCTGCCGGTATAATAATCGTAGCGGGGATCGAGGGCGGGGAAGGCCGCCGGCGCGTCGTTGTAGAGGATGAGCGTCTGGCCTTCAAGGCCCGTGAAATCGACCAGGACGTCGGCCCGCTCGGCCGGACCGAGCAGAAGGGCATGGCTCGAGACGTTGCCGAAGTTGAAGGTCGTCGGGTTCGTGTTCCAGTCGATCGGCTGGTTGGGGATAGTGACCGGCGCCGGCAGGAAGCCGCCCTCGGTTCCGATCTGGATGAAGGACGGGCCCATCATGGCCGGGTCGGGAACGCCGCCTTCGCGGCCGTCGGTCGGCCAGTCGGGCGGGAAGGAGGGCGTGATGAGCGCCGGGACCATACGGACTTCGGTGTTCGTCCTGTTATCCGCGGTGATGACGGCGGGGTCGGCTTTATAGAGCTGGAGATTGACGAATCGGTCGTTGCAGGCGTTGAGGACACGGAAACGGGTGAGCTTCGGCTCGACCTCGATGTAGGGATAGACCGTCCCGTTGATCACTGGCGTGTCCATGAAGGCTTCCATGGCCATGGACGGATTGGGGGTGTCGGGCCTGTACTGGGCCTCCCAGGGCGCGTTGATCGGATCATAATATTCATTCAAGACGGGAGGGTTGGTGATGTCAGACGTGGGCGGCCAGAACCAGGGACCGTAGTGCCAGCGGCCGAAGGCGTTCATGCCACCGAGATCGGCGGGACTCTGGTTGGGCATGTAGACGTGAGGCATCCACAGATCGCCGGTGACCGGCGTGCCCGGGGTCGAGCCCCACCACCACGTCGGGTCCTGGGAGCCGATCGTGAGGGCATCGACGAAGGACTTGTCCTGGATGATCAGGGGCACCCCGATGTCGGGGAGGATCCTCGTCAGGTTGGGATTGACCCCCGTGACGTTCGTGCCGTTGATGAGGTCGGCTTCGACGTCGTCCGTGATGAGGTAGCCCGCGGCCTCGCCGGCGTAGACGTTGAGACGGGTGATGCCGACGGCGTGGTCATGGTAGAACATCAAGCGGGCGCTCTGCTGATTGGGGAAATAGTAGGTCAGCTCGCCCTGGACCGCGGTCCTGCCGGGATTCGGCATGTCCGGCACGTTGTAGACGGAGACGCCCTTGGGGTAGGAGGTGACCTCGCCGGCCGGGGTGGTCCACTGGTAGGGGGTGCCGTCGCTGATCCAGGGCGTAAACCCGCCGTGCATATGGATCGCGGCCCGGTTCTGGGAGTAGGCTTCGGTCCCGTTCGGAGTTTCTCCGGCCCCCATCAAGGTCGTGTCGACCGGGATGAAGAGGTTGCCGCCGGCGCCCGTGGGCAGGCTGTTCGTGAACTTGATCCGGACCGGCACATTTCGCCGGGCGACGAGCAGGGGCCCGAGGTAATGAAATGCGGAGACATTCGGATCGGCCGTATTGGTCTGGCGGTAGCCGCGCAGGAGCGTCGGCGGAAGATCGGTGTGGAGTTTCTCGCTGAACTGCCCGAGCTCGATCTCGTAGTAGTCGGAACCGGGATAGGTCGCCGTATCCGGGATGGCCACGGGAATATATTGGCCGATGCCGTTCGGGGCCGCGGGATCAATTCCCGCCAGCCGGTCGACGAACTTACGGATGCCGCCGTTGAAGGGCCCGGGAATAGCCGCGATAGCTGCGGCCACCGTGCCTGTGGTCTGATCCGAATTCAGATGGTTCAGCATGTCGACGAATTGACGGAGCCCGTTAGCGAACGCTCCGCCGATGGAGACCACGATCTCGGCTCCGGTGCCCACGGTGTCGACGACATAGGCGACCGGGGCGGAATAGTCACTGCCGCGGTTGATCAGGTTGATGCCGGAGATGACCCCTGGAAAAGCGGGGTCCATGACGGCCTCGACCTGCGCGCCCGTGCCGGTGCCGTAGAAATCCTCGACCACGACCGTCGGGGCGACATAGCCTGTCCCGCTGTTCATGAGAACGACGCTGGCGATGGGGCCGCGGGGAACGGGGCTGTTGGCGTAGTTCGGGAAGGGACCGAAGTAATGCGGCGTCGACCCCACTTCAGCCAGAGGCAGGGGGGCCCTGGCCGCCGCCGGCCCTCTGGCCGTGATGGAGCCCTTGGCTAATGCCGTCGCAAGCATCCGAGCTTGGAATTGCTTATATCTGGCAGCGGCCATGCGCCGCAGAGCGGGCAGGTTATGCTGTTGCTTGACGCGCTCCAGCTTGGCCTCGCGGGTGACGACGCCGTTCTGGGAGCCGTCGGGGCGCTTGGCCTGCCGGCGATCCTGGACCGTGCCCCCGCCGAGCGAGATCCCGGCCATAAGCACACTCAAAAGGATAACCCATTTCTTTTTGCCCATACTTCCTCTCCTTTTACGGAATTTTTACAAACCCGACGATTGAGATCTTCATTTCGCTCCGACAACTTCAAGTTTTGTGCCAACTTCGGAAAAATGACGAAATCAAGCCCTGGGACCCTCGTTTTTGTTAAAGATCCCATAAATATAGCACTGGGATAGGACGGCCCGGTCTCTTGGTCCCCCTCCCCCCTGCCGACTGCGGGGGCGGCTGTGCGAGGGTCCGGTCGGGCTCTG
>Ga0214473_10000389_pt1 | contig 61507 bp, 43 predicted proteins | sample RVTome_7_FD_203509 | JGI IMG/M metagenome (GOLD analysis project Ga0214473, IMG submission 203509) | Soil microbial communities from uranium-contaminated site in the Upper Colorado River Basin, Wyoming, United States - RVT98D197 | ecosystem: Environmental > Terrestrial > Soil > Contaminated >... | reverse complement strand
ACCGGCATGTTCAGATATTCGCGGTATCTCCGGCGATCGAAAAAGAGCTTGCCCCGCCAGGGCCTGGCTGAGGACAGGTAAACGAACAGGCTGTCGCCGGCCGGTTCGGCTGCCAGGCGCAGATCCTCCCGCCAGGGTTGAAGGTACGTCCCCCGAGTCTTGTAAAAGGCGTACATCAGGGCAGTGCGGGCGAAATTGCCATCCCCCCACCAGCCCTCGAGCACGCCGTCTTCCCGCTGAAACGTGAACATCCGCGCCGCCTCGTGCTCCACGAAGTCGAACGCGCTTGAATCCGGCAGGTGGCTGGCCAGCAGGAGCGCTCCCTCCACCGCATCGGCGATCCCATCCTGTGACTCTCCCCGTTCGCCCTGGCGCGGCTCCCAGCGGTAGCCTTTCAGCCGGCTCAGGTTGGAGAGGGCTTTTTTGACCGGTTCGAGGAAGAACTGTTCCTCAGTAGCCAGGGACATGGTGACCCAGGCGTAGTAGTCGTAGCCCCAGCAGTCGGAAAGGCCGTTGCCGGTGACTTCGCCAGTGGCCGCATCCACCTCGTTGTAAAAAAATCCCAGGCTGTCGACGGCGATCTCCTGGGCGCGCCTGAGCATTCGTTCCACGACCGGCAGATAGGCCACCTCGCGCTCGGAGTGCAGGTAATGTTCAATGGCGAAAAGTAGGCTCAATCCGCTGATAATCTCGCAGCCGTGGTCACGCAGCATTAACCGGCCGTCGCCGGTGTGCCCGGCGAAGTCCCAGATATGGGCCGGCACCTGGTGATTGCCCGGCAGCACCTCGAAACAGTAGGCATCGCCGACCCGCCTGGCCCATTCCAGATAATCCTGCCTGCCGGTGGTCCAGAACAGCCGGCAGAGGATTTGCAGCAGCTCGCCGTTGACTTCCGCGTCGTTGCTGGGCAGCATGCCCCATTTGGTTTGGATGGCCGCGGCAGCGAATATCCCCTCCACCAGCTCCGCCATCCGCTCGCTCCAGGGGCCGGGGCCCAGGATCTCGAGCATCGGCACCAGGCCGTCCTTGGCGTATTCGGAGGCGCCGAAAATGAGCCGGTCCAGGCTGCGGACCTCCATCTGGCGCCGGGTGAGGTCGTACGCCGAGGGCAGGTTCCACTGCTGGAGCGCCGAGGCTTTTTCCCCGGCCAGGGCTTTCCGGAACAGGGGCTCGAACCGCTCGTGGTCGGTGAACCAGGCCGCAATCAGCATGAACGGGAAATTATCCGCCGCCGAATTTTCCGGAGTCCAGACCTTTCCGCCCTGTTCCAGGCTCTGAGGCAGGAGGCCGGACTTACCGTCCAGGTGACGGCTCCAGCCGTCGAGGAATTTCCGGGTCCGGCTGAACGCCTCGGCCGCCGGCTCCGCCGCCTGGGCCAGCCTTGCCAGCCTGGGGCCGTCGAGATCCGCAGCCGGGAGCTTCCCCGCGGTCAGCAGCGAGGCCAGAAAAAGTAGTATCGCGCCTGATTTAGCTTTTGCAGTCATCTCTCATTTCCCTGATTAAAATTTTACCGGTATGATATTACGGCACATTTACCGGTATGATAATACGGCACCGGCGGTCAAATCCAGAGAAAACGGCGGGCCGACAGACAGGCTTTCTTGTGCCCAATATTCCGGGCTGTTAGATTAGCGCCTGATGGTCGATAGCCCTTATCCCTCGGCAGCAAACCGGACGCGCGATGCGAATCCAATCCCTCTTGAAACTGCTTATTCTTCCGGCCGGGCTCACACTTCTTTCCTGCCAATGGGACGGCGGTCCGGGCCGTCTCGACCAGAATGTCTACCGCAGCCTGGCCGCCCTTTACGGCAAGCATCCCAGGCTGTTGGTCGAAAAGGCGGCCGAACAGAGCCTGCGCAATTCTCTCAATTCCACCCATCGCTGGCTCTGGGAGCGTTACCTCCAGGACCTGCCGGCAAAAATCCGGCAGGCGGAGCGGCTTCCGGAGACTCTGGACCGCGGCCACGGCAACCTGGCCGCGGACCTCGCCTTTGCCTGGCGCGCCACCGGCAGCGACAGCCTCTTCACGACCGCCAGCGACTACCTGCTCCGCCTCTGCCAGCGTGAGGTCTGGGACCCGGAGTACGACCTCCTGCACGGCCATCTGCTGCTGGGTGCGGCAATCGCCTACGACTGGCTCCAGCCCAGCCTCAGCCGCTCGCAGCGGACTTTGATCGCCGACAAGCTCGGCGATGAAGCCGAAATGCAGTACCGGCGGATCACCGAAAAGCGGGCCTGGTACCGGAACGAGTACCTGCAGAATCACGCCCACGTCAATTACGCCGGCCTGGCCTATGCGGCGGTCGCGCTCTACGGCGAGGATGCGCGGGCCCAGGACTGGCTGGCCGCCTGCGAGGAATTTTTCGGCCGGGTCTTTGCCGCCAGCCCCTCGGACGGAACCTCCATCGAGGGCCTCAGCTACGGCAACTACGCCATGGAGTTCTGCCTGTTCTACGCCGAACTGGCCCGCACCGTGTTCGGCAAGAACTATTTCGACAGCCCCTGGATCGCAAATTACCCTCAGTACGTGCTGCACAGCCTGCTGCCCTCTCCCAGGGAAGAGGAATGGGCCATGACTTTCGGCGACAGCCCGCGCCACGGCAACTCCCACGGCCCCGAACCTCAGCTCTTCCTGATCGCCTCCCGGCTGGGCAACCCGGCAGCCCAGTGGCTGGGCAAGCGCCTGATCGAGCTGAGACAGGAGGGCCTGGCCAGCGCCTCCTGGTGGTCGCTGATCTGGTACGACCCCACCGTGGCAATAAGCGCTCCGGAGAGTTTTCCCGAACTCAAGGAATTCCCGGCAATCGGCCAGGTGATGGCCCGCTCTTCCTGGGTAGATACGCTGGCCATGCTGGTGGGGATCAAGTGTGGCCCGTTCCTGGGAGCCGGGGCCGATACTTTCGGCTTCGACCTGGGCGCGGCCCACGGCCACCCGGACGCCGGCAGCTTCCAGCTTTACTCGCGCGGCCGGTTCGCCCTGATCGATCCGGGATACACCTATTTCAAGAGGACGGCCAATCACAACACGCTGCTGGTCAAAGGCCGGGGCCAGCTCGGCGAGGACGAGCCGTGGTTCGCCGCGGCCGAGGCCCTGAAGTTCGGCCATCACCCACGTATCGTGGAGACCCGGGCCGATCCGCGCTACCACTACGTGCTGGCCGACCTGGCCGGGGCCTATCACCCCGCGCTGGGCCTCCACAAAGCGCTGCGCCACTTGCTGTTCCTCAAGCCCGACCTGCTGCTGGTGGTCGATGAGCTGACTCTCGACGACCGCGGCATCCTCTTCTCCTATCCGGCCGACACTCTGGAAACCGAGGGCCCGCTCAAGCTCGAAGGCGGCTACCTGACCGGAACTCGCGGCCGGGCCTCGTTCAGCTTCGAGGGCCCGCCGGGACAATACTCCCTGGCCGTAAGCTACATAGACAACGCCCCGGAAACCGGCAGCTATTCGGTCCTGGTCGACAGCGACACGGCTCACACCTGGCAGGACACTGTCGAAATCACCGATACCCACCTGGAGCTGGTTCCCCAGGTGAAGCTTATCACCGGCAGCCGGGTCACTTTCAATGCCGACCCGATGGGCGAAGGCGCGCGGCTGGTCAAGCTGATGGTCTATAGTCCCGACATACCGGCGGCGCGGGAGGCGAACTGGCTGCTCAATTTCGAGCCTTCCGCCAGGCTGGAGCGGGTCTTTGCGAGTATCGAGGCGAAACTGGACGGCCTGACCCTCGATGTCTACCCCCTGGCCCCGGTCCAGCGTAACCACGACTGGGGTCTCCATCCGGTCAAGACCGGCAGCCAGTATACCCAGACCATGCAGCTCGTGATCAGACCGGTATTCACCGACAGTTCAGTCACGCTGGTAAATTTCCTGCACCTGCGGGCCGGAGAGGCTCCCGCCCTCGAATGGCTGCGGGGCGAGTTGGCCGGCAGTCTGGCCCAGGTGCGATGGTACGAGCGCGGCCAGCCGCGATCGGTCACGCTCGACCTACAGAGCCACAAAGTGACGATCCTGCCCTGACAGGCAAGGCCGCGGCCGGCAGATCACCCTTATGTAATCCGTCTCTGCACGAGGGGAGAAGATGTAAGGGCGGGTTTGAAACCCGCCCCTACGTGAAAACTCCGGAGAAAAGTTTCGAAGAACCTATTCGATTAAACCCAGGTTCATTCCCTTCATCATATTCACCCGGAATGGAGGAACCCATGAGATACTGCCTGCTTTCCCTGGCCGCCGCAGTTATGCTTTTCGCCGGCAGCCGGACGCTTGCGGCACACTGCCAAATGCCCTGCGGGATCTACGATGACCAGATGCGGGTAAACCTGATCGAGGAGAGCTGCGCGACGATCGAGAAGGCGATGGACGAAATCAGGAATAACATAACCTCGGCCCAGGCCAACGGCGAGGTCAGCCTGTCTGTCATGCAGGCCATGCGCTGGACCACCACCAAGGAAGAGCACGCCGCCCAGATCCAGGAAATCGTGGCCGATTACTTCCTCACCCAGCGGATCAAGCCGGACACACAGAACTACGACAAGAAGCTCGAGCTGTTGCACGGTATCCTGATTTCCGCGATGAAATGCAGACAGACACTCGATCCGGCCAACGTCCAGGGTATCCGCACCCGGCTGGATGAATTCAGCAAACTTTACTTCGTCCAGGAACAGGGGGCAGCGCCCAAGAAGTGAATCCCGGGTTTTGTGCGCCTGTCGGCATAATGGAAAAGCCCGGAGCGGTCCGGGCTTTTCAGTTCCCGGTCTGGACAAAGCCGCTTTGCCGGCTTATGTTAACTTTCGCAATCGTTTAATGTTATTCGTTCCGGTTTATTAACCTTACCGAGGGGTTGACCTATGAAGATTTCTATTCGGCTCACGGCAGCGCTGGCCGCCGTGGTCCTCGTTACCCTCGCCGCCCATGCTCAGCAAGCGGGCAAAGACGGCTGGATCGATCTGTTCAACGGCCGGAACCTCGACGGCTGGGTGAACGTCAACTGCGCGCCCGAGACATTCACCGTGCGCGACGGCCTGATCGTCTGCACCGGCGTCCCCACCGGGATTATGCGCACGGACCGGATGTACGAGAACTACGTGCTCGAACTCGACTGGATGCACACCAAGAAAGGGGGCAACGCCGGCCTCTTCGTGCACTCGGATGCGCTGACCGCAGTCGGCCAACCGTTCAGCCGGTCGGTGGAAGTGCAGATCATGGACGGCAACGCCGGCGACATCTTCGCCATCCACGGCGCGACCATGGCCACAGACAAGCCGCACCCCCAGGGCTGGGGCCGGTCGTTGCCCAGCGAGGACCGGATGAACCCGGCCGGCCAGTGGAACCATTACCAGGTGGTGTCCGACCGCGGCATGCTGAGCCTGGCGGTCAACGGCAAGGTAGTCACGCGCGCTTATCACCTCAATCCGCGCAAAGGGTATATCTGCCTGGAGAGCGAAGGCAGCGAGATCCACTTCCGCAACATCCGGATCAGGGAGCTGCCGAGCACCGATGTGCCGGAGGTGGTTACGGCCAGGCGGGACGAGGGTTTCCGCTCGCTCTTTACCGGTCTCGACCTCCGCAACTGGAAACGCAATCCCGGGCATGAGGGCCATTGGGTGGCCCGCGACTGGATCCTCGACTACGACGGAAAGAGCACAGCCGAGCCCGGCGAGGAAAAAAATCTCTGGAGCGAAAAAGAATACCGCAATTTCAAGCTGATCGTCGACTGGAACCTTCCCGGCGAAACCATGGTCGACAGCATGCCGGTCATCCTGCCGGACGGCTCCTACGCCAAGGACGAAAACGGCAAGGAGCTGCGCGATTTCGTCACCGATGCCGGCGACAGCGGGATTTACCTGCGCGGCAGCTCCAAGGCGCAAGTCAACATCTGGAACTGGCCCTGCGGCTCGGGTGAATTCTACGGCTACCGCCTGGACGAAAGCCTGCCGGCTTCCGTGCGCCAGGGTGTCACGCCGCTGTTTTTTGCCGACAACCCGATCGGCCGCTGGAACCGGTTCGAAATCACCATGCTCGACGAGCACGTGACCGTGGTGCTGAACGGCAAGAAAGTTATCGACAACGCCTGGCTGCCGGGCGTGCCCAAGAAAGGCCCGATCGCGCTTCAGCACCACGGCGACCACATCCAGTTCGCCAACGTTTACATCAAGGAGCTGCCGGATTAATATAGAATTGTCGGGGCCCCGATAAATCGGGGTGTCCGCCCGTTGTGCGGAAATAACCCGGCGATATTCGGGCGCGCACAGGGGCGCGCCCCTGCGAAAAATTGCAAAAATTTATAGGTTATCAATCCAGCATAGCCTGGAGGGCTAGTCCTAACTGGCAAGGCAGCGGACTTGAAATCCGCCGGGGTAACACCCATGGGGGTTCGAATCCCTCGCCCTCCGCCATTATGAAAGAAGGGTACGCAAACAATTGCGTACCCTTTTTCAATTAAGACAGACCTCTTCCGTCCGTGGTCTAAAATCAGGTATTCCTGCTAAAACCTCACCGGTTAGAATCTGAGAAATTAGCAGTCTACCTACTTCGCCCGCCGACCGTCTGAGCGACAGCCGGGTTCCCCGCCCGGATTTATCGATCGTTGCCCGCCAACTTCACTTTCAGAAACGCAACCGTGCGCTCCCAGGCGAGTTCGGCCGCCCGCCGGTCATATCTGGCGGTATTCGTATCGTTATTGAACGCGTGATTCGCGCCCTCATACACGTAGACCTTATAGTCCACTGAAGCTTTCTTCAGAGCCTCTTCGTACGCGGCAATGCCCTGATTAATTCGTTGATCCAGGCCGGCGTAGTGCAGAAGTAAGGAAGCTTTGATTTTAGGGACCTCTTCAGCAGCCGGCTGGCTGCCATAATAAGGAACCGCAGCGAGTAAATCCGGGGAGTGAACTGCAAGCTGGTTGGCCATCGCTCCGCCCCAGCAGAAACCAACGGCTCCGATCTTTCCCGTAGATTCAGGATGTGTCTTCAGGTAGGTTACCGCGGCGAGGAAATTTTTCAGGTTTGATTGGCTGTCGAGCTTTCCGATCAACGAGCGGGCTTCATCGGCATCCTCCGGAGTGCCCCCGAACGGGGACAGAGCATCGGGGGCAAGCGCCAGAAAACCGGCCAGTGCTACTCGCCGGGCGACATCCTTGATGTGCAGATTAAGTCCCCTGTTTTCGTGGATCACGATTACACCGGGCAGCTTTGTCTCACCTTTCGGTCTGGCCAGATAGGCAATGATTTTTCCCGTTTCAGCCGGGTACTCGATTGTGTCTGTATGGAGGCGAGGATCATCCTTCGAGATGACCTCGGCATTTGCATAGTCGTTCTCCAGCAACGGAAGCAGGGCGGAAGCGGCGGTTGCACCGCCGGCGAGAAGAGCCAATTTATGGAGGAATTCTCGCCGAGCAATGAAACCATGCGTGTATGCATCATAAAGGTCAATAATCTTCTGATTCATGCCCGCGTCTCCTTTCAGTTGAGATTGATTTTAACTATAGGACTTTTCTCAAGGGAAAGCAACTGGCTATCCTGCCGCCCCCGACAGATACTTTCTAAACTCCTCTCGCCCTCCACCATACTGACAGAAAGCGGCGACCCCGCAAGAGGCCGCCGCTTTTACCTCCGGGAACAGACATCCAGCCCCATCAGGCTGGATAACTTATTGACTATCGCCATTTCCCCCTTAAGCTGAAACCGCTGGATAGCCGCGATAATCTCTGTTTGCAAAACAGACCAGCGTCGATAGCAGGATTGCCCGGAAAAGCGATTCCTTAACCGGTAAAAGCGGGCCTGCTCCAGGATGCAAACTGGCTTCAATACATGCTGGAAATTAAAGTTTTCAGTGGGAAATTCGGGCTGTTCAGGCGGGGCCGAAAATGATAAAACCGCACCACTGGTGTGCGGTTTCGGGTAGTCCGGGTTGGTTGGCAATAACCCGGTGGACTTAATAATCCCGCGAATATCGAGGTCGAAGCTCAGACAGTCTAATCCTCGGCCGCCGGATTCCGCCACATCCCTCTTTCACTCTCGACGGCCTGTGGCCGGCCGGCTTCACTCCTCGAAAAACCGGAATCCGTAGGTGGTGCTGTCTTCCTCGGAATTGACCGACCAGACCAGGCGCGCGTGACGGCTTATTCTTTTTTCGCCCAGCTTGAAGCGGACGTGGAAGTTGATCGGCTTGTTCAGCTCCAAGCGGACGCCGTCGCTGGAAACGTCCACGATCCGGGCCTTGAACATGCTCGATTCAAGATAGAGCTCGGTGTCGACGCTCACCTGCTTGCGACCTTTTTTTCTGCGCTCGGCCTGCTTTTCCATCAGCATTTTCACTCCCTTGTGCAGTCATAGCGCTGCCGGATAAAGGGGACTCTAAAAATATTAAACCACAACTTGCACACTTTTGCAAGTTATTTTATTAGTTAGTCAAGTGTCAGTTTCTGACAGGCCCGGGCGCATTATTCGGGAGTACATTTCCTTAATTTTCAGGCGGATTACGCTGGAGGACAAGTGAACAAGCGAGCGGGTGGAATGAACCGGAGGCAGTTTGCCAGGGTGGCGGCCGGCGCGGCGGTTTTCACGGCTGTCGGCAGCAGCAGCGGATCACCGGCCGGGGGAAGCGGACGCATCCGGATGGGCGGGCCGGTGTTCGGTAAGCCGGAGGAGCCGGAAACCTGGGCCCGGGCTCATCGGCAGGCCGGCTACCGGGCCGCCTGGTGCCCGGTCGAAAGCGGCGCCGGCGACCAGGAAGTCCATGCCTATGAAACAGCGGCCAAGCAGGCCGGGATCGTAATCGCGGAGGTGGGCGCCTGGAGTAACTCAATCGGCCCGGACGTGGAAACCGGACGCAAGTCGGTCGAAACCTGCATCAGCCAGCTCGACCTGGCCGACCGGATCGGCGCCCTCTGCTGCGTCAACATAAGCGGCTCGCGCGGTCCCGTCTGGGACGGCCCGCACCCGGACAACCTGACCGATGAAACTTTCGAGATGATAGTGGAAGTCACCCGCCGGATAATCGACCAGGTGAAGCCGAAACGTACCTATTTCACTCTCGAAACCATGCCTTGGGCTTATCCGGATTCAGCCGACAGCTACCTCCGCCTGCTCAAGGCGATCGACCGCGAGCGTTTCGCCGTGCATCTCGACCCGGTCAATCTAATATGCAGCCCTCAGCGCTATTTCCGCAGCGGCGAGCTGATCCGAGAGTGTTTCGCCAAGCTCGGCCCCTGGATCAAGAGCTGCCACGCCAAGGACATCCGGCTCCAGGACAAGCTCACCACCCATCTGGATGAAGTCCGGCCCGGAACCGGCGGTCTGGATTACACCGCCTACCTCACCGAGCTGGCTAAACTGGACGATGTTCCGCTGATGCTGGAGCACATGAAAGAGGAAGAGGAATACCGGCTGGCCGGGGAATACATCCGGAGCGTGGCGGGCAAAGTGGGTGTCTCATTCGACTGAGTGCATTATTTCTCAATTACGGAGACGTTTTTTATGATTCCAGCGGGCGAGTTGCCGTATAATACTTGCAGAGCCTCAATTTTGTGTTCGTAATTCGAGCAATGCCAAAAAAGTATCTCATGCAGGGGCGCACCCGCGTGTGCGCCCGGATTCACCAGCGGTGGGCGGACACATGGGTCCGCCCCTACGATAAAAATAACACCAGGCACATGATTCGGCGTAATCACAGGGAAGTTCAATTGAGTGCAACGTAACCATATTTAAAAAACCTGTACTAAGGCGGAGCGGGGATTCAGACGTGATTTCTCAGCTTTAACTCCAGTGGGTGGGGATTCAGGTAGTATTGCTTCTCCAGGTAAGGCTGGCCGTACTTGCGCACGTAATGGCTGACCAGGGTCACCGGCACGATCAGGGGCACGTGGCCGAGGGCGTAGGACTCGATCACCTCCAACAGCTCAATCTTTTCGTCCGCGGATAGCTCCTTTTTGAAATAGCCCAGCAGGTGGTTCAGCACGTTGCGGTTTTTCCTGAGGGTGGACATCAGCTTCAAGGCTTCAGACAGTTCTTTGAGGTATTCCGCGAACAATTCTTTTCTTGGCTTTCCCTTCCCGGCAGCCACCAGCTTGCCCAGCCTGCGGTAGCCCTCCACGCTGTGGCTCATCACCAATAGCTTGTGGCGGGTGTGGAAATCCACCAGAGCCCCCAGGCTTCTGCCTTTAGCATTCATCTCCCGCCAGCGTTTCATCACGAAAATCCGCTCGATGAAATTCTCCCGCAGCGCCGGGTCGTGCAGACGGCCCTCGTCCTCCACCGGCAGTTCGGGGAAATGACCGGTGAACATTCGCGCCCAGAGACCCATGCCCTGATTCGAGGGCACGCCTTTTTCATTATAGACCTTGATTCCCGTCAGCCCGCTGGACGGAGACTTGCTTTTGAAGATGTAGCCGCAGAGGCGTTCGGCTTCGAGCTCTTTCAGGCGTTTTCGGCCCCACTGTTTCATTTGGCCGGTGAGGTCGATCCCGGTCCGGATAGTCATCAATCGGGGATTTTCCGGGTCGCCCACCAGCCGCAGCGCCTCCCGGGGCACGCCCAGGCCGCATTCGTATTCCGGGCAGACCGGCACGTACTCGACCAACCGGCCGAGAGTTTCGACCAGGAAAGGGTCGTACTTGTGGCCGCCGTCGTAGCGCACCTTTTCGCCCAGCAGGCAGGTGGCGATACCGATTCTGATCTTGTCTTCCATAAGCCGTGCGGATGAAAAGAACGGGCGGACACCAGGGTCCAGCCCATGTATATTTAACTACGACGGTCACGGCATGCCGTGACCCTACGGCGCACCCAGGGCAATTATGAGGGGACACGGAGGGACTCAGTTACCCCATTTCCCCGATTATTTCAGAATATCGGCGGATGACACACCCCGGCCCGATTTCATCGGGCCACCCCTCTTGGCAGAGGGGACTAGCCGGCCCGGCTCCCAGCGCAGGCAAACAACGGGGTCCGCGGCTACCACAAATCTTCTATGGTAGGTTTATATCCTGGCTGCCAGGATGCAGCTCAACCGGCCTGCCCCGCCAGACAAACTCGCCTTCCAGCCCGTCGGGCAGAGTGACTCGTCCGCGGATGCCGGCCGTGGCCTGACGTTCCAGATCGAGCGTGACATCGCCGGCGGGATGGGGAAAGCTGCAATGAATCTTGTCCAGCCTTCCCGGCTGCGGCTCGATCCTGATCCGTCTGAATCCCGGAGCGGCCGGGGTAATTCCGCAGACCGTGGCCAGGAATTCGTACAGCGGGCTGGCGCTCCAGGCATGGCAATCGCTGCGGGTCGGGTCGGGTTCTTCCGCGAAAGTGGTGAGGCCCGCGTCGAGCATGTTCTGCCAGGGGCCGAGCAGGTCGAGGTAGCGGTCGGCCAGGCCGGCTTTCACCAGGGCGCGCACCAGGTAGAAGCGGTAATAATAAGTGCACTGAATCAGGTCCGGTTCATTCAGCACCCGCTCCATCACCTGCCGGCTTTCCCCTGCCGGCACCAGGTCCACCAGCACCGCCATCACGTTGGCGTGCTGGCTGAACTGCTTCTTTTCCGGGGTTTCGGCTAACAGGCCCCTTTTGCCGTCCCAGCATTCCCGTTTCACCGAGGCGGTAATCCGGTCGGCCAGGGCCCGGTAGTGGCCGCTTTCGCCGGGCAGGCCGAATTGGTCGGCGAGTTTTTCGGCGAGATTGAGCGCATAGACGAACTGCAGGTTGACCACCGCCGACCGGCCTTGGTCCGCCCCAGGAGGCACGCCCGAATCGTATTCGGCAGCCCAGTCGACGAAGTTCCAGTACGGCAGCTCGCCCAGCATGCCATTCCCGGCCAGATGACGCTCGAACCAGCCGATCACTCCCCGGACTCCAGGCATGAAGCGGGCGGCGAACTCCGGGTCATCGCGAAGCTTCCAGTAGTCGTAGACCATCGCGATCCAGAACAGCGAATAGGGCGGGATCACCTGGGGCATATAGGTGGGGTAGCGGCTCTGGGTGAGGCCCTCCGGCAGCCGCGAATCATCGAACAGGCTGATCGCTTTCCTCATCATCCGGTCATCGCCGGACACGTAGAGCGAGATCAGGGCCTGGATGCGGGTGTCGCCCACGTAGTTGAGCTGTTCGTAGTACGGGCAGTCGAAATAGGTCTCTCCGGCGCAGAGACGGGCGGTGCGCCAGCCCACCTGCCAGATTCTGCCGAGCAGGGGGTCTCCCCCATCGAACCGGGCCCGCTCCCGGAATGGATAGCCCACGTACAACGACCGGAAACTTTCCACGGTCAGCGGCTGGTCGAGAGTTTCCACTGCCAGTTCCAGATAGCGGAAAGTCCTGAACCAGAGGGTGGTGAAAAGCCGAGTTTGTCCGCCGTCCGCGATAAACTCATCCGCGTAGCCGAAAATGTGCTTGCCTTCGATTCTATCCCGGTGGCCCTTAATGCCCTTTTGGTCCACCAGCGCCTCGGCGTAGGTCAGACGCACCTGTGCGCCCTTACCGCCGGACAAAACCAGCTCGGGATAAGCCGTGGTCAGATAAGTCTGGTCGAGCAGGAGGGTGACGCTGGTACGGGGCGGCACGGTGAGCGGCTCTCCGCTGCGCAATAGCTCCCGGCTGGCCTCCACCCCCGAGGCCAGCCGCACCAGCGGCGCTTCCTGAAGGCTCTTTTCCAAGGGCGGGATCATCCGCGGCACCAGCTGCCAGTGCGACCTCAGCCAGCGCACTCCCCGCGGAACTGCCGGGGAAACCACCTCCGCGTTGGGCCAGCCGGAGTCATCGAACGCGAGCTTTTCCCAGCCCCAGGGGTAGCGTCCGCCGTCGATTCTTTCGGTGGGCCCCACCACGGTGAAGCTTCCCATTTCCTGCACTCCGGCGGACACCGGGCCGTAGGCGGCATCCTCCAGGACTTTCCAGGTCGAATCGGTGTTGACCGGGGTTTCCAGGTCCGAATTGCCCTGCAGCAGAAAGCCGGTGCGCTAGGTGATCTGGGCGTAAGGCACCTGTTCGCCGAAATTCCAGACCACCGCGGCCAGCAGGTTTTCGCCTGGAGTGAGCCGGTCCGCGATGTCGTGGGTTTCGAACCGCCAGTGGGCCAGGTCGCCGCGGGCCGGGCCGTCCCCCACCTCGCTGCCATTGACCAGCAGCTTGTAGCGGTTGTCCGCGGAAACGTGGATCACGAAGCGCTCCGGCTTGGCGCTCAGCGTGAACTTTTTACGGAAATGGAAAATCCCGTAGGATGTCCCATCCCGTCCGGGGGCCGCGATCCAGCTGGCCGGCCACTGGTCTGCCAGCAGTGCGGGAGAGATTTCCAGGCCATCGGCGGATTGCCCGGCAGAGAGAAGCTTGCAACCGGCCAGAATCAAAAATGCTGCGGTAAATGCACGGAACATGGCGAACCACCCTTGCATAAAGAGATCTGCAGGGCCGCCCGTGATACCGGCGGTCCATAGTTCCAAATAATCAGGGACACGGCGCGTTCGCCGTGTCCCTGTTATCGAGCATTCATCAATGTCCAGGAAAAAAATTTTCAGATCGCTTCAAACCTCCTCGGGCACCACGTACGGATAGCGGTACTCGCGGTTGAGATAGCTGTTCGCCTCACCGTCGCCGGGGAACGTTTCGGTCAGGTTGTCGAAAATCAGTTTGCGGCCGGTGCGGAAGGCGATATTCGACAGATGGCACATCGCGGTGGACAGGTGGCCTTCCAGGATGTCGGCAGCCAGGTCTTCGTGGTTGCGGCTTTTCATGCAATTGATGAAGTTCTGGAAGTGGCCCTCGGCGCGGTCGCCCATGCGGTCGGCCGCAGCGGCCTGGGTCAGGCCCTGGCTGCTCCCGCTGCCCGGCCCGGGCTCGTTCTTGCGGCCTAAATAGCTCTGCCAGCTCGAGCCGTCGAGCTTGAGCCAGCCCTTGTCACCGTAGAAAAACTCACCCTGCTCGATCCCTTCTTCAGTGTTGGAGTACCAGCCCCGGACCTCCATCTGGATTATCCGGCCATCGGCGTATTTCAGCACGTTGATCTGGTGGTTCGGGGTCTCCTGAACGCAGTCGTTCCCCCAGACGAAAATATTGCCGACGCTGTGGATCTCCCGCGGGTGTTCGTAAATCTGCATGCCCCAGCGGCAGCGGTCATAGTTGTGGGGGCCGGTATTGCCGGTTTCGCCGTTGCCGGTGTCCCAGACCCAGTGCCAGTTATAGTGGAACTTCTTTTCGTTGAACGGCCGCCAGGGAGCGGGTCCCAGCCAGAGGTCGTAGTGCACGCCTTCGGGAACCGGGCTGTTGGGCGCCTTGCCGTAGCTGTCGCGGGCCTTGATCAGGCAGGTGCGGGACATGTAGATGTCGCCGATCCCGCCCTCGTGGAGGAACTTCATCGCTTCTTTGCAGCCGCGGCTGCTGCGACTCTGGGTGCCGGACTGCACGATCCGCTTGTACTTGCGCGCCGCCTCGACCATCTTGCGGCCCTCGCTGACGTTGTAACTGACCGGTTTTTCGACGTAGACGTCCTTGCCCGCCTGGCAGGCCCAGATCGCCATCAGGGCGTGCCAATGGTTGGGCGTGGCGATCGAGATAGCGTTGATCTCTTTGTCTTCCACTACTTTCCGGACATCGACCTCGGTACGGGGCTTCTTGCCGGACTTCTCCTCCACTTCCTTGACTACCTCGGGAAAGAGCCGCTCATCGATGTCGCAGAGCAGGGCCACCTGCACGCCCGGCAAAGCGGAGAAGCTTTGCACGTGGGCTCTTCCCCGGCTGCGTATTCCGCAGACCGCCACGTTGATCCGGTCGCTGGGGGGGTTGGCGGCCCAGCCGGAAGTGACGAAGGGCGCGACTGCGGCGGCCGCCACCGCTCCCCTGCCCGCGTTCTTCAGAAAGTTACGGCGATCGATGGACTTCATGAGGCCTCCCTGTAAGTGGTGAAAAGGAAGTTACGGATAGAAAATTTATTCCTCGCCAAAACTGTCCGTAAATAATGTCAGATGGAATTCTGTCCGGGAGTATATCCATTTCACCGGCAAAGGATAATATAGTTCTTTTGTCGCCAAGAACCAAAAGCGTTTCCTTATGTAACTGAAAGCGACAAAGGTTATTCCAGGCATTCGAGTCTTAAGGGCGCAGCAGGCTGCGCCCCTACGTGCGTTCTACGATGGAAATTACGGGGCAGCTGCACGCTCCTGTAAGGGGAATCCCGTGGCCTCAGAGATTTTACAGCCGCAGATTAGACCATCCCGGAATCAGAGTGAATTACCCTGCCCTCAGGGTGGAGTAATTCTCTTCCCCAAACATCTCAGGCTCATTCGTAATATCTTCCCAGATAGCCCACTATCGCTTTTTTAAGCTCCAGCGGATCAATCGGCCCCAGCTTGCGGAAAATCACCTCCCCTCCCGGCTTCACCAGCAGCGTGTAAGGCAGCGATCCAGGCCAGGCGGGGTCCACCGCCTCGATCAGGGCGTACTTGTCATCGCGCGCGAAAAGGAAGTTCGTGCAGGAGGCTTCCTGATTATCCAGGAACTGCAATACCTTGTCGCTCTTGTCCGGGGAGTCGGCGGAGATAGTGACGAGCTCGAAATCGCGGCCGCGGTACATGCGGTTGATCGTAATCAGTTCGGAGAACTCCACCATGCACGGACCGCACCAGGTGGCCCAGACGTTGACTAGACGAAGCTTCCCGGTTGAATTGGCAAGGATCTCCCCGAGGCCCTGGGCATCGATTTTCTCCACACTCACCGGTTCGGCGGCCCAGCGCTCGAACGCCTCCTGGACGCCGGCATTTTTATCGGCCCACTTGATCGAGCAGCCGAAAGTTTTCGTCACCTCCACCGGCGGCTTCTTCCCTGCCAGCAAGGCTTCAATCGCGTTTCTTGCATCCCGGGATTTCACTTTTTCCGGCTTTTCGGAATCATCGACCCGGCCGGTATAGCGCAGCTTGCGCTCCCGGTCGAAGATGAAGACGTGGGGGGTCGCCATCGGCCCATAGGCCAGCGAAACCTGCTGCGTATCGCCATCGTAGAGGTACGGGAAGCCGAAACCCTGATCGGCCGCTCTCAGCTTCATCTCCTCGAACGAATCGCTCATGTCCGTATAACCCAGCTCGTCCAGGCGCACCGCCCGCGGGTCGTTGGGCGAGACAGCCCCCAGGGCCACTCCCCGGTCCCGGTATTCGGCGGCGATTGCCTCGATCCGCTCTTCGTAGGCCTGAGCGGTGGGACAATGGTTGGCGGTGAACACTATCACCAGCACGCGGGCCCGGGCGAAATCGGCGAGGCTGTAACTCTTGCCGTCCACGCCCGGCAGTTTGAAATCCGGCGCAGTCGAGCCTATGGCGAGGGTCTTGACATCATCAGCGGCGGCGGGAAGCTGGACGAGGGTCGAAACAAACAGCAAGGAGAAAAGCAGTGCGGCAGCCAGGGACATTCGCGGCATTCATACCTCCCGTTCGTACGTACCGGATCCGGGTGAGCCCGATAATGCGCAGCAGACATCGTGGTGGAAGGAAAGCGCCCCGAAGCGACAAGTCCATTATATGCCGCTGCCGGGGATTTGTAAAGAAAAGGGTGGACGAAAGCCGGCCGCCCCAAGGCCGCAAAACGGCTTGACCGGCCCGGATCATTTAATACTTGAAAAAATTCGAAATTATGATATTATTCTCGTTTATCACCACGCGCCGGGTATTGGCTGATTTAGCGGAGCAGGCAATGATCAGGTGGCAGCCTGAGTACAGTGTCAAAATCGAAGTTCTCGACCGGCAGCACAAGGAAATTTTCAAGCTCTACGAAGAGCTTTGCCTCGGACTCGAACGCAAAAGACAGATGGACGTTTCTTTCGCCATTATCAAGCTCGACGTTTACGCCCTTTACCACTTCGCTTCCGAGGAACAGCTTCTGGAAAAGTTCGGTTACCCCGGTCTCGAGGAGCAGAAAAAGGAGCACGAGGCTTTCACCGAACAGGTGAAGCTGTTCAAAGAGAGGTACGGCGCCGGCGACCGCAAGCTGCTCGGTGAGATGAAGGAATGGCTCGAACACTGGATCACGAGCCACATCCGGGAGCTCGACTCCCGTTATGGGGCCTTTCTCAATCAGAAAGGCGTGCATTGAATCTTGACGAACTGCGGTTTTAAGGACTCACGAGCCAGAGCCAGCCGGCCGCCGCGGCAAGTGTCAGCAGCGTGATCGGGATCCCGACCCGGGCGTGTTCCCGCCAGGATATGTCCACTCCCAGCCAGGCCGCCTGTTCCACCACGATAATGTTGGCAATCGATCCCACAATGAGAAGATTTCCGGCCAGGGTCGAAGACAGGGCGAGAATGGGAGCGCTCTGTGGATGAGCCGTCGCCGGCAGCAGCAGCATTACCGCCGGTACGTTCGAAACCAGGTTCGACAGCAGTGCGCTGACCGCGAACAGCGGCTCCGGTTGGCCCAGATCGATCCCACGGCCGGTCAAACCGGCAAGGAGCTGGTCAAACAGGCCTGAGGCTCTGAGGCAATGATTGACCACAAACAGGGAAATGAAGAGAACCAGCAGGTGCCAGTCCACCAGGCTGAGAATCTCGCGGGTACGCATCCGGCGCGAAAGCATCAGCACGCCGGCCGCGGCCAGGGCGACAATATCCCGGCGAACCGGGAGAAACAGAAAGAACAATATCAACACGCCGAGAACAACCATACCCTTGGCGGTCTGCCAGCGGTTATAAACGGGAGTTTCCACCCGGGGAATTTCAATCAGCCGGTACCAGCGGCGGCGAAAGACCAGAGTGATTACCGCCCAGACCAACCCCAGGCCGGCTACCGAGGGCACCAGGGCATCGGCCATGTATTCCAGGAACGATATTCCCAGAACCTGACCGATCAGCATGTTCTGAGGATTGCCGATTAGCGTGGCGGCGGAACCCACGTTGGAAGCGCAAGCCAGCCCCAGCAGAAACGGCAGCGGATTGAACCCCCGCCTGGAACAGACTTCTATCAACACCGGCGCCACGGCCAGGCAGACGATATCGTTGGCCAGGACCGCCAACAAACAGCCGGTCACGGCGATAACCAGCCCCAGCATCTTCCAGGGCGGCAATGGAATCGCTCCCACCCTGCGCACGAGGTAAGAATAAGAGCCGCTGAGGCGGAACTGCGCGGAGACGATCATCAGGCTGAACAAAAGGGCGATAGTCGAGGTATCGACGGCCGTCCAAATGTTTTCTATCGTAATCCGGCCGGCGGCCACCAGCGCGATCGCACCCAGCAGGGCTACGCCGGTCCGGTCCAGGCCCAGCCCCGGAATCCCGCCCAGGAACATCCCCAGGTAGACTACCGCAAAAATCGCCGCAACTGTCAATTCCACTTCTCGTCCCCTCTCATCGCCTGGCTCGAATTTAGAATATCTGCCGTAAAATAACATTCGGCTTAATACAAATCGAAATTCTTTGCTATTAAAAAACCTCTCGTTCATGATAATTCATTCTATAATTACGGAGACCCGCTTTCTAACCGCTTATCTGGCTTCTTCCCTACCTATCAATTTCTCGATCTCCTCCGCGATCTGGTCCCTCGCCCGGTATAGAGTATCCGGATCAGCGGTGAACTCAGTGGTCGAGGCGGCAACCCGGCCGGCCGGCGTCAGGTCGCCTTTGAGGCTCGCCAGCAGCTTGAGGTATTCGTAATCCTCAAAGCCGTCTCGCAGGTTTTCCAGGCGCACCGAGGAGAGGATTTTGCCGTCCGGGCCGGGATAAGTGAGGTAGCCGTCCCCGTTGTAATTCCTGAAAGTATTGGCGATCCAGTTGCCGCGCAGGCCGGGACCGCTCCGGTTATCCCCCCAATGGTTGGGGCTCCAGTATTCGAAGCCGGTGACCCCGGTCTGCCAGCAGATCCAGCCGATCAGCCGACCGTCGAGCGGCGGGTACTCGAGGAAGAAGTTGGGATGATCCACCGGGTAGCAGCAGACCGCCAGCCAGGCTTCATCCCCGGCCGCCACCCGCTCCCGGACTCCGGTTTTTTCGTACTGCGCCACGTAGACGTCCCAGGTGTCGGCGTAACCGGCCAGGGCCTTGACACCCTCCGGGATGTTCAGGCATTGAATCACTTTCAGCTCCGGGCTCACACCCTTGACCAGCGAGTACATTTGCCTGGCCAGCGGCCAATGTTCCTCGTCCACCTCATCGTAGTTGTAGACGTAGGCCACGCCGTCGAGCCAGCCGCGCGGCCCGAACTTCTCCACGCAGGATTTCAGTTTTTCCACAAGCCGCTCTTTGTACTCTTTGGAAAAGTCCGTCTCTCCCTGCCGTTTCAAATTTGGAATGACATCCAGGAGAAAGGCGTTCATCCCCCGCTCCATGCAGTAGCTGATCTCCTGGTCGGTCAGTTCGAGGTTGCCGCCAGGGCCGAGCCGGTGGCGAAGCAGCAGGTCATACATTCCCCGGCGCAGCCCGGCCGCCTCGGCGCCGCCTTTCGGGAAACCGTAAAACTGCGCCAGATCGCTCACCCAGGTCAGGGTCTTGATCGAGGGCCGGAGCGGGAGGTCGAATCCCCGGACCCGCAGCCTGACCGCCAGCTCCCTCGACCCGCCCCTCTCCGCCGACACCGAAACCGTCCCGCGATAGTCCCCGGCCGGGGCTCCGGCCGGCACGTGGATAGTGACCCAGACCGGCTGGACTTCGCCAGGGGCCACCTCGAACGTGTCCATTTCCAGCAGCGGGTCGGGCCACCAGCCAAGAGCGCTGCCGTACTGGCGGCTGGCAACCGTGGTCAGGACGTAACCCACGGGATTGAAAGCGACTTCCTCCGGCGGGAGGAAGGCCGAACCGCTGCTTAAGCCTGCAGTGCTGCATTGCACCGCTCGCAGAGTGTCCGGGTGGCCGAAAATCACGAGCTGAAACGATTCGTATTCTCCGCCCGCAGCCGAAAGCCTGACAGTGTCGACAGTTTCGAATTGCGCGGGCCGGTCGAAAAACACCCTGGTCAGGCTCGAGGCCGCGCCGAGATCAAAGGATGGCGCCTCGGCGCAGGACAACAGTCCCAATCCTGCGGCAAGTAAAGCACAACTTGCGGATTTCATGGTGGTACCCTCATTTGGCTGATTCGACAACCGTTCGTATCCGTCCTGCAAATACAGCTATTCACCTCTTCTGCGCAATTCCATGCGCCCGGTTTCCGAGGGTATCCCCGGCACTCCGCTGATTTTGTACTCGCCGGTGTTGTAGTTGATCCAGACCCTGGCGCTCGAAGAAAACGTGGACTCCTGGATTTTGTAATCGGCGGAAAGGAATTTGTGGTCGGTCATGTCGTCCCAGCCGATTGCCCGGTGAACTTTCGCCAGGAACATGGCTCTTTCGGTCTGCTCGTTTTTTTCAGTGACGGGCAGGCCCAGCGAGGCGGGCGCTCCGGTAAGCAGGGTGTAGAGATTGTCCGGGGCGCTCACATAGGTGCAATCGTGGAAGCAGAGCTGCCAGAGTGGTACGGGCACGCCCGCGGGCCGGCCCTCCTGGTCCAGGCCGTAAACCACTTCATGCGGCCACCTCGTCCGCGCGCTGACTATCCAGGGCACGACCCAGTCGTTATGGTGCTCGATGGTGAGCATGATCTTTTTAGTCCTGAAGTACTCGAATATTTCGGCCAGCGCCTCGCGGTTTTCATTGCGGGTGAGCGGATGTTCGGGGTCGTAACACTCCCAGTTGCAGACGTAGTTGCCCAGGAGGTAGGACTGCGGATAAGCCGTATCCAGCAGACCCCTGACCGTCGGATAGTCCGTCCGGCCCACTTCGAAATTGCGCTTGAGGAAACGGATCGCCCAGCGCGGGCAGATCAGCGAATTCACGCCGGCACCCCAGGTGCTGCGCCGGACGTAGCGGCCCTGGCTGTCCTTGAGGGTGACTTCTTCGCGGAAAGAGGGCGAGTCAAGGGTGATGTCGCAGTAATTGTCTGTAGCCAAGCCGAATACGTAGCCCATCTCCTCGACTTTGCGGGCCAGGGAATCCAGGGCGAACGGCCCCCCGGCGTACATGTTGGGCGGGATGATGTCCGGGTATTCCTGGTCGTGGCCGAAGCGCTGCCAGCCGGTAAAGCTGAGCGCGGCCCGGTCCACTCCGGTCACCCGCTTGAACTCCTCCACCTGTTCCCCCACCGCGTGAAAGGTATTGTAAATTTCGAAGGCGAAAGTGCGGTGGTCTTTCCGGCTGATCCGGGTACGCAGGTTTATCGCCCCCTTGAGCAGCTCCACGTTGGGGTTTTCCCGGTTCTTTTCGGCCAGGGTCTTGAGGTAGCCGAGTTTCTGGTAGTACTGGCGGTAGTGCCGGACGAGACGGGAATAGCCGGCGTCCTTTTCGAAGTAGTAGCGGATTACACGGGGATAGCTGAAGCGGCCCATGGAGGGACGCCAGTAGACCTTGTAGTCGGTATGCTCGCCGGGCGTGTGCCGGACGTGGATGAAATTGTCCATCCGGCAGCCGTCATCGAGATAGGCCAGGAAGCCCGATCCCGGCTGGAAGGCGCCGAAACAGGCCATCCGCAGCGAGTAAATCAGGCCGGCCTGGTCCCATTCCTGATGGTCCCACCAGTGCGATGGCCGGTTCATCAGCTCCCCGAACCGGTCGAAACGCTCCTGGTCATCGAGCTGGATCGGGTTAAGCAGGTCTTCCTTCTGGTTCCAGTCGCCGGGGATCAGCACGCCCTGGCTCACGCCGAAAAACGAATAGCTGTCGGAGCGGATCGGCACCTCGTAGGGCCGCGGGTAGATTACGCCCTTGATCGTGAAACTGTGGTCTTCCTCCAGGGGCGCGAGCTTGAACACCAGCTCCCCGGCCGCCTCATCGATCGCGATCAGCATTTCGAAGCGGAAATCCTCCAAGGTAACCAGCAGCGACCCTTTGCCCAGGATCGTTACTTTTTTCTTTTTGGAATCCGCCAGTGAGACCTCCTGGATTTTCCCATCCTGTTCATAGACGAATTCCTTCGCACCCTTGCGGCTCATCCTCCAGGTAACTCCGGATTCCAGGTGTTTCACGTCCACGCTCATGGTCGGCAGGTCCAGCGTGGCCTCCAGGGTGCGGGATGAAATCACGTACCCCGCGGGCCCGGGCTGGGCCGCCAGGGCGGCGCTGGAGAGAATTACGCCCAGGATAAGGCCGAAAGCCATCCCGAAGTATCCGATTTTGTTCATGGACGTCCCCCTGTCAGGATAAGAATTAATGGAAACGAACTGCCTCGCGATGCCAGATGCGAGGTATCAAGAGGTTTACATTTCATATTCAGTCCGGATTAATCACAAATTATCGCACATCCTCGTAGGGGCAAATCCCTGCACGGAGGATCTCCCGTAGGGGAGCCCCGATTTTATATGGGGCTGCGCCCGCCCGGACAGTTGTGTGAAACGGGCGAACACGTGTTCCGCCCTTACGGTACGAGGGCCGGGTTGGGCATCTGTGATTCTGAATCACGGATTACACGGATAAAGGCGGATATCACTGATCCGCCCAGCCCCGCCGGGCGACCGGCCGGTCCCTCCTTGTCATCAATCAACACAATGATTCCGTGGATATGGTTCGGCTTGACCACGAACGCATCGGTTTCGACATTCGAATAATGGCTACGCATTTCATTCCAAACGACCTCAATCGGCCGGTCCCCGGTGTTGACCGGTCAGGGACTATTCGTGCCAGTCGCCCCGGGGCACGCCCACTTTCCCGCGGAACCCGCCCGGCTCCAACCCGATACGCAACAGCTCGCGGTACATGATCAGATGCGTATCCAGAATGCCATCGTAGCCGATTGCGTAAGTTGAATCGCCTGTGCACCCGTGTGGCCCCTCGAAGGTCATGACCAGGGCGCCGCACCCCTGGTACAGGGCCTCGGTGAGGTCCATGGCCCAGTCGGCCCGCGCCTCGTCGATTGTCCTGGAGAAGCTGCAGGGAGGAACTCCCTCCTCTTTCATCACCCGGAGGTAGCGCTGGGCTATTTCGTAGTTCCTGTGTTTCATGGCCTCCGGCACCCAGGCTGAAATCAGGAATTCGCCCCGCTGCTCATGGGAATGGACGTTCACGATACAGTCCGGGGCTTCGAGTTTCGCCAGGCGGAACACCGCCCGGGTCTCCTCGGCCATTGGCGAAAACACGTCATCGCAATGGATATTGACGCCCTGGTCGTTGAAATAGCCGCCCAGGAAACCCACGTCCTCCACCATCGGATGGAACTCCTTGACCGCCGGCCAGCCGTACATGGTGCCATCCGCACGCGTACCCTGGCCGTACCAGGTCATCGTGTCCGCAGGCAGGCCGACAAAGCTGTTTTTAGGGACCCGGGCCCTGCCGTCCGGGTTGCAGCAGGGGATAATCACCAGCCGGCAGCGGGAGGCTTTTTCGGCCAGTTCGGTCCACTCCCGGCCGCGGTAATCCCGGCCGGTTTCGAGGACCCGGATGAGGTTCAGGGCGCCGACCACGGTTTCGAGCTCCTGGCCGTGCACGCCGGCAATTACCAGCAGGACAGGCTTGCTGTCCGGGTTCCGGCGGGCGAAAGCCTCCGGGTGGTGACTCAGCGCCGCGGATACGAAGTTTGCGGTGCGCCGGTACGGCTGGGACTCTCCATAACTGACCGAATAAACCGCCCGGCCTCCCGGACTGAATGCCACGATCCTGACCTGCCCCTTCCTGACCGCGCGAACCGCCTCCGTTACATCATCCACTTTCGATTTATAAAAATCCAGTATTTTGCCAGGGTCCGCAGCGGCAAGCCTGCCGGCGGAGACGGATAATACCGCTAACAGAACTATCAGGGAGATTTTTCGCATGTAATCCTCCAGGTGCGCGTTCTATTCCGGCAGGAAAGCGGTGGACTGATATATAATTTCCCGGAGGTTCAGGGAGAAGGATTTTTCCCGGCAGGACCGGAGCCTTATTCGCATGCCCCCTTCACGCTGCAATAAGCGCCGCCGGTGATTTTTCGAGCCGCGAATCCAATTAATCTCAACCGGCTCTGCCGTAAATATCAAAAATCCAATGGCATACAATGACCTCCTTGTCGTTTGGAATATGCAGGATTATAATCGTCCGACAAAGCATTTTGAACCGAAGTTCTTTATGCAGGCCCAAGATGAGCCGGTCCTCAGCGGCGATCTTATCCGGTTGTCCACGATAAAATATAACCAGGAGGAAGCCATGGCTGTAAGCGAGTGTTCGTTCTGGAAAAGGGTCTTCATCCTCGCCGCCCTTTTCTGCCTGTCCGCAATCTCCGCCTCGGCTGCCGATGAAATAAAGAGCTATTCCCGGGAGATCAGCGGGCCGGAAGATGAATACATCATCGAGGTCGGCGGGACAATCGATCCGGAAAACGTGGAGATAACGATCGAGAACATCGGCGAAACTCCGCTGGTCGATCCGCGCCTGACTGTCAACGGCAAATTCGACTGGTTCGACATCCATTCCATGGTGGCCGAAATCGTCAAGGACTGCACCACGGATGAAGAGAAAGCCCTGGCGATCTGGGAATGGGTGCATTGGAAAAGGTTCCAGCGCTCGCCGGCCGACCACAGCAGCCTTCATCCGGTGCGGGCGATGAACGGGTACGGCTACGGGATCTGCGGCCATACCGCGGCCTGGCTCAAGGCCATGTGGACTGCCGCCGGCCTCGAGGCCAGGGTGCAGGAAATCTGGGGCCACACGGTGAGCGAAGCCTATTACAACGGCGGCTGGCACATGCTGGACGGCAACGTTAAAGTCTTCTACCTGGGCCGGGACAACCGGACGATCGCCAGCCTGGCCGAGCTGGAGAAAGACGGCTGGCTGATCGAGCGTACGATCCATCCCCGCGAACCCTGGGTGCGCCAGGACGATCCACCGGACCGCAACGAGGAATTCGTCCGCTATATCGTAACCTCCAGGGATAACTACGTCGAAACCGGTTACGACGATGAGATCGCGAAAAATTACACCATGAGCTATACCCTCAAGCCCGGTGAAAAACTCCTGCGCTGGTGGGACCCCGTACTCGGCAAGTACGAGGCGAGGGACAAAAACCCGCTGGTGCCTCAGCGCTACGCCAATGGCCGCCTGGAGTGGGAACCCGACCTCAAGCGCACGGACATCCGCGATTACCTGAGGGTGATCGAAAACATCACCACCACTCAGCGGGACGGGATAGCGCCGGCGATCCACGTCGCTGAGCTGCAGGATGAAAACTACACCCGGCCCTCCCGCTTCGCGATCCCGGTGACGAGCTCCTACCCGATTGTGGGTGGACATTTTTACTGCACGCTTCTCAAGGACCCCGGCGCCAGCGCTAGCGTGTCTTTCGGCGAGCCGGAATTTGACAGCGGCAACCTCTACACCTATCGCTGGGGCTCCGGACCGGAACGGATCGAGCTCGATCTGGACAACGACATCCTGCGCAGTGCCTCGCTCTACAACTACGAAGTGGGCTTTACAGTCAGCGGCAACGGCCGGAGGGAAAGAAAGGCCCAGGCCGGGGTGGAGGACTTCCGCCTGATCACCGACCTGCAGGTCTCTCCCCACAGCCTGCCGGCCCTCTCCCGCGGGGAAAACGTGATCAAATACCGGGACAGGACTCAAGGAGCGCAAAAAGTGCGGATCACGCACAAGTGGCGCGAGCGGACCGACAACACCGCTCCGGGCAAAGTCAGGGTGGCCCTCTCCCCGGCCGATGGGAAAGTCGCCGAGACTCTGGCGCCGGTCCTGAAATGGAAGCCGGCCGCCGATCCTGACAGCGGAGACAAGGTGGCGGATTATCAGGTGCTGGTGAGCCTGAGGCCGGACTGCCGCTGGCCGGTCTCGATGAGCCTCTGGCGCAATATCGGCTCCGCCGCCTGTGAATGGCAGGTTCCGGCCTCTTTCCTTAACCCGGGTACGGTTTATTACTGGAAAGTGAGGGCCAGGGACTCCCGCGGCGCGGTGGGCGACTGGGGCGATATCTTCAGCTTCAAGGTCAGCCCGGCCGCAAAATAAGGGAAAGTGGCGGTTCCCGGACCGGTGGGCTGCTTTGCGGAAGGCCGCGGGCCGGTTCATTGCGGGGCCTCGCGAAAGTCCGCTGTTCTTGGAGCGGCCATTCCGCCGCCAAGGGAATGGGCTATCCGCTTGACCGGTAGTAGTGAGAAATGCGATAGTTTTATGCTGCGGGCTTTCCAAAAGAACGTTTTTATGATAGAATTAATAGAGATTGAAATTCAACCAGGACTTTCCGGAAATGAAATCCTTACCCGGGAAAGGGAATTCTCGGCTGAGATGAATCTCACGTGCATGTTTCAGTGAAAGGAGCCGGAAATGAAAGTACAAATTGGTCACGTGGCCGGGGATGTATGGAAAGTTTTGAAGCAACGCGGTGAAGTGAACGTGGAACAGCTTCCCAAACTGCTCAAAATGAAAGCCTCTCTCGTTTACCAGGGTCTCGGCTGGCTGGCGCGCGAAGATAAAGTGAGCTTCCGCACCCAGGGAGAAAAAACGTTAGTCTCGCTTGCCGATTGAGCGGTGCGGGAAACCATTTCAGGACAGCTATCGGTTGAGAAGAGGTGCAAGTCTGCCCGGAATTGCCTGCGGCAAATCGAATGCGTAGGAGATTGAATCGAAGTCGCGGGTCACCCCGGCGGAATTATGGATAATTGAAATCCGGGCGGCTTTCTTCATTTTTTCCTTGCAATAAAGATTGAACCTTGCTATATTGCGACCGTGGCAGGGGAGGCTTGCCTTCCCCTGCTTTTTTTTGGCCGCCGCTGTTCGACCCTGAACGAAGCGGCCAGCTATCATTCATGTGTTGTCAGAGGAGTGTTTCAGAATGGCGACGGGCAAAGTGAAGTGGTTCAATGAATCCAAGGGATTCGGCTTTATTGAACAGGAGAATGGTGCCGATGTCTTCGTCCACTATTCCGCCATCAACTCAGAGGGGTTCAAGACTCTGTACGAGAATCAGCAAGTTGAATTTGATATCGTAGAGGGACCGAAGGGCCTTCAGTCTATAAACGTTGTACCAGTAATGGGATAACTTTAGCCTGAATTTTTGAGTTGACCCCCGGATTGAAAAATCCGGGGGTTTTTTATTTCCGCCTTGCCTGACCTACCATTCAGGATGAATAGTTAATTGTAGCCTTACTTTTAAGAAATTACTCTCAGGATAAAGCTCGGATGATCGGATGGAATTACGTAAACTGATCAGAAAGTCCTTGCGCTGGATTCTCCGGCTTGCCGTGGTTGCCGCCTTTTTCCTCGTCAGTCTGCTGATTGTCGCGGCCTGGTATCGGGGGAGAAACCATACAGCGGACCTGCTTGCCGGCCGGGGCCGTCAGATCGGGGCCGAGGAGCGCCTCGTCGCCGATTCGGCGGCCGGCCGGGAATTCGAATTCAGCCTGAAAGACGATCTGGGCCGAACCGTCAGAGGCCGTCTCCGGCTGCCGGAAACAGTCGCTCGGCCGCTGCCGGCGATTCTGATCTTCGGAGGGCAGCGCACCGGGGGGCGGGCCCTGAGGCTGGCGAACCTGGACCGGCCGGCGGTGCTTTGCGCGCTGGATTACCCGGACATCCCCTCCTATAAAGTCCGCGCCCTGGAAGTGCCGGGTCTGCTTTATCGGCTGGACCGGGCCGCCCGGGAAACGGTCGGCACGTCTTTCGGCGTGCTCGACTACCTCAGTTCGAAGCCGGAAGTGGACACCAGCCGGATCACGGTGCTGGGCGCCAGTTTTGGGGTTCCCTTCGCGGCGATTACCGCTCTCGACCAGCGGGTGAAAGGTCTGGTGCTGGTTTACGGCGGGGCGGACCTGGAACGGCTTATCGACTGGAACCTGCGGAAAAGGATCAAGCTCCGGCCATTGAGGAGAATTTCGAGTTTCCTGTTGGGCGCGGCGGCTTCCCCTTACGAGCCGGCGGCCTATATCGGCCGGCTCGCTCCTCGGCCCCTGTTGATGGTCAACAGCTCCCAGGACGAAAAGATTCCCGCCGAACTGGCCCGGAAGCTGTTCCTCTGCGCCCGCGGCCCGAAGGAATTGATCTGGCTGGAGGGCAGCCACATCCATCCTCGCAACCGCACTCTGCTGGATGAAATTTCGCGGACTGTTTCGGACTGGCTGGTGAAGCAGTCTTTATTGTGAAATGAAACATGAGCGAATCTCCCGCCTCAGCCCGCAACGAAACAGCAGTCATTGGGAACACCCGGCTGGAAGAGACCTCAGGCTTTCCTCGCACTGACAATCGCTTTATTTGCATTGAATAGATCTGTCGCTAATAAAAAGTAAAACACGGGAAGAAACAATGGAGCGAGAAAACCTGGAAGACCCTGCTTTTCGAGAAGGTAGACTCTTATGTATCTTGTCACGGGCCAGGACAGCTCATTTTTTACCACAATCTCGATATTGCTGAATCCCGCCTCTTCCAGAAGGATTCTAAGTGATTCCGGGGTGTAATTCTCCAAATGGAATATTGATGTTCTTCCTTTCTGCCAAATGATACCGAATTTTTTAACAATGGGTATTCTCAGGAGAAAATGCATCATCCGGTCGGTCGTGGTCACCACCGGCGTATGGAAATAGATCACCCCGTTTGATTTCAATATTCTACGGCACACCTCAATCAGATATTGGGGATTAATGACGTGTTCGACAACGTCCAATAAAGTCACGGCCGCGAAACTGTTCGATGGTATGCTGCCGTAATCGAAATCCTGGTATAGGTGGCGAGCAATATTTTCGATTTTTACCAAATCGCTCCCCGGTATCTCATGCGCGGATACATTGGAAAAACCGGCCCGGTGTATCAATTCGACAAACAGTCCATCACCGGTTCCAATATCGATGAGGCTGTCATCCGGAGAAATCAGGTCTCTTAAATGGCCGATGGCAACGGCCATTTTCTTTTTATTCACACTTTCGATCTCATCATAGTACGTCTCTGAATACTGAGCGGCATAGGCGACGCCCAGTTCTTCACTGTCAATACGGTTGCCCACAAATACCGACCCACAGGCGATACATCTGTAATGCTGCAAAATTGTGGATTTGCTGTACTCGTTGTACGTATCACAAAGATAGACAATAGCCGCAGAGCCGCATACCCTGCAGCTTAAATCCGAAAGCTCCTGGTTTGCCATAGTCTTTCCCGCAGGCCTGTTTCGCTTGAATCCGTCAGCCGGGGGTTATGAGGGTCAAAACAGAAAAAAGAAGACAACTTTCCCGGAATTCATAACAAGAAGCAGGAAATGCAGGCTCATTTCTCCGCCTCTATCTGAATTGCCTGACTGAAGAAATACCCAACGACCCTCTCACTCACTTGATCGCATCGTTGCGCCAGAGGTGCAACAACTGGTAGCTGTCCCAGCAGATACCGACTATATCCAGGTCGCCATCGCCGTCCAGGTCGAAAACCCGCGCCCCCAGGTGGTTTTCCCTGCCCCGGTCCACCAGGTGGGGACTGAATCCACCATTTCCGTTGTTTTCCCAGATCACGAGCCTTTTCGGCCCCCGGTGCTCGCCGGTGATCACATCGATATCGCCGTCGGAATCCATGTCGGCCAGGTCCAACGCATTGGTGGTGTACTGGACTGCGATCGTGTGCCGCGGCCACGGGCCGGCCGGGTCCGCCGGGTGCTCGAACCAGTAGGTTTTCCACTCCGGCGCAAGCTTCTGGCTCTCCTCGGTGACCACGATGTCCGGCAGGCCGTCCCCGTTAAGGTCCGCCGAAAGGATCCGGTCCGGGTATGGACCATCCATGCGGCCCACTTCGTTTTTCAGCCATCCGCCTGCGCCGCCGTGACCGGGATTTTTCCACCAGGTCACCGGCCTGACTTCTTCCTCCAGCACCTCGAACCCGGCCACGTCCAGCAGCCCATCGCCATCGAAATCCGAGGCGCACATGCCGTAGCTGTCCGGGGCGATCAGGTGCCGCGGCCATTCGCCGGCTCCGGGGCTTTCCGGTATCTCGAGGAAGGAGATGCCGTCTCCCCCTTCGAGCAGAATCTCCGGCTTCCCGCCCGGAACGAGCTGGCTGACCTGGTAGCCCTGGCCGTTGCCGTGGTCGGTGGGAGGTTGGTCAGCGATCCGGCGGGCGGTCCAGCGGCTCCCCAAGCTGTCCTGGGTTTCCAGCCAGTATATGGCCGGGCAGGCCTGGGCGATGACGTCGCCGAACTGGTCATCATCCACGTCCACGAACAGCATCGCATCCACGTTCAGCCCGAAATCGACCCGTTGCCAGCCCTTGGTCAGGGTGCCTCCCGGGTTGCGGTAAAAATACCTTCCGCTCACTATGTCCGGCCGGCCGTCATGGGTCAGATCGCCGGCGGCCAGGCCGAAATACTTCGACCACTCCGGCTTGTCCCAATCGCCCCATTTGGCGCGGGTGCTGTCGACCCGGATGTAGCGCCAGCGCGCCAGACTCAGATCGCCTTGGCTGCGGGTGCGGTTGATCCAGAGTTCCAGCGGGCCGTGATCGAAGTTGTGCAGGCCGAGGATGTCCATATCGCCGTCCGTGTCGACATCCCCCACTATCCCGCTGTAGCAGCCGGTAGCCGCCAGCACGATTTTCCGCCAGCTCAGCGAGGTGCCATCGTTCAGAAACACCACCACCTGGTCGGGATCGTCGCTCTTGGTCATTTCGCCGGCGAACAGGTCGAGGTCGCCGTCGAGGTCGAAGTCGGCGGCCTGCAGGTTGTGCACGTAATCCAGCCCCTCGGCCACCACCTGTTCCCGCCACGGCCCAGCCGCCGGGTCCTCGGCCCGGTACAGCGATACCGGATAGCCCGGCTTTTCGGATTGGGATAGCAGTATGTCGAGCCAGCCGTCCCGGTCCACGTCCGCTACCAGCACTTTGCAGTTATTGTCCATCCACGTCTGCTCGTTTTGGCTCCACCACCTGGAACCGATATCGTGTTCGAGGTATTTGCCGGTGCGGGCGCTGTCCGGAGTTTCGAGCCAGAAACCGTTCAACACTATGTCCGGGTCGCCATCGCTGTCCAGGTCGCCCACATCCCCGCCCTCGTGGTGGTGGACCTCCATCTCCACCTTTATCCAGGCGCGGGGGTTGTCCTGGAACCAGATCTGGACCTTTGCGTTCTCCCGCGACATTACGTCCACTTTGCCGTCCCGGTCGAAATCCGCGGCATGGATCTCCTTTGTGTATTCATTGGACCCGATGTCGATCCGCTCCCAGGCGCCGAATGGGTCTCCGTCCGGACGCGGGTTACTCCACCAGACCATTACCCCGCCGTGGTCCGAATCCGGCACGCCCACCCGGCCGATAATGTCGGGATCGCCGTCATTGTCGATATCGCAGACCTCCATATCGCAGGCGCGGTAGGCCTTGAAGTCCTCGTAGCCGGTGATGTCGGCCACGAGGCTTCTTTCCCAGCCGGGATAGTGATACCAGGCGATGAATCCGGCATCGTCCGGATTATTTGCCAGAACGATGTCGTTCAGGCCGTCGCCGTCTATGTCCGCGACTTCCCGGTGGCCGAAAGTAGTGTCCAGCACGACGTAATCGAAACCCGGCGCCATCTGATCGAGGGCCTGGCTACAGCCGGAATCCGCAGGAGCGTTCGCCGGCCGGCTGCAAGCCGCTGCGAGAGCCGACAGGAGGGCGACCGCTGCGGCAACTATCCCTCTGCGCAATTTTCTTCTTTCAATCAGGCTCTTAATGGCTTGGCTGATCATTCGATCGGTTCCTTTCCTTTACGAACTGAAGTGATCCGCTGTTTTGCTGGAGAGGTGACATGCAGTTAATCCAACCTGGCACCCAGTCCGTTAAAATATATATAGCCCCCGGCCCCGATAAAGGAAGTTATTTTTGATCGCACCCGGCGGACTTACCGGTACGTGCCTGGAATGGCAGCCTCCATCGGAGCGGGGCGCCCTTTCAGCCTCATTGAAAGAAAACTCACAGATTGGTATAATCGAATGAATCGGGATGTCGTGTTTCCCTGAACCGGACAGTTGGCGGGTAACAAAGAATGTGCGGAATAGTCGGATATACGGAAGGCTTCGGCCGGGCCGATGAGGCAATGCTTCGGCGGTTGACAGCCCTGATCGCCCACCGCGGCCCGGACGACGAGGGTTTTTACCGGGACCGCCGGGTCAGCCTGGGGATGCGCCGGCTGTCGATTATCGACCCGGCCGGCGGCCATCAGCCCATGATAACCCCCGATGGCCGGTTCGTACTGATCTACAACGGCGAAATCTACAATTTCCGCGAGCTGAAAGAAAAACTCTCAGGCCGCGGGGTCCGTTTCACCACCAGCTCGGACACCGAAGTTCTGCTGTTCTGGCTGGCTGAATTCGGGACCGGGGGGCTGGCCGAACTTAACGGCATGTTCGCCTTCGCTTGCTGGGACTGCCGCGAGCAGAGCCTGCTGTTGGCCCGGGACCGGCTGGGGATAAAGCCGCTCTACTACACCCGGACCGGCGGGGAGCTGGCTTTCGCCTCCGAAATCAAGGCGCTTCTGCCTCTGTTGGGCCGGCCCGAGCCGGAGCCGAACGCCATCTTCGAATACCTGACTTTCCAGAACATAGTCGGGGAAAAAACTTTTTTCCGGAACGTGCACAAGCTTCTTCCAGGCCGCTGGCTGCGCTGGTCGCCGGCCGGAGTGAGCCAGGGGGCGTTCTGGGAGCTGTCCTTTCCCCGCGACTGGAGAGGCGGATTCGACCAGGCCCGCGAAGAATACAGCCAGACCCTGCGGGAAGCGGTCGAGCGGCATCTGATCGCAGATGTGCCGGTGGGGTCCTACCTGAGCGGCGGCTTCGATTCGGGGACCGTCGCCACCGTGGCCGCCGGTCTTCTGCCCGGAAAAATGAGCACGTTCACCGGCGCTTTCACGGACTCCTCGTATTACGACGAGCGCAGCGGGTCCCGCGCAGTGGCGGCCGGGATCGGGGCCGAGCCGTTCGAGGTGGTGATCACTCCGACCGACTACCGGGACCAGATCGGCCGGGTGATTTACCACCTGGATGAGCCGACCCTGGGCAGCGGCGCCCTGCCTCAGTTCATGGTCTCCCGCCTGGTCAGCCGCCGGGTTAAAGTGGTTCTCACCGGCCACGGCGGCGATGAGCTTTTTGCCGGGTACCCGCTGTTCAAGGTGGCCCAGCTTCGCGAGACCCTGCAATCGGACCCGGCGGGCTTGGGCCGTTTCTTCCTGAGCCTCGAGAAATCCGAATGGGCGCGGGTTCTGTATTACAGCCTGTGGCCGCTCGTGTTCCCGGAGATCGGCTACGGGGTGGCGATAATGATTCCCCGGCGGCGGCGGAGCGGGCTGCTGAGCCGGGACTTCCTGGCCCTGAACGATGGCTTCGAGCCATTGGAGTCGATCCGCGGAATGTTTTCCGGCACGGACTACTCGGCCGGCGAAAAGCTCATGGCCTGGTATCTCAAGACCTACCTGCCCACCCTGCTGATCCAGGAGGACAAAGTGGGGATGGCCCATTCGATCGAGGCCCGCACTCCGCTGTGCGACAACCGGATGCTGGAGCTGGCCCTGAGGCTGCCCCTGGGCGTGAAACTCCACTGCGGCAGGCTCAAGTCCCTGCCCAGGGAGGCCATGCGCGGCCGGTTGCCTGAAATCCTGTATCAGCTTCCCAAGCGAGGGTTCCCCACGCCCTTTGCCCGCTGGTATCGCCGGGAGCCGGTGCGGGAGATGCTGGAGGAGACGCTTTTCGGCGAGCGGGCCAGGCAGCGCGGGGTGTTCGACTGCGCGGCCCTGGAGAAGTCGTTCAGGCGCAACCTGGCCTCCGCTACCGATAACCTGTTCGATTTCGACCGGGCGCGCCTGCTTCATTCGGCCAGCCTGATCGAGCTCTGGTTCAGGACCTTTATCGATCCGGTCGAGCCCGGGCCGGTGGCCTGAGCCTGAGCCGGAGAAACCCGCCACCCGCTCGAACTGAACACCGGTTAAAAAAGAGCCGGGCTTCCAGCAGATCACTCGATATGAGTAAATCGGATCTGTCTATCGGCCCGGCTCATGTCCGGCTTGCCTGTTTGCTGAGACTTACTTGAGTAAAACCATCTTGCGAGTCTGCGTGAAGCTGCCCGCCGACAGGCGGTAAAAGTAGACTCCGCTGGCTGTCTGCCGGCCGGACTGGTCGGTCCCATCCCAGTACACGCTGTAAGCGCCGGCCTCGCGGACCTGGTCGACCAGGGTTTTGACCAGCTTGCCGCGGAGGTCGTACACCCTCAGAGTCACCTTTTCCGCATTGCCCTCGGGCACGCTGTAGCTGATCGTGGTCGATGGATTGAACGGGTTAGGCCAATTCTGGGCCAGGGCAAAGGCCTTGGGCAGAGCGGACTTGCCGGCGTCCCCGTGGATGGCGAACAGGTAGGCGGCCTGCTCCTCGGGGGTCAGGTTCAACTGAGCCATCAGGTTTTCCAGATATTCGATCTGGTCTCGCGAGAGGCTTTCGGCCTTGCGGCTGCCGGTGCGCCCACTTTGAGCCCCGGCCAGCATCGGTCCCATCACGTCCGGGCAGGTGCCCATGCGGATATCCTTCAGCAGCATGATAGCATCGTTGATCTTCAGCATCCCATCGCCGTTCCGGTCCAGGCACGGCTCGACGTACCCCAGGCTCGCCATATGTCCCAATGCCCATTCGACGATATCGTCCATGCCCACCATTCCATCCTGGTTCAGATCACAGCCGCAAACCGGCATGGGATACATGATTTCGGTGAAATTGACATTATGGGTAAACGAAAGCATCGTGTCGGCTGAGGCCGTAGAAATCATTATCCGCCAGGCATGATCCACCGGCGGGGCATCGTACATGCCGTTGCGGTTAAAATCCGCATAGAAATCGACGTTATAACTTCTCCCGGCCTGCAGTATCATCGGCAGCATAACCTGGAAATCCGCTGAGGCGATCGCTTTTATCGTCGTCATTCCAGCTACGTACCCGGATGCGCCGTCCACCACCCGGAGCTCGAATTTATTCCCCAGGTGCGGAGTCATCCCGATAAAATTCACCGTCAGGTCAAATGGTCCTTCCGCGGAGGGAAACATGACATTCGTAAAAGTGGTGTTATGCGTAAAGGAAAGCCTGGCTGTCCCGCTGACCGTGGACGCCGTCAGCCGCCAGGCATGGTCGACCGGCGGAGCATCGTAGGCGCCGTTCTTGTTGAAATCCGCGTAAAAATCGACGTAATAGCTGCGGGACTTCTGCAGTACATCTTCGAATTCGATCTCAAAATTCGCCGAATCCAGCGCGGCAATCGACGTATCCGCCACCGGCATTCCGGTCAGGCTGTCCACTACCCGCAGGGCGAACTTCTGACCCACGTGCGGGGTCATCCCGATGAAAGTCAGTACCAGATCGAAAGGTCCCGGGTTGGCCGGGTACATAATGTCCGTAAAGGAAGTATTGTGTATAAATTCCAGTGTCTGGCTCGTGTCCACAGCGGATACCATGAGACGCCAGGCATGGTCGACTGGCGGAGCATTATAAGTCCCGTTCTTGTTGAAATCCGCGTAAAAATCGATGTCGTAGCTTCTGCCAACCTGCAGAACTCCAGGCAGGGCGATAGTGAAGTCAGCCCCGGCGAGATATTCGATGGTGGTGTCGGCGGCCACGTAGGCGGTGCTGCTGTCGACCACTCTGAGCTGCAGCATCTGGCCGACGTGCGGGGTCATGCTCATGAAGTTCAGGGTGAGGTCGAACGGCCCCAGATCGGCCGGATACGACACATCCGTGAACTTGGTATTGTGCGCGAAAGACAGGGTGACGTGACCGGTCACGGCCGGTGCCATCAGCCGCCAGGCATGGTCGGCCGGCGGGGCGTCGTAAATGCCGTTTTTGTTCAGATCGGCGTAGAAGTCGACATAGTAGCTTTGCCCTTCCATCAGCACGTCTTCGAAGGAAAGCTGATAATTCACGGAGCTGAGTGAATCAATGGTAGTGTCGGCCGCTGTCATGCCGGAAAGACTGTCCACCACCCGCAGCGCGAACTTCTGGCCCTGGTGGGGAGTCATGCCGGTAAAATCGATGGTCAGATCGTAGGAATCGGCAAAAAGCCCGGAATTGGGCAACAGAAGGCAGAAAACGAGCAGCGCGCAATAGTTGGTAAACCTGCTTCTCATACTGACCTCCCCGGATATTTTTTCAGTCCAGCCGGGTAACCGGACAAAACCGGCTGTTTTGCCCGCGTTGACACCGGATGACCGATTTATTGACAATGCGCGGAAGGACAGAAACGACGGTAAATCCGTCCTTCGTTGCGGAAATGTAAACTCCCGGTACGCCCGCTACCTGGCAGCGGCCCGGTTCCTGGCTGAAGATATTGCGGCGGCCGTCAGCCGGGACGGTTTGCATTATCTATCAAAGGCGCCTCCCCGGGCTTAGTGCAGTTATAATCCAGTACCGGATTAATCCTGGATGTGGCAATTAGTATGTTTCTGCATCTCATTATCATACTACAGAGGTAAAACGGTCAAGAAAAACCGGCGAAACTTCCCTGCTGCCTTTTAAGCCACGACCCGACTACCTAAATAACCCGCATAATTTGCAGTGTTCCAGCCCGCAGGATAAAGCCAGAACAGCAGCCGGTTTTCGTGTCAGACTCTGAACGGCCGGGGTACGGCGGCAGGCAAGACAGAAATGAGTCGAATCGGGTTTAAAATTCAGCGGGCGGCACCAGGCAAAGGAGGCTGCCCTCAATGGGTCAGCCCCTTTTATACCAGTGATGATTTCTGTCGAAATCCGGCTGCGCCGGGTCAGAATATCTTGGTCAGGGTAATGCAGGTCGAGTGCCCCTGGGAACGGTCTTTCGCCCCGGTTTCCCAGACACTGCGCACCGACAGGAACATCTTGGCCGGCATGATGAAAGCCGACACTTCCGGCCCGATAGCGAAAACGCGGTCGTGCACGCTTGTATCCCAAAGCGCAGTGGCCCCGCTGTCGTCGGTCAGTTGTCCGACGTAATATCCGGACAGGCCGATGTCCCAGACCTTGGCCACGTTCTTGGCCAGGCCCCATTCCAGCACCAGGTCATGTCCCGGCTTGACCTTGGTTTCCCCCTTCTCGCCGTTGATTTCATAGCGGCCGAGTACGGAGAGGCTCCAGGCTTTGGCCGGGTCCAGGTAAAAGGTGTAGCCGAATGTCAGCATGGTGGTAGTGAAATCCTGGCCGGCCGAGGCGGGTTCGGTTTTGCTGTATTGCCCGGTAGGCAGGAAAAAGCTCACTCCGACCGCCGCATCGTAGCGCGGCCCGTGCCAGGAAAGCACGAACGGTTCGAGGTAAAGGTCTCCCACACCGAACTGCTGGTCGTCCACATTCATAGGAGCGCCGATCTTCAGGTCCGTGCGCACGAACGGGATCAGCAGGTCCATGCCGAAATTCCCGCCCAGAAATTTCTTGTCGGTGATCCAGATCAGCCGGTTAACCATGGCGTAGACGCTGACGTCGAAATTGACCGGGAGTTCATCGCCGCTCTTATCCATCAGCTTATCGGCGCCGTAAAAGACGTTGTACCACCTGAAATAGACTCCCGGCGGTGGAAGGCTTGCCGCCTTTATCCCCTCGACTCCCGCCACGTAATGTCCTTTTTCGATTTGAGCCGAAACCGTGGAACTCGAAACCAGGGCTGCCAGAAAGAACGCCAATGCAAACCGAAGAGTTTTAATCATGGCCGGTTCCCTCGCCGGATGGTGTTTTGAATGAGCGGCGGCGCTGAAAGCCGCTCGGTGACTACACGACTTTACCATCAATTGCGATATATTTCAAGATTTGTCTTGGATAAGAATATTGCGGAATGATCCACGTACCGGAGTGATCGTGGGATTTATCCGTATATTTTTTATATGAAAGCGTCGTGGATTGGCGGATGGAGCATTCCCCGAGCGCCCGGTCAGGGTTGGCCGGACCGGTCTTCCTTCTTCGAATGCCACTCTTCGAAGAGCGAATAGACAGTCGGCACGAAAACCAGGGTGATCAGAGTGGAGCTGAGCAGCCCGCCGATCACCACCCTAGCCAGCGGCACCTGGGTCTCCGATCCCTCGCCGATACCGAAAGCCAGTGGAAGCAGGCCGAAAATAGTGGTCAGCGCGGTCATCAGGATCGGCCTCAGCCTGCGGCGTCCCGCCTCCTGGATCGCCTCGCGCACGCCCAGGCCGTCCCTGCGCCGCAGAAGGTTGGTATGGTCGACCAGCAGGATGGCGTTGTTGACTACGATTCCGCCGAGCATGATGCAGCCGATAAAGGACTGCACGTTGAAGGTGGTGCCGGTCAAAAACAGGATCAGGACCACGCCTATCACTGCCAGGGGCACCGAAAACATTACCACGAACGGGTCGCGCAACGATTCGTACTGGCAGGCCATCACCATGTAGACCAGAATGAGGGCCAGCACGAAACTCAGCATCAGCTCGCGGAACGCCTTCTGCTGTTCCTCGTAGTCGCCGCCGTAAACGATGCTGAAATCCCGGGGGATGGGCACGCTCCTGAGTTTCTCCCGGATGTCTCCGATTATCGAGCCCATGTCCCGGTCGCTGATATTGGCGGTGATCAGGGCGATCCGCTCCTGGTCCTTGCGCTCGATCAGCACCGGCCCGGTGCGGGGCTTCACGCTGACCACGTTGCGCAGCACCACCGGCTGATCCTCGGCATTGGTCATGGTCAGGTCGAGCACCTCGTTCAGCTCCATCTGCTCGGCGTTCTTGAACTGGACCAGGATCCGGTACTCGCGTCCGGTCTCGTGGAAATAGCCGGCCGGGGTCCCGGAGAGTACAGTCTGAAGGGTATTGGCGATCTGGGACACCGTGAGTCCCATGTTCGCCGCTTTCTGCCGGTCCACGATAATCAGCTCCTCGGGCATGCCCAGCTCGCGGTTGACCTGCACATCGGTCACTCCCCTGACCGACTCGATGATTTTTTTCACTCTCAGGGTCAGCTCGTTCGAAGCATCGAGGTCGTGGCCGCGCACCTCGACCTGCACCCGGTCGGTGCTGCCGCTCACGACGCGGAAAACGAACAGGCCCTGGCCTTCCCGCGTGCGGATTGTGACCCCTGGAATATCGGCCAGCTTGCGTCTGAGGACGGCGGCGATCTGTTCGCTGGACCGGGAGCGTTCGTACTGCGAGACGAGGGCGATGCGCAAATCGCCCGAATGAGTACCTTCGATGCGATAACCCGCGCCGCCGATACTGGTCACCGTATTTTTTATCTCCGGCACCTCGGCCCTGACTATCCGCTCGATCTGCTGGAACTTTTCATCCATCACCTCGACCCGGGTGCCGACGTCCATTTCGGCATTGACCCGCACTTCTCCCTCATCCGCCTTGGGCATGAATTCCACTCCGATCAGCGGGATCAGGAGCAAGCAGGCCGCCAGCGCGACTGCGGTCACCAGGACCACCCGCAGCCGATGTTCGAGGGCGTAGCGCAGCAGGGACACGTACTTCTCCTCCATCTGTTTCAGATACTCGCCCGTCCTGGCCAGGAGCCTGCGGAAGCGATTCGGCGCCGAATTCTTCCTGCCCGAAAAAACCTGCAGAAGCCTGGCCGAAAGCATCGGCACGATGGTAAGCGCCACGGCCAGCGAGCAGAGCAGCGAAAAGCTCACTATCAGGGAAAGCTGCTTGAACATCACCCCCGACATTCCGCGCACGAAAACCAGGGGCAGGAAGACTGCCAGGGTGGTCAGCGTACTGGCGATTATCGCGGCCGTCACTTCCGCGCTCCCCTCGACCGCCGCCTCTTCATCTGAAACTCCCGATTCCCGCAGGCGATAGATGTTTTCCAGTACCACGATCGAGTTGTCCACCAGCATGCCGATCCCCAGGGCCAGGCCGCCGATCGTCATGATGTTCAGGGTGAAGCCGCCGAAATAGATGAGCGCGAAGGTGGCGATAATCGAGACCGGGATGGCGGTGGAGATGATCACCGTGCTGCGCACATTGCGCAGGAAAATCAGCAGCACTATGATTGCGAGAATGCCGCCGTAGACAGTCATCTGGCCGACGTTGGAGATCGACCGGCGGATGAATTCGCTGGTGTCGATTATCGGCGTGATGTGGATCTGCGGGAAGTCCCGGTTTAACCGCTCGACTTCGGCCAGCACTCCGTTAGCCACTTCGACCGTGTTCATGCCGGACTGTTTATTCACTGCCAGTCTCACGCCCGGCTTGCCGTTGACCCGGACGATCTGCGTGACTTTCTGCCAGGAGTCCTCGACGCTGGCGATTTCGCTGAGCCGGACCGGGGTATCGCCCCGCATGGTCACGATCGTGTTGCGGATCTCCTCCAGGTCGGTGAAATGGCCCGGCGTGCGGATCGTCACCTGATACTGGCCGCGGTCGATAGTGCCCGAGGGCAGGTTGATGTTTTCCGCCCTGAGCCTTCTCAGAATCAGATCGATCGGGATTTCCAGGGCTTTGATCTTGTCTGCGTAAAGGTCGACGTGGATTTCGCGGTACAGCCCGCCCCAGATGTCCAGGGCGGCGACCCCGGGCAGCCGTTCGATGCGGTACTTGATCTGGTCCTCGATTATCCGGCGCATCTGCACCGGATCGAGGTTACTGGAGGCGCCGAGGATCACGACCGGGAAGCTGGCCAGGTCGAACTTGCGCAGGGTCGGCCTTTCGGCATCCTCAGGCAGCCGCCCGATCACGCCGTCCAGCCGGTCGCGGATGTCGTTCGCGCCGGCATCGAGGTCCGTACCCCAGGTGAAGGTCACCCGCACCCGGGTCCGGCCTTCCGAGGAGATCGAGCTGACTTCCTCGACTCCCGGCACTCCGCCCACCGACTCCTCGATTGGCCGGGTGACCAGCTCCTCCATCTCCTCGGCGCTGGCCCCCTCATAGGTGGTGAAAATTGTCAGCGTGGGGTAGGTGATCTCCGGCATCAGATCGATAGGCAGGCGGAAAAACGAGACGCCGCCGACCAGAATTACGATCAGCGCAACCATGGTGGTGAAAATCGGCCGGTGGACAGAAAAACGGGACAGGCTCAACTGCCCTCCTCGGCCACCTTGATCGGCGCGCTGTCTTCCAGGAGGTGCTGGCCGAGTTGGATTACCTGGCCGGAAATCTCCGGTTCGAGAACTTCGGCCAGGCTGCCGCTGATAATGCCCACTTTTACCGGGACAAAGCTGGCGGTCATCTTTTGCAGGTCGGCCAGGAACACTCCCTGAACTTCATTTCTGCGCACGAGGGCTCCGGCCGGTATCACATTGGCGTTTTCATGCACGCCGAAGGTTATATCGACGCGGACGAACATGCCGGGCTTGAGCAGTCCGTCCCGGTTGGAGATCTCGATTTCAGTGCGCGCCTGACGGGAGGTTTCCTGCAAAAGGGGAGCGATACGGATCACCTTGCCGGTGAAAACCTTGTCCGGATAGGCATCCGTGGTGATTGTGGCTTCCATGCCGATATTGACTTTCGGATAGTCCCGCTCGATGATGTGGATCACCGCCCGCAGGGTGCTGATGTCGAGGATGGAGACGATCGGAGTGTTGGGAGTCAGCATCGACCCCTCGTCCCTGAACCGTTCCCCCACGACCCGCGTCCCGCCGTTCCCGTTAAGCTCTTCCCAGGTGGCCTTGATCCTGGTATACGAGAGCCTGACCTGAGCTTCTTTGAGAGCCGCATCGTTCTGATCCACCTGGGCCAGGGCCACTTCGTACCTGGCTTTCTGGGCGTTATGACGGTCCTTGGCCAGGTCGTATTCCGCCTCGGAGGAAATCTGCTGATCGAAGAGCGACTTGATCCGCTCGAACTCCCGGCGGGCCACTTCCATCGAGCTTCTGGATTCCTCCAGAGATGCGCGGCTCACCTGAAGCTCAGCCTGTGCCTTCTCCGCCTGCCGGGCGTACTCCTCGTCGTCCAGGACCGCGATCAACTGGTTCTGCTCGACCTTATCACCGATATCGACCAGTACTTTTTCCAGCCGGCCGGCGATTTTCGGTGCGGCAATGTACTGGGAGCGCGGCAACAAGGAGCCGGTAAAATTGCCGATATCCTGGATGGAAGCTTTCTTGACTGGAGCCAGAGATACTGTCACCGGAGGCTGGGTCAGCTCGTTCGAGCCCAGGCCCAGGCCGGACAGGGCTTCATAGAGCCTCCAAACCGCCACCAGGGCTATGACCGCGATGACTATTTTTACCGTTTTTTTCATTGTCCCGTTCTCAAATAGTGGATTTCAATTCCACACCGTACCTTGGCGGTACAGGGCACCAAGTTCAATTGGCCGGCGACTCTTCCTTCATTCCAGGCCGCCCGCCGGAACTTGCCACGGAAAACGAAATCCCTCCAGGATTTGCCTGAAAATTGCGTCCTCAAGTTTTTCTTGATGAGAGCCTTCAAGAAATGAACACGACTGGAGGAATAGAATGCTGGGTAAGATAATCAAAATAGTCTCCTCATACAAGCAGTTATGCTGCGGCGCCGGCCGATTATCCTCCCTCTGAAATCCCCGCATTAACTCATCTCACTCCGGATAGTGTCTCCCCTCCCCGGCCGGGCCGCCGGCGGCGGCCCGGCTGACAAATAATTCTTCCACAATATGCAAACGCGGATTAAAATAAGTTTCATCGAGGTTCGGCTTCCCGGCACAGGCGGTCTGATACCGGCTTTTTCAAGGGGGGAAAGCGATGGCAAAGGAATGGTACCGGCGCAACGAGCCCGGCTTGCTGTTGGCTGCCGGAACGGTCTGCCTGATATTATCCGGGGTCGATCCATACGACCGGACCACCTGGTGGCTCGAAATCTTTCCGATCCTGCTGGGCGCGCCGATTCTGCTGGCCACCGGCCGACGGTTCCCGCTCACTCCCCTGCTCTATCGTCTGCTGCTGGTCCACGCCCTGATCCTGATGCTGGGGGGCCACTACACCTATGCCCGTGTCCCTCTCGGCTTCTGGGTCCAGGACCTGTTCGACCTGGGCCGCAACCACTACGACCGTCTGGGGCACTTGGCCCAGGGATTCATCCCGGCCATTCTGGCGCGCGAAGTCCTGCTGAGAACCTCGCCGCTGACTCCAGGCAAATGGCTGTTTTTTCTGGTGCTTTCAGTCTGTCTGGCAGTCAGCGCCTGCTACGAATTCATCGAATGGTGGGCCGCCCTGGCCGGCGGGGAAGCGGCCGAGGCTTTCCTGGGCACCCAGGGCGATGTCTGGGACACCCAATGGGACATGTTCCTGGCCCTGGTGGGAGCGGTCTTGGCCCAGGTCCTGCTCGCCTCGCGGCACGACCGGGCGCTCGGGAAGATGGGCATAGACAAAGTAAGGCGGTGAAGGCCGAAGGATTAATTCACCAGCGGTGGAATTATTTGAGCCGGATTATTTATGAAAACGGTATTCATCCGGCTCAGTTTTAAACCCACCCCTACATGTGCCTGGGGAAAATTACAGGCGGACACAGGGGTCCGCTCCTGCTGAATTTATGATTATTTGAGAATAATCAGGCCTGAAATTCCCTCCTGCTGCTCATTCTATTTCACCAGTACTGGTCTCCCGCTGTAACTTTCTGTAATTACGCTGGTTTAGGATATTAGAAGCCCGTTTTCCCTACGTAATCTCACTTTTCCGGCCGGAGGCGGATGATGTTCCGTCCGCTGCTTGTTCTGCTGACCGTTCTTTGCCTGGGGGCGGCCTGCGGTAAGAGCTCGCCTCCCGCCTCCTCCGGCACACCGTCGTCCGAGCCTGGCGGTTACCAGGGCGAGGCCCTTTCCTCCTGGAAGGATTTCCGCGAAAACTCGATCGCCGGCCCGCAGAAAGTCGACCTCGACCGCTACCGGCTCGAAGTGGGCGGCCTGGTGGCAACTCCCAAATCCTACACTTATGCCGAGCTGGTCAAGCGGCCGACCGTAAAGACAGTGCTGATGCTGTTCTGCGTGGAAGGCTGGCACGTGAACGTGCAGTGGGAGGGATTTTCGCTGGCCGGCCTGCTGGATGAGGCGGGCGTCGATCCCTCGGCCAACACGGTCATCTTCCGCGCGGCCGACGGCTACTCCACCTCACTGGCCCTCGCCTACGCACGCAGCCACGACCTGATCCTGGCCCTCCAGATGAACGGCGCCGACCTGCCGGAGAACGTGGGGTTTCCCCTGACCCTGGTGGCCGACGGCAAATGGGGCTACAAATGGTGCCGCTGGATCACGAAGGTCGAGCTATCCGCAGATACGAAGTTCAAGGGATACTGGGAGCGCTACGGCTACTCTGTCGACGGCGGCCTCGAACTGCCGCCCATGTGAACCGAGGAAACGATGAAAAGCGGCATCCTGAAAATATCCGCTATTCTGCTGGCGACCGTTTTGCTTTTCGGCTGCGGCGGCGGCGGGAATACCACGACCTCTCCGGATACGGGCCAGCCGGGCATGGCCGAGCTCAGTGAATACATGGGTATCCAGCTCTTCAACACCAGCCAGATGCGGGAAAACTCAACCAGGGGCCCGCAGGTAATCGACATCGCCAAGTGGCGGCTCGAAATTACAGGCCTGGTAGACAACCCGCGCACTTATACCTACGATGAACTGCTGAATAAGCCCGGCGTGAAACGGGTGACCTGGGTACACTGCGTGGACGGCTGGAGCGCCAAAATTCTCTGGGAGGGGTTTAGGCTGCGCGACCTGCTGGACGAGGCGGGCGTGAAGAACACCGCCCTGTACGCCCGGTTCTACGGCTACGACGATTACCGCACCTGGCTTTCTGTCAACTTCGTCCAGGTGAACGACGTGATGGTGGCCTACAAGGCCAACGGCCTGCCCCTGCGGACCGACAGGGGCTTTCCGCTGCACGTGATTTCACAGGGCAAGTATGGCTACAAGTGGTGCAAATGGCTGGTGAAGATCGAGCTGGCCGAAAGCGTGGAAGGATTCGGCTACTACGAAATCAGCGGCTACCCGGCCGAGGGCAACGTGGGCGACTGGTACTACAAGCCGGTGGAGTACTGAAGCTGCGGAATAACTAATTCAGCCCACCCAGACAGCCAGCGCATCGATCAGCTTCCGGGCCTGGTCCGCGCTCGAAATGTTGAACTTCTGCTGCTGGCGGTACTCATTGTTGATCTTGCGGTAGCGGCGGATCGTGAAGCGGTCGTCGCTGAAGGCGTTCTTGGCTTTCTCCCACTGCTGGTAGCGGAAGATCAGCGTGGCCCAGGCTCCTTTGGACAGCACGACCTTGTCCAGCTCCTTGACGATCAGCACGCCGTCCTCTTCGTAATTGATCGTCAGTTTTTCTGCGTCGGAAACCATCGACAGTTCTCCCCGGATAATGTTTTTTGATGCTTTATTATAAGCTAATCCGGTCGAGAGTCAATTATCAAGCTCGATACCGCACTCAGCCAGGGCTCGACTACGGAGCTCGTCCCGCCGGGTTATCCCCTCTTCGATCTGGATCCGGTAGGCGGCCTCCAGGACCCGGCCCATCTCCGGGCCCGGCTCGAGCACGTCCAGCAGGTGGCGGCCAAGGAGCACCGGCTTCTCCGGCTGTTTCTCCACTCTCGATTCACGGGCTGAATGCCGGAACCAGTCCACCATCCGACTGTCGTTTTCCAGGGGCGGGCCGCCGCGTGGATTGGTGCCGCGGCAGTCGGCCAGGGCGAGAGCGGCCAGCAATTCGAGGTCGGCCTCCGGACTCAGCTTGAGGGCCAGACGCTTGAAGGCTTTGGCTCCCGACTCGTTCTGGTAAAACTGCTGCGGCTTCATGTGTTCGACTACCAGCTTGACCGTGCCCTCCAGCACGGTCCGGCTGCCCAGGCAGCGTTCCAGTGCCAGCCGGGCGATTTCCGCGCCCGCCTCGTCGTGCTCGGGGCTCCTGATCCGGCCCTCCACCTCGACAGTGGTCCCGGGCTTTCCCGCATCGTGGAACAGGGCGCTCCAGAGGAGCATCAGGTCGCGGGGCCTGTCGCCGGTTCTGAGGGCCGCGGCGGCATCCACCACCTGCAGGGTGTGCGTCCAGACGTCGCCTTCCGGGTGCCAGTCCGGGTCCTGGGGGGTGTCTTTCATCGGCAGCAGCTCGGGGAATACCTCTCCCAATCGGCCGACCGAGGCCAGCCAGGCCAGACCCAGGCTCGGCCGCGTCGCCTCCAGCCACAGCTTGTTGAACTCCTCCTCGATCCTTTCCTTCGATACCCCCGAAATGTCCATCCGCCGGCAGGTGCGGTCCAGAAGTTCGTCCGGCTGCATTTCGAAGCGGGCAACAAACTGCATCACTCTGAAAAAACGCAGCGGGTCCTCCACGAACCGTTCCTCATCCGGCGTGCGCAGGATCCTGTCGGCCATGTCCCGCCGGCCGTTCCAGGGGTCGATCACCTCGAGGGTCTGCACATCCATCAGCAGGGCGTTCATGGTGAGGTCCCGCCGGCGCGAAGCGTCCCGGAAACTCATCCGGGGATCGATCTCGATCCGCGGCCGCCGGCCCAGGCTGTCGCGTCTGGGCACCGACCACTCCACCTCCAGCCCGTCCAGGCGCAGCACGCCGAACCGGCGTCCCACCAGCCTTACCCTGCCGAATTCAGCCAGCAGCGTCTCGAGTCGGTCCAGGGAGAGCCCGTAGACCTCCACGTCCACGTCCTTGGGCGAGCGGCCCAGCAGGTGATCGCGCGCGAAGCCGCCGACGTACAGCGCCCGGCCGCCCGCCTCGGCGATCCGCCGACCCACCGCCTCGATCCGCTCCCGCTGCCCGCTGTCGAGTCTCAATTCCATGCTGAAGCCCGATTCAATTTAAAAGCTCTTCTATCCGGGTTTATCAAAAATAATTTCTGTTCAATTTTTTTGTAGGGACGCACCCGCGTGTGCGCCTGAATACCATTGAGAAACTCCCGAACAATGGGCGGACACATGGGTCCGCCCCTACGAGGATCTATGATCATTTATGAATAATCGCGGCTATAAGCAGACAAACATTACCAAAAAACTTGCCGCGCCTCGGCATCAGGATGGGGAGCTTTCCCGGCGGCGCTCCGGAAGCCGAACGTCCCGGTAATATTCTCACTGACAGTTTCTCCCCGGAGCAGCGGTTCCTGGCGGGTGAGTGGGATTATGCGTCGCAGGGAGGGAAGACTGGGGGGATCAGCTTCCAGGCCGTGAAAGGTGATCCTGTTCGCGGAGGACCGGACCAGGAAACAGAGCGGCTCGGGCAGGGTGGAATTACCCGGGCCGCTGCGGCCGGCTACGGTCACCCGGCTGCCCTGCTGCAAGTCGAGCTCGATCCCGGTGAGGATTTTTTTACCGCCGAGCGTTACCTCGACGTTCTGCAGGCTGAACATTCAGTAGCGGCACCCGGTTCAGGCCTGTCCTTCGGACTCTCCGCCCACCAGGTGTTTCATCCTGAGTTTCTTGTTGGTTTCGACGCTGCCGCAGAAGATCAGCGTATCGCCGGCTTCCAGCTTTTCCCCGTCCTGCGGGCCGAAATAGACGGCGCCGGCCCGGCAGACCGCAATCGAGCGCACGTCGAATTCGGCTTTCAGCTCGCCGAGAGTGCAGAGTTGATTGAGGTAGACCTGATCGAGCCGGTAGTGCTGCATCAGCATCAACCTCAGCACCTCGTTGGCGAACTGGTTGGTCACTTCCCTCAGCATCCGCGCCGATCCTACCCTGCCGACAAATACCGGCACGGCTCCGATCCGCCGGTAGTGGAATTCCATGTCCTCATCCACCGCGCGAACCACCCGGATGATTCTGTGCCCGACGTAGTCCAGGCCGATAGTGAAATTTTTCTCATCGACCGGGGTGCAGATCGCCACGCCGTCGAACCTGTCGATGTCTATATTGCCGCTGAGGGCATCGCCGGCCAGATATTCCACGTAATCATCGCCGTAGCGGATCCGCATGTTTTCTATCTTTTGTTCATCCGACTCTATAACCAGCACCTCACGCCAGGTGGCCTGCAGTTCGGCCACCACCGTGCTGCCGATCATTCCGCCGCCTATTACCAGGAAGCGGTCGTGAGCAAGGGGCAGGTCCTGGCCTTTGAGCTGGCCGAGCTTTTTGCTGGCCGAGGCAGGGTCCTTAAACCCGATCACCACGACATCGTCTCCCGGCGCGCCTGCCTGCCCGAACACCATCTCGCCGTCCTTGTTCGTAGCCAGAATGGCGTATTGCCAGGCATTTTCTGTTTCCTCGTAGGGGACGCTCTTGAATTCGAGCGGAGCGGTTTCCGGGAAGAGGAAATTATCGAGAAATTCGGTCACCTGCGGCCGGATCATCGTGGAGACGATCTTGAGTCCTCCGCTGAAATGCGGACTGATCGGTATAACGCCCACTTTCTTGAAGCGCGGCGTGGAATTGAAGTCCCCGGAAAAGCTGCTGATCACCCTCACCCGTTTTTCGAGAAGCGCCGCCAGCAGGATGTTCTTTTCATCCTCGCGGAACAGCAGGTAGGCGCAGCGGGCCATTTCGGGCCGGAGCTGGTCGATAGTCTCGACCGAGGTCGGCTTGGCCACGATGTATTTCATTTCAACATATTGACGTTTGAACTCCTGCAGCATCTCCTTGTCTTCGCTGACCAGGAACACCTCGCCCTTTTCCAGCAGGCCCTCGATAATCTTGTTGATCAGCTCCCGGTCGTCGCCGAAGATCAGGAAATGGCCCTGAGCCGCCTCCAGCGCTTTTTTCATCCGCTTGACGATTCCCAGGTTGTAGACTTCTTCCACCACTACCCGGGCGTAGACATGGGCGCCCAGGATGATAAAGCGCATGACCAGGATAGCGCTCACCAGGATGGTGAATATTCGGATGAAAGCGGTTCCGGTGAATCCGGTGTCGCCGTAACCTATAGTCGCGAAGGTGATCCAGACGAAATAACAACAATCAACCAGACTTTGAGGAGTGCCTGAGATTTCGAGAACTACGTAATATGCTAATCCAAAAAAAACTATTACGATGAAAACACTAAATAGAAATACAGATAGCACTCTGAACGTTTCTCTGAGCTGCGCACCCTCGTGCCAGAACAAGTCGCGGAATTTGTTTTTGAGAGTCTGTTTGATATGTATTCTCCTTGCTCAGGCATCCTGAAAGTATGCCTTTAATTATCGAACTGCAGAAAGAAGTCGTTCAGGTTCTCGTTGCCATCGCTGATAATAACTCCCACATTCAGCGGATTGCCGCCTGACGGTTCAAGCCGCCTGCCTTCGAGCACCGGGACCAGGGACACCGCGCCAGAGGTCTCCAAGCCTCGGACAGACACCACAGACAGGATTCTCTTGGCCGCGGTCGCCGTACCGCTCAAAAGACCTCCTCCATCCACCGACGTCAGAATCAATTCGAAAGACTCGGCCTCTATTCAGCTCACAATCTCCTGCCGCGCATGTATTTCTTCCATCGCCTGCGCTTTTTGTTGGTCGATAGTCCCGTCTTCGGCCGCCCGCACCAGGTCCAGCAGGTACCGCGCAGTCAGCATACGAGGCAGCAGTACGAAATCGGCGCCTTCCTTGTACATTCTACTGGCGCGCGCCGGGCTTTCTGCTGACACGATGATCCGGGCGTGCGGGTTCAGTTTCCGTAACTTGCTGATGATCTTGAGATTGTCTGTACCCTTAAGCATCGTATCCGAAACGGTGGAGATAATGATCTTGGCACTGCCGATCCCCGCGTGCCGCAACGTCTCTATGTTGCCGATATCTCCGTAGATAGTCTTGATCCCCATGGCGGTCAGTTTATGAAACACATTCGGATTGAAATCAATTACCATGAGCCTTTCGCGCAACTCTTCGGGGGATGGTTCCAAATCGGTCACAAACGAGCTGGCTACCCGGTGAAATCCCAAAATGGCGATCTCTTTCTCTTGCGTCTCATGATGCTCGGCAATTTCCTGAGCCGTCAAATCGCGGATGCCGATGAACTGAAGCGCGCGATTCAATAGATTCTGGAGAGGGTGGCTGTACTGGATCATGTAGGTGGATACGGTTGAGGTGATGACGAAAATGAAAATCACCACTGACAGTATATCTTTTTCAATATGTCCCTGCGCCACACCCAATGAAGCAATCACCAGTGAAAACTCGCTGATCTGTGAAAGATTGATAGGAACAAGCAAACTGACCCGATTGCCGTTACCCAATGCCCATAAAATGGGAAACACGGATGCAAAGCGGCTGAACACCACGAACGCAGACATGACCGCAGCGAGACCCACCAGGGCCAGGTTGTCCATCGGATTGGGAATCGCCATTCCCAGCGCCACGAAAAACAGCGTCAGAAAAAAATCCCGGATGCCGACGATCTTGCCGATTACATCCAGGTTATAGGGGAAGGTGGAAATGGCTGCGCCGGCGATCAAAGCCCCCATTTCCAACGACATTCCGAACTCGCCCGCCAGCGCGCAGATCAGGAAGCACCAGCCGAGGGAGGCCACCAGCACCAGTTCCGGCAGTTTGGCGATGGCGCGGAATATTCGCCCTAACACGTATCTGCTGAGGACCAGGCTGATCGCCACCAGAATGGCTCCTCGGCCAAATGACCAGAGAATATCCAGCACCGCCGGACTCGCCAGGTTCGGCTGCACTCCCAGGACCACGATCGCCCAGAGGTCCTGGAATACCAGCACGCCAAGTGTCAGGCGTCCATGCAGAGTGTGGAGTTCATACTTTTCATGCAGGAGTTTGACTACAATGGTGGTGCTGCTGATAGCGCAGCAGACTGCAAGGTAGCCAAGGTCGTAACGCCCATTGCCCATGGTGAAGCCATACAGCGCGAAAAATCCAAGGCCCATCAGTAGACACAGTAGAAACTGGAAAAATCCTGACAGGATCAAGGATTTGCCGGCTTCCCGCAAATTTTTTATATCGATTTCCAGACCGATCATGAACAGCAACAGAATCAAGCCGATCTCGGACATGACGGATATACTCTGTTCGTCATGAACCAGCCCCAGGCCGGATTCGGGACCGATCAGGACGCCGGCGATGATATACGCCAGCAGCGCCGGCTGCTTAAACCGGCTGCCGATAAAGGCCAGCGCGCTGGCGGCGATGATACTTATACCCACCGTCTGGATTAGATTGTGCTCGGATTCTCCCTCGGCGGCGAAACTACAGTCCGGAAACAACACGCCCAGACTCAGCGCCAGCAACCAGATAATTCCCGGTACTGGTGTTTTCATAAATCTCCTTGCGGCTACGGTTACGCAGCCATATCGCCCGACATTCTCCATATTAAAATTGAAACTGGAAAAGATAGCTTTCCTTTTCAGTGCGGAGAAAAATCATTCGCCCCTCCTAATTTGAAGCGGTAGATTATTATTGTTCCTTGATTGTCTCCCTGAGCTGCGCGCCCTCGTGCCAGACCAGGTTGCGGAAATAGTTTTTCGTCGCCTCTTTGATGTTCGCTCTCCTTGTTCGGGCCTGCCAACACAATGCCTTTACTTACCGAACTGCGAAAAGAAGGCATTCAGGTTCACGTTGCCCCCGCTGATAATTACTCCCACTTTCAGCGGGCCGCCGCCGGCCGGCCCGGGCAGACGGCCTTCGAGCACCGGGACCAGCGGCACCGCCCCGGAGGGTTCCACCACGAGTTTCATCCGCTCCCAGAGGAATTTCATCGCCCGCACGATCTCCTCCTCTGCGGCCAATAGAATATCGTCCACTCTTTCGCGGATAACGGCGAAGGTCTTTTCCCCCAGCGAGGTGCGCAGGCCATCCGCGATAGTGCGGGGACCGGTCTGCGGAATGATTTTGCCAGCTTTCAGGGAACGGTACGCATCGTCTGCGCCGGAGGGCTCCACGCCCCAGACAGTCACCGAGGGCAGTGATCCTTTGGCTGCGGTCGCCGTGCCGCTCAGCAAGCCCCCTCCCCCCACCGGCGCCAGGATGAGATCGAGGGGGCCGGCTTCCTCGATAAGCTCCAAGGCGGCAGTGCCTGCGCCCGCCATCACTCGCTCGTCGTTGTACGGGTGCACCAGGGTCAAGCCCTCCCGGTCGACTATCCCCTGGGCGGCGGCTTCACGGGCGGCGAGGGTGTTTTCGCAGAGGACGATTTCCGCGCCGTAGCCCCGCACCGCCTCGCTCTTGACCGGACTGCTGCCGGAGGGCATCACGATTTTAGCCCGGATTTTAATTTCGGCGGCGGCCAGCGCCAGCGCCTGGGCGTGATTGCCGCTGCTGTGGGTCACCACTCCCCGGTCGCGGGCCGGCCCATCCAGCAGGCTTACCGCATTGAAAGCCCCCCGGAACTTGAAAGCGCCGGCGCGCTGGAAATTTTCGCACTTGAGGTAAACGCGGGCGCCGCACGTGCGGTCGAGCGTGCGGGAAGTGAATACCGGCGTATGGTTTACTGCCTGGCGTATCCGGTCCGCCGCCTGCCGGACATCCTCGATGCCGATCATTTCAGTGCACTTTCGGGAATTACATATGGCGAAGACACTCGGTTGCCCCCACCCTCCGGCCCTGCCCATCAAAATATTATCATAAGCCACCGGAATTGTAAACCGTTTAAAGGACACGCCCGGATCCCGTCCAGTGAACCGGACCCCTTTTACTTGCCATAGCGCCGGGGCTTGATTACCTTTTTGCAGTTTGGAGTCCTGTGGTCACAGCCTGATTGATACGGCACGGAATTTCAGCGAGGAGGGACCAGTGACGGAAAACGTCTCCGGCGGCGTTCAGGAAGATTCTCTATCGAGCTACGGATACAAGCAGGAATTCAAGCGCGTCCTGAAGCTTCGGCACCTGGTGGCTTACGGCCTCGCCTACGTCACGCCGACCGCCCCTTTCCCCATGCTCGGGATCGTGGCGATCGCCACCGCCGGGCACCTGACTACCACTTACGTAGTCGCCTTCATCGCCCTGTTTTTCACCGCCACCAGCTACGCCAAAATGGCCTTCCGCCACCCGATCGCCGGTTCGGCCTATTCTTACTCCCAGCGGGCGATCCATCCGCATGTCGGCTTCGTGATCGGCTGGGCGCTCTTCATGAGCTACCTGCTGGTGCCGCTGCTGAGCGTACTGGCGGCGCGCGATCTCTGCCTGGAATTTTTCCCCAGGGTGCCGACTTGGGTCTGGGTCTGGGGCTTCGTGGTGTTTATGACAGGGGTGAATTTCTTCGGCATCAAAGTCACAGCCACGGCCAATACGATCATGACCGTCGCAATGATCCTGGCCGCGATCCTGTTCGTGGCGCTGGCCGTGTGGGCACTGAACAACGGCATAGGCGAAGGAGTCCTGCTATCGGCTAAACCGTTCTATAACCCGGATACCTTCAGCGGCACCCTGCTCTTGTCCGGCGCGTCGATCGCGGTCTTTTCCTACGTCGGTTTCGACGGCGTTTCGACATTGGCCGAGGAAGTGGAGAACCCACGGGTCAATATCGGCCGGGCGACCGTGCTGGTGGCGATTTTCTGCGCCGTGATCTTCGTGGTCGTGGCCTACGTTACACAGTTGGTCTGGCCGGCCTACAGCGAATTACCCAACGATGTGGGCGCGGTACTTAAAATCTCGGAAAAAATAGGGGGAGGAGTCTTTCGCATCTTCATTTTCCTGATCATGATCGTGGCCGGGGTGTCCTGCGCCCTGGCCAGCCAGACATCAGCCGCCAGGCTGATGTACGGCATGGGCCGCGACCGCGTGCTGCCCGGAAAGTTCTTTGCCTACGTCAGCCCCACGCATAAGATACCGACTTACAACCTGCTGTTGATCGCGGTGGTGACCCTGGTCTGCGCTTACACCTTCGAAAGGTTCCAGACCGCGGCCGAAGTGCTGAACTACGGTGCTTTCCTGGGCTTTTTCGCGGTCAACCTGAGCGTGATATTCGAGTACCTGATTCGTAACCGCCAGGGTAAGATAGGGCCGTTGGAGCTCTGGCGCTTCCTGCTGATGCCGCTGTTGGGCATGCTCGTGATCGGCGTGATCTTTATCAGCCTGAATCCGGCCGTCCTCAAGTACGTCAGCTACTGGATGCTGGCCGGCCTGGTCTGGTACGCGATCATCACCAAAGGATTCCGCAAGATCGTCCAGATGAAGATCGAGGAGTGAGCAGTCGCTCTCTGGGGCCACCCGTCTTTATCCGGACGGGTGGCCATTTTTTTGACTTGAGCAGGATCGGTCGGATGGACCGATTCTTCCCGGCAAAAGGTGGTATCGGTCAAACGAGGCTGGAATAGTTGAGTCTAACTAACGTAATGTTTCTGGCAGTCGGGCTGGCCATGGACGCGTTGGCCGTGTCGGTGGGGCTGAGCCTGAAGTTCAGGTGGAACTCGTTCCGCCAGTTTTTCCGGCTGTCCTTTCATTTCGGCCTGTTCCAGTTCATCATGCCGGTGGCGGGCTGGGCGGCCGGCGAGCGGCTGGGCTGGCTGGTGGCAGGCTACGACCACTGGGCGGTATTCGTCATCCTGAGCTATATCGGCTACAAGATGATCCGGGGAGAAGCGGATGGCGGCCGGTCGATGTTTTCCGTGGCCGACCCCACTCGCGGCCGGATGCTCGTGCTGCTGTCCGTGGCTACCAGCTTGGACGCCTTGGGCGTGGGGCTGAGCCTGTCGCTGCTGGCGGTATCGATCTGGTTCCCGAGCATCGTTATCGGGATCGTGGCCTGCCTTTTCACCCTCGCCGGCATGTACTTCGGCAACCGGTTCAGCCGGTTCAACTCGCGCTACCTCTCAGTGACCGGCGGCCTGGTGCTGATCGGAATCGGCGCCAAAATTCTGTTCCAAGACCTCTTTCCCTGATCAGCCACCGCGGAGAATCCCCAGCAGGACGAGCAGGTCGAAGATATCGGTCCGGCCGCTGAGGTCCAGGTCGGAACAGCCCGACGGCTGGGCTCTCCCGACGATAATTTTCAACTCCGCCAGCAGGTCGAAGATATTCACCCGGCCGTCTCCATCCACGTCTCCGGCCAGGGGACAGGCGAGGACCGGGGCGAGCGCCAGCGGGGCGGCCTGGCTGATTACCGCCTCCTCGGCCAGGTCGAAAGGCGCAAAATCACCGATCAGCTTCAGCAGCCTGAAACTAACCGCAACGCTGTCGGCCCTGGCTGCGGAGACCGGGGCCAGGACCAGCGAAACCAGTTCGGCCTGCCCTGGCAGGTAGCCGGCCAGGTCGCCTCTGACTATCAGCGACCCGCCTGCCGGGTCCGGCACGGAAACGATCCGGATCGCTCCGGAGGCGGACAGGCTGTCCGGCACCCGCCTCAGCCGGAGACGCTCCTTGGGCCAGGCAATCTCCAGGGCGAAGGAACGCGCCATCTGGGCCGAGGAGCGCAGATCGAGGGTCACCGTGTAGCGCAGGCTGTCGGTGAAAAGCGTATCCGCCGGGTCGAGACCGGCGGCGATAGACACCGTGTCCCGGCTCAGGCCCAGCGCGGCACGCACCGCCGCCGCCGCATTGGCCCTGCCATAGCCCCAGGCATTATCCGGCGCGGTCCGGACCAGGCTGTCGGTGGCGGCGGTGGCGGTCAGGATATCCTTGATCCGCGAGTTGCTCAGCGAGCTGTCCGCCTGCAGGAGCAGGGCGCAGACACCCGCCACGTGCGGCGTGGAAAAGCTGGTCCCCTGGGAGACGGCATGGAGGCTGTCGAAAGTGACCAGCGCCAGCGGGTAATCGAAAAAGGGGCTGGTGAAAATACTGAGCGGTTCGCTCGGCGGCCAGGCCCAACGGCTGAGAGAGCCGGCCACCCAGCGGCCCGGCGCGGTGATTTCCGGCTTGAGCACCCCACGGCGGTTGGGGCCGAGGCTGGTAAAATACGCCAGGTCGCCGAGGGTGGAACTGCCGAGGTACAAGCCCTGCGACCCGGCCGGACCCTCGAGCGACAGCCAGTCCAACCGGGAAGTATAGGCTCCCACGGTGATCAGCTCCGGAGCGCTGCCCGGAACGTTCACCGTGCCGGAAGAGGTGACGAAGGTGCCGAAGCGGACAGTCAGGCCCTGAGTGGAGTAGACCCAGGCATCGAACGAGCCGGTGCCGGAATAGAGCACGAACTTCCAGGTCCCGCCGGCGATCTCCAGGCTGTCCTTCTCGATCGCTTTGTCCCACCAGCCGAGATCGTACAGCTCCACTGCCACCAGCCGGTCCCCGTTGTCCGGATGCGGCCCCCCATGCGCGTTTTCCACGATCATTACCGCATCCTGTGTGAGCAGGGTGTCTCCGCTGGTGAAGCCGTCCGGGAACGGCCCGTAGCGCCTGCCGGCCGGCGACAGGATCGCCAGCGCCAGCCCGGGGTGCCCGGTCGACAGCCAGAATTCCACGCGGGCCATGTGGCCCGGCCTGGAGCCGCCCCGGCTGACCGAAAGCTCCACCGTCAGGCTGTCGCCCGCGACGGAGGTGAAATTTCCGGCGGCATGGGAGGCCCGCTGGCGGGAGTTCCCCGAGGCTACGGCCACGGCCCGGCCGGGTTGTCCAGCCGAGACGAACGAGGCAATGAAGCGCTCCAGGGGGTCGGTACCATCGTGGGCGCCGAGCTCGCTGCCGAAGCTCATGTTCACCACCCAGGGAAGCCCGAGAGAGCCGGCCAACGAGTCGATAAAGGCCAGGCCGTTCATGATGTTGACGTCGCTGAACACCGAATCCCGCGGCGAGGGCGTGGCCTTGACCCCGATCAGTCTCGCTCCCGGGGCCACTCCACCGAACTCGCTGACCGCTCCGGCCGGCCGCGCGGCGGCAGTCCCGGCCACGTGGGTGCCGTGGCCCAGGAAATCTTTCTGCCGTATCATCCCCTTGCCGGCCAGCGCCTGTTCGATCTGCGCCCCGTAAACCGCGATACCGCCGTACGGTCCCGCTTCCCCCAGGCTTCCGCCGGCCAATGAATCCGCAGTCTCGCTCAGGTCCAGCACGGCCAGGACCCGGGTCGTGCCGTCCGGCAGGCTGAAATCCGAGTGTTGCCAGTCGAGGCCGGTGTCGATCACTCCGATTGCCACTCCCCTGCCGTCGATTCCCCAGCGTTCGGCCACCCGCACGGCTCGCACGGACAGCGCTCCGGTCAGATCGACAGGTTCATAATAGCGTTCGGGGCGGATGTGGAGTACGGCGGGCGAGCCAGCCAGTTCGGGCAGGCGGCCTATATCCAGATAGCCGGCGGCGATCCGGCCTCGGCTCACTGTGGGCGTGAAACCGGGCAGCAAGACTGGCCGGGTTTCCTGCGCCAGACTGAGCACTACTTTCAGCGTTCCTTTTCCGGACTGCCCGGCCGCAGCCAGGCCGGGCTGGACCGGCCGAGCGTGCCGCCAGAGCGCCACCAGCCGCGTATCGGTCTTGACGGTCCAGTCGGCCGAGTCCGGCATGGAAGCCTGGACCCGGCCGGCGCCGGCCAGTCGGATGGCTGTGGCCAGCAACAATATTCCGGACAATTTCAGACGCATTGATATCCGTGCCCCCTGCCCGCCGATTGAAAAAGCCTGGACTTTGTCGTAATTCCTGAAGGGTTAACTAATAATAGCGGAGTGTTTCGCAGCCGGTCAAATGAGCTTCAGGAGCTGGAGCAGGTCGAAAATGTCGGTCCGGCCGTCGAGGTTGACGTCCGCGCAGTCGGTCGGCTCCACCTTGCCGGCAATCACTTTCAGGAGCGCCAGCAGATCGAAAATGTCCACCCGGCCGTTGCCGTCCAGGTCTCCGGCCGCCAGGCAGGTGGAAACCGGCCTGATCGAGACAGCCGCCGCCTGGTGGACGAACGCCAGCCCGGCAAGCTCCGCTTCCAGCCAATCGCCATGCGCCCCGGTCAGGCTGTAGGTCACTTTCACGCCATCGGCCCGGCGGCTGTCCACCGGCCTGAAATAGAGGCCCAGAATCTCGCCCACTCCGGGAAGCATCTGCAGCATTCTCCCTTTTACGATCAACCTTCCGGAAGCGATGCCGGTGGTATCGAACGAGAACACGGGCAGCCGGGGATCGACTGTCAGGCCGGGGAGAGCATAAAGTGCCAGACGATCCACCGGCCAGCTCAGCTCCAGTTCGAACGAGGACAAGGACAGCGCCGAGCGGGCGAAATCGGCTTCGATAATGAAGCGGAGGCTGTCGCTGCGCAGGGTGTCGGGAGGGTCGAAACGGCCGGAGAAGACCAGCGAATCCCCGCTCCGGCTGATTATCCGTGAAACGGCGGCAAAGGCATCGGCCCGGCCCCAGCCCCATTCGTTGTTCGGCGCGGCTGGAACCAGGCTGTCCACCCGGGCGGTGGCAGTCAAAAGGTCCTTCAATTGCCGGTTGGAAAGAGCGGGATCGGCCTCGAGCAGCAGGGCGCAGATTCCGGTGATCAGCGGCGCGGAAAAGCTTGTACCCTGCGCTGCGGCGTGGAGGCTGTCGCGGGCGAAGAAAAAGTGCCGGCGGTCCTCGTGGGAAGTCCAGAACATGGACAGGCTGCCCGCCTCTTCAGGCCAGGCGCCGGAGGACAGCGAGGCCATCACCCACTGGCCCGGGGCGGTGATTTCCGGCTTGAGGTCTCCGCGGCGGTTGGGGCCGAGACTGCTGAAGGAAGCGATCTCACCCGGAGTCGATTCCCCGACCAGCTCGCTGGCCCAAGTATACCCATCCGCCAGAGTCAGCCAGTCCGTGCGCTCGACGTAAGCGCCCACGCTGATCAATGCCGGCGCGGTGGCCGGCACGCCCATAGTGCCTTCCTCGTTCACGTGCGAAACGAACCTGGCCTCCAGGCCCTCGGTGGCGCCCAGGTAGGCATCGAAAGTGCCGTTGGTGGCGGTCAGGTAAATCCGCCAGGTGCCCTTGCCGACCCGCGTGTCCGCCGGGGGATGCTCGAGCAAGCCGGAATCCAGGATCAGAAATTCGATTTCCTTGTCTCCGGTAAGCGGGTTGGCTCCCGACATGTTGTTGGCCACCCGGACCCAGCCATCCATAGAAAATTTGACCCTGTTGATTTCGTCGAATTGACCGTTCAGATAACGGCCGACGTACGAGCTGTCCGGGGACACCAGCACGAAATTGGCGCCCTTTTCTTCGCTGTGAACCCAGATATCGACGAACAGGTTGTCGTCCCCGCCGCCGCGCTTGCCGACTTCCAGTTCGAGCATCACCGTTCCGCCGCCGACTTTTGCGTCCATCGTGCCGTTGGCGTGGGCGCTGTCCTGGCGGCTGTTGCCCGCCGCCACCACGATCGCCCGGCCCCGGGATGTATCCTCGATGAAGCCGGCGATGAACTGTTCGTAGGCCGAGGTGCCGTCGTGCGGACCGAAATTAGAGCCCAGGCTCAGGTTGACTACGTAAGGCCGGCCCAGCGCACGGGCCAGGGAATCGACATAGGTAATGCCGTTCTGGATCTTGACGTTGTCCAGAAAAGAATCCCGTGGCGCGATGCAGACTTTCACCGCCACGATGTCCGCTCCCGGGGCCGCGCCGCCGTAGTAGTTGAGGCTGTCGGCCAGGGAGGGGCTGGCCGCGGCAGTACCGGCCACCATCGTGCCGTGGCCGATATAGTCCATCTCGCGGATGGTGCCCTGGCCGCCGAGCGCCAGATTGATCTGGTCGCGGGTGACTTCGATTCCCTGGTAGGGGCCTTTGGCGCCCAGGTCGCCGCTCTTCAAGGCGTACCACTCTTCGCTCAGGTCGCAGATAGCCAGGATCCGGGTGCTGCCGTCCGGATTGCGGAAGTCCGGGTGCCGCCAGTCGATCCCGGTGTCTACGATCCCCACGATTACGCCCCGGCCGGTAATCCCGGTCTTGACCGGCACGTGGGCCGCCCGGATCGAGAGGTCGGCCGGATCGTCATAGGGTCGGCTCCGCCCGCCGGCCTCGATCCGCACCATCGCCGGGTCGGCGGCTATTTCCGGCAGGTAGCGTGGATCGATCGCCGCGGTGGCGAAGCGCCCCTGCCGGGCAATCAGCCGGACGTACCTGGAGACCGGCCTGGCTGACTCATCACTCAGCTGGACTGTCACCATCAGCTCGGAAGTACCCGGCACAGCCGAGGCCAGGGCCGGCCCTTTCCGCCCGGACGCCGACTGCCAGGCCATAAACGTTCGGTAGTCGGCTTTGGCGAGCACTTCAGCCGGGATCCCGGCGGTTTTTTGAGCTTGGACGAGGGACGGGACAGCCAAAAGGACGGCCAGAGATAGACAGAGACGATAGTTCGGAGTCACGAGATTCTCCCGCCTGACATGCTGAATGACCTCAATTCGTCCGTCAGCGGCTGCTCTTTCAGAGGAACAGATAACGCAACAGGAAAATGAGTCCCAGCGCGTAAATCAGCCCGCTCACCTCCCGTCCCCTGCCGGTCGCCAGGTGCAGGATGGGATAGGCGATGAAACCGAAAGCCAGGCCGTCGGCGATACTGTAGCTGAGCGGCATCCCGACCACCACCAGGACTGCCGGAACCGTCTTGACCCAGGATGACCAGCCGGTCCGGGCCACCGAGCGCAGCATCAGGACACCCACTATCACCAGGGCCGGCGCCGTAATCGGATAAAGCGTGACCCCGGAGCCGGTTTCTACTCCGCTGCCCACCATCTGCACCACCGGCGAAAAGAACAGCGCGGCCAGAAAGCCCGCGGCGCATACCACCGCGGCCAGTCCGGTGCGGCCGCCGGCCTGGACCCCGGCTGCGCTTTCGATGTAGCTGGTCACGGTGCTCGTCCCCAGCAAAGCCCCCACCGAGGTGCCGAACGCATCCGCCATGAAAGCCCGCCTGGCCCGCGGCAGACGGCCCTTTTCGTCCACCAGCCCGGCCTGCTCGCTCACCCCGATCAGAGTGCCGATCGTGTCGAACAACACCATGAAAAGAAATACCAGCACCAGCGGGAAAAGTTTCCAATTAAAAAGCCCGGCCAGCTCGAACTGCATGAAAGTGGGAGCCACCGAGGGCGGCGCTGAAACGACTCCCCGCCAGTGCACCTCTCCAACCAGCAGACCCAGCCCGGTGGCCGCCGCCATGCCGATCAGCAGCGCTCCCCGGACCCGGAGGGCCAGGAGCGCCAGGCAGACCGCCATCCCCGCCCCGGCGATTCCCTGCGGCCAGCCCCATTCGCCGAACAGGCCGAATATTTCCCGGAGTCTGGCGAAAAAGCCCCAGTTACCGGCTTTAAGGGCGGCCCAGGCGCCGGTGGCATCGAAAAGCTCGGTCCAGGCCGTCTGGTTGCGGGAAATCAGGCCGGCGTGGCCCAGGCCGATCACCAGGATGAAAGCGCCGATCCCGCCGGCGATCCCGTAGCGCAGCTGGGCCGGGATTGCCTCGAGCAGATAGGCCCTTACCCCGAAAAAGCTCAGCGCCAGGAACATCAGCCCGCTCAGCAGCACCATCCCCAGCGCCAGCTGCCAGGAAACACTCAGTCCCAGCACCACCGTGTAGACGAAGAAGAAGTTTTCGCCCATACCCGGGGCCAGGGCGATCGGGTAGTTGGCCCAGAGGCCCATCACCAGGCTGGAAATGGCCGCGGCCAGGCAACTGGCGACCATCACCGAGCCGAAATCCATGCCGGCCTGGGACAGGAGCGCGGGCTGGACGAAGATGATGTAGGCCATGGTCATGAAGGTGGTGGCCCCGGCGATCACCTCGGTGGATACAGTCGTTTTCCTTTCCGCCAGTCCGAACAGGCGCTCCAGCATTCCTTTCTCCAGGGCTAAGGCTTTAATTCTCAATTACGATGACGTTTTTTATGATTCCAGCGGGCGAGTTGCCGTATAGTACTTGCAGGGCCTCAATGTTGTGTTCGTAATTCGAGCATTGCCAATAAAAGTACCTCATGTAGGGGCGCACCCGCGTGTGCGCCCGGATCCACCAGCGGTGGGCGGACACATGGGTCCGCCCCTACGATAAAGA